>WLWD01000561.1_pt1 | contig 125639 bp, 85 predicted proteins | sample 6712731 | NCBI WGS metagenome assembly WLWD01 (sample SAMN12718690, study PRJNA576275) | sponge metagenome | isolation source: marine sponge | host: Mycale hentscheli | place: New Zealand: South Island, Marlborough, Capsize Point | collected 2014-11-01 | reverse complement strand
TGTGGTGACGTCCATTGCAGGTGCGACAGGAGAACTTACTCGGACACGTCTTGCAGCCATGGCCATCCCCAAGACAGTTGAGACAGAGTTTCTTCTCCCGGACAATCTTGTTCCTCTTGTCGAGGTCGTAAGCGGCAAAAGACTGGCACCTGGCGAGAGAATGTGAGTCTCCGCACACAGGGCAGTGCTGTGAGGGTCTCCGGGGGGGAGGCTTGGCAGGCAAAGAGCGCGAGCGATCAAGTCTAGGCGAAGCAGGTCGAACAGATGAGAGAGGCAGGTAGGAGGAGGAAGGAGGCACTATGGTGGGGCTACCGCTTCCTCTGAGCTCCTTCTTCTGGAAGTCGATGAAGGCAGATAGGTTCTTCATGTCAGGCGGGACACCCGTAGGTCTGTGTCGCAGCCACTCCCGTCTACACTCTGGGCTCATGAAGTTCGAAGCAGTCAGAGCTAAGAAAGAACCCAAAGAGTCTCCCACAAGAGAGCAGAATTTGTTGTACGGGAGTATGAAGTTGTCGTAGAGGTTGTTGACATCCGAAGCAGATAGAGAGCATGATGAGACGGACTTGATACGAGCGATGATAATGGGTGCGAGAACATCAGGGGCGCCGAAGATGGACTCTAGCTTGTCCAACATCACGTCGAGAGACAGGTCGTCAGAGGGCAGATTATGGAGGACTTTGAGGCCGTCAGGGTGTTTCACAGCCTTGATCAGAAGACCCTTGACTTCTAGAGGAGAGTGACCTTTTGCACGCTTGTCAATGGTTCGCTTGAACATGGTGCAGAAGTTGGCCCACTTGAACGGGTCACCATCGTAAGTCGGCAACTCGATATTGAGGGCATTACGGTCAGGTACAGCTGAGGGAACAGGTGTGGCTACGGCCGCAGGGACAGCCAGGGTAGGTGCTTCCTTGCAGGCGGCAGCCGTCAGAGTGAAGAGTCTGTTCATCTTGTCGATGATTTGGTCGCAGATTGCTTTCAGTTCGGGCATGGCGAAGTAGAACTCAGTTGATAGGTCAATGACAGATACTCGTCTGGAGTGCAGCTTGTCAACAGAATTGCGGAAGAATGGTGAGTCTGGCATGGGAGAGTCCAGGGCAGATTCGATGTCCGCCAGCAACGAGACGGCTTGTCGGCGAAGTGGCAGAGCTTTCAGGACGTTGGATACGACGGACTTCCACTCGACGTGGGTATCCAGCAGGTCAGTGTCTTCAGCTTCTTTGGCAGGAGTACGCAGGTCGGTGAAGGCGTCATAGAATTCTTCCAGCTGGGCTTGGAAGGCAGTATGTTTGTCGATGGCAGCAGTGAGTTGGGCGAAGAGGTCTTCCAGTGTACAGGTATTGATCTTGTCGGGACCTTCCGCGATCACTTTCACGATGCGGTTATGCAGCTTTGTCGCGATACCTCGGCGGCTTCCACGTTTCAGTTCCAGGTCATGGACGGTCGTTTGTACTTCCTCAGATGCAGGTGGTAGAGTAGCCATTGCTATAAGAAATAGAACAAAATATATAAGACAATTATAGTTGTTTACCACAAGGCGTCGAATCTCGGGAGATCAACACTTCGGTCAGGTGATGAATAGTTGATGGGATGGTTGAGAAGCAGAATTGGCTAAGTTCTCAAGGTGTGAAAACGGCCAGGAATATGGGCAGAGTTTCGCCGCGAAGAATTCGGGTGACGCAGCGAGAGAGAAGGACTTCGCCAGAGAGAAGGACTTCGGCTTCTTCCTTGCGCAGACTACGGAGGTGAGAGAGGCGGGGCTTCTTCCTTGCGCAGACTACGGAGGTGAGAGAGGCGGGGCTTCTTCCTTGCGCAGACTTCGGAGGTGAGAGAGGCGGCTCCCAGGTAGAGGCGGAGATTCGGCTCACTCAGACAGCTTCCGGCAGAGATGTTGATTGTAGAAGTCGCCGGGCTCGAAGGACCAATGTTAATGTTGATATTGTAGCTTAGCTCTGCCCGCAGAGTTCAAATAAGTTGTTCAGATTCAGGTATAATAAGTTCGAGAGATTAGACGACACACGCACATATAAGCACACGGAATGATGACAAAGTCAGTGGTTGACCGTAATTACCATGAATCTCATTACGTACAACGCAATGAGACTTTGGTAAAGGGTCGTGGGATGGATTAGAACGCAACAAGACAGGTACAGATACAGCTAAACAGATAACATTAGAAGTAGAATGACTAAGGTATGCACAACAGATAAACAAATGAAACATATATAGTGTATGATAATGTTCAGTTCTTCCAAGTAGATCAGCCGGGCGCCTCAGGTAGATTCCTGGTCGGTGCGAAGGCCCGAACAGCTACCATATCCTTTTTATGGGCTGCCATAGCTGGAGTAATGACTATTTAGAGAATAAGAGACAAATACAAACTGCTTGAGGAACCCCACTCAGCCATTCATGACTCACAGGTGCTGACTAAAATGTAAGTCCTTCTTTTTTAATATCTTATTTTGATTCCACACTTCTGCCTCTAGGGTAAAAAATAAGGCACCTATAAATCCATGTGCTAAATTAGAGCCCCCTCTTAACTGGTTGTTGAATTTAACATGATCAGTACGGCATATTAAAAAACAACAACCCATGTAGTGGTTATTACGTGCAATGAACCTAAGAAAATTACAATACCTTAAAATTGAATGATATCGGCAAGAAGTCGAAATGTCGGGTTAAGTTATAATTAAAACAATATTGGCTGTTAGAAAGAGGAAAAAAATGCTATTATTAGCTAGCTATAAATATTTACCTCATGAAAATGTCCAAAAAAGCATGTATATCGAACACCATAGGTCATTTTTATCTAGCTACATAGCTAACAACTAGTCAGATCTCTAGAAACCAGGTAACAATACAATATAAATTTGTGATAAGTGTATGTTGTTCATACTTTGAGTTGTAAAATAAGTGCTTGAAGACTGACTTGAAGGTAGCAAAATAAGTTGCAAAATAAGACATATTGAGATATAAGGTATTTTGGTAGCAAAAAGGGTGTATTTTTGATAGCAAAATTAAAGTCAGTTGATAGCAAAATATTACAAGGTAAAATAAGGGTTAGTCATTTTGTAGAAAAATAGGGTTACTTGGCAATAAGGCTTATTGTGTTACCATATAATAGTTAGGTGCTGCCTCAGAGGAAACTATCATTTTTAGGGCCCTGAAGGCTCTAGGCTGTAGCATCTGCGAGCGCAGCGAGGGCACTACTTAGGGCCTGAAGGACCCTAAAAGTGGTAGTTCACGACGGCTGCGCAGCGCCAAACTATTTTAGAACATAGTGATGACTGCTCCTAACCTCGGGACACTAAGCGCAATTGGAGGGAGACTAAGTGTCCCTTTCCTCAAGGCGAGGACACTAAGTTAATAGTTGAAGGACTTAAGCAGTTTTTAAAGTTCCTTTGTCACAATACAAAAACTATAGTAGCTATGTTCTAATATTATGTTATTATGATGCATATTAAGGGGACCAATTTTAAAGCGATCAGCTTGCCATACACATGCGAGTGTCTTCGTCATTTTTTGCTTACAGTTATAGCTAGCTCATTACAGTACAGAATGAAGCACTCAGGAAAATCTATTGACCACATAAACTGCACTTCTATCGAAGTAAGTGTAAGTGACTCCATACATGGAGTAGTACTTTTTTATCAACTAAAAGGAAGGCCTTTATGGATTGTAAGCATTTGGACAGGAGGTTAATCAAAATGGAACTGTCAACTTCTAAATATTATAACTTGTTCTAACCAGTAATTTTTGAAGTTCGAAGTGTTGGAATTGAAGTAGGATAAGTTTAGTTGTGTAGTAGTGGAGAGGATTTTCTGGATGTTGATGCCTTAAGATTTTGGTGGGTGTGGTTTTCTGCCCATAGTTTTAGCTCATTTTGAAGAGCATCAAATGGGCAATGATTTGAGCCTCCTAGTGAAAAAAATATGCATGCATAAAGTTATGATAAATATTACCGCCTTAAAGCATTTCAGTAATATGTATAAAATCCTTGACATGAAGGACTGGGACAAAGAAAAGAACGAGTGAGATAGCTGAAAAGGATATGATATATAAAGATTTGTTTGGTAAGCTAAGCACAAGCTTAAATGGTAAACTTTGCATGGAACTGTGACTACTTAACCAGCAAGCTCCTTCTACCCAAGAACCTTACACGAACCTTGAGAAGGGATGAGGAGGAAAAAAATTAAAGAAAACCTTCAGCATTTCATGATCTGGAATAAAATCTGCGAATGAGACTGGCACTTGACAATAAGCAACTGCAATGTATGCCAGTAGCTAATACTTGTCACCATTAACACTAGTGCAGGACAAAGCTGTTGTGAGTTTTATTTCATCAATTGCCAGTCTTCAACATTGTAAAAAGAGGTCTTAATTGATCATTTCCTGCTTTGTATTTATTCATTTATCACTTTTACCTCTGGATAGGTTTATATTTTGCCTGTATTAAAAAATGTTACACACTTTATCTCATAATAATTTAGACTCTATACATAGCTGCTTTTCAGGATCATCTAAGTCTCATGAGACTAGATTGCCTTAAAAAGTTCTGCACATGTTGGTGGCATCAGCTATAAAATAGTATACTCGGCATTTTTAACAGAATTGTGAAGGAGAGATTAGCATTGTTGAAGTATTTGATATGCCCGTGATCACCACCAAAGTGAAGAAAAAAAAAGGAGTAGCAACTCTTTCTGGTGACAAAGGACATAAGGAAACACACTACTCAACTGCTCAGAATAAAGGACCCATTATCAAATTCTAGAGACTCCTGGAGTTAATACTTGTTTCCAATTCTTTTAATGTTAGATAAGTAGCTAAAGCTTAGCTCACCTTTTTTTGTGAATTCAGGGTAGGCCTATTTTGTATAATATCATTCCATAATTTAGAAAATTAAGAGGAAAAGTTATTTTCTATGCATAGCTACTTCATTTTTATTTCAATTACAATAGTTATGTACAATACATAAAATAATAACAAACAAAAAACGCATTTTGGTTATATCAAACATCAAATCAATTCAGATAATGAAAATCATGGTTCTTTCAATAAGGGATCTTCATTAAGGTTTTCAACAAGCCATAGAATAGGTTCAATCCATTCTTCTCCAGTTGGAGTTATCTAACAACATTTCAAAATTAAATTTGCCAGCATTCAATATAGCTCAATCTATTTAAATGTAACATCTCGCTCATTAACCTGTGATGGAGGAAGTTCGAATCTGTAGGTCCCAGTATCCCTCAGCTCAATCGTGTATGCAGCTGCTCTGAACTCATTGTTGACATTGCCCAGGTCAGAGTAGAACCAGTCTGAAGCTGTCCCACTGCTGGTGTAAAGTTGGGAACTCTTTTGGGATGTATAAATGTTTTCATTGCTTCTAAATATGATCTCTTTCATCTCATCTGCCATGGCTTTGATCCTGACCTCGTCAGGGCAATCTGCATTGTCCAGCCTACATTTCAATAAGGTCACATTAAAATATTACAAACAAAAATGTCAAGCATTGTGCTTTATTCCATTCTTAATTCATTATTATTTCGTTATTTTTTTGTGCTATATGTGTGAATTATTGTCAAATTCTGATCACAAGTTGTGGGAACAAGCTGTGGATTGAAGGGAGGAAGTATATTTTTCATCCTGAACTACAACTTTAGAGTCAGAACTTTTAGCAAAACATCAACAACAAAAAACAAAAAAAACAAAAAAAAAAGCAATGCAATGAAAAGGACTCATATTGGTCTCACTGCCAGTCAACTTAATTCTCCTGATTACTTCTTCTATTATCTTTACCTTATAGCTAACTAACTGATGAGAGTTAACCATACACCTATGCAAAGATTCTTTCACTCAGTCATTAATAAATACTTTTACAAGTGATTATTGTGCTCCACCATCTACTTTTAGTACAAACTAGCCTGCACTTAGTTAAGGCAACAATTTTTACAACTGAGCACCCACTCAGTTACTCTGTAAATTTGTCAGTGATAGATATAATACAGTTTTCAATTGGCTGGATAATATGTAGAACTTAAATGTGAACTGATAAGGTAGGGAAACAAGATTTTCCACAATGGCATCATGAAGCAAATCAGCCCAAGATTTATTTTCAATTTATATGCTTCACTAATCTGAATTAATTAATAAAAGACTTTCTCATGTAAATACTCTTACCATATCGGCGAAGAATTAGCTGTCCAAAAGAATGCCAGTCTATGGAAACCACCACGTTCCCCAGGCTCCTATATTGCATAGTCTGATAACCGCGCGCAGGATATTAGGCTGTATTTTAACTTTAAGTTTTAGTGTTACAGTTTACTGCAGGAACAGACAACTTCTGGATGTCCATGAATCCAGCTAGGTTGGTGTGGGGCCAGCAGTCCCTAGAGAGAAGAAGATAGAAGGATGTAGGAGTAGGGGATGCTCAGTGTTCAAACACTTAACAATTCTTAGTGTGTATAAATGTGTTGAATGTTGTGATTGCTAGTGAATGGGTTTAGTGAACTTTGTTTCTATAGATGTGTTGTGGTGATTACTGTTCAAAATGTCTGTGTGTTTGTTTCTGGCTTAGCTTAGTATATATTATCACTGTCAATATTTGTTGGCTGTATTCAGTCCTGCTTTGTGTATGACTTTGTATGAACATATTAAATAAAATCTAAGAGGTTATGCAGAGTGGCTACCTGTGAACCTTGGTGGCAGCAAGACAACTACCAAGAGGACAGAGTAGACTAAACACTAGTGCCATTTATTCTCCGTGCCCACAGTTGGGTTGGACAACTACATGCATGGTAATGCCAATACATTAAAAATGCCTTATCCTCTATTATGGCATTGAGTGGATACAACAACTACTATTGATTCCTGAAGTTAGTCAGGTGATCAAATAGCGATGGTAAGCAGGCCTAGCAATAACTTTGCTATATCCAATAGGAAGTATGGCAAAACATATGGTCCAACAAAAAGGAAGTGATAACATTCAACTGCAAGTCTAGGTTACACCAGACTATTTCCTATCGTCCTAAAACAAACTATCTGTTGAACTTATACAGTTCTTGTGGTTTGGTGCCTCCAAATCAGATATTGAACAAGCTGTAGAACCTTCTGTGACTGTCAATACGAGCTCTTTTCACTCTCGACCTGTCAGGTATTCTTGTGTACATAAAAAAATGACCACTACTCAATAAATCAGTATAATTCTACCATAGCAGCCAAAGTGCGTGGATGTATATTGCCACCCTTAGGTTGTTCCTTTTGAGACATAAAGCCTTAAGGTTATAATGAAAGATCTCTTTCCCTTTCACTAGCTGCTCATTTTCTCTGAGTAGCTACATCTTTAAAATTAGATTAGGGTTAAGATAGTGTCTTACTTTTCCCCATTGGTAGTCAAAGTTTCTATTCAAATCAACTCCATTGCGCCACCTCTCAATGTAACTTATAGCTTGTAGACGTTTACAAACACTCAAACTCCTTCGGTTCTTTCTCCACAAACGATCAGTGGTCCAAGATTACTATTACCAAATATGTAATATTTTTGAAGAAAGATATTCCCAGAACTTACATTGTATCCGTCAGGGTTCACAATTGGAACTACCACAAATCTCACTATATTTAAAAGATTTGCAATTATGACCTTATATTTCAGCAAACAAAATAAAATCACTCTCTTACCTGATTAATGGTAACTTTTGTAGTATCCAACATCTGCCATTCTGATAATCTCAATCACCAGTAACTCTTGAACAAGCTCTCAGCTACGATAAAAAATAAACTAGTGTTATTATTTGTAATTTTAGCCAACAAAAAATGTGGAATTACTACTTACCTCATTCTTGAGTATTGATAACTTCTGTAGTATCAAATTGAAGTTACTTTGACCATCTGAATTACCTTGAATTCTTGACAACAAACTCTCACCTACAAAAACAAAAGACAATCAATTTTAGTACACAAATACAAAATTACTTTCTTACCTCATTTTCTTGAGCAGTGGTAACTTTTGTAGTACCAAATTTGAGTCATTCTGACTATTTGAATTTACCAGTCACTGTTAACAAGAAGCTCTTAGCTATAAAAAAGAAAGGCCAGAGTTATTTTTGCGTATTTAGCTAACAATATAGAATTACGTACTTACCATAGCATCCCTCAGCTTCCTTAGCATCAATACTTTATGTGCTTACATACGCTTTTCATAAGTAGTGATAGCTCTTTTAGTACTGACTACAGGTGGCTCTTGACAACTAACAAGCCACACTTAGCCGGAAAAAAGGCGAAGTTTTGAATTTAAATCTGGTAAAGGGTCTTCAATGCCATAGTAACCGGTCGAATCAACTTTTTGTTTCTAGAAAAGCAAGCGTTTTCGCAGGAATTTTTTCACACTTTGGAGCTTAAGTATAAAGTAAGGCTTGTTTAATGCTGTAGTTTCAGAATAAACTGGGGTCAAGCCTAAAAAGCCGTGTTTTTTGAAGAAAAAAGTTCCCTGCGCGCGCACGCATTTAACCGATTACGCGCGAACAAAAATTTTAATTGCACCTTACGTAATGCGGTCACGGGCGCACGCGAGACACAAAGGATTGATTGCTTGGTGGGAGGGTGACACTAAGCGAGAGAAAGAAGACGAACGTTTGAAGATTGCCTCGGGGACAGTATTATCAAACGATAGAGTACGCTCTAGGCTATTGGGAAAGCATAAATTCGACGCTAAGAAGCTGTTCCCGACTGAAAAATAACAAAGTACTCGCACCGTTTGGCAAAAACCTTTATGGCATAACACTGAAGCTCTTAGTAAGCACACTAGTAAGGTTGGAAGTATGGTTTCATGGCTGAAGCAGTTTACTACTTGATCATAGAGGTAAGAGAAAGTGCTTTTGCACGCATCTGTCTTACATTCAGGAAGAATTTGTTGATATTTATTTAGGGTGTGTTTTATTTTGAACTTAGCAATCTGTTATAAATTTTGTGAACAGAGAAGCTTTTTATGGCTTTTGTGCATGAAAACAGGTAGAAATGATAGAATATTATAGTGTATTCAGTTTGGTACTCCAAGGTGTCTTTACTTTTGATGTGATGGTAGGCTGCATTGTTGACAGAATAGTTAGTGATCTTACTATCAAGTGCAACTGGTCATAGCATAATAGAAGTATATGTCAGAGGGATCCCTGCAGTCTCACCTGTTGTATAACAATATTTATTTTTACTTATTGTTATAAAGAATGTGGTTAAAATTCCTGTAGAAATCGCTACCTTTCAGAATCATCAATTCCATTCTCTCGTCAGAGTCCTTGACCATCTAGCAACTACTGCAGTCACTACACCCATCAGTACTGAAGTCATTCTTGCTGTCATCAAACTCCTCGTCACTACCATCAGAGTTACTGCCATCCTGGTCACTGCCATCCTTGTCACTGCCATGCTGTGCCAGGTCAAGAATAACGTCTTCATCACTAGGATGCTGAAGTGCCAGTGTTCCACTTGCCAAGATAGCTTTCTACTTGTTTTATCATGAGCAGTTATAGCTAAAGTAATATTGGTTTCTAAAAAATTATTCTGTTACCTTTATTATTTCATGAAATATATTTTCAATTTATACTTTATCAGAAAGAAGTCTTATTGTTGTGACAAAATTTACTCAACATTTTCTTATGGCAGTCTATGTATTTTATAAGCCTAAAATATACTTACAACAATATAGAATCGTCTGCAATTGTGATCGGTGGCGTCCTTGACTCCACAAAGCTGTAGGGCGAAATGGACGCAAAGACGCATTTTTGACGCATATTTGCGTCCACCGCGGTTATCGATTTTTCTTAATTGACGCATATTTGCGTCATTCGCGTGTAATCGGTTAAAGAGCATACATACAATCCATATACATATATACATACATACTAGTGGTGTGCTTGAGCACAAATGGCGAGCGAGCCTGATAGTTAGGTAACATAAAAATGTTACTATTTTTAGCTACTTCATGCAAACACTATAATAGCAGTTTGACATTTTATAGTATCAAACATCAACCATTCTGATGATCTCAATCACCAGTAACTCTTAAACAAGCTCTCAGCTACGATAAAAAATAAACCAGTGTTATTAGCTATTTGTAATTTTAGCCAACAAATATGGAATTACTACTTACCTCATTCTTGAGTATTGATAACTTCTGTAGTATCAAATTGAAGTTACTTTGACCATCTGAATTACCTTGAATTCTTGACAACAAGCTCTGACCTACAAAAAAGACAATCAATTTTAGCACACAAGTACAAAAATTACTTTCTTACCTCATTTTCTTGAGCATTTGTAGTACCAATTTTGAGTCATTCTGACTATTTGAATTTACCAGTCACTGTTGTTTTCGCAGGAATTTTCTCACACTTCTGCGCTTAAGTATAAAGTAAGGCTTGCTTAATGCTGTAGTTTCAGAATTAACTGGGGGCAAGCCTAAAAAGCCGTGTTTTTTGGAGAAAAAGTTCCCCACGAGCTCATTTTAGGGGCATACGTGCCATACTTACACACATATATACATACTAGTGGTGTGCTCGAGCACAAATGGCTAGCGAGCCTTAAACCACACTATTGTTAAATGATTGATTTTAACAACTAACACTCAAGCTACTAAAATAAAGTCGAGTTTTTAATTTAAGTATATACGGTAAAGAAGTTTCAATGCCATAATATATACAAATAACATATACCCGATTTTGCATTATCGACCCCTAAAACTGAACTTACCTTCGTGGTTCGTCTAGTGGACAATGAATTTTCAAGTAAATGCTGTTGAGTAGGGCTTATAACTGTGACAAATAGCGTATTAACTTACCACCGCCACTAACTCGAATAGAAATGGAGCTCCCATACGTTTTTGCGTTTTAACTGCACCCGCAAAACAATTCAAAGCGGTAAACAATTCAATTTCTAAGGTGATACGGGTAATGGTCGCTAAACCAGAGGATTCTGTTTAGTGAAGTTTGGGACGGGGTCGAACGCCGAGCGAACACAAAAATACGGAGGGTCAAAGTACAAAATGACATACATACGTTCAAACATAATATATAAACTAGTGGTGTGCTTGAGCACAAATGGCGAGCGAGCCTGATAGTTAGGTAACATAATATGTTACTATTTTTAGCTTACTTCATGCAAACACTATAATAGCAGTTATGACATTTGATTTCAGGAAACAAATACAAAATCACTCTCTTACCTGATTAATGGTAACTTTTGTAGTATCAAACATATGCCATTCTGATAATCTCAATCACCAGTAACTCTTGAACAAGCTCTCAGCTACGATAAAAAATAAACCAGTGATATTATTTATAATTTTAGCCAACAAATATGGAATTACTACTTACATTATTCTTGAGTATTGATAACTTCTGTAGTATCAAATTGAGGTTACTTTGACCATCTGAATTACCTTGAATTCTTGACAACAAGCTCTCACCTACAAAAACAAAAAGACAATCAATTTTAGCACACAAATACAAAAATTACTTTCTTACCTCATTTTCTTGAGCAGTGGTAACTTTTGTAGTACCAAATTTGAGTCATTCTGACTATTTGAATTTACCAGTCACTGTTGACAACAAGCTCTTAGCAGCTACAAAAAAGAGTTACTTTTGCATATTATTTAGCAAACAAATATGGAATTAGTACTTACCTCAGCTTCTCTCGAGTAGTAGTAGGTTCTCTAGCATTAATACTATGGCATTCTGACTACCAAAATGACTCTTGACAACAAACAAACGGCACTCCGTATCCCCCTAAAACGGCGAAGTTATGAAATTAGGTCTGGAAATGGGTCGTCAATGCCATAGTAACCGGTAAAATCAACTTTTTGTTTCTTGAAAAGCAAGCGTTTTCGCCGGAATTTTCTCACACTTTGGAGCTTAAGTATAAAGTAAGGCTTGCTTAATGCTGTAGTTTCAGAATAAACTGGGGTCAAGCCTAAAAAACCGTGTTTTTTGGAGAATAACGTTCCCCGCGCGCGCGCTTAAATGGCATACGTACCATCCATACATACATACATATATGTGACAGGCTCTGCGAAAAGGTACAAATTCGCGGTATAGTAAATGTATGGTAACAGCCAAAAAGCCGAGTACTACTTAATAATTCAAAAAAAATTTTTTTTACCTCACAGTAATCTTTGGTCTTTCATCTAACTGTGCGCCAAATTTGAATGCTGAATTCCACCAACTAGTGACCAAACGAAGCGCTTGAAAAACCTTGCTTCAACTAGGAATTTATGGAGAAACGCGTGAACGGAAAGTTCAATTTAATGTTACGCGGAGATCGCACGGAAGAATTACGGAAGGTAAGGGAAATTCCCCCTTGATTAGGCGGCAGCTGCTTATTACTGTTACGGTTTCTACGGCTATACACTGAGCTTTATCTTACAATGCCATCTAAGAAAGCACTTAACTAATGGAAGTGTTATCGCGCATGTTTAGATAACCACACCTCTTGTTGATTAAGCTTAGAAACCACACCCGTACGTGACACGGATGTATCACGGATTTTTTGTTCAAAACAGGAAGTTTACATTGAAGTCTCGTTATCTCGGTTTAAACGTTTCTATCCCTTAGTAGAAAAAAGTGTTGTAACTCAGCAATTAAGGACATTCAAGTGCTTCTTTTGGTATCAAAATAGAGGTAATTTCCTGGCCTTCTATCTGATAATATAAAATCATTTTTCATTTTTTAGCCAATTTGTACCTTTTCCTAGAGCCTGTCACATATACTAGTGGTGTGCTTGAGCACAAATGTTGAGCGAGCCTGATGGTTAGGTAACATAAAATGTTACTATGTTTTAGCTTACTTCATGCAAACACTATAATAGCAGTTATGGCATTTGATTTCAGCAAACAAATACAAAATCACTCTCTTACCAACTTTTGTAGTATCAAACATCAACCATTCTGATAATCTCAATCACCAGTAACTCTTGAACAAGCTCTCAGCTACGATAAAAAATAAACCAGTGTTATTATTTGTAATTTTAGCCAACAAATATGGAATTACTACTTACATCATTTTTGAGTATTGATAACTTCTGTAGTATCCAAGTGAAGTTACTTTGACCATCTGAATTACCTTGAATTCTTGACAACAAGCTCTCACCTACAAAAACAAAAGACAATCAATTTTAGCACACAAATACAAAATTACATTCTTACCTCATTTTCTTGAGCAGTGGTAACTTTTGTAGTACCAAATTTGAGCCAATCTGACTGTTTGAATTTACCAGTCACTGTTGACTAGCTCTTAGCTGCAAAAATGAAAGGCCAGAGTTAATTTTACATATTTAGCTAACAAATATGGAATTGCGTACTTATCTCAGCTTCCCTCGAGAAGTAGTAGCTTCCATAGCATTAATACTACGGTATTCTGACTACCAACGGCTCTTGACAACCAACAACCGGCACTCCGTATCTCCCCCATAAAACGGCGAAGTTTTGAAATGAAGTCTGGAAAAGGGTCTTCAATGCCATAGTAACCGGTCAAATCAACTTTTTGTGTCTTGAAAACAAGCGTTTTAGTAGGAATTTTCTCATACTTTGGAGCTTAAGTATAAAGTAAGGTTTGCTTAATGCTGTAGTTTCAGAATAAACTGGAGTGAAGCCTAAATAGCCGTGTTTTTAGGAGAAAAACGTTCTTCGTGCGCGCGTTTAAAGAGCATACGTACCATCCATACACACATACATATATATATATAACATATACCCGATTTTGCATTATCCACCCCTAATACTGTCTCGCTCGCTTCGCTCGCCAACTAGTGGTGTGCTTGAGCACAAACGGCGAGCGAGCCTAAAGACTAGACTATTTTTATTGACTTCTAACACTGAAGCTACTGAAAATAAGGTCCAGTTTTTAAATTTAGCATACAGGTTAAAGGGATTTCAGTGCCATAGTAACAACTCTCTGCAACTGCTTGAATTGAAGGAAAAAACAACAACAACAAAACAAAACACGTTATTTAAAAGTTTTCTTTGTGATATTCTTTAGCTAAGTAGTGGTTGTAACACACAATACTTTGACACAGCAGGACATGCACCTACATAGACTTACCTTGGCAGTAGTCTAGTGGACAATGTATTTTCAGGTAAATACTGTGCGCACGGCTTATAACCATGACAAAGAGCGCATTGACTTACCACCGCCACTAAATCGAATAGAAATGGAAGTCCCTTAAGTTGTCAAGTTTTAACTGCACCCGCAAAAGAATTCAAAACGGTAAACAATTCAATTTCTAGGGTGATACGGGTACTGATCGATAAACCAGAGGATTCTGTTTAGTGCAATTTGGGACGGGGTCGACCACGTAACTAACACATAAACGCGAGGGTCAAAGTACAAAATGACATACGTACGTCCATACACATATACAAATAAACTAGTGGTGCGCTCGAATAGCGCAAATGCATGGCGAGCGAGCAGACTCTTTTTACAGAAAAATAGGACAGAAATTACATCTAACTGTAGTGCACAGTGTAACCCTTTCCATTCTCAGTTAGCATCAGAGAATCTAAAGTCTCTGATCCCATACTAAACTAACAATTACCTGAATAAACTTCGAAAGCAGTGGCAAAGAAGCACAGCTTGACAAAGACTTCACAATTGTTTCAAGAAGAGAGTAGCTGTAAACTTTTTGGTTGAAACAATGTTGCGTCTGCAGCAGGATACCCTGCGCTCGTTAATTGAAAAAAACTGGAACTGTGAACGCTTTACCTAACTTACGTAATTAGAAGCGCGCGCGTTTAAAGAGCATACGTACCATCCATACATACATACATATATATATGGTTGGGGTCAAATACATGAGTATTTGTATTTATGCTGTATTTAAATACATTTTTGGAGTATTTGTATTTGTATTTGTATTTTCAGATTTAAAGAGTGAAGTATTTGTATTTGTATTTAAAATACTTTTAAAAAAATCATAAGGTTAAAAAAAGCAACTGCTTAATTAAACAGTGCAGCTGCTGTTTATTCTAATTGTGAGCTTTTGCTTGCATCGGCATTAGATCCTAGATTCAAGCTTAAATGGTGTTCATCAAATGAATGTTTACGAATAAAGGGCCTGCTTGTGTCTAAGCTTCACTATGAATCCCAACCCAGCACAAGTGCTTCCTTAATGTCTCATACCCAAGTAATAGAGAAAGCCAATGAGCCTGCTGAGCCGTCATCATGCCCACAACCACCACCACATAAGAAAATGAAAACTTTTTTTTATGATTTGCTTATAGCAGACAAGGTTAGTAGCTCCTCTACAGTTGATGCAAATGTTGATGAATACCTTCAAGCTCCATTGCTACCGCAGGAAGAAAATCCCCTTGAATTTTGGAAAGTCAACAAAATGAAATATCCCACATTAGCTAAACTAGTTCCAGTGCATTTATGCATTCCCGCATCTTCGGCTCCAGTTGAAAGATTGTTTAGCATAGCGGGAAAAGTGTTTCGACCTGACAGATGCCGTTTAAAGGACAAAACATTTGAAGAACTGATGTTTATCAGGTGTAATCAATTTTTGTGACTTTTTAACTTATCAGATGTAGTGATGTTAAAATACAAACGTTCATTTTTAATAGCTCTAATTTCACAATAAATATCAAAAAATATAATAATAATCCACATAACACTTTCGCTAATGGTGATGCAATTAAAAAGTATTTGTATTTGTAATTGAAATACTATATCTAAGAAAGTATTTGTATTTGTATTTTGTATTTGAATTCTTTCAAGTATTTGTATTTGTATTTAAATACTATTCAGAGTATTTGACCCCAACCCTGGCACTGGTGTGCTGCACAAATGGCGAGCGAGCCTGATGTTAGGTAACACAAAACTAAGTATTGTTACTATGTTTTAGCTTGTTCATGCAAACACTATCATAGCAGTTATGACCTTTTATTTCAGCAAACAAATACAAAATCACTCTCTTACCTGATTAATGGTAACTTTTGTAGTATCAAACATCAACCATTCTGATAATCTCAATCACCAGTAACTCTTGAACAAGCTCTCAGCTACGATAAAAAAAATAAACCGGTGTTATTATTTGTAATTTTAGCCAACAAATATGGACTTACTACTTACATCATTCTTGAGTATTGATAACTTCTGATTGAAGTTACTTTGACCATCTGAATTACCTTGAATTCTTGACAACAAGCTCTCACCTACAAAAACAAAAACAATCAATTTTAGCACACAAATACAAAATTATTTTCTTACCTCATTTTCTTGAGCAGTGGTAACTTTTGTAGTACCAAATTTGAGCCAATCTGACTATTTGAATTTACCAGTCACTGTTGACAAGCTCTTAGCTACAAAAAAGAAAGGCCAGAGTTAATTTTGCATATTTTAGCTAACAAATATGGAATTACGTACTAACCTCAGCTTCCCTCGAGAAGTAGTAGCTTCCTTAGCATTAATACTACGGCATTCTGACTACCAACAGCTCTTGAAAACCAACAACCGGCACTCCGTATCCCCCCCATAAAACGGCTAAGTTTTGAAATTAAGTCGGGAAAAGGGTCTTCAATGCCATAGTAACCCGGTCGATCGAATCAACTTTTTGTTTCTTGAAAAGCAAGCATTTTCGAAGGAATTTTCTTACACTTTGGAGCTTAAGTATAAAGTAAGGCTTGCTTAATCCTGTAGTTTCAGAATAAACTGGGGTCAAGCCTAAAAAGCCATGTTTTTTGGAGAAAAGAGTTCCCCGCGCGAGCGTTTAACCGATTAACGCCGGAAATTAAATTACGTCCACGCGCGCCGTAGTCCGGAATTGTTTTCAAACAAAGACACGCGGAGTGAGGACCCCAAGAGTCATTGCTATTTTTTTTTGCCTAGCGGCGTAGTGCTTTAAATTTGACTCGGGCGATGTATAAGAAAGTCGGAGCTAAAGCTTAGCTCTACCCGATGTTGAAGTTTGGTTGAGTTTCTCTGCGTGTACTCTCACTGCGATGGGCATTTTTTGGAAATTCGTCAGAGTAAGTTGTGTGTGTTTGAGTTAGCTGTAGCTATAATCTGATTTCTTTAGCAATATTTCTTATTTGGAACAAAGTTGTTGGTGTTTGTTCTTAGTATGTTGTTATTTAGCCAGCAAGAACTTGATTGTTGTTCAAACTATCTATTTTGTATGTGAATAACAAAGCTACAAGTTACAGTAAAATTTGTGCTAAAATTGGTGAAGATGATAAAAAGAGAATAAGAACTTCAGACCTATAATGTTATGTGTTACAAAAAGAATATGAGAAAGTTACTGAACTCTTGTATTGTGTTTTATAGAGTTTTTTTGTGAAATAAAAGAAAACAATCAGTAGGAGATCCTTGATGGCATAGCCACACCCCACAACTGGAGCAGAACCAAGGAGTGTACCTTCGCTGCTTCTTTTCCTGGCACACTACGCAACGCCCTCTCTTCGTTCCAGGTGAGTCATGCCTTTTCTGGGGAAAATGAGTGATTGGTAGTGGTTTCACCAGATAGCTGACTCTTCCTGGCTTTTTCCTGCTGCAGTAGTCTCCAATTAGTTGTATTGCTACCAGTTCGTGAAACTTCTTCAGAGAGGTTGCTTCATTTTGTGTAGCATGTCGATAAAAAATGTAAGCATTAGAGATTGCCACACCCACTAAAAAATTAACAATGTACTTATAAAATTTTCTTGACTTGATTTTTGTAGCATAGTAGCCACGAATCTGATCTCCTCTGTCCACTCCTCCCATGAACTGGTTGTAATAAGCAATAGCCACAGGACATGTAACAGGACTTCTGGTGCCATCTCTCTGTCGTCTAAGGACGGTGGCATGTTGACTGGGGTTGTAGCCACAATACATTGCTGTAACAACCTTATTGTCCTTCCATGCCGATGCAGCAACCATCTTGCCTGCTTGAACAGTGATCATGTTTCCCCTACACAATATTATAGAAAGTATGTATGTGTGTGTGTTTTATTGTACCTATTTATGCATTTATACATGTATATGAACATAATTTTTAATTTGTACTTTCTACTGTAAATTTCTGTCGTTACTAAATGTTGTTTTTTATCACTATTGATTGTTTTAATTTATTATTATTATTATTATTAGGTAATCATACCTTTGCTTCAGTTTAGGTTTCTTCAATTGCTCTGGAAATCCTTTGCGATTGGATCTAGCTGTGCCACAACCATAGATGCCGACTTGGAGAAGGTCCAGTAAAAGATATTTGGATGTAAAAAAGTTATCAAAAAAAACGTAACGCCAAGAATTATGGAAGTCTTCTGTAAGTTGTTTGACTACACTTGCTCCAAGTCCATGTTCAGTTTTATCCTTCCTTCCTGTGTAGATATCCATCCTACTGAAGTAGCCATTACTGCTATCTCCCAGCACCCAGACTTTAATTCCTCGTTTAATTGGCTTGAGCGGCATGTACTGTTTCAGTGATGATCGGCCCTGAAACTTGATCATAGCTTCATCCACTGCGACCTCACGACCAGGATTATACAGGGACTTGCATTTATTGTTGATGTAAGTGAACAGTGGTCTCACCTTACCAAGACGGTCATAGTTTGGGGAGTTGCGAGGGGATAAGGTAGAATTGTCAACAAAATGCAGATACCTTGATATTTCAAAGTACCTGTCTCTTGTAATTTTGTCGCATATGGGACTATATCTGTAAATTTGGTGTTTTCTCCAGTAGTCACCTAAGGATGGTTTAGGGTTGAGTCCCATGAGAAAATTGAAACCCAGAAACGCATACAGTTCCTCTGCAGTAACTTCCACCCAAACTTTACTTGATGGGGAAACTTCTTGTGCGTACTTGTTTGTTTGCTGCACTACCATAGCCATTAACTCCTCCGTAAAGAAAAGTTGAAAAATATCCTTTGGTCTTTCAGGAATTTGTATTGTTGGGCCAACTGGGCAGGAATCGGTAAAGGGATGAATAACTGGAGATGATAGTTTGTACTCCCACTTTGGGTCTTTCTTTTCTGACTCCAGGGAAGAAGATTCGTTGTCTGACTCGGAGTAAGAAGATTCACTGGCATGCATACCTCTTGCCCCTTCGACTACAGGTGAACTGGGCATGTGAAAATCTGGACATGACACGGGAGGAGGTGATGGAGGAGGTGATGGTGATGGCAAGGGGTCACTCAATTCATCAAACTCTTCATATTCTGTTTTTATTATATTGTAAGTATTTAATATAATAAAAATATAAATGAAACTATTTTACCATTTTCTATGTCATCCAGAACGTCTAATTCTTCATCACTTCCAGCCATAAAGATCTCATCATCAAGTTCTTCACATACCTCTTCCTCATCATCCAAAAAAGCCAAGACTTCATCAGGAGTGAAGTTTCTACTGGCCATTGCACCTAAAAGACCATCGCATACTCTTTGCATATCTTATATTTCCTGAATTTTAACTATTATTGCCTTTTGTGACCTTATCATTGATTGGAAAATGTACTGTATGTTTAGTTAAATAATGAAACAAATACTCCTTTTTTTCTTATGGTAAGTACCCTTTTAAATTAGTTATATGTAAACTTACTCTACCGTAGAATGAACTCAGCGGTGAATCAGTCAATTAGTCGGCCTCCGTGTGCGGTTACTGAGGAATAAAGCTGGTGCAATGGTGGTTACGCAATTTTGCGCAACCCGCGCTGTGAAGCACAGAAGCGCACTACGCAGTAACGCATAATTCGGCAATAATCGGTTAAAGGGCATACGTACCATCCCACATACATATATACATATAACATATACCCGATTTTGCATTATCGACCCCTAATACTGTCTCGCTCGCTACGCTCGCTCGCCAATAACATGTACCAGATTTTGCATTATCCACCCGTAATACTGTCTCGCTCGCTACGCTCGCTCGCCAATAAACATCCCCCGATTTTTTCATTTTTACCCCTGTAAGTGTCTCGCTCGCTAAGCTCGCTAGCCAATAACATATACCCGATTTTGCATTATCCACCCCTAATACTGTCTCGCTCGCTACGCTCGCTCGCGAATTATACCCGATTTTGCATTATCCACCCCTAGTACTGTCTCGCTCGCCAATAATACCAAAATCTAAATTGAGACTCTTTAGTGAGAGTCTCCCTTCGCTCGCCCAATTATATACCTATAACTACGAACTTCAACCCTTCTTTTGTTAGTAATTTCAGAGTTCAACAACAAGAAACAAAGGGTGGGGGGTTGGGGGTGGGTAGCCACTACAACCAACTTAACCTGGTGAGTTACCAGTCCTCTAGTACTAACTACAGCAGTGAACATATCTAGTATGGAATAAACCACTTATTGAGCGAGCGAAGCGAGATTCTCCCTAACGAATCTCAATTGAGATTTTGGTATATGGCAAAGTTCAACTAGGTCAATGCGCTCCACCCCTGGAGGCTACTCAAAAACGTAAACAGTAGCTCGGGCGCAAGAAAATTTAGAAGATAAACTTAGAAATAATGACGGAAGAGGACTGGCGTTCACAGTTAGGTCTTACAAACTTAGCAGAGTTCATTTTCTATTAGTGTCGGTGGTAAGTTAACTTGGTTGTGCGCTTTTTGTCGTAGATATAGTCTACAATAGAGCATTTTTAACAGAACATGCTATGAAAAGGCGGCTTGATAAGCAGAATCCTTCGGTTTAGCGATCCTTACCCGCCTCGGAAAATTGATTGCTTACCCCTCGAAAATCAATTGCCGTCGCGAAGAGACTACGATGTAAGTCTTGTGCTGGCATATTCTGTGATCAAGTGTATATATATGTATGTGTACAAGTGTTTTGTGCTTCTAAAGAATAGCACAATAAACTAAACCATCCTTTCAACTAACAAAGAAATACTATATCCACTAGCTAGCATTCAAATTTGATTTTCAGTCAGACTAGCTTAATCACCACTTGTGCTGTAGCATATCACTGGTTACATTTGTCAGAGTGATATGGCTAGATATTTCTCTCTCAGGGTTTATTTTCACTCAGCCTCTGGTCTTTATGTATCATGTTTCACCCAATTTTCCCTTTGTCTCTATATTTTGTGTCACACTGTGTATTTTTTTTATTATGTTTGAACTGATGTCAGTACTATTGAGCCAAAGCTATTAGCTAAGGGGTTTATAGAGGTTTGACTCTTAGGGAAGTGGTACAACTCAGCCTTGCCTTTGCTTTGCTTTGTGTCCACAGAATGTGGCAGCAATATAGTCTCTTGCTCACCTGTGAGCGTATGTATGGTGAACTTAGCCAAACAATTTATTATTGGCCTAGGTATCCTGGCTAGCAAATTTGACCTGCGACAAGCTACTTAAACAAAAAATATACTTTTTTTTTCTTCACTACATATGTCAGATATTATTGGCACCTCTATTATGATCTCTTAGAGTTAATCCCTTGCCTGGCTATAGAAATGTATGTATTTGCTAATAACAAATAAATTTAAAACAAGCCCCCTAGACTCCCTCAGTGACAATGTGTTTACCACCTATTCTCTCTCCTTGGTATGTATTGACAATACACACCCCAGCACACCAAATAGAGAAACAGCCTCCTCATGAGGTGCATGGCTTGTTTCAAGTTACTCCTCCTGGAGTTGACAATAGTGACTACTGTGACATGGTGGACATCCCACTCCACTGACTGGCCCACACAACCTTTACCAATGACAATAGGTAGTAGCTCTTAGCGGTATTATAGTATGCTTGGCTCCCGCTAGGCTCCTAGTCTCGCAAGCCAGACCCTTTACCTAATCGCTAGCGGAGTGATTAGGTAAAGGGTCTGGATTGCGAGACTATTAGGCTCCTTCCAGCTGGAACTCACTCCCCAGTGAGTCAAGTGGCCCCATAACCTCTTGAGCCCGAGGCATTTGAGGTTAAATGTTTCTTAATCAAACATTTTGGCTGCTATTCAGCTAGCCAACATCAGTGAAACGTAAATAGTAACTGCTAGAAATGATATTGCAGCTATGGTAATGTTATAAACAGCAATCTTTTCCACAGTTCTTATGTAATGTCTCACATCTCCAACCATCATGGAGTCATAATTCTCTCTGATTTCCTGTATAATATTAGTTTGACTAGGTATAGACATCATTTGATTAAAAAACATTTATGACTAGTGGTTCTAAACTGTAATAATCAAGGAGAGGAATCTAGTGCCGAAAGCACCAGTGTAATGAGTGTCAAGGAGAGAGAGTGCCTAAAACAGATCCAAATTGTCAGCATTCCACTTGTGTTGAAATTGATACTGCCAGTAATACCAGCTCTATGGTGGATCTCCTCCATGATAACCTGGAGGTAGAGAAATGCAGGGTGCATGCCTAACCAGAACCAGGAAAGAGTGGGACACAAGCATCTACCAAAAAGACTTCACCAGTTGGGTGCAGTGATTTGCCACAAATTGTCCCTGATAGAAGTTCCAGCAGCACAGTATGCAGTGGGCTGCTTCCTGCACCTGGAATAATGTGATAAAGAGAGAGCTACAGGGGGTGTTATGACTAGTGGTTTTAACTTTAATAATCAAGGATGTCTATACCTAGTCAAACTAATTATACAGGAAATTAGATTCTTCTCCCACAAAAACATGGCAGGTCAAAGCCTCCCTTCCTCTACAAAATCACCTCTATCGTCTGCCTGAAGATGGCGGAGTCACATTGGCACTAGTGCCTTCCACCGTCTCTTCCCCAAGTCCATCAAGTAACTGGCCAACTCCACTATCACTAATACAGGAGATAGATTTTTCAGTGCTGTCTGTAGTCCCCAATATGCCTGCACAAATTAGGGGCTTTTTCCCCTTCTCACACAAATTTGGACTCTGCCTATAGTATTCACAAAGCAGCTTAGTGTGATTCAAATGTTTCATTAAAATCTTCTGATTATATTTTATTTACGTGAATGCCTTATCAATATAATTTTGCTAAAATTTTGCATTTTCAACATATACAACCATCTGTTATTTGGTTAATAAGTATATCACTGTTAAAATTTTATTGTACAAGAGAATGGTATTTCATTTAAGTAGAGGATTTTTACTTAGGTCTTCAGTAAGCCATAGAATTGGAGCAATCCACACTTTTCCAGTAGGAATTATCTATTACATTCATTAGCCAGATTGTTTGACATAATATGTTTCTGTTTATTAAAGAGCTGCATTTTCTATAGTTACCTGTGATTTTGGAAGTAGGAATTTATGGACTTCCCCATCAGGTAGCTCTATGGTGAATGCAGCTGCTCTACTACTTTGTGATAAAATTTGGTATGCATGAAATAATATAAAGAAAATAAAAGGTTTGGAGTATTGGGTGTCCCACACTTTGACTTTTGGTGAACTTTAGGTGCGCATTAAAGTAATTATTATAATCAAATGTGTTGAAAATGGAAGCAATTTTGTATAAAGAATATAAAATTGGACATATTATGGGTAGTATCTTAAAATTATTATCAGGTTGATTAGCATGCACATGAATGTTAGGTGCTGAGAAATGTCTGAACATGCTGTCGTGCATGGACTAGCCAGCATTATTGAAGCAAATGAGTGTAAATGCATTCTGAATAGTGTAAATGAATATTTATTCAAAGTAGCTTTAAATTGGCTGCTTTGAGATAGTAGTAAATGCAAGATCTAAGTCATAGCTGTGTCTAAAGAGTGGCCAGTCCTGAGCCAAAAGCAACTGTTTAAATTTATATAACCGGTAATATAATAAATATGAGATAAATATTAAAAAATAAGTTGTATCACACACATTCACAAGGCAGTGCAGTATGTACAATCTATCTGCACTTGTAGCAGCCAGTATCCTGTTGTTGTTTTTTTGCATTTACAAAGCATGAATTCGGTGACAGACATTATAAATTTCATGCTATGTAGTCCAGTTAGCTCAAGTATTTATTCTGTGCTGTTTCATGAGAACCTATATTAGCATTGCCTTACATCATTCTTATATTTCTTCAAGCCTGATCAAATGCTGGTATTGTCAAACATAAGTATAAAAAATCTCTCACCGTATATTGATACTACAAGACTGTACATTAGTTCACTTTGTTAATTCTTGCAAGCAGTACAACAAGGCATTTCCCTCCCCTGCAATAATACCCAACAAGGCTAAACACAGTATCATAGCTTGTCAGGGAATCACAGAGAAAAATAGAACATGTTCACAATCATTTCTTTCATTTTTTTGTGTATTGCTACTACATGAACACAATTCATAAAGAAAATGCCTCATTTTAAATAATTAGCAATGTAATTACATCTTAATAACATCAACAAAGATGGCACAATATTCACCTTTTGTGCATACAGTATGTAAGTTATTTCCTCCATATGTGCCAAATTTCATTATTTTTATCATAAATTGTTGAGCTATACTACTCCAGCCTTTAACCTGAAGTTGTAATGAGGATATAGAGCTACATTATTTTTATAGACCACATTGACAAATAGAGTGCTAAGGTTCTAACAAGTAAATTTTTGCTCTGAGAAGTTTATACCCACTTTATAATTCACAAATAATCATTGTAGTTGTATCACCTAATAACTGCATTTAGTCAATATATATTTCAAGAATGAGGAATTTATGGTGAAATGCTTTCAGTTTCAACTACTAAATTAATATTCACTTTGTTGATCACTGCATGTATCTCTACTTACCATATGGCCGAAGAATCATCTGTCCATAAGAGTGCCAGTCCAGAGCAGCCACCACGTTACCAAGACTCCTGTGAAGTGAATTATGCAATAATTTATGTTATAATATGATTAGTGTGTACTGACTTGAAGAACTTGACTATGTTTTGAGTTTCTACTTCAGATTCTCCATAAGGGCCTTGATATCTGTCAGAGCATGGATTAGGGGAGCTTGATTCTCCCTGCATTAATCAGAGAAAACCAGTTGAGCACTAAAACAGTGTGTGTTTATGTGTGTATGTTTGTGCGTGCTAGTACTATCTCATGACAATTACAGCAGTGTGTGTGTATGTGTGGTTGTATGTGCCTGTGTATATGTGTGTGTGTGTGTGTGTGTGTGTTTGTTCCACCACGTGTAGGAAATTAGAGTTTCCAGGAGCTTCTTGACCTTCTGGCTAAGGAAGGCTAGAATAAGTTCCCCAGAATAGATATTAATCAGTTCTAGGCAGATCGCTGCCACCAGGAGTTAAGTTTCCCTGAGCCAGAGAGAGGTTAATTCTTGGTTCTGTTAGTGTCATAGGTTAGTATGAGATACAGCAAAAACTCCCAGAATGATACTTAGCCAGCCAATATATAGAAAACCAGCTATCACAAATGAATAAGGGTTCATGAGAAAAAGAAACATAAATACTCTAGTTAATTAAATAATTGCATAATTGATGAATGTAAAGTAAGTAATAATATAATTGATAAATAGAAGAGTAGATAATTAAATAATTACTGAGGAAGGATATGGGGAAGTACATCAGAGTCAATGTATGGGTGGAAACTTAAACAGTTAATTAATGTTGGAGTTCATTAAATCACAATTATAATGATGTGGAAAGCAGTACAAAAGGTAGAATAAATTGTAGCATGACTATGAATGCTAATCCTGTGTCCCTGTTTAATAGAGATTTGTGCAGTTTTTGTCATGCAAATCCCTTTGATAATCATCCCATATCTTCTTTCACTGTCAAGTACCAATATCTTATTCCACCCCTATCCCTCAAATCATTTAATTGCTTTTTCTGGTAATGACTTCTTTCTAGTGCAGAAATTGTGTCCTATGCTAGGTAACTTTTATGGTACAGGAGCAAAGTTCAAACTGAACTTCAGGATTTCTTCTTGCGGTCTGGTAATTCTCTCCTGAAACACACTTACCATCCAGCTGTCTAAACCTTCTGGATGTAAAGTAAGGATTTTCTTCTTATTATTTCTGGATAACGTTTCATTTAACTTCTTTTTTGTTGTTGTTTGGTATATTCAAAAGTTTTTTCAGAAAATTTCTTTTAACTTGCCCAGTTTGTTCTGATCACTAATACTTAATTTTTCATAATATAGCTTCTTTTGCATTTCATCGCAAATGTGTTGTATGTAGTGCTGCTATTAAAGCCTTACTGGCTATAATCGAATGCCACAGCTTGAGCCTAGCAGCAGATTCACAGTATTTTAGTCTAAGTATTGTATGTATTCATAATACATTTGGAGCGGTCACATCCTGCCAGGGCTGTCCTCACTCAACAAGAGAGCTGTGGGGTTGTAAAGCCCACAGACGTCCTGGACTTCGTAAGAGACTGAACAATCTAAGGCCATATACTTAGCCCCAAGGACAGTCACAAATATAGAGTTAATTAGTTAAATTATTGTAATGAAGATTCAGGGGTTTACCAGAAATGAAAATGAACAGTAACTCAATGAAAGGTAACTGAGATAGAACAACAAATCTCACAAACCGCACAAACAACAGTATGGAGACAAAATATGAATGACTCACACGGACTGAAGAGTTCAACGTACACAATGAAGAAAGTTCAATGTGAACGGCGAAGACAGTTCGACACGATGAAGACAGTTCGTACAAGACTAAGACAGTTCACGTACATGACGAGAACCAGAGAAGACGAGGTGCTGGCAACCACAACATGAGCAAGTTACAACAACTAAAACTAAACGGGTGAACAACAAAACAAATAAGCAAACTAGTGGTGTGCTTGAGCACAAATGGCGAGCGAGCCATAAACTACACTATTGCTAAAACGATTGATTCTAACTACTAACACTCAAGCTACTAAAATAAAGTCGAGTTTTAAAATTATGTATATATGGTAAAGGGGTTTCAATGCCATAGTAACCGCTCCCAGCAACTGTTTGAATTGAAAAAGAAGCAACAAAATCAAGTCACGTTATTTAAACGTTTTCTTTGAGTGGGCGGAGGCCCCAGTGTAGTGAGTGAGCAGAGGCCCCAGTGTAATGAGTGGGAAGTGGCCCCGGTGTAATGAGTTGGCGGAGGTTCCGGTGTAATGAGTGGGCAGAGGCCCCGGTGTAATGAGCGGGCGGAAGCCCCGGTGCAATGAGCAGGCAGAGGTCCCCTGGTGGGAAGGAGTGGGCAGTGGCCCCTGGTGGAAATGAGTGGGCGGAGGCCCCTGGTGGTAATGAGCGGTCGGTAATCCTCGTGGGAATGGGTTGGCAGAGAACCTTGTGGTTATGAGTGAGCAGAGGCCCCAAGTGGTAATGAGGGGGCGGTGGCCCCCAGCGACAATGAGGGGGAGGAGGCCCCTGGCGGTAACGACAAGGGGACAGAGGCATTTGGTGAGAACGAGAGGGCAGAGGCCCCGTGGTAGTATTGGCCCCGCATGCAGACTAATAGGCGTGGGCAAGTGGTACTCCTGAGGGTAGCTATTGGGCAACAGGTATATGCCCAGTGGAATACCAGTCGGGAGAGGGTGGTACATGGGCATGCACACACACACGCATGGACGCGTATGGAGAGGCGGTCAACGGTCTGCGGCTTCCAGCGTTTGCAGGAGAGAAAGATCTGGGTGAGAGAGAATCCCAGTGGGAGGAGCATGGAGTTCCAGCGATTCACCGGCCAGGGAAGCACGATCGGGAGAGAGTTCGCCCGAGTGAGGAGGCACCCCCCATCGTGCTGAGTGAAGCCTTGCCCGTTGTTTCAGGGAAATTAGTTAAGAAGATACAGAGTGGGGACTACGTCGAGATGGCGGAACTCCTGAAGGACAATGTGGTGGCGGAGAGGAGAAGAGTGGCGGCAGGAGATAGCGAGGCAAACTGGAAGAACCTGCCGCAGGGAAGTGCCAGACTTTGACAGCTGGCTACAGTGCTTCAGCTTGTATGCCGCGGTGGTATGCGCCAAGTATAGGTGCAAGGCCTGTTTCAAGTTACACCTACTGGAGTTGATAATAGTGACTACTGTGACATGGTGGACATCCCACTCCACTGACTGTCCCACACAACCTTTGTGACTAGAGTGGTTCTCTGTCAACTTGATACCAAGTGGAGGCAACAAAGTAGGTTTAACAAACTGTGATACTAACTGACCTCTGGACATGTGCTCAGCCCTACCTTGCACATGCCCAGTGAACGAGTGTGCATGACATACCCTACAACTAAAAAAAGTGACTGTGTCAGTGTCATGACAGTGTTCATGCTATGTGACTGTGATTACAGAAATCACTAATGTTAACTTGTGCTGATAACACTAACTATGTGTATGACACTTGTAGTGAATCACTGTGAACTGCCACATCATTACGTCATTATCACATTGTTATTGTCATTCGGTTGGCTAACTTCATAATTTCTGTAATACCTCATGTACAGTGCGTTAATAAGAATACTGACTGATAAAAAACTCAACAGCGGGCGAGTCTTGGTAGCTGAGTAAGGGTAGCTTGTTAATCGTAGTTTTGCACGATATTGGTGACCTCAATGACCGTTTTGCAGAGCTGTGGCCGAGAAAGACGCTCCTTCGCACCCTTCTGCTTCACCGCTGGTCGCCGCTGCTTCAACCGTCAACATCAAGCTTCCTCCATTTTGGCCCGCGGACCCCGCCGTTTGGTTCGCTCAAGTGGAAGATCGCCACCAAACGACTCACCGCCAAGAAGTCTAAGTTTGACCATGTAGCATCCTTCCCACCGGAAGTTGCCATGGAGATACGGGGATCTTGTTCTTCGCCCCCAGAAAGCAATCTGTACAACGGTCTTGAAGGGTAGCCTGTTAATTGTAGTTTTGCCTCCAGAACATGATATTGGTGATATATTTCAAGAATGAGGAATTTATGGTGAAATGCTTTCAGTTTCAACTACTAAATTAATATTCACTTTGTTGATCACTGCATGTATCTCTACTTACCATATGGCCGAAGAATCATCTGTCCATAAGAGTGCCAGTCCAGAGCAGCCACCACGTTACCAAGACTCCTGAAGTGAATTATGCAATAATTTATGTTATAATATGTTTAGTGTGTACTGACTTGAAGAACTTGACTATGTTTTGAGCTTCTACTTCAGATTCTCCATAAGGGCCTTGATATCTGTCAAAGCATGGATTAGGGGAGCTTGATTCTCCCTGCATTAATCAGAGAAAACCATTTGAGCACTACAACAGTGTGTGTTTATGTGTGTGTGTTTGTGTGTGCTAGTACTATCTCATGACAATTACAGCAGTGTGTGTATGTGTGTGTGTGTATGTGCCTGTGTGTATGTGTGTGTGTGTGTGTGCCACCACGTGTGGGAGATTAGAGTTCCCAGGAGCTTCTTGACCTTCTGGCTAAGGAAGGCTAGAAGAATAAGTTCCCTAGAATAGAGATTAATCAGTTCTAGGCAAGTCACTGCCACCAGGAGTTAAGCTTCCCTGAGCTTGAGAGAGGTTAATTCTTGGTTCAGTTAGTGTCATAGGTTAATATGAGATACAGCAAAAACTCCCAGAGTGATACTTAGCCAGCCAGTATAATATAGAAAACCAGCTATCACAGAATATGGGTGCATGAGAAAAAGAAACATAAATAAACTAGTTAATTAAATAATTACATAATTGATGAATGTAAAGTAAGTAATGATATAATTGATAAATAGAAGAGTAGATAATTAAATAATTACTGAGGAAGGACATGGGGAAGTACATCAGAGTCAATGTATGGGTGGAAACTTAAACAATTAATTAATGTTGGAGTCCATTACATCACAATTATAATGATGTGGAAAGCAGTACAAAGGGTAGAAAAAATTGTAGTATGACTATGAATGCTAATCCTGTGTCCCTGTTTAATAGAGATTTGTGTAGTTTTTGACATGCAAATCCCTTTGATAATCATCCCATATCTTCTTTAACTGTCAAGTACAGGGGCGGAACTAGGATTTGTTAAGAGGGGGCTCTTTTCTAGGGGTGATATAGCTATAACTACTTATGGAAAAATGTTGGCTATAATATTGTATTTCCTAAAAGACTAATTATATATTCTAATATTCATTCACACAATAATTAGCATTATAATGTGACAATCCGGAAATGAATGAACTGCTAAAATCAGGAAGGAAAAAATTAAAACTAAGAGCAATACCAATTTACAAAGGTATTTATGTCTAGAATAAGGAAAGCATAGTAGGAGTTGGCGAATTACGCACCTTTTTTGTATGCTATGCTAGCAATGCTAATAATTTTAGTAATTAATCTACTGGAAACATGCTCATGGACAAGGTTTAAAGGTCACCTCAACTACATTCACAACTATAAGAAAATCCTTGTACACATGAGTAACCTGAATCCTGGTATGGCCACGGTTTGTAACGTGAGTTGTTGATCTGCATCCTAATGGGCTACAGTGCTGGAACTGAAAGTATTTTATTTCTTATACAGAAAGTGATATTAAAATCTTCAAATAGAATAAGCTACCAACACAGAGGGTAGTTAGTAAGCTCATAGATTCATTTAAAAAGTCCCAAAGCCGGTCTCTCAAAGACTGCTATTGTTACAGTTCAATAAAAACTAATTATAATTTTTTCCAAAAACTAGCTACTTCATTATGCTCATAATTACACTAATCATGCTTTGTTTTGCTTTGGTATACTACGAACTTGGTCTACCATATTGTATAAGGACACAAGTAGTAAATATTCTGACTCAGCATATCAATAAGTAGAGGTGCGTTCAAAAGAAGATCGCAATTATTGTTGGAGTAGCTACAAGGAAAAACAACGACGAACAAAAAGTGATTGCTATTATAATTTTATTTCCAGTTACAGGTAAGAAATACAGGAGCTAAAAATGAGGGCTCATTCTGAAAAAGGGGGCTCGTAGGACACCAGTCGAGCCCCCACTGAATCCGCCCCTGAAGTACCATTATCTTATTCCACCCCTATCCCTCAAATCATTTATTTGCTTTCTCTGGTAATGACTTCTTTCAAGTGCAGAAACCATTAAGCTGTCTAAACCTTCTGGATGTAAAGTAAGGATTTTCTTCTTATTATTTCTGGATAACGTTTCATTAAACTTCTTTTTTGTTGTTGTTTGGTATATTCAAAAGTTTTTTCAGCCAATTTCTTTTAACTTGCCCAGTATGTTCTGATCACTAATACTTAATTTTTCATAATAAATAGCTTCTTTTGCATTTCATCGCAAATGTGTTGTATAGAGTGCTGCTATTAAAGCCTTACTTGCTATAATCGAATGCTACAGCTCGAGCCTAACAGCAGATTCACAGTATTTTAGTCTAAGTATTGTATGTATTCATAATACATTTGGAGCGGTCACGTCCTGCCAGGGCTGTCCTCACTCAACAAGAGAGCTGTGGGGTTGTAAAGCCCACAGACGCACTGGACTTCGTAAGAGACTGAACAATCTAAGGCCATATACTTAGCCCCAATGACAGTCACAAATAAAGAGTTAATTAGTTAAATTATTGTAATGAAGATTCAGGGGTTTAACAGAAATGAAAATGAACAGTAACTCAATGAAAGGTAACTGAAATAGAACAACAAATCTCACAAACCGCACACACAACAGTATGGAGACACAATATGAATGACTCACACGGAGTGAAGAGGTTTCAACGTACACAATGAAGAAAGTTCAACGTGAACGGCGAAGACAGTTCGTACATGATGGAGACAGTTCGTACAAGATGAAGACAGTTCACGTACACGACGAGAACCAGAGAAGTGACCACAACATGAACAAGTTACAACAATGAAAACTAAACGGGTGAGCAACAAAAAGAATAAGCAAACTAGTGGTGTGCTTGAGCACAAATGGCGAGCGAGCCTTAAATCACATTATTGTTAAAACGATTGATTCTAACTACTAACACTCAAGCTACTAAAATAAAGTCGAGTTTTTAAATTATGTATATATGGTAAAGGGGATCCAATGCCAGAGTAACCGCTCCCAGCAACTGTTTGAATTGAAAAAGAAGCAACAAAATGCAAGTCACGTTATTTAAATGTTTTCTTTGTGTAGTAGTTGTAACTCACAATACTTTCACACAACTGAACATTCCTATGCAAGACTTACCTTCGATGTTAGTCTAGTGTAGTCTCGCAAGCCAGACCCCCCTCCCACGACCATACAGAGAAGCACGCACGAACTGGAAAAGGGAAGGAGGAAGGTCTGGTGAAATTGCTTAGACCGTTTTGTGTCAACTATGCCATGAAAATCGTGGCGGACATGCGCAGTAATACGTCATCACTTGCTCCGTGTATTTAATAGCAATGCGCGAATGTTTATTGCCAATGAACTCAATCGATATCATTGGGATTTTATTACAGCGCGCGTAAACCATTGCGAGTTGTGAATTGTAAATTTCCGTCATCGCGCGCGCCTTAGAAAAAGTGCTGACACTGGCGGAACAACTTCATGTACTGAATTTTCCCAGACCCTACACGGAGTGTTAGGGTCTGGCTTGCAAGACTAAGTCTAGTGGACAATGAATTTTCAAGTAAATACTGTTGCGTAGGGTTATAACTGTGACAAATAGCGTATTAACTTACCACCGCCACTAACTCAAATAGAAATAGAGCTCCCATAAGTTTTTGAGTTTTAACTGCACCCGCAAAAGAATTCAAAGTGGTAAACAATTCAATTTCTAGGGTGATACGGGTAATGATAACTAAACCAGAGGATTCTGTTTAGTGAAGTTTGGGATGGGGTGGAACACGAAGCAAACACAAAAATACGTGAGGGTCAAAGTACAAAATGACATACGTACGTCAAACTAGTGATGTGCTTGAGCACAAATGGCAAGCGAGCCCGCTTAGTTAGGTAACATAAAACTACAGTATTGTTACTATGTTTTAGCTTAGTTCATGCAAACACTATAATAGCAGTTATGACCTTTTATTTCAGCAAACAAATACAAAACTACTCTCTAACCTGATTAATGGTAACTTTTGTAGTGTCAAACATCAGCCATTCAATACACAGTAACACTGGCTTTTTTTAATTTTTTATTGTAGCTGAGAGTTTGTTCAAGAGTTACTGGTAATTGAAGTTTAAAGTAAGACGACTTGGTTAATGCTGTTATTTCAGAATAAACTGGGGTCAAGTCTAAAAAGCCATGTTTTTAGGAGAAAAAAGAGAACCACGCACGCGTTTAAAGGGCATACGTACCATCCATACACACACATACTAGTGGTGTGCTTGAGCACAAATGGCAAGCGAGCCTTAAACTACACTATTGTTAAATGATTAATTTTAACAACTAACACTCAAGCTACTAAAATAAAGTCGAGTTTTTAAATTAAGTATATGCAGTAAAGGGGATTCAATGCCATAGTAACCACTCATCGCAACTGTTTGAATTGAAAAAGAAGCCACAAAATCAAGTCACGTTATTAAAAAAAAAATTTGTGATATTCTTACTAGTAGTTGTAACGCACAATACTTTCACACAACTGAACATACCTACGCAAGACTTACCTTTGTGGTTCGTCTAGTGGTCAATGAATTTTCAAGTAAATGCTGTTTGGTAGGGCTTATAACTGTGACAAATAGCGTATTAACTTACCACCGCCACTAACTCGAATAGAAATGGAACTCCCGTAAGTTTTTGCGTTTTAACTGCAGCCGCAAAACAATTCAAAGCAGGTAAACAATTCAATTTCTAAGGCGATATGGGTAATGGTCGCTAAACCAGAGGATTCTGTTGAGTGAAGTTTGGGACGGGGTCGAACGCCGCGTGAACACAAAAATGCGGAGGGTCAAAGTACAAAATGACATACGTACGTCCAAATATATAAATAAACTAGTGGTGTGCTTGAGCACAAATGGCGAGCGAGCCTGATAGTTAGGTAACATAAAACAAAGTATTGTTACTATGTTTTAGCTTACTTCATGCAAACACTATAATAGCAGTTATGACATTTTATTTCAGCAAACAAATACAAAATCACTTTCTTACCTGATTAATGGTAACTTTTGTAGAGTATCAAACATCTGCCATTCTGATAATCTAAATTAACAGTAACTCTTAAACAAGCTCTCAGCTTCGATAAAAAAATAAACCAGTGTTATTATTTTGTAATTTTAGCCTACAAATATGGAAATAACTTACCTCAATTTCCTGAGTATTGATAACTTCTGTAGTATCAAATTGAAGTTACTTTGGCTATCTGAATTACTGTGAATTCTTGACTACAAGCTCTCCGCTACAAAAACAAAAGACAATCAATTTTAGTACACAAATGCAAAATTACTTTCTTACCTCATTTTCTTGAGCAGTGGTAACTTTTGTAGTACCAAATTTGAGCCATTCTGACTGTTTGAATATATCAATCACTGTTGACAACAAGCTCTTTAGCTACATAAAAGAAAGGCCAGAGCTTTTTATGCATGTTTAGCTAACAAATATGGAATTACTACTTACCTCAGCTTCCCTCGAGTAGTAGTAGCTTCCTTAGCATTAATACTACGGCATTCTGTCTACCAATGGCTCTTGACAACCAACAATCGGCACTCCGTATCCCCTTAAAATGGCGAAGTTTTGAAATTAAGTCTGGAAAAGGGTCTTCAATGCCATAGTAACCGGTCTAGTCAATTTTTTATTTCTTGAAAAGCAGTAAGGCTTGCTTAATACTGTAGTTTCAGAACAAACTGGGGTCAAGCCTAAAAAGCCATGTTTTTTTAAGAAAAAGGTTCCCCGTGCTCGCATTTTAGGGGCATACGTACCATCCTTACACACATATCCATATACTCATATCTACCCATAATACTGTCTCGCTTGCTCCACTCGCTCGCCAACAAACAAAAATCCCCGATTTTCAATTGTGTTACCCCTGAGAGTGTCTCGCTCGCCATTAAGAAAAAAAGGCAGGGAAAAATCAAAACATGCATGCGTAACAAAACAAACACACAAATATGAGAGAGTTCAACGATCAATTCTTCAGGCATCCTAGCAGGCCTGAACACATTGGATACTTTCCTTGAGAATTTCTGCATTACATTGTTTTAATATATTCCCACATTCAATGCTTATTGAAAGCTCAAATGCACCTAAATTTTTTTTAGAAGTATGGTGGAGTTATCCCATAAAGATTATGGTTCTGGAGTTAAAACATTCAATGTAACTCATCATACAATATGGGAATGAAATCTCACTTTCATGCATGCACCTTTAAATGCCTTCACCTCAATGTGCCTGGTTCATCCAGATAGTATAACTAAGTGAAATAGCACGGAAACAAAGTGAAATACCACCGTATAGCTAAGTGAAATAGTATGGGTAAGTGTGCACACTTGCAACCCTTAATCTTGGAAATGTAGCTAATCTTGAAATACGAAGATAGTGAGCGAATGATACAGTTTAGGCACAAGTGCAATGAAATGCTTTAAAAAAAATGGCCTACTTAGCAGGTGATAGCATAGGTAACTTGTGCTATTAGAGATCAATAGCACATTTAAAGCAATCGCGTTACTCATACTATTAATCCCGAATAGCACAGTTACTGTGCTATTACTCATACAATTAGCACTTATGAGGCAAGTGATTTCACTTGGCTTTGCCTCGTGAAATATTTTTTGCACCACTCACGCTATTAATTCTGAATACTTAGTTTTCATTCTATTATATTATCTCCATATGTTCTTTCATTTCAGAATTCTTTCAATTATACAATTTTTTTAAGGATTGAACAATTGTATTATATTTCATAAGTTTAAGGAAATTTCATTATAACATTAATACTTTAGACTTAAAGTTTTCCAACTGAACAACTTAAGCTGTTTTAGCTATTTATTTTCAACACACCACTACCTAAATAGAGATTGATTGAAAAGAAAAAAAAAAGACTCAAGATGTTCATATTTAAAACTTTATTATCGTTTTATCAAAGTTTCCTTATGCTTCCCTAACTGCTCATTTTCTGCTCAGTATACTATAGTGTCCTTAATATAATTAAATTAAGAATTAGAGCTAAGTATAGTGCCTTACTTCTCCCCATTGGTAGTCAAAGTTCCTATTCAAATCAACTCCATTACACCGCCACTCCTTGTAACCCACAGCTTCTTGACATGTACAAACACTCGATTTCCTTCGGTTCTTTCTCCACAAACGATCGGTGGTCCAAGTATACTATTACCAAATATGTAATATTTTCTTTATCCCCCAGAACATACCTCGTATCCGTCAGGGTTCACAATTGGAACTACCACAAATCTCACTCTATTTAAAAGATTTGCAATCTGAAATACATTGTAATACCACAAGTTAATGTCAATATGTTATTCAATGTGTACTTTACCTGAACTCTGTGCTTGTTTTCCATAAGATAATTCATGATATACATGCACTGTGTCCCTGAAATCCACTCTCCTACAGATTAATTAAACAATGAGTTAAGGCAGGTATAAAATAATATGAATTTTATTCTATTCTTACTAGCACGGATAAGACACTGGAAATACACTGTGTTTGGTTTATCTTTGGAAGATGTCACTACAACAGCTGGCATGTCTCTCCCCTCGTGACTCTGTCCTATAGGAAATTCTGAATTTTTGCAAAATAATCAATAGAAATTCTAAAGTCGACATTGCCATGCTGGCTTCCACATGTCAATTCCTTCAGCAGTCGTCAATTTATTTCTGATGTTTTGTCAAGTCAAAGCTAGGAAATAAAACAATTATTCAAACCACAACTTACCTGAGCTTACCACTTGACCAAAATCTCATTTTCATATGAAACAGTTCTGGTGTATTCTGTAAGTGCTTCTCGAGCATTTCTCAGTATCCAAATCAGACTAACTAAAAAATAATACCATGGGGTCATTATACGCAGAACGTGACAAACCCGAATTTAATGTGAATTTAATGTGAATTTGGTGTCCCTGGAGACACTTACTCGATGTCACCACGTAAGTATTCTGGCGTAACGAGACCTTTTCCTAGTAGTTTACGCGCGCAAGGATATTGTTAGCTTTCCATTTTCCTCCGTTCGAATTTTTTTCATGTATATATAGCTACTCCTGTAAAGGAAATCGAAGAGCGAAACGGAGGAGTATATACTCGGCACACAGATACATAGCAGACCCGTAGCAGCTAATAATGTGTGTTTTTGATCAGTTAAAATATACGGCACTTACGCGACAATCTGATTGAGGGCCACTATTTTGGTGCCGGCACACAAGTCGTTAATACTAGAGCTACCAGACCTGTCATGCAAAAATGGTCCGCGTCAGAATTGGTCCGGCGGACCATTTTTGACGACAAAATTGGTCTGGGGGAGGGGGGGGGGACTATTAGTGTCGTCTAAAATGGTCCGCCATGACAAAAATTGTCCCCTTCAAATATTTGCTGGAGGATGGTCCGCCGCGGACAAGCTATCCACTTTTGCAAAAGTTTAGTGTATTATTGAAGGAGTAATTCTGTGCACACTGCTGCTGCTCAGTATGGAAAACCATATTCATACCCCTCCCACCATACAATATTGGGTCCTGTATGAGAGTAAATACAGAAAAACAGGAGATTATTTAGATTATGTACTGTTGGTTGCAGCTCAACGATGTTTACCACACTAGAAATTTTAATGGAACCATGTAAAAATTGTTTATTCATACTCCTTTTCTGTATGTAATTATTACTCTTAATAGCTTGCTGTATAGTATATTTACTATTCTCCTTTTGTGCTGCTATTATTAGCCCTCAGCGCGCATGCGCGATTAGTCTCGCATGGCCGACCCTTTTCCCTTTTATTATCCGCTCGCGCGGGGAGGGAAATAGGGTCTGGTAGAAGCTTGTACATCGTTTCGTGTCATTCCCCTGGATTCATGGGGAACCATACTTTCCGTGTATTGCTTATGTAGAGGTGTGGCTTTCCGTGACGTAGAATTAAATACGCGTATAAAAACTGCGTTACCGTCACTTCGAATGCTTTTAGTTGTTGGTGGTGGAGATGGATTATAGAGCTTTAGTGCGTGCGGTTGCGTTGGAACTTGGATACACACTTCGTAGCAAACAGGAAGAAGCAATTCTTGCATTTTTACAGAATCAAGATGTCTTTATTTCTTTACCAACTGGCTATGGCAAGTCACTGTGCTACTCACTGCTTCCTCCCATATATGATAAGTTGAGGAATGTGGAAAATAAGAGCATAGTCTTGGTTGTGTCACCTCTGATTGCTCTCATGCAAGATCAAGTGGCAAGCATCAAATTAAAGGGCATTTCAGCTGCTTGTCTAACAGATGAATCGGCTTCTACAAAGAAAGAAATTAAGAGGGGAGCATATCAGGTTCTCTTTGCATCACCAGAGGCATTAGGCATTCTTGAGTGGCGAAATATGCTGGCCTCAACAATATATTGTGAAAACATTGTTGGCTTCATAATAGACGAGGCTCACTGCATCAAAAAATGGTTAGTTCAAGGAATTGGTATTTATCTGTTCATTCACAATGCTGTGTGTCCAGGGGTGAAAGTTTCAGGACCGAATTGTCTCATTTAGGAGAAATTAGAAGCATTGTCCCAGAAGGAATAAATGTCATGGCTCTCACTGCAACAGCAACATTATCAACAAGAAAATTTATTATCAGAAACTTGAGCATGACTAATCCAACTGTGGTATACATGCCACCAGTTAAAGACAACATAGCGTACTATGTGATGGAGAAGAAAGACATCGAACTATTTTTTAAACCAATTACTGAAAAATTGAAGACTAGGACATTGGTCAAGACTATAATTTTTTGTAGGACTTATGAGGACATTATAAAAATACACCAATACATCCTTCATGATCTTTTGGAGTATAGTACAGAGCCTAAAGGATCTCCAAATTACGTAAGAAATAGAGTAATGGACATTTTTACTCATTGTACTCATCAGTCAGTCAAAAAAAAAATTTTAGAACAATTTACACAGACAGATTCACCATTAAAACTTGTCATAGCTACAGTATCATTTGGGATGGGAGTTGACTGTCCTCGTGTACGACAAATAATTCACTGGGGCATTCCTGAGGATGTGGAAATGTACATTCAGGAGAGCGGAAGAGCAGGAAGGGATGGTGAATCAGCTCGTGCCATTATTGTGAAGCATCCACGTGACTTGAATTTAAAGCGTACTTCACAGCAAATGATTGACTTTTGTACCAGTACAGTTCAGTGTAGAAGATCAATCCTTTACAGTGACTTTTCGGATTGTGGTGATTTCACTAATGTTGGCTGTTTATGTTGTGATATATGTGCTCATTTATGTGTGTGTGGAAAATGTGATAATAAAATGAGGCTGTAATAAAATTCACTTTTGCATAATTTTTTGAAAAATATTAGCATTCATAACTAGATGATTCAGAGTCTGAGTGGACATGGTGATTGTGTGGTATAGTTGGGTGCAAAAATGAAGATAGTCTGATTACCATCCAGTCTTTGATATTATTCTCTGGCATTGTTTTAATTAAGTTTCTTTTTAAATGAAGAAAAGACAAATGCGTCTTTGTTGACTTAATAAAAGTGCCACAGTCTAGTAATTGCGAAGTTATTTTCTCAACATCTTTTGCTACAGTTTTTTCTTGGAATGTTTTCCACTTGGCTTGTATACTTGTAGTGCTGAATCGTAAGAGTCTAGCACCTGTGATAGAGTTCCAACAGATTTTGCAGCTCGTTTAATAGCTTTGTCAGACTTATTAGCACCCAGGCCTTCAATAGCCACCTTCACTTCCTTATTAAGGTGTTCCATGTGAAGATCTGCACTCACATTGTGTCCAGGAAGACCATGGACATTGATGAACCTTGACCACTTGACCTGTTCACACAAATTAGGAGGAAGTGTGATGTGACACTGAGCAAGTAATGTAAAGGCTTCTGTTGCATAGTTAGTTCTCCCTGTTGCTTTGAAAAATAGCATCATATACTTCCACAATGTAATAATATGGTCCCCATCTCCCTCTCTCACGGCATCTTTAAAATCAAAGATGAAAAGGCCTAGCGTCAGCACCTCACAAGCATAGTCATATGTAGTGCCACATGCATCAGAATTGGGCTCCAAAAATGTCATTTCTAAATCTATATGCTCGTCAACAACACGGTTTGCAATACATTCCAGGGTATCTCTTCTTTTTTTCTCATCTTCCATCCATAAGTTTTCAGGTACTGAAGTACTGGAAGGAGCATCAGTAAATGATGACATTTCCAAGTATGTCATCACAGCAGTCAGAACATGCGAGATGACCACAACTTCAACAAAATCTTCAGCGGCATTGACATCACTCTTGGGTCTTTTCGTAACATTCCTTCTGTTAATAAGGTTTCTGAGTTGATATAGAGTACCTTTTTGTGTTCCTGAAGTAGTTTTGAAAAGTCTCTTCCAAAAAACCTGCAAAAGAAAAAGAAAAAAAAGAAAAAGAAAAAAAAAAGAATAGCTTAATACAAAATACACAAATATTAATTTTGCATACCTCTAGTAAACACACTTTGGCATGCCAGTCCTCTGTAACTGGTAGCAAACCATCAAGCCTATAAATTTCCAGCTCAGATGTTCTTCTAATATGTTGTGCTCCACGGGCTTGAGCCACAGACAAATAATCACCACCAATTAAGGTATGCACATATTCCTTGTCTTCAGTACAGTCTGTACCAGGTATAGGCTCAGAGAGTATCACAGTTTTACAAGGAACATATTTTTTGTAGTGCTCTAAAATGTCTACCATGTCTTCATAAGCCATTTCACACTTCTTCAATACCCCCAGAGGTACCTAATTCAAATAATTAAAACTTGATTAATGTCAATACACAATTCAACTATAGTTGGCTTACCACTTCAGATTTAACGCTCATCTCTTTGCTGTATCTATGCTTAATATGATGTTCAATTAAGCCTTCAAAGTCTTCCTTAAAAAACTCAAGGTAGGAAGTTATTATCCTCGACACATGAATTGAAAATCTTTTCTTTAAAACAGCATAGTCATTTTCATTTGGCAGAAGGGAAAATAAGTTCTGTTCTGTTCCAGTTTCTCGAACAGAACTGAAGGTTGAGAAATCAATCCGGTCTTTAACTGCATAACCATGTACATAATGCAATGATGTGGATTGTTTTTCAATGCTCATATGCCTTGGTTTCACAGTTTTTTCAAGGTTATCAAAGACAATTTTGTACCCCGCGTTAATGGACCCTGAATTAGAGGATATATTGGCATGCAATATAGTGTCCTCTGAAGCAGAATCATGACTTGTAGCTGGAGAAAAAACTGGAGCTAAGCCACTCTTTGTAGCAGCATGGAGTGGGCTAGTGGGTCCCTCATATATCATAGATATGTCTGAAATATCAAATGACAGTGTAGTCTCAACCTCTTGTGATGATGGAGAAGATCTTTCGCTGGTTGAGGGATCTGGAGTGGAAGTCAGGAAAAATGCTGATGGTTGGGTGTTTTCCTACATGTCAACATAGCTAATTTTAATCACAATATCACGCAATAAAAACATCACATAGCTAAAAAGTTTTATGAATAGAAAATTATCAACAAAATTACGGTGAACATTGTATTATAGATTTTGGTTAGTTTAATACCACATAATTAAAGCTGTTAATCAATTGTTTCTTAAAGTGATACCATTATTATCAACAACAAATACAGAAAAAATCTTTTGGGTTGCCTAGCAATACTAAAAAGCTACCCAGCTTGACATTTAAACATACTGCCAAGACTAAATACCAAATATTCCATAAAAAAAATCCAAAAATTAAAAGATTAGTCTTTGTGTGTTTATTACACCATGCATAATTGTGTATGATGTGTTTGTATGATGTTGTGTGTATGTTGTGTTTTTGAGTATGTGTGTGTGTGTATGTGTGTGTGTGTTTATGTGTGTGTGTGTGTGTGTGTGTGATGTTGTGTGCATAATTCAGGGCTGTCCTGTCTACTTTGTCCAGCACCATTGCAAGTTAACAATACTCACACCATATCACCAATAACATAATACTTAGTTCCTTATTCAAATGTACATACCAAATACAAGCCTCCCAGGGGAATGCTGTACTGGTTGTAAACAAACAAGCTAATTCTCCTGTGCCAAACTTTCTAAACTAATAAATCTTATGATTTGGACTGAGTAATATCTCATTAATTCCTGCAGGAGATTGCATGGCTTTTGATTCTTCAACATAAAATATATTCTTCAAAATATTGAGTTTAAAAAACACACAATGTGACACATTTGGCCTAAGTGCAAAACTGTGTATGATGGAGAGAATGTTCGATAAAATTTGAAAGAGAAAATGTAAAATCAGAGCATGACAGACAGACAGACAGACAGACAGACAGACAGACAGACAGACAGACAAACAGACAGACAGACAGACAGACAGACAGACAGAAAAAAGACAGACCGACTACTGTAACCCTGTACTATAACCCTCTCGGTGTAGAAACAATATAATCACTATCATCGTAGTTTCCTCAATTACCATCCTACCAAGCAGTAACATATTATTGAGAACCCTTAACATTACAAGCCAGTTCAAATGCCAAGGAAGCTGTAGCTGAGCTAACAATGAGTTGATAAATGGCTCAATACAATTATATATGTATCTCATTACATTTTGCTACTCACAGGTAAATAATAAGCTGCAACAGAAAGTGAGCTGGCTGAGAATAGACAAGGTCAGAGCTGAGTCTGAATGGAAGTCTAAAGGTATTGATTACTCATTCAATAGGCATATAAGGCTTGTGTTACATGCCACTTTCTTAACTACTTCCAGAGCCTGGCCAACTATTTGACATTGTACAGATTAGTGTAGCTACATTGTATCTCACTCACTATCTCTGTATTTCAGGATTAGCTTCCTCTGGAACTTTGATTTTAAAACTATGCTCAACATAATCTGTTGAAAAAAATTCCGTCTAATATGGGTAGAACTTCTACACTAAAGAATGGCATAGTCACCAACTAGACACAGCTTGAACTATAAGTTTCGCACACATGTGCACTTACCCATACTATTTCACTTAGCTACCGTGGTATTTCTCAATTATGAGCAATTTTCATACTTATAATTTGGTTTTGGTTACCTGAAGTATGGGAGCTATTTTTTGTTCCACTGATTGCTTCCATTGGTTTACTGGCTCATCAAAATCACAACCCATAATGCCAACCAGATCAATAGTAGCAGAGTGAGACAAACATATCCCAAGTTTCTGTAGCCTTTGAAAAACCTAATTAGTAATATAATATATCAAATAATTATATACATGAAAGTGTAACTTAAGTCTCACCATTTTACTTGCATGACCACTATATAAAAGAAGTGAAATAATTCTTTGGATCAAACATGCTGAAGGTCTCCTAAACTTGCAGATAATGGAAAAAATAACTGCCACTACACCACTTGCGTTACTTTTCATCTTCTTTGTTTTTAAACATGCCCTTAAAATAGCCAACAACGTTGGAGTCTTGTCTTTCATCTCATCCATAATATCGTGAACAATGCCTTCAAAATTCAGTAAGTAATTCTTGGACTTCTTTCTAGTGATAGAGTCGAAGTCATCTGAAGAAACTGTAGCTATTTCTGACTGCAGAACTTGCCCCAAGACTCGAATAATTGCTGCTTTGGCTACCATATTTTTCTTCAAACATTGAATAGCAAATGAGTAGTAGCTTGTACGAACCAAAGGCTTGAAAAGTTTCCTTCTTTTTGGTGTAATAGTGTATACTCTTGGCCTGGTTTGATAATGAATTTTAGCCTGAAAAAAAATAATTTTTATACAATTATTTTATAGTTGAAATAAATGTACCTTTCTTACAGTTAATTCTGGAGACTCAGAGCATGTAGCAAGTGGGCTACCCTGTGAATGGTAGTGTTGAGTTGATTGTTCAGAAATTGGTGTTTGTGCTGGTACAGAAATCTTTGGCAAGATAGATAATGCTGTAGTTAATCGCTCCTTAATATCCTTAAGGATGCAATTTTTCAATTTATTACATATCCTTTGTAAGCAACACTGCTTTCTTTCCCCTTTCCCTCCAAACTTTGGCATGTCAAGGCAAAACACACAACTTCCACAATCATTTGAAGTGCAAGCAGTACATAATCCACATCTTTTGCGTCGACTCACTAAGTCAGTGATAATCATTCCCACTGGCTAACTTAAAAAGATGAGTTTGTTAGCTACCTGTCATACCTTGTGTCTTTTGTTCTGTTCCAAAAACTTGCACTTGTCCTTGTGGCGACTGTTTTTTTCTGAGTTAAACTATAGGGCAAGGTCAGAATAGGCTGATTCTGTCAATGTGCTATTGTATTTTTAGCATACTTGCTATTGTTTAATTGCAAATACATACCATCTCATCACTTAAATTGAAAGTGTCCTTATTAACCAACTTCAGCCTAATAGGATACAAAACATCAAGAGTGTAAGAGTAAAGTGTGGGGAAAGAGACAGAAGAGGAAAGAAAAGAAGACAGAAGAAGACAAAGAGAAGAAGATAGAATGTCTATGTGATTGTTTCTCATGATAAGTGTAATGTTGTGTGTTTAAAGTTTATGATGTGTGTTAGTTCTATTCAATGTTGTGCATGTTTTAGAGTTTTTATAAGTCAGTTGCTAGGTGTGGCACCGTCCACGTGTAAGTGGCCGTGTCCACGCCTATTGTATGTTTTTTTCAGTGTTCGTGCATGGAGTATAAAACTGAGTGTGCGTGTTGTGGAAGTCAGTCAGTCACGTGTGTTGGTCTTAGTGTAAGAACTATTATCATCGCTTGTGTGTCTGTATATGTGCTTGTGTTATTTCTATTTTGTACATGTAAAAGGAATAGAACTCACATGGGCATAAGTCACACTCTGATTCTGGTGCCGGCAAAAATTTAACTACTACAGCGGGACTGGTGAAAGTACGAGCCCAGTCTTGTTGCGGAGGAACTGAGGAGATTATAATCCCCGAGGCAAACTCCCACATTTTTGGTGGCAGCGGTGTCCGACCTCTTGCGAAGATTCTACTCCATCTTCGAAGGAGACAGCCTATCTACTAGTCATCGGAACACTACACATAGAGTGGTTGTACCAAGTCGGTGTACAGATCTAACTTTGTCATTTTAAGTTTGTTGTATTTTTTTTTTTTGTGTGTGTGCCCGCTAATTTCTTTTGTTTGTTGTATTCTTTTTTGTATTCCCTTGAGTTTGAATCTTTTCACTTTGTCTCATTTTTTTTGTACAGGCCAGTTAATTTCCCTTGGATCCTTCACTGGTTGCTGAATGTCGAGGAGAGTCCTGCGTCTGGCCAGGGCAGCGAAGGGGAAGGTAGACTATAGAGAGACTAGCAGTGATTTTAATTCAGACCCTGACATTGGGAGAGTTGAGAGCGAGGAAGACGATTTGGAGTACAAACCGAGTAGGAACATTATTAGTGGAAAAGGAAGGTGAGGAGTTCACTGAAAGAGTGGATGAGACAGTCAGGAGTGCTGCTGTGAGTAGGGAGGCATCTACATGTAATGTAGGCCCTGTATCAAGTGGTGCGGCTACGGGTTCTGAGTTTTTGGCCTTTATGAGGTATTTCAATTCCATGGTTACAGAGAGTGGTAATTGTTTGAACAAAACCCAGTTGGTGAGCAACATTCAACCCTACAGGCATGGAAATGATATTGTCATGTATATAAAGGCCCTAGAAGCGGACATGATTAGGATTGGAGTTAGAAAAAAGGAATGGTTGTCGGTGTTGTTGTCAAAATTGTCCTCCAAGGCAAAAATGTCCGTTGCATCTGTTTCCTTTGAGCCTGACTGTACTTACCAGGATGTGAAAGCCAAGTTGTTGGACGGGGTAGGTATGAACCTCAAAGTTATAGAAACTTCCCTGTTTTCTGAATGGAAATCGCTGTCTAGAGAGTGGGACATGGTGACCAGATTTGAAAAGATGAAGGCACCTCTTTATAGATTTGTTCTGGGAGACAAAACTGTAGATGAGTTGTCGTTGAGGTTGGCCAAGGCTATTTACAAGCTAAGAAACTCGGTATGGTTGCAGCTAGCTTGCGATCATCTGGGGAGAGACCAAAAAAGCTATGTGAGGTAGTCGGGTATTAGACAGTCTGTCATTTGGTAAGGTGAACTATACTTCTGTGAGATGTTTTAAGTGTGGCATATTAGGTTCACAAGAGTTATTTATTTCAGAGTTAAGAGATAGTCCCAAACCCAGTCGAGTGGTAATGGTAATGTTGTATGTTTCTCGTGCAATCAACCCGGGCACATTTCCACCAATTGCCCTAATAAGCAGAACAAAGACAAACAGCAGAAGTCCCATAAGTTCAAGAAAGACGAAACTCCCTTGATAACGAATTTGGTCAGTTCGAATGGTGAAGCCTACATTGTCCCTGGGAAAGTGAATGGTGAACGTGCAGAGTTCTTACCGGACACTGGTGCAGAGGTAACTGTTGTCCCTCAAAAGTTTGTGTGTGAAGCCCAGATGACGGGCAAAGAAGTCACAATTCAAGGTGTGACTGGTTTCCCTGAGTTTACACCCTTAGCAATGGTGAACCTTGAGTTTCTGGGAGAGAAGTTTCAGAAGGAGGTGGCTGTATCCTCCTCTCTGAACAGGTCGAATAGAGTTTTGTATTCTCTGCCATTAGGTGGTATCTTGCCCGAACTGCTTCTCAAGTGTGTTAGAGAGCAGGAGAAGGCTACCCAGAGTGATGTGAAGTTTGAAATCCCTGACTGTGATGAAATTCAGTCACGGGATAGGGAAAGTGTAAGTGATAATCAGAGTGGAGTGATAGGTGATTGTAAACAAGTGTCACAGGTACTAGCAAGTCTGTTGTGAGTAACGTAAGTCCCGAAAGGATTGAGTCGAGTACGGCAGTTTTAGTTGGTGACGAGTTGGTCACTGATCCTGTAGTCAGCATAAGTCCTGAACTCTGTTGTGTTGATAGTAAGGCAGCAGTTTCTGTGAGAGACGTGGTTGAGAGACCGTCTGAGGTGATTGTAAGTCCTGAAAGCGTGGCGAGTAAGGCAGTCAAAATTGTGGAAGAGGAAGGAAAGAAGGATACTTCAGTTGTAGTTGGAGGTAGAGTGTTGAGGAAGAGGAAGCAGCAAGAACAAAAGGTGAGTGAAGAGGATGCTTCGGTTTTAGTTGAGGAGAATGAGTTGGATCTTGGGTTTCCGGGTGCGGTTGACGATAATGAGAATGAAAAGTTGGGTAAGGAAATTGAGTGTGATGAGAAATCCTGATTACGAGATTTACGTGGCCGGGTCTAGGCAGGGACGTGTGTGACTATGTGAAGTTGTGTGAACTCTGCCTCAGGTTAAACAAGTCGGGAAATGCCAAGAGTAAAATTAATGTGCGAACGCCCCACGCTCTCAGAGCCTTTCAAGAGCGTGGTGGTGGATATTGTCGGTCCTTTGCCCAAAGGTAGGAGAGGTTGCTAGTTTGTACTCACGTACATTTGTCTGGCCTCCAAATGGCCTGAGGCCATTCCTCTCAGAAATGGGTCGGCTGGTGAGGTAGCCGCGGCATTAATTGCTGTGCTCACTAAAATAGGGTTTTCCCTTAAAATTCTATCGGATAGGGGTAAGGTCTCTCTCTCGAAGGTTTTACAACAGTTGTATGAGCTCTGCGGCATAGACAGTATTAAGACTAGCCCGTATAGACCTCAGTCTAATGGTGTAGTAGAGCGCATGCATGGGACGCTCAAGCCCATGCTTGCGAAAGCCACTGAAGCTGGAATAGATTGGGTGACGTACCTCCCTCTTGCTATGTGTGCCCTCAGAATGGTTCCAAACAGAGGTACCGGGTATTCACCATATGAGCTGGCATTCGGTCGAAAAATGCACGGACCACTGGATGTAATTTATGCAAGTTGGGTGGAATTGGGTAATCGAGAAAGTGTTAGAGCCTGTGAAGGGGGTGAGTGCAGTCTATATCGATGACGTGATTGTCTACAGTAGAGACTGGGAGTCTCATATGAGGGATTTAAGGTGTGTGTTGGAGTGTATCAAAGAGAGTGGCATGATGGTCAAGCTTAGGAAGTGTGTGTTTGGACGTTGTAGACTGAAATTTAGGTCACACTGTGGGTAGTGGAAGTGTTTATGTGCCTGACAACAGGGTTGAGGCCTTTAGGCATTATGGTTTACCGACTACAAAGAAACAACTCAGGACGTTTCTTGGTACAATCGGATACTACCGCCGGTTTAAATCGGATACTACCGCCGGTTTATCAAAGGGTTTGCCGACCACTCTTCGTTGCTAATGCCAGCTACGTTGCTCTCCTCCCCAAGACTGGTGATGTGGTCTGAGGAAATGAAACTGGCCTTCACCCGTCTATGTGAGTTATTATGTAACAGTGTTGTGTTGTTTGTCCCTCATCCCTCAGATTCATTTGTCTTGTACAGCGACACGTCGGGTGCCGGTTTAGGAGCTTGTCTCCATGCCAAGAGAGAGGATGGTGAAATACCTATTGCCTTTTTCTCCTGGCAGCTGCGTGGCTGGGAGAGAAATTACAGCGTAACGTAGCTGGAGAGTTTGGCTGTTGTCGTGGCTATCAGCCATTTCGAGGTATACTTGTATGGCCAGACTTTTGATGTCTACACGGATCACAAACCGTGCCTGGCTTTACAAACTGGATCCCATCTCAACAAACGTCTGAGAAGACTGGCCCTGAAACTACAAGGATGGAATGTCTCCATAAAGTACCGCCCTGGTATCGAGAACAGAAACGCGGATGGACTCTCGTGGAGGAATTGGGAAAACGACGATGCTGATGGTTGTCAGATCCTTCCTGAAGGAATGATCTTGGCGGCAGGGGGGGGGGGGGGGGGGGATGTGGGGAAAGAGACAGAAGTGAAGGAAAAAAAAAGAAGACAGATGAAGACAAAGAGAAGAAGAGAAGAAGATAGACTGTCTAGTGATTGTTTACCTCATGATGCATGTAATGTTGTGTGTTTAAAGTTTATGATGTGCGTTAAGTTCTATTCAATGTTGTGCATGTTTTAGAGTTTTATTTGTTTGAGTTTTTGTAAGTCAGTTGTTAGGTGTGGCACCGTCCACGTGTAAGTGGCCGTGTTCACGCCTATTGTATGTTTTTTTTTAGTGTTCGTGCGTGGAGTATAAAACTGAGTGTGCATGTTGTGGAAGTCAGTCAGTCTCGTGTGTTAGTCTTGGTGTAAGCATCGCTTGTGTGTCTGTATATGTGCTTGTGTTATTTAAAGGAATAGAACTCACCTGCGCGCAGGGCATAAGCCACATTCTGATTCTGGTGGTGGTGAAAATTTAACTACTACAGCGGGACTGGTGAAAGTACGAGCCAAGTCTTGTTGTGGAGGAACTGAGGAGATTAAAATCCCCGAGGCAAACTCCCACATAAAGCTAAATACATAAATGAAATAATTTAAATAATATTCATTTATTTCATAAAGATTCATTCCTACTACGCAAATTTTATAGTTTGGTACTAAATAATATTTTAACTTTCGTAGTAGCTAATAATAATATATAAATAGTTCAAACGTTTCGACTCCATGGAGACTTCATCAGCGACAAGAAGAAAGAGAGAAATGTTTAAAAAAAAATTTGAATACGGCAGGAGGGCTGATACAATAATGGTGATGATTATTTATTTGTAGAAATAAGTGATAATAAGCTTTCAGATGCTGTCTATTCACTGCGCTGTATGTAGCTAGGTGGGCGCACGAGAGGGAGACTGAAATTTGCAAGGGGGAACCAAATTTGACGAACAAAAATGGTCCGAATTTTTCGGGGGGACCATATTTTTTGACAGACCCTTACATTCCTCCTCCCCACCAATTATAGGGAAGGAAAGGGTCGGCGACGCCAGATTCCAAAGATTTAGTATTTTTGAGTCAATGGACTTGCATAGCTACGGTCTGTAGCTAATGTTTTTTTATATAATGTTGCATTTCTTTCATATCTCTCTTTCCACATAAATTCGCCTAAATAGGATGACCTTTCCTTCTTTTACTTTACTCAATACAGTTCTATTGTTAGTGTGTATACCAACCACTGACCTGCAGTGGGTAGCAATAGCAACTTTTGCGAGGGGACAAAACTACATTTTAATCTACTCACTGGTCAGAAAACTGCTGTTCCTTGGGGGGACACATATGCTTGTATGAAAAGTAACGAATTTACGTCTCTTTTTGTCCACTTAGAAGTCAACAATTTAAGAGAGACCCAGTACAGTATATTCCAAATGATCCGATCCGATTTTGTAGATTACTGACCATTAACTGTTTGAACTTACTACCTTTTATGGTGCAACTTTTTTTTATTTATGGGCTGAAACACGAAGCAGTCAGCTAGCTCTGTGTGGGAGTGGTCACTAATAATTAGCACACAATGTTATTCATGTCACCATACTTACCATACTAACAAACTTTGTACTCATAACTTATTTTTCATTTCTATGCCACGTGGACGTGTGATGTTATCAACACAAAATTATATCTCGAATAGTATTAAGTATAAGTTGACAATATAACACCCCACGACAGGTAATAACTTAACACCCCCTATTGGCGCCTCGTAAACACGTGAGGAAACGATTTCTTGCTGCTTGAGATGGTTTGGCTTAGAGTAATGGAGTGCTGGGTGGAGTTTCGCGTTGAAATATATACCAGTGAATGTCTGGCCTGTTTACTCTTATGAAGACTGTGTTTACTTCTACCTTTTTATTGCTTGAGCTATATAATTGATGCCTGATTAGAATAGCTAATAAGCTATTCTTTTGGTCTGAGATGAATTTTGTAATAGCATAGTTGCCAACCTTCCCGGTTTTAACGGGAAATCCTAGCCATTTCCCTGTTCTCGCCCGGTTGAAGTACTTTTCCTGGTTTTTGCCTAGACGACACTGTTACCTAATCTTACCTCAGCACTCTGATTGGTTGATAAAAATACTCGCGGCACACTCATTGGTGGATTAAAATAGAATATCCACTGCACTCAGCTAGCTTGAGCCTCAAGCACACTCATTGGTGGATAAAAATAGAACATCCACTGCACTCAGCTAGCTCAGCAAGCCGCGAGCACACTCATGGGTTAATTAAAATACAACATACGTCGTACAGGAGATCTGTCTGGTAAAAAATGGTCCGCCGTAAAACTGAGTCCCCTGGACCAATATTCACATAAAAGTAGGTCCGGTGTCATAAAATTTTACTCACCCCGGGTGACTCATTTTACAGGAAATAGGTCACCCCCTCGGGAAAATGGTCATCCCTCATTAAATTATGCGCTCCGTAATGATGCTTGAATTGAGACAAAATGTGAAAATTAAATCTATTCATGTACATATAGTTACCCAGCTATACATATTATATAAATAGACTATATTTACACATTTTTATTTAATAGCCTTCTGAATTCCCACCTTTCTTATAGTATAAGCTACCAGTTTGTTCTTTGTGATCTTGTTCTTGTCAGCCTGAGTATTCTGTTAAATTATTTTTGTTGCAGTTGTCAGTCATCTGTTAAATTTTGTTTACCCAAAGTTTTTTTTGAGTGATATAGTTAGAACCGTTGCGTATTTACAAGAATGGAAGAAGAGGAGAGTCTTGGAAGATTTAGTTACAACACTATATATAGTTATATCAAAGATGGTACATATCCAGAAGGGTTTTCCAAGTCTGATAAATGTTCTTTAAGGAAAAGAGCTAAGTATTTTTTCATAAAGGAAGCAGATTTGTACTACACAAGTAAAACTCCCAGTACAGGTAATGTTACTACCTAGAGCAGTAATATATGAGCAAAAAGGCAGAATAGTTTGTTATCTTAGGGCAACTGGTTGTTGAAGATAACATCAAGAAACAGAATTTCGGAGTCTGTGCATAATGCAAGTCATCCAGGTATTAATCGTACTACTGTGGATATGGTTTCTTCACAATATTACTGGCCTGGGCTGACTAATGGTGTTAAAATTTATGTAAGCAAGGCAGTGCCAACCATTGTGGATGTATTATGGCCATCTTTTATAACACTTCACCTTTACAGGTTGCATCTTGTGATACCTGCCAGCGAAACAATCACAAACTTCAGAAAGCCTCAGGTTCTCTGCATTCCATTTATTCCAACCAAGCTATGGGCTCAGGTGGGGATGGATCTAATTGGTCCTATGCCAAAGACTCCAAGAGGAAATCAGTATATTGTCACACTAACTGATTATTTCAGCAAGTGGGCTGAAGCTGATCTAGACAGGCATCAACAAAGTTCTCACCCTACTTCATGCTTTTCCAGAAAGAAATGAGGCTGTAGATACATAATGAAATTTGTCCTAAATTCGAAACTGAACTGGACACTACTGAGGTAAATGTTGACAGTGGATTCACTGATCAGCTGCTAGCTGCTCGTGAAAATGCTTTTAAGAAAGCTGAGATGAACATTCTTGCTGCACAAAAGAAGCAGAAAGAAACGTACGATTGCAAGCATGAAGCTAAAATTCTTCCAGTAGGAACTCTTGTATTGCTTGAGAATACTCTACAGAAGCAACGTAAAGGTGGAAAATTGGAACCTCTGTGGATGGGTCCATATATAATCTCAAGAGACCTAGGCAAGGGGTTGTACGAGCTTACCCCTAAAGCTGGAAAAGTTCTTAAGAAGAACGCCAATATTTCTAGGCTCAAGAAATACAAAGAGCGTAAACTGCAGATTATAAGTTTTATTGTTGTAAGGAATAATTACTATATAGAACCGATTTTTAGGCTGAGAAGATTGATTCTGGTGAGCTTTCCACGACTCAACCACTTGACAATCATGAGAAAGAGAATAATGTAAGCGCAGATGGAATTATTATTGTTGGTTAAATTATGTTTTCTTTCATGTCAGGATATTCTGGTCGATATATCTTCCTCAAAATTTCAAGATACCCCGCCCCCTCCAACCCTGTCCCCTCCACCAGCTAAGAAACCATGCCACACTGATCAACGAGCACAAACGGTTGAGGAGGTAATAAACAAAAAATTGGCGGGTTTGCATTACTGATTATTATTATGTATGCAGGAAAGTATTGATTGGGTACTGAGCTTGGCTTTGACTCAGGCAGACAGAAATGAAATTGCAGTCAAATCTGGCATGCTTACTGATCGTCATATTTATGCAGCTCATAAACTACTACATAGGCAATTTCCACACCCGAAGGATGCTTTAGTACACTTCTTATCCAGTTAAGGTCCTTTCCTTCAATTACCAGTGACTGCAGAGCAGGTAGCTATGTGATAAACTATTAAAGAATACTTTGTTGTTTTAGCATTACAGATATTCTATGTTGAAGAGTACCAACACTGGATTGCAACTGCCCTGTTAAACAATGAGATTTTTCTTTTTGACAGCAGTTTCAGTGGAAATTTAACAGCAAGTGCAGAGCTCCAGATAGCGCAGCTGTATCGTCCACTCATATCACAATATAAATGAAATGAAATCTAGTTTAGAAATCCATTTTATTTTTACCTTGAATTCCTTAGCTAGCCCCACTCTGGGAGCATCTGACTTGTCTAGGGTCTTGTTCATCTTGATATAATTTATTTAGAAATCCATCTAGCTAGATGACAGGGTAAGTGTCTTGTTCTTAATAAGAAAGTTAAAATATTGACAATATATAAATTATAATTGAATGTAATCTAGTTTAGAAATCCATCTAGCTAAGATAACAGGCTTTATTTTTTTAGCATCTCACTTGTCTAGGGTCTTCTTCATGTGATAGCCATTTTCCACTGCTTTAACACATGGGGGTTACCAACTTCCTGGAGGGGTGAGTATTTTTCCGTTTAGATCAGTCACCCGGGGTGACCATTTTACCGGGTAATCGGTAATGGAGTGACCAATGTTCCGTGGTGGTATTAGTCACCCGGGGTGACTAAATTTGGGGGTGACCAATTTTATATGACACTGGTGGGATAATTTTTGGCGTGAAAATGTGTCCGTCCACGTGGAATTAAGTCCCTTTAGTTATTCTTCTCGCTATGTCAGCAGTTTCTGAATAGGTTTTTGTAGTCAGGTACTTCACTACATCGTCAAACAGTCTTTTTCGGACAGCAATAAGAAAAGATCAATAAGAAGAAAGGCGAAGAAATTTGAAGTCAGGCATGGGGAGATGTTTTACAAGAATAAGGTAAGCTAGAAATTGCATATCAGAACTGCTATACATATACTACTTTGCTTTATAGGGAAATCTTTTGAAATATTTACGCTCAACTAAAGAACAAAAACAAGTACTGCTGTCCTGTCATGTTGACAAGACTTCAGGACACTTGGGTATAAATCGAACTTTGCATCGAATCAAAGAGCGTTTTATGTGGCCTGGAATGGTGTCTGATGTTAAAAAAATGGTAAATCACAATTTACAATTATATTCAATCTTGTTGAAAGTATTTACAATTTCAGATATCAACTTGTGATGTGTGCCAACGCATGAATCAAAAGCTCACTACAGGTGTTTCACAGCTGCATCCAATGGCAGTTGTTAGCTCATGGTACTGCATAGGAATGGGCTTTATTGGGCCAATATTCCCTACAGCAGATGATGGAAGCAAGTATATTTTTACTATTAGCGACTATTTTTCAAAATATGTTGAAGCCATTCATACACCGGATAAGTGTTCAAGTCGAGTAGCTTCCCTTCTTTATAAGGTATTAATGGTGTCGTGGCATGTTTATATTTAAATAATTAAGAAATGCATTTGGGCGAGTGAAGCGAGACTCTCACTAACGAGTCTCAATTGAGATTTTGGTATATGGCAAAGTTCAAAGAGGTCAATGCGTGTCCACCCCCGGAGGCTACTTAGAAACATAAACATTAGCACGGGCACAAGAAATTGGGAGAAAAGACTTTGAAATAATGCTAGGAAAAGAAAAAAAAACAGCAAAGAGCTGCCGAGACAGAATGAGTATGTATAAAATTGTTGTGTTACTAAAGAATAGCAATAAACAAAACAAAAATATTTATTAAAAATTATTAGCACCTAGCTATCAATTTTAAATTTAAGCCAGACCAGCTCGCTCGTCATACTTGCTGAAGCACATCACTAGTTAAATCTCTTACTGTTCTGTAGTTATTCATGAGATTTGAACTACCACATGTGATTATATCAGACTGTGGTCGTGAATTCAACAATGCTGTGGATAGTCACTTGGCAGAGCAATTGGGCATCAAATGGCAGCTCACAACTCCGTATCATCCACAGGTATACTTATTTATAAATTAGGCTTTTAGTGCATAAAATACAGCAGAAGTTTTCACCCCTAAATTTTGATGGAGCAAATTAAACCTTCATGTATTAATGCAGATTACTGTAATTTTTTTACTGATTGATGCTTCATTTTTAGGCCAATGGCTTAGATAAGCGTTGGAATCAAACACTACAAAATATGCTAACAAAATTTGTTTCCAAGCAGAGGAAGTGATGGTCTTCTTATATAGATTCATGTATATTTGCTTACAATACATCCAGACAAGACTCCACTAAACATACTCCATTTGAAATAATGTTTGGACGCAGAGCTACTCTTCCAATTGATATTAGTATGACCAAAGATAGTGTGGAAGATTTAGCTTGCCTTTGTCATGAATTTGATGGAGATGTTTATCAACTTCAACAAAAGACAAGACTTGATGTTATGGTATTAGCCAAAAGAAACATTTTGGCAGCTCAAGAGAGACAGAAACAGTATTATGATGCCAAACGTGCTAATCCTCATTTATTTATGGTAGGCGAGCAAGTCCTATTGAAAGATTTTAGTCGCAAAAAAACGGAAAGGTGGAAAGCTGACAATGTGGTACATTGGGCCATATGACATCCTCAGTGCTTCAAAGAAAGGTGTCTTTGTCCTTAAGCATTCCATATCTGAAAAATAAGTAAAGCAATTGGCTCCCATTTAAAATTGTATATTTCCAGAGATACAGATGATGTGTCAGCATAAGTCACAACAAAAGCACATTAATTAATAAACCATATAGTGTTTGTATATTGTTATCACTTGCCCTGTTTTGTTTGTGTATGGCAGTATGTCGATGTCAAGCAGTGTACCACCATTAGTTAGCTCTTCTGCTTCTTTTCCTTAAGTTAAATGAAGCTAATGAATCCTATCAAGTCTGGAGTTAGGCAAAGTTACATTTTTCAAAGGTGTAGAGCACACACCCTACTGAGGCCACCCCAGGTGCCTAACCCTAACCAGTGTTATTAAAAATCGTTGAATTAACTTGTCACAGTTAGTTTCAAACTCATATGCACTCGGCCTTTGAGTAGCCTTCTAGTGAGTACAACTAAGGGATTGTAAAGACACATTATATGGGAATAGCTCAGGATGAGGTGTGGGAAGGTGTGGTGAGGCGATTAGTGTTGATTGGTCTTGAATGAGCGTGAACAATGCATCAATATACCATAATTAGAGATTAAAACTCCAGGCCTCAAGTCCAACACTGACTGAGGCCAGGCTTTTCAATCTAATTATGGTATAGTGATGTATAGTTCATGCTCATTCAAGACCAATCAACACTGATTGCCTCACCACAGCTTCCCACACCTCATCCTGAGCTATTCCCATATAATGTGTCTTTACCATCTCTTTTAGATGTACTCACTAGAAGGCCAATCAAAGGCAGAGTGCATATGAGTTAGAAACTAACCATGACAAGTCTATTCAATGTGGCCCCAGTGAGCGTGTGCTCTGCACCTTTGAAAAAATATGACAACATACTAAATGATCATTGTCACTTTTACAAATTTTCTTAGAATGTTTTAACTGTTAATTTTATTCTATGACATTTAGAATGCTATTCTATACGCCACTATATAGGCTCACTGGATAATATAAACGATTTTTAATGTACTATCTGCTTCACTCTACTAGAAATGTACTCAAAGGACAGAGTGGTTTCAGTTAATCTTGTACAGTGTTATTACAGACCTGCTGGCTGAGCAATAGGGATTGTATTTGGTTGAAACAATTAAGCCCATTGTTGGTATTGAAGGTAAACTTGTGAGCTAATGACACCACATACTATTGAAATTTAGGCTACTAGTTTTTAGTATAGATTGCTGCTACTCTTCTGTGTTTTTAGTGTACCTCTATTATAACTAAATGAACTGATGTCTTAGTCATTTAGTTTTTCTGTTTTGTTTTGGTAATTTTAATGTTGGAACACTGCATATGTATCAAAAGCTCATTGCCTGAGGGAACTGATACAGACTGCACTCTAATATCAGCTCTATCTATGTCAAATAATAACATCAAATTAACTGAATCAGATGATTCTATACCTCCATTGCCACCACCCACATATATTTCTTCACAATCGTAAGTTTCTACTTGTCTATCTCTAATGATGGTTATTATGCATATCATAATCATTACTAGTCCGACAAAGCAAAATACCTCCTTCAACAAGTACTCCTGCAAAGAAGCGAAAAGATTTCTGTAAAGATATTTCTTTGTTCAATCACTGCTTTGCCAACCACGTTTTACTCATCAGTAAAACATTTGTAAACTAATGATTCACTTCAGTTTTACCTGTGTTGTACTGGACAGTAAATCCTAGTAGAACATGCAGTAAACTCTAAAACCGGACCAGTTGTGCACGAATGTTTTACACACGTTTTACTACCTGTACACTGTCCAGTAAAACATGAGGTAAACTATAAGTATTCCAGTACACCATGAGGTAAAACATCCAGTACACTTCAAGTTCCACTCATGTTTTACCATACCTGTCCACCACTAGTAAACTCTAGCACACTCAATAGTAAAACATACATAGCAGCATTGGTGTACTTGTGTTTTACTAGGTTTTACTACACTGTATAATCAGTATACTATACCATACTGTACCAGACAACGCCGCGCACCAATACACAAATTCTGGTTAGTAATAAAAAATATATTACATCAAAGGAAAACAGGTACACAAAAATTTGGATGATAGTTTGATATCAAAACAAATAATATGTCAAAAAGTCTTGTACTCATCATCATTCTTGATCATTGTAGCCAACCTCCATTACTGCTAGAAACATCAAAAAGCATACCCTGCAGCATAACAATAAAGTGGCAATAATTATTACTGAATTCAATTTGCATACTTCAAAATATACTGTAAGTAAATATTGCTAGAACATTAAGTGATAATCAAACAGTTAAAGACATTAATTTATGTAGAAAATGTGCTACATGTCTTTCCCTTCCCACTACATATAGGTGAAGTGTGAGAGGTGTACATGAGTGTATTGTGTGAGACATTTGTATTGAGTGCTACATGAGATGCATGCTCAAGTACGTCACACTCTAATTATACTTTAACATCATATGCTACTATATTCATAGATTCTGATGGTCCCATACTCAAGCTCACCATTTGTGGATGAGATAGTACTGGTGAGTGACCTACTTAACTGTACCAGATCACATGTCAGGAATAAAGGTGGTTAATTCTATCTTATATTCTTTAAAAACCCTATCCCATATTGGCACAGATCACAAGTCTAGTAATGAACATGGTTCAAGTACCAACTGATGTGGATCACAAGCCTAGCAGCCAATGAAAACCTCTGCGACATTATGAAACACAAAGGAACCTCAACCTACCATTGTGTACATATTCACAAGACTACAAGACATCTGCCATACTCTCTACTTGAACACAAGTTTAATACTTCACCCATAAGCTTTATTGTACTCAAAACCTCCCTCCCTAAATTGTTCACCTTTTAACTTTGCTTTTTGCTTATGAAATTTTAAGAATATTTCAAGGGGGTAAAATAGCTTCAACGGGAGACGAGCATCCTCCTCCCAAATGATTCCCTGGCAAATGAACAGCCCATCAAAATATTTCTTGGTAACATCCTGTACACAAGTTAATTTGCAAGTGTTCCTAGCCTCATAGCAGGAGTTCTAGAACTCGCCAGAGCTTACAGCTGCATCATAAGCCAGAGCTAACAGTTATTTATCTATTTCCATCATTTAAAAAAAAATTTTTTTTTAATTGACCCATAAGGTGAATTTTGCCGCGTTTAGGCTAATTTTCCCAAAGCCGGTCACATTAAGTATTGGCATTGTTAATGACTCCTTACCAATCAGCAATACACAATATTTACTCCTTATCAACAATCAATACACTGCTGCACTATTTAAGTATTGCCATTGTGGATGATGCCTTACCAATCAGCAATACACAATCTCCTCAACAATCAATACACTTTATCTTATAATGACTTCTTACCGGTTGTTCAATTGTACACCCATAATGTAGCTGCACTAACACCTTTGAGGACCCTTTACTAGTACTTATGAAGCAGGCGATAAATAAAAGCTTGAGATACTTAAAAGGCGGGAAGGCCCCACAGGCTAGAATACATAGGCTAGAATACATTCAACCCACTGACAATCAATCTACCACACCCCCACTCCTTATACTCCACCCACACTAGTATCTCACACTCCACCTTACACACACAGCTTATACTCCACCCACACATGCCCCACAATCCAACGCACATGTTTTTTACTCCACCTACACATGTCTCACACTTTACCTACACACCTGTCTCTCACTTCACCCATATACTTTACTCTCACTCCCACACATCCACACTATAGTCTGTTGAAGTTGAGTTGGTGTGACCATAAATGCAGTAAATGATCAATGCACTCATGGATGCAATTAAGGTATCTCATAATCAACTCAAATTAACTCATGAGGATTAAGCAAAAGTCTAAATTGGATGCACTAGAAAACTGAGGATATTTCTATCTTGCAATATAGAAAAGCACTTCTGCCCCAATTTTCTTTTCCTTTCTTTCCATACTCCACCCATACATGTAGCCCTAATTCAAACTCCACCCATTCACATGAACCTATATGCCTATGCAATGTCACGTGATATGTATGTTTAATTCCAATAAACACAACACACACACACACACAAGGCATGGATTCAAGCACTTAGTGCTTATAAGTACTTCAACACTTTTAATACAGAAAAGGGTCCACAATACATTAGTTCAATATGGAAAAGGGTCCACAATATATCCATTCAATATAGAAAAGGGTCCACAATACATTAGTTCAGTACGGAAAAAGGTCCACAATATACAAGTTCAATATGGAAAAGGTCCACAATATATAAGTTCAATATGAATTGCGTCCACAATATATTACTTCAATATGGATAGAGGTCCACAATATATTAGTTCAATACAGAAAAGGTATTACTTCAATACGAAAAATATTAGTCAATACGGAAAGTTTTAAATTTTATTAGTTCAATATGGAAGGGTCCACAATACATTAGTTCAATATTAAGAAGGGTCCACAATACATTAGTTCAATACAGAAAAGTGTCCACAATACATTAGTTCAACACAGAAAAGTGTCCACAATACATTAGTTCAATACAGAAAAGTGTCCACAATACATTAGTTCAATACAGAAGTGTCCACAATACATTAGTTCAATATGGAAAAAGGTCCATAATATATAAGTTCAATATGGAAAAGGGTCCACAATATATTAGTTCAATATGGAAAAGGGTCCACAATACATTAGTTCAATACAGAAGTGTCCACAATACATTAGTTCAATATGGAAAAAGGTCCACAATACATTAGTTCAATATGGAAAAAGGTCCACCATACATCAGTTCAGTACGGATATTAGTTCAATATGGAAAAAGGTCCACAATATATAAGTTCAATACGGAAAAGGGTTCACAATATATTAATTCAATATGAATTGCAGTCCACAATATATCCATTCAATATGGAAAAGGGTCCACAATACATTAGTTCAGTACGGAAGTGTCCGCAATATATTAGTTCAATATGGAAAAGGGTCCACAATATATCGATTCAATATAGAAAAGGGTCCACAATACATTAGTTCAGTACGAAAAAGTGTCCACAATATGTTAGTTCAATATGGAAAAGGGTCCACAATACATTAGTTCAATACAGAAAAGTGTCCACAATACATTAGTTCAATACAGAAGTGTCCACAATACATTAGTTCAATATGGAAAAAGGTCCATAATATATAAGTTCAAGGGTCCACAATATATTAGTTCAATATGGAAAAGGGTCCACAATACATTAGTCCAATACAGAAGTGTCCACAATACATTAGTTCAATATGAAAAAAGGTCCACAATACATTAGTTCAATATGGAAAAAGGTCCACAATACATCAGTTCAGTACGGATATTAGTTCAATATGGAAAAAGGTCCACAATATACACTACAAAAAAAGTGGAGTTTCCTCATGCATGATAGATGCTTGAAAGGCAAAGGAAATTCCATCCAGTTTGCTTGTGTCAAAGTGCAGGAAATCCCGGAATTTCCTGTACATTTCTTGCTACATGGTGGTATATGATAGAGCACAATTTCAGGTACCTGACAGGACCGATTTCAGGTACCTGAAATTTCATCTACCAAATTTCAGATGCATTTCCTGTATACATGTCACAAGCAATAAAAGCCATGTGTCATCTTCATTTCATGTACCAAATGTCAAATTTCCTGTATTCATGTCAGAGAAAGAAATGCCATGTGTAATCCTCATTTCATGAAGTGAACATCAAATTTCCTACATACATGACAATGTCAGGAAACTGCACGTGTTATCTTACTTTCATGTACTCAAAATATCTGATTTCTGACTCCATAAATGTTGGAATTTTTTTTAATTACAATTATATTCAAACAATCACCACAAAATATGAATAAAATCAGCTCTATGAACATGGATTGTCATTTTGTGACAAATGTAGCTAGGAACAGTCGAGGATAGTTCATTTCTGCTTAGTCACCGAGCACTTGTTGATCCATTCTCAGGGACGGAGAGTCTGTTTAATTTTGTAGCCCTGGTGATTTCGTCAGAGGTGCACTCTTTGCAATTCTATATGTACAAATGAAGTAAATAATTATAACATTTTTTTAAAATTTTAACACAGTTACATCCCATACAACATTCCAAAACACTTCTACAGAAGACTATTAGCTTTACTATTTGCTAACAGTACTTACTTTCATGCATTATTCAGTATCTTTACCAACCAAGATATCACAAATCTTTACCACCAAAGAAATCACAGACCTTCACCAACCAAGAGAGCGTATGTATTTAACTAACCAAAAGATCACACATACTTTACCAACCAAGAGATCACAGATCTTTATTAACTAAGAGATCACAGATCTTTACATACCAATAGATCACAGATACTTTACCAACCAAGAGATCGCACATACTTTACCAACCAAGAGATCACACATACTTTACCAACCAAGAGATCACACATTTTTACCAACCAAGAGATCACACATACTTTACCAACCAAGAGATCACACATACTTTACCAACCAAGAGATCACACATCTTTACCAACCAAGAGATCGCACATACTTTACCAACCAAGAGATCGCACATACTTTACCAACCAATAGATCACACATACTTTACCAACCAAGAGATCGCACATACTTTACCAACCAAGAGATCACACATACTTTACCAACCAAGAGATTGCACATACTTTACCAACCAAGAGATCACACATACTTTACCAACCAAGAGATTGCACATACTTTACCAACCAAGAGATCTCACATCTTTACCAACCAAGAGATCACACATACTTTACCAACCAAGAGATCACACATACTTTACCAACCAAGAGATCACAAATCTTTACCACCAAAGAAATCACAGATTTACCAACCAAGAGAGCGTATAATATATTTAACTAACCAAGAGATTGCACATACTTTACCAACCAAGAGATCACAGATCTTTACATACCAAGAGATCACAGATCTTTACAAACTAAGAGATCACACATACTTTGCCTACCAAGAGATCACAGATCTTTACCAACCAAGAGACAGATCTTTACCAACCAAGAGATCACACATACTTTACCAACCAAGAGATCGCACATACTTTACAAACCAAGAGATCACACATACTGTACCAATCAAGAGATCGCACATACTTTACCAATCAAGAGATCACACATACTGTACCAATCAAGAGATCACACATACTGTACTAATCAAGAGATCGCACATACTTTACAAACCAAGAGATCGCACATACTTTACCAACCAAGAGATCTCACATCTTACCAACCAAGAGATCGCACATACTTTTACCAACCAAGAGATCGCACATACTTTACCAAACAAGAGATTGCACATACTTTACCAACCAAGAGATCGCACATACTTTACCAAACAAGAGATCGCACATACTTTACCAACCAAGAGATCAAACATACTTTACCAACCAAGAGATCACACATACTTTACCAACCAAGAGATCAAACATACTTTACCAACCAAGAGATCAAACATACTTTACCAACCAAGAGATCAAACATACTTTACCAACCAAGAGATCGCAGATCTTTATTAACCAAGAGATCACAGATCTTTACATACAAAGATCACAGATACTTCACAAATCAAGAGATCACACATACTTTACCAACCAAGAGATCGCACATACTTCACAAATCAAGAGATCACACATACTTTACCAACCAATAGATCGCACATACTTTACCAATCAAGAGATCACACATACTTTACCAACCAATAGATCGCACATACTTTACCAACCAAGAGATCTCACATCTTTACCAACCAAGAGATCACACATATTTTACCAACCAAGAGATCGCACATACTTTACCAACCAATAGATCACACATACTTTACCAACCAAGAGATCACACATACTTTACCAACCAAGAGATCACCATACTTTACCAACCAAGAGACTTTACCACCCAAGAGATCAAACATACTTTACCAACCAAGAGATCAAACATACTTTACCAACCAAGAGATCAACATACTTTACCAGATAGAGATCAAACATACCTTACCAACCAAGAGATCAAACATACTTTACCAACCAAGAGATAAACATACTTTACCACCACGAGATCAACATACTTTACCAACCAAGAGATTCGCACATACTTTACCAACCAAGAGATCAAACATACTTTACCAACAAGAGATCAAACATACTTTCCAACCAGAGAGACTTTAATAACCACCAAGAGATCAAACTACTTTACCAACAAGAATCCGCACAGACTTTACCAACCAATAGATCGCACATACTTTACCAACCAAGAGATCAAACATACTTTACCAACAAGCGACACACATACTTTACCACCAATAATCGCACATACTTTACCAACCAAGAGATCAAACATCTTTACCAAACAAGATCGCACTACTTTCCAACCAATAGTCGCACATACTTTACCTACCAAGAATCAACATACTTACCAACCAAGATCACACATACTTTACCACCAAGAGCTCGCACATACTTTACAAGAGATCAAACATACTTTACCAACCAAGAGATCGCACATACTTTACCAAACAAGAGATCAAACATACTTTACCAACCAAGAGATTGCACATCTTTACCAACCAAGAGATCGCACATACTTTACCAACCAAGAGATCAAACATACTTTACCAACCAAGAGATCGCACATACTTTACCAACCAAGAGATTGCACATACTTTACCAACCAAGAGATCTCACATCTTACCAACCAAGAGATCGCACATACTTTACCAACCAAGAGATCGCACATACTTTACCAAACAAGAGATTGCACATACTTTACCAACCAAGAGATCACACATACTTTACCAACCAAGAGATCACACATACTTTACCAACCAAGAGATTGCACATACTTTACCAAACAAGAGATCACACATACTTTACCAACCAAGAGATCGCACATACTTTACCAAACAAGAGATCACACATACTTTACCAACTAAGAGATCACAAATCTTTACCACCAAAGAAATCACAGATATACCAACCAAGAGAGCGTATATATTTAACTAACGGAGAGATTGCACATACTTTACCAACCAAGAGATCACAGATCTTTATTAACCAAGAGATCACAGATCTTTACATACCAAGAGATTACAGATCTTTACATACCAAGAGATCACACATACTTTGCCTACCAAGAGATCACAGATCTTTACCAACCAAGAGATCGCACATACTTTACCAACCAAGAGATCACACATACTTTACCAACCAAGAGATCGCAGATCTTTATCAACCAAGAGATCACAGATCTTTACATATTAAGAGATCACACATACTGTACCAATCAAGAGATCACACATACTGTACCAACCAAGAGATCGCACATACTTTACCAACCAAGAGATCACACATACTTTACCAACCAAGAGATCGCAGATCTTTATCAACCAAGAGATCACAGATCTTTACATATTAAGAGATCACACATCTTTACCAACCTAGAGATCACACATACTTTACTAACCAAGAAATAGAAAACAATCACCAGGATTAAGGTATAGGAAAATAAGACAAAGAGTAGGTTTAAGACAGATGATAGTTAGCAGGTAAAGATTAAGGACAATCGCCAGGACTGCAATATGACAACTAGTAGGAAAAATGACATTAGGATTAAAATTTGGATAGTCAGCATGATTAAGATAAAGAACTATCTTACAAGCTTAAACTAAATTGGTCATTGGATAAAATATTCTACAGAACTTGATAAACATACTGATGACTTGTGTATGCTACACAAACACACAAATCTCTACACTTTCTACATGAAACGACAAAATATAAAGTAAACGTTATGCACCAAAACTTTTACTCCCATAAGACCTGCCCTACAAATACATATCCATAAAGCCAGTAAGTAGCTTCTTACCCGATAGGAGAAGCACATGACAACAGAGTGAGACGTGACATCCATTGTTTACATCTACACTGAATTATACCCCAACATCACAAATGGTAATTCAATAACTAACAGTGACAAATAAAAATGAGCAAACCTTATACATGAATGAAGTACCAAAGGTGTGAACCCTCATCGCTACTCTACACTATAGTCTGTCCAAGTTGAGTTGGCACGACCGCAAGTGCGGTAAATGAGGAATGCATTTAGTACTTAACAAGAAGCAATTTAGTCATGTGAATCCAAGTCAATTAAGTGCACAAACGTCAACGTTGCCGTGAAAATAGGGCGGTAGCACAGTGCGCATTAATTATGTAACTATTGTAAGAAAGAAATTTAGTGAAGTTTGTGGAGTTTTTTGGGGCGCTGTACACCTCATCTCGTCTGTTTTCAACTATATTTATGTTTCTTATGCGCAGATAATGTACAGCAGATGGAAAACACAGACTGGTGAGGCATTCTTCTAAGAGACAAGATTAAAAACAGTCAACTCTACATACTGTGTCCCAAGAAATATTCTGATATTCACAGGATTCAGCAGTAGCTACAGCACTGTTAACTTGTAGCTAAAGTTATTAGACTTTCTTGTTAAATAAAATTATCAATTGTTTCATGTATTTATAACATATATGAAAATTTATGAGATGACAGATTTAAGTAGTAGCTACACATATTATACAAAATATAGTTGTGATCTGAGTTAAGGTGGAGTGCAGCCTGAATTGTTCCTAATCCTTACAATAAACGGCATCTAGTAGTGAAGAAAAATAAATTGGAATAAACACAGTTTTGATAAGCACACAATTTAAATTTAACGGCACAAAGCTTAAGTGTGGCTATATTACAAGTTGCTAGTTAAATGATAGCTATATCACTCTGAAAAATATTGGCTATACGGCATTTGTTATTGAACAGGTAGACAAATAATCTTACCAACATTCTATCAGGTGGTCCTGTACCCTCTGCGACAAAAGGACACTCCGACTATCCTGTTTCCACACTCGCAACCTAAGCTAATCATGATACAAAGCTAGAAACACAGCTATCTGAGAAGAAATCGCTCATTGTTTACAAAATTCTTAAATGAAGACAGTCCACGTGACCAATTGAGCTGTACAAAAGCGGGCACGTTTTGAGCAGGAAACCTGTTGTTGTTTTTTTCTATTCCCATAGACTTTTGTTTGAGTTTTGGAATGGCAATTTCTCTCTGGTTTTGGAGTATACTGAGGAATATTTTTAACTGCTTTGGCACGAGCTTTCTAATGGGTGCAACTCCGGATACGTAGCTGCTTCCGTTCAAAAGTTATTCAAGGTTTTTTCTGGCCAACTCAACTTGGACAGACTATAGCTAGCTACTACAAAATCATTTCTAAGGCCATAAGAAGAATGATTTATTTGGCTATTCTTAATCAGGTATCAAATGTAATGTTGTCTTCATAAGAGAAGTAGGTAAACATGCAGAGACTCTCACACTCAATGCTAACCAGAAACTCAGGTACTCCTAATGGCTATCATCACATATCCTCAAGGCATCACATATCCTCAAGGCTTGAAGGGGGGGGAGAGGAGCAGACAAGAAATAAGTAATTTAACACCAGTGGATGTTGCATAACTGATTTACATGACATCAGTGTGACCTTCCAGATGATGCTGTGTGTGTGGGAGAGAAGAGAGAGAGGGGAGGGAATAGACAGGAGACACACTATGTTCTATGACCTTAAAATGATAAAGGATTTATAGGTTGTTAGTTGAATTAAAAGTCATTATTGATATGGTACAGGTGAAGGACTCGAAAAAATTTGTGTTGGACTTTCCAAGCCTTTCTGCTAGAGAGATTGAAGGCAGTGGTTTACGCTTTTATCACTTCCATCCATCTGTACTGGTCATCATCATAAATATTCCAATCATCTCAAACATAACTAACCAAACAAAGGGACAACATACTTTTAAAAATTGAGGCTTACTTCTTACTTATAGAGATTACAAGTAGTCACTAGCATGAGTGTGTGCAAACACATACCCTATGCCACCTCCTCAAAAAAAATAATGATTAACTTTAATCCCCAAAATCTGGTCCATCTTCCCCATAGCATACGGTAGTCCAGTAATTCTGACATACGTGTCATGTGCATCTTTATTCACCAACCGTATATCAATACAAACCATTGCATACAACTGGAGACAAGACAACTATGCAATAATAATACAGTAACATAATGATACTCATAAATGATCATAACAATGAGCAATGAAACTTGGAAAACTGAAAAATTAGTTGATACAATCCCTAGTAACAATTTTTTGTTTTGATAAACACAGGTAATACAACCATGGCTAGCAATATAATGATAATGCATTATAACTAAATATAGTTACTATCAATTTTTTTCTCTTGTAATTTTTTTCTTGGCTCCAATTGCATTCAATCTGATGCAAATTGGAGGTTAACTGGAATAGTATATAGACCTGTAGCAAAGGCTTAAAAAATATTCACCTGGCATATTAAAAAATCTGAATTATTAAAATTCAATTTTGCTTTGGTTATCTAGCACAAATTTCAACAAAAGGAACTTTACTAACACTTGAAGTAACCATCATTATTGGCTGATCAACACAACCCATGCATACTGCAATATCCTCATCATCCTAACACACACACACACACACAGAGTTCTATGTCCTTAGATCATAATTGTAATTAAATACATTTTGATAGCAGACTGAAATTAAAACTTTTATGGGTCATGCTGGTTGCAGATCATATTTGTGCATACAAAATAGCCTCAAATAAATTTTATCCCATACACATACCTGAGTACACCTGTCACATCTCACTTCAATGAAATGTGTGTATGTGGAGAAAATGTAGTTACAGCAACTTGACTGAACTCAATTACAGCTGCTCAGGTTTTCCAGGTACAACCACCAGGTCTAACCACACACAACCACATACATAAAGCTCAGACTGAACTTTGCAACACATGTACACACTGCAACCAATGCAAAGATAGATATCAGCTCAGTCTCTTTTGAAGGTGTAAAAAAAAATTAGTGAACCAAAAATCAAACATAACATGGTAGCTAACAGCCTCCTCAATTTATAGAATAAGTGTTTGTTTACTTTAAGTCCAAACCAACTAAATACCTTGTTTCTCAACAACATCTGCCTGGGTGATGCAGCCACTGCTTCAAAATTTATTATGCAGGTCACACCCACTGCTCCACTACTACCTCATACTTGCTATATGCAATTCAATTTTTTTCTTATAGAAGTCAACTATAGTAAATAATGAATAATGACCTTCCTCCCTGGTCACATTTTCCAATATATTATGAGAAATAAGAAATGTAGTTTGTGTAGTTTGTGTGGCTTTATTCTCAGTCATAATGAGATTGTGGTTTCTAACTGCTAATGTACAGTGGCAAGTGAGTATGATAGAAAGATAACTTAAAATGATGATGATGCCAATTTGTATCAAAGATAAACATAAAAAAAAAACTTGTTTCAATTTACACCATAATATATAGTACACCAACAAGCCAGCTATAAAACATCTGTTTCACTAATAAAGACATGTGAAAAATTACATTACAGAGGCTTTGGTATTCAATCTCAGGCCTCAAAAAGAAGGTGAGTGGTTACAACTTGTGAAAAATACAAGAAATGAGACTACATAAGTTAAATTTGTACCCCTATATATAATCAATGCATGAACACCTGTTCAAACTACTGCAGTCTTTACAGTTTCACCTGATGTCAGTCAACTATATAGTTAAATAATTTTTAATAAACATTTACCAGCATTATAAAAGTAATAAAGTAAACATTTCAAGTTATGTAATATGAAATCGGAAAATAAAAAAATTCCAGAAGTCTATAATACAGGCTCCCATACTTACAGCAACTTGCAAGAGGTTTTTCTTCTTTTTTCTTTCTTTACTTGTAGCAGACTCAAGGTAGAATAAGAACATCTTGTTCTTTGGCAAAAAAAAAAAAAATAATAATAAAAGAATAGTTGTTCTTATTACTGTTGTTTAACAGGCTTCACAGTATAAAGTACATCATCAAATTTGTTGTGAACTTGATTATATCAAAGCTTCTATTACAGTTAGCTAATTTGTACCAATTAGCCACTAATCACCTGTACACTCTACCCACCATCTCTTTCATAACATTTCAAGCAACACCACTCCCTACCTAAATTACTTAGTTCATATAACATTTACCCACACAAACACCACACAAACACACATATCTGTAACATTATGACTCCTATGTCAACACACTTGTTGTAAGGCCATTCATTGGAGGCCCTTGCATCTCTCATATATTCTGTATCCACAGTATTTTGTTCAGTTAGTTGTTATATCATACTCATTTCTCATACTACTCTGCTTGCTTCTTCCTACTTAAGGATAAATGTTAAATGATTAGTATATCGATTCTGAACTGATCTATTTAGCATAGTTTCTAAGTAGCGGCATATTCAGGCTTTACAACCCTGAACAGAAGCAAAACTAAAATACTACCCCCACTATTCAGTACGTGATCATTAAAAAAAAAAAAAAAGCTCTGTTAGAAAATGTAAAATAGATTATGTTATTTAGCATCCTTAGTTCTACTATAAACGAGACCATACACGTGCAACTAGCAAATTAAACATACTAATCTTAGCTACATTACCAACACCAAAAGAAAGCTCAGGTTAAAGTAGTTGGTGACCGACTAAATCTTATTATAATGATACAACTAAGTACCCAACCCAACATATAAAAAACATTTCCATACAGTCAGTCACTAGTCTCATAAGAGCTAGCGTACACGCAGTTTTACTCACCATGAAATAAACTCTCTGCTCTAACCTTAGCGTACGCTTTCTCTAGTCTCTGTCTCCCCCGCGCCGCCCCCCCCCCCAGCAAATTCCATCGGCAAGGGCGGGGGCGAGACCCCATATACAAAGCGCCCTCAGAAGGCGCGGACTGTTGTTATAGTTACAGTTACTTAAAAAACAATCCTATAGTTCACTGATCTTTTGTAAAGCACTTAACCTTATAAAGCTAATCTGTTAACGTTTAGCTGTGTAGTTAATAATAATGTTGAAACTATGAACTGAATTGGCATCACCCTGTCAGCAGCTTAAATTCCCTCCAGATTGGAACCTCCTTGCCTCTCCAGATGATGGTAAAAAAAAATAGATGGCATGACTTTAGAGCCATGGAGCTGGGAGACAATTAGTGTGGGATACCACTTGTCCAGACACTTTTTTGCATTATCTTACAGGAGACACGTCACCAGAGATACATGTTGTGTGGCAGCTTTTTATTGTTGCTATTATTATTATTATTATTATTATTATAATTTCCCTATATTTCATTCATTCAGAAGGCGTCGATTGTGTTATAGCTAGTTACAGTTACTGAAAGAAAAAATAATCTGATAGTTCACTGCAATGAGGCACTTAACCTTATATAATACAAAACGATGAACGCTTTTCTTTTCTTGCTGTAGAAGTAGCTACAAATTTTATTCAATCAATTAGTCATTATTGATATTAAACAGGTTGAGACATTTGAAATCACTATATTATAATATTTTGATAGTGTTACTAATGTTAGCTATATAATTATTACATTCTTCCTTATAGTTTTTAGTAATTGTTACAGTGTAAGTCACTTCTCCAGATAGACTACACTCAGCTGTGATATGCACTTTGTGCTATTAGACACAACTCATTAAGGCTATTTGCTTCACCAAGACTCCTATAAAAAGTTGGCTGGCAGTCTTATATAAATATGCAACATTCATGGTAGCTTCTTGGCCAGTTCTAAGAAGTCACAGTATAAGGACAGTTTATTATTCATACATCTTGCATGGCAATGTTATAGCTTATTAAATTCCTTGCCAGCACGTATGCTACAACTGAATATTAATAGTGGAGTTTGTGTTTCCCACCATGTTTATGGAGGAATCTGTAAGGAGTTGATGAACTAGTCAAAACCTATAATGATCCCTCAAACATAAGGTATAATGTTATTATCACTAGAAGTTGGGGTTCAAGAAGAAGTGCACAAATGAAGTGGGATATGATAGAATGCATAGCAGCAGGTGTAAACAAACAAGTTAAGCTGGAATGTTCACAGCTTCTTTTCCAGTCATCTTGAGGAGGCAATTCATCCTTCTCTGGAAGATCCGTTGGCAAGATAAAGGGCATATGATTATCCAGTTGAGCAGTAGCCTTTCTCCTCTGCCCTTCCTTCTTCAGCCTTCCCTCTGCCTCATTCTCCAGCCCTGCTATGCACTATCCCATCCAGCTACTCCTGTACTATGTGGTCACACACCACATCTACTTCTCGGTTCTAATCGTCCTGTCACTCCATCATCTTGGACCATGAGCAGGCCTTCGCATCGGCAATCCTTTTAAGTTTCACACATACACAACACACACAGTAAAAGTACAGTTATACCATTTTACAATTATAAATACTCAGATATGTATTTGATACACTAAAAATCACTACCGAAGCCAGTGTGCTACAATATATTACAGAGTGTGAAATGACTATATTGTATCATAATAATGTAGCTAATAGTACATTAAAAATGTATGAGAAAAATCGCTGTTCAATTGAAATCGCATGGGGAAAGTGAAATAGCGCGTAACTAATTGAAATACCTCGGTAACTAAGTGGAAACTAAGTGAAATACCTCGGTAGCTAAGTGAAATAGTATGGGTAAAGTGCGCACGTGTGCAGTGTTAACCTTGGAAACGCACAGCTCGAGTAGTTTTTAGTTGGAGACAATGTCATTCTTTACCACCACAGAAGCTCTACCCGTATTAGACGGAATGTTTTTCAATGGATCAGGAGGAGCCACACGTTGAAAACGAAGTTCCAGCGGAAGCTAATCCTGAAATAAGAGATAGTGAGTGAACTATATAATATAGCTACAATTGCAAATGACTTTTTAAAAAGTTGGCCTACTATTAGCGAGTGATAGCACGGGTAACCTGTGCTATTAGGGATCAATAGCACTCGTAAAGCAATTGAAATAGCGCTCTGCTTCGCCTCGTACTATTTCAATCACGTTACTCATGCTATTAATCCCGAATAGCACGATTACCCGTGCTATTACTCATACAAAAAGCCCAGGTAAGCCCTGGATCTGAGCGATACAATTACATTTAAAAAGCAGTTACAGTTGATATACAATAACTTGGCAAATGCAAATAACAGTGGGCTGATATGTACGGTTACAAAAAATTAGGTGAAAATTGCCACATGAACCAACAAAATAAGTCAGCTACAGTGTAATTGTAGTTACTCATTCCGTGACCACAACTACGTTAGTTACCTTCACCCCAATTACTAGCCTTGAATCAGTTCTCAGTCCAAGTTGAAAAAACCATAGAAGAAATATTTACAGAAACCCTCACATATATGCCCAGGCAAAGGATCACTGCAGGAGATGACTTTCAAGGAATAGCTCGGGAGAACAGAATTGCCAATGATCGTGTATGTGTGACTATGGCCGTCAATAGAATTAATTGAGAGTGAGACATGTCTGCATGTTGCTTTCAAAATTACAGTTACCCCCTCTTCTGTTTGGCCTTGGCAGTGACAACACACACAAAATCCAAACTACACTAGTGCTGAGAGTGAACACCGATTTGGAAAAATAGCAGTGGTTATTTTTGCAAAATTATTGTCCACATACTTACGCACATATGACACACACGTATATAATACTATTTACATGAGTCGGAGTGTGATACGGCAAGATATTTCATGAGCAGGCTAACTTACTTTGACAAGCCAAAAAAATAAAAACAAAACAAAGCAAAACCAATGACAGTGAGGCTGAACAATAAACATAGAAATGACAACAAATGACAACTTATGTATGTTTGTTTGTATGTGTGTATGAATTAATGTATGTATGTACATATGTACGTATGCATGCATGTATGTATGCATGTGTGTGTATGTATGTATGTATTGGTAACTATGTAGCTATGTGGCTACTGAACTACTCAGGATGTGGTACTTTCAGAGATTTTGAGTCAGATATATTCATGAATTTTCGGCTATGTGTGAGCCTGGCTTGCACAACTGAAAAGATTTGAAGTGAGGCCAACTATGTATATATAGTCAGCTAAAGTGAACAAAGATTGTGAATGGCTCTCGACTTCTTGAACGAGTGACCGGTCCTTGATACGGCTGTGGCTGTCAGAAGACCAACTGAAGTACATTATGATTGGTTTTGGGAAACCTGGCCTTTGTTGTACATACATACATACATACATACATACACACACATGCAAGCCAGATTCACTAGAAGGCTCACCCATAGCCGAAAATTCATGAATATATCTGACTCAAAATCTCTGAAAGTACCACATCCTGAGTAGTACAGTAGCCACATAGCTACATAGTTACCAATACATACACATGTGACTTTATTCTATGTTTCTTTCCCCGTCTTATCCTTATCTTCTTTCCCATGTTACCTGACTCTCAGGACTTTTTATTTTTATTTTATTTTTTTTAATTTAATTTTATTTTATTGTTTATTTATTTATTACTTTACTATATTTCTAGAGTTATATGTATGAATGTATTACTCAATCACTTGTCAATACATCTCAAAATTGTCACTTCATTCATTCTTTTGCCACCTCATTCAATGGCCAAACCCATCGAGTCCGACGGTGTTACCCAAATCAAGGAGATGAGACATGGACTGTGGACCAAAGAAAAAGCGAAGGCGTCGTCCAAAGAATGTACTTCCAGTGGAAACAAGTTCATACTTTAATGATTTAGCCATCAAAAATATATTATATTTCATAAAATTAATTATGGCCAAAACTTGCTATTAACGGGTTCACAATGGCTTGGAACCAACCAGTCCACAACATATTGCAGAGAGCTCAGATCCGCTGCTGTATGACAGAAAGACTGACTGACAGACTGAGTAATGCAACTCTACTGTGTGCATGCACGCTGAGGGTTAAAAACAAGATGGGATGAGTTCTAGACTTGCTTAGCAATCATAGGCATACATATGTATGGCTGTGGCTAATCCCATAAATAAAATTAGCATAATGGAGGACGATAGTTATGTGCACCACATGAACACTAACCTACACATGAACACTAACCTACATGTGAACACTAACCTACACATGAACACTAACCTACACGTGAACACTAACCTACACGTGAACACTAACCTACACGTGAACACTAACCTACACGTGAACACTAACGTACACGTGAACACTAACCTACACGTGAACACTAACCTACACAACACACCTACACGTGAACACTAACCTACACCTGAACACTAACCTACACCAGCACACTAACATACATGTGAACACTAACCTACACGTGAACACTAACCCACACGTGAACACTAACCTACACGTGAACACTAACCTACACGTGAACACTAATCTACACGTGAACACTAATCTACACGTGAACACTAACCTACACGTGAACACTAACCTACACGTGAACACTAACCTACACGTGAACACTAACCTACACAACACGTGAACACTAACCCACACGTGAACACTAACCTACACATGCTCAAACAACTCTTATCTTCTAACATACAACACAAAATTGGTACATACGTTGGTGATACACTTATTACAGACGTATGCGTGCATAAGTACACTAGATTTCAATAAAAAGAAAGTGAATGTGTAAAAAATTAGTCCAAAAGTTTAAAAATAACTTCCACTCTATATCAGGGACGGAAGACACTCTCATGAATTGGTCCGGCCAGTAGTGGGCGTGGTCAAAACAGATCATGGGTGTGACCAAAACAGTTCATGGGTGTGGCTAAGGATAATTCATGGGTGCGACAAGTCTATACACACTTTTATTCACTATAATTGTAATAGCTTGCTAAATTAAAAAAGAATTTTGTATTAACTAAAGTTTAGAATGATGCCATCATACATGTAGCTAGAATAATTACTGACAATACTAACTACATTGCAAACTGTACTTACAATGGTGATAAATAAATAAATCTTAGACTTCTTATTTATCGCAATCAAGAAAATGTTAAGCCATCGCTAAATGAGCCTCAGGAGAATGAAATTTATCGGTAAAGGTTGTCAATTTGGGATTCCCCCCCTCCCCCCCTGAAGATAACAGTTATTTCTGAATTCCCATTTCAAATGACGGTCCAGCCAAAACCGGACCAACCGGACCGGTTCCTCCGGGTCTGTATATATATTTCAATGCATATAGCGTGCACTACTGTAGTAAAAAATTATAATACTATATAATGAATCTTAATAGTTCGCGAAATAAATTATTTATTGGTCTGAGATGATTTTGTAATAGCTAGCTAGTATATAGTAAAGTTGAGGGTTCACACCTTTGATGCTTCGAAGTAGGAGTGTGAAAGTTGAAGGTGAAATATTATCTACTCCACAAGAGTAAAACTGTAGATCTGTCACTCAGGTAAGCTTTCTATTTAAGTCCCGTATCATTATAATTATGTGTACATACACATTACACTTCGAGTATAATTGACTCTGCCCACTCGTATTGTAATACCACACTCTGTATCCACATGTGTTCATGTGATGTGTACTTTGTAACCAATTGAACATGTCGCTCTCTGCATGCTGGCACGACAATTCTAAATGAGGCATCAATATAGTTCGAGCAGTGAAAACGGTACATGTAAACATTGTCTTCATAAGAAAGAAGCTAAACCAGGCCAGAGACACTCGCTGGTATATATTTTCAATGCAAAACTCCACTTCCAGCAACTTCATTAACTTCACAGCGGCAAACCGTCAATTGTCTGTAATCTCCAAAATCAGAGTGTGACAGACACACAGGATGACTACTGTAACCCTCTCACACATGTGCACTAGTGTTAATAAGCATAACTTTTAATAATAGCAAAAAATTTCTCGCTCTAACAGCCAATATTGTTAATTAAAACTTAAGTTTTAATTAACAATATTGGCTGTTAGAGCGAGAAAATTTTTGCTACTATTATAATTATTTCAGCCGAGAATGACTGAATCACTGAAAGCATAAAACTAAAGATCTTTGGATTAGTTTACAGGCTTTAAAAGTGAAATAGTACGAATAAACACATGTGCGTGCAGCACTAGCCTTGAAACACACAGTTTGATAGTTTATAGGTGGAGACTATTTCATTCCTTAGCACGAATGTCCTATCTGTATTAAATCAACAGATTGGGAGGAGCAACTATCATGTAAATTAGTGAGTGTTCGACACACCAGCATGTGAGTAGGAATAGCAGTAATTACACTGGGGCAAAAGATCATCAAAACTTTGCGAATGTACCCAGTTGTCTAAAGATAGGTTGTAATGGTTGCCATGGTTCCTAGCCTCAATCTTCTTTTATGTGAAAAGATACACTGTACACCTTGTTATAGGAAACCAATGTTACTCCAAAGAAATTACCATTCTCACTCCACATCATAAAAAAACATAAGTTACGTCACACATTGATTTCAGAAATAAAAAACAACAACAAAAAAAACAACAAATCATCGCCCAAATTTTATTCAAGACAGCATTAATTAGAATGGCACCACAGATAAAAGTTAACACGGATGCTTTTGCTTTCATTGTAGCTGTGTAGCACTTGTGAGTATTTTGAATGAGTAACTGAAAAATTATTGCCATGGCCAAAGAGATACACAAAATATTTTTTTAGTTGTTACTGTTATCCTTGAACTAAATTTTCTAGTGTGCTACAAACAAATGGGAATAATACCGTCTTAAAGATTTGTGTTACAGACAAAATAATCTCTATTATAATTCAGGTAACCTCTGCTTATCCCCACAGGAAATTTAGAAATACCATAATTCAGTTGTGAACTACTCACCTCGACGCTGAAGCCTATGTACCATAGGAACGCATCCACGCCACCCATATTGGTGCAACACATTCGCACAGCAGTCTCACGGGGCCGGTCTTTTTACTAACCCTGATCCTTCCCCCGCGCGTCATGTTAGGGTAGTTAGCGTTGTTATAGCCAGAGGAGATCTTCCCCGCGAGAGATTAATCCAGCCACTTTGACAATGCTTCGGACGACCATTTCCAGTCAATATTATTACTTTTGTATGGTAAAGCGTTTTTAACACATTTGGCCTGGTGATATCACTGGTAAAGGGTTTTCTGGATAGAGGTTATTGTATTGTTTACTAACAGTTTAGCTATAAATGAACAGTCAGAGAGCAAATGCATGTATAGTATTAAGAAATAGCTATTTAAATAGACAGTGTAGTGGTGTATATTTTAATTGTAAAGCAATTAAGAATGAATGAGAATGAATGAATGAATGAGAATGAATGAGTGAGAACACGTAAATGAATGAAGGAGAATGAACAAATGTATCCATTAGATTCCATTGATATAACACTGTAGCAGTCTCAAGGGGACCTAACCCTTTACCAAGCTAAAAAATGCATATACTTTTTAATTTAGTAATAATAATTTAAAATTGTGTTTATTAATTATTATTATTATCATCACGTACAAAAACTTCACATTAAAAATAATATACATATGAATTAAAATTTTTTTTTTTGTACAGTGTATACATCCTGCATGTACATCTGTAAATTCTAAGTATTAGTGTTAAACTATCTGTAAACTTACCACTTCAGTAAACTCCAGTAGATGCCTAGTACACCTCAGGTGTTAATTGATCTATTGTGCCTGTACACTTGTCTTGGTAAAAAAAAAAAAACTACGACGTATATGCTGCATATAAATTTGTGAAAATCCTCGTATACTGGGCTTTTTCATGTAGTGTAAATTAAACAATAAATTAAAAAATGCATAAACAAATGAAACAAGGAAACAAATGACTAAGTAAATTTTAGAAAGAATTTTTTTATTCAAATAACAGCTGTTGAACAAAGTTTAGCTATAGCTAGATGTGAACAGATGGAAACACAAGCCTCATTATTTAACGTTTGAAATTTCTGACATCATGAAATTCAGCTACAGTCCATGTTTCATGTTCCATACAATAGCTATGGAAATTCCAAATTTCATGTGTTCATGAAATTTTTCAGGAATATCACATTTCATGGAATTACATTACCAGGGCATATCATATTTCATGCACACCATGAAACTAGAGTGGAATGTGAAATTTCCTGTACCTGATAGTTCATTTGTAACTCATGAAAGTCAAGCCTGACATTTCATGTTAATTTCTGACTTAAACTGTACTCAGGAAATGCCACTTTTTTTGTAGTGATATAAGTTCAATACGGAAAAGGGTCCACAATAATATATTAATTCAATATGAATTGCAGTCCACAATATATCCATTCAATATGGAAAAGGGTCCACAATACATTAGTTCAGTACGGAAGTGTCCGCAATATATTAGTTCAATATGGAAAAGGGTCCACAATATATCCATTCAATATAGAAAAGGGTCCACAATACATTAGTTCAGTACGAAACAGTGTCCACAATATGTTAGTTCAGTATGGAAAAGGGTCACAATACATTAGTTCAATATGGAAAAAGGTCCACAATATATAAGTTCAATATGGAAAAGGGTCCACAATATATCCATTCAATATAGAAAAGGGTCCACAATACATTAGTTCAGTACGGAAAAAGGTCCACAATATATAAGTTCAGTACGGAAAAAGGTCCACAATATATAAGTTCAATATGGGAAAAGGTCCACAATATATAAGTTCAATATGGAAAAGGGTCCACATATCCATTCAATACAGAAAAGGGTCCACAATACATTAGTTCAGTACGGAAAAAGGTCCACAATATATAAGTTCGATATGGAAAAGGGTCCACAATATATTAGTTCAATATGGAAATGGTCCACAATAATATTAGTTCAATATGGAAAAAGGTCCACAATATATAAGTTCAATATGTAAAAGGGTCCACAATATAACCATTCAATATAGAAAAGGGTCCACAATACATTAGTTCAGTACGGAAAAAGGTCCACAATATATAAGTTCAATATGGAAAAAGGTCCACAATATATAAGTTCAATATGGAAAAGGGTCAACAATATATCCATTCAATACAGAAAAGGGTCCACAATACATTAGTTCAGTACGGGAAAAGGTCCACCATATATAAGTTCAGTACGGAAAAAGGTCCACAATATATAAGTTCAATATGGAAAAAGGTCCACAATATATAAGTTCAATATGGAAAAGGGTCCACATATCCATTCAATACAGAAAAGTGTCCACAATAATTAGTTCAGTACGGAAAAAGGTCCACAGTCGATATGGAAAAGAGTCCACAATATATTAGTTCAATATGGAAATGGTCCACAATAATATTAGTTCAATATGGAAAAAGGTCCACAATATATAAGTTCAATATGTAAAAGGGTCCACAATATAACCATTCAATATAGAAAAGGGTCCACAATACATTAGTTCAGTACGGAAAAAGGTCCACAATATATAAGTTCGATATGGAAAAAGGTCCACAATATATAAGTTCAATATGGAAAAGGGTCCACAATATATCGATTCAATATAGAAAAGGGTCCACAATACATTAGTTCAGTACGAAAAAGTGTCCACAATATGTTAGTTCAATATGGAAAAGGGTCCACAATACATTAGTTCAATACAGAAAAGTGTCCACAATACATTAGTTCAATACAGAAGTGTCCACAATACATTAGTTCAATTGGAAAAAGGTCCATAATATATAAGTTCAAGGGTCCACAATATATTAGTTCAATATGGAAAAGGGTCCACAATACATTAGTCCAATACAGAAGTGTCCACAATACATTAGTTCAATATGGAAAAAGGTCCACAATACATCAGTTCAGTACGGATATTAGTTCAATATGGAAAAAGGTCCACAATATATAAGTTCAATACGGAAAAGGGTCCACAATAATATATTAATTCAATATGAATTGCAGTCCACAATATATCCATTCAATATGGAAAAGGGTCCACAATACATTAGTTCCGTACGGAAGTGTCCGCAATATATTAGTTCAATATGGAAAAGGGTCCACAATATATCCATTCAATATAGAAAAGGGTCCACAATACATTAGTTCAGTACGAAACAGTGTCCACAATATGTTAGTTCAGTATGGAAAAGGGTCACAATACATTAGTTCAATATGGAAAAAGGTCCACAATATATAAGTTCAATATGGAAAAGGGTCCACAATATATCCATTCAATATAGAAAAGGGTCCACAATACATTAGTTCAGTACGGAAAAAGGTCCACAATATATAAGTTCAGTACGGAAAAGGGTCCACATATCCATTCAATACAGAAAAGGGTCCACAATACATTAGTTCAGTACGGAAAAAGGTCCACAATATATAAGTTCGATATGGAAAAGGGTCCACAATATATTAGTTCAATATGGAAATGGTCCACAATAATATTAGTTCAATATGGAAAAAGGTCCACAATATATAAGTTCAATATGTAAAAGGGTCCACAATATAACCATTCAATATAGAAAAGGGTCCACAATACATTAGTTCAGTACGGAAAAAGGTCCACAATATATAAGTTCAATATGGAAAAAGGTCCACAATATATAAGTTCAATATGGAAAAGGGTCAACAATATATCCATGCAATACAGAAAAGGGTCCACAATACATTAGTTCAGTACGGGAAAAGGTCCACCATATATAAGTTCAGTACGGAAAAAGGTCCACAATATATAAGTTCAATATGGAAAAAGGTCCACAATATATAAGTTCAATATGGAAAAGGGTCCACATATCCATTCAATACAGAAAAGGGTCCACAATACATTAGTTCAGTACGGAAAAAGGTCCACAATATATAAGTTCGATATGGAAAAGGGTCCACAATATATTAGTATATGGAAATGGTCCACAATAATATTAGTTCAATATGGAAAAAGGTCCACAATATAAGTTCAATATGGAAAAGGGTCCACAATATATCCATTCAATATAGAAAAGGGTCCACAATACATTAGTTCAGTACGGAAAAAGGTCCACAATATATAAGTTCAGTACGGAAAAAGGTCCACAATATATAAGTTCAATATGGCAAAAGGTCCACAATATATAAGTTCAATATGGAAAAGGGTCAACGATATATCCATTCAATACAGAAAAGGGTCCACAATACATTAGTTCAGTACGGAAAAAGGTCCACCATATATAAGTTCAATGGATAAGGGTCCACAATATATTAGTTCAATATGGAAATGGTCCACAATATATTAGTTCAATATGGATTGCAGTCCACAATATATCCATTCAATATGGAAAAGAGTCCACAATACATTAGTTCAATACAGACAAGGTGTGGGCTCCCAAAGCAAGGAAGCCCACATTCAGGAAGGAGAAGACAGAGAAGCAGAGAAAGGAGAAGATAGAGAAAGATAAAGAAAGAGACATATGTGTGGACATTGATATTATTTTATGTATTCAATCTTGTGGATGGATGTGTTGTGCGCATGTTCTGTAGAGTTGTTTGTGAGCAGTCGTATTTGTTTCCTTTTATGGTCATATTGTCTTTGAGTGCCACGTGTTGTGTATTCATGAGAACGTTTCATGTACGTGTTCATTTCCCGTGGGTGGAGTCATACATTTCATATAAAACCGCCCACAATCATTCTTGTACTTCAGTCTGTTCTATATCAAACTTAAGGAGCCCAGGGCGAGCCCCCCACATTTTGGTGGCAGCAGTGGGATCTGCGGGCGAAGACATTCCCCCCAGTTCCAGAACTCACGGTGAAGACATTTGCCTAAGATCAGAACCAGCAAGGAAGACATTCCGAATCATATCAGGAGACGCCCTGAGCCAAGGGAGATATCCCCACCTACCTGAGGAAGATATTCCAAACCCCAACCGTCTGCGGACAACCGGCGCTTCTTGCTACAGCAGAGAAGGCCAGCAACTTGACCTTGCCACGGCAGAGGATCATTCGGTCGACAGATTAACTCGAGACAAGGACCCCCATATCTTGTCGGAACAGTTTGAACTGAGTGTGGTGTGATTTTTTTTCTGAAGTGTGAAATTGAGGTCTTGTGTTATTTTTGTAATTTATCTATTGTAATAGCCTTCCAGTTGTGTCATTTATTTTTATATTCTTTGTGTGCTGTTGTCTGTAGGACTTTGACGGACGTCTGGGTCACCGACTCATGTCAGAGCCCGGACAAGTGGAAGAGAGGAAGAAGGCGGCCACAAGAAGGTTGCCAGCTGTTGGGACTGGCGATCAGCCCTACCATCCCTCACATAGGTCGACTGCCTCTGGGAGGTCCCCCTACCCTACGCGCCCTGCTGACGTGTCGTACACGGAACAGGTGCTCTCGGAAGAGGAAGGTGAGGTGGGAGAAGTAGAGGAAGAGGTGGCGGTAGATCAGAGGAAGGTGGTAGCTGGGCGGAAGAAGATGGCTAGAAGGTCTGAGGAAGTTGATTTGGCTAGTCTCATGAAGATGATGATAGACAGAGATGAGAAGTGGCGAGAGCGAGACGAGAAGAGGAGGCAGGATAGTGAGGACAGGAAAAGGGAGGAGGAAGCTGCGAGAAAGAAGAAAAGGGAAGAGGATGAAGCTAAGAGACAGAAGGAAAGGGATGAGGATTTAAGAGCTTTGGAGGAGAGGTTGAGACGGGAGGAAGAAATAGGCAGAAACGAAGGGATGAGGAGTATGCTAGGTGTAGGGATGAAGATGATAGAAGGAGGAGAGATGAACTTCAATGCAGAAGGGATGAGGAAGATAGGAGGAAGACTAGAAGAGAGGAGGAAGATAAGGCTAGGGAGAAGAAGGAATTATTGCAGGAGAAGTTGAAGGGTTAGGTGTGTATAAGTATGGGAGTGAGCTGGGAGCTTACTTAGAGAAATTTGAAAGAATAATGAGAGAGGGTGAGATTGAGGACAAGTTTTGGGCGGAGAGGCTATATCCTAGGCTACCTGAACGACTGTGCGTGAGGGTGGCTCAGTTAAGGGATGATGGGTCAGTGTATGCGGAGGTGAAGGGAGTGTTGTTGAAGGCGGCGGGTGAAACTGCCATCACTTATGGCAATCAGCTATTCGATGCCACGAGATGTTTAAGGGAATGAGTGCGAGTGGTATTGTCGAGTGGATGCAAAGAACTGTAAAGGGTACTTGTCAGGGGTGCAAGAACTTAGAGGAGGGAGTTCTGGCCATTGCCATGGCGTTGACCAGAAGAGTACTCCCCCAGAGTGAGAAGATGTTCCTAGAGAAAAGGGTTGTTAAGAATTGGGGAGATTACAGGGAAGCTCTAGAAGACTGGATGGCAGGGAGGCAGAAAGGAAATTATTTCAAACCGTTAGGTAGTAGTATTGTTGAAAGCAATAGAGGATTTAAGAGTGGTTATGGGCGCGATTTGGGAGTGTGAGTGGTGAAAGGAGTAATAGTAGTGGAGAGTGAGTGAGTAGTGGAGGAGTCGGTAGCTACGTCACATGCTCTAACTGTGGCGAGAAGGGCCATAGGGCTAGTGAATGTAAGAAGAGTAGTGCGAGACCCGGTGGGAGTGGTTATGTGCCCAGGGTTGTTACCTGCTATAATTGTGGGAAGGTAGGCCATAGGAGTCCAGAGTGTACAGTCAAGAAGGGTGTGGTTTCTGTAAAGAAAGAGGGAGTACTGAGGAAGATGTCGGTTCTGATAAACGAGAGCAAGTCAGGAAAATCGGGAAATGTGGCTATGGGGTTAGTCAATGGAACTAAGACTGAGGTTTTGATCAATTCTGGGGCAGAGTTGGGGTCTGTACCCAAGGCATTAGTGCCAGAGCAAGTTGTGCTATGTAGTGATGTGTTAGTAAAGGTTATGGTGGGAGTGAGAAGAGCTGTAAGAGCTTCATGAGCGAGTCTATAATTGGAGGTTATAGGAAAGCGGTTACGGCAATCATAGACGAGAGTGAGATGCCGGGAGTGTCGTGTATCGTTCCTTTCTCTTTCTCGTTGACAAATGGGGAGGAGTCTGAAGCCTATAAGTGTGCTATTCAGGACTATGTGTCCGGTAAGAATGTGAACATGAATGTTCTGACTAGGAGTATGGTCAGGAAGGAGGAGGAGTTAGATAAGAGTGAGGAGAATGTAAGTGTGAACGACTTGTGGAGTGTGGTCACTCCTGAGAGTGGGAGTGGTAATGTACTGGAAACGGTGCAGGGAGCGAGTAGCCAGCCTGAACCCTTAATTATGCCTGAAGATGTGAGTAAGGTGGGGGAGGGACATGGGGTGGATGAGGTGGAGGCTATGCCGAAACCAGTCGAGCCCCAGGCGAAAGCAAGTGTAGTGTCAAGCGCTAGTGAAAGTGTGAGTGAGTCCCAACCCCCTTGAGGAGTTGTTACAATTGAGTGGCGAGGAGGCTAGGTTATGTGAGTTAGCCAGTGAGATTGGCCCTGTGAAGGAGGGGTCAGACGGGGTGGAGTTCAGGAATGAGTTGTTGAAAGATGAGAGTTTGAAAGATTGGCGAGAACTGGGTAAAAGAAATGAGAGGGGATTTAAGTGGAAGAAGAATATGTTAGTGAGGTGTATGTATGTCACCTGGGAGCAATTCAGAGATGTATTGGTGTTGCCTAGAAGTTACCGAGCCAGAGTGTTGGAGTTAGGGCACGAGAGAAATGGGCACTTGGGGGTGGAGAAGGTGAATGCCATGATTGCGAGATATTTTGTTTGGCAGGGAATGGCGAGAGACATAGTAGATCATTGTACTAGCTGTGTGGTATGCCAGAGAAGAAGTAAACATAAGCCCAGACGTGCTCCAGCTGTGGAGAGACCAGTGTTGACTGAGCCCTTCGAGTTGGTTGCGATCGACCTTGTAGACCCTTTGCCTAAGGTAAGGGTGGGTGTAGATACCTACTGACGTACGTGTGTCTAGCCACTAAGTGGCCTGAAGCAGTGTCTCTGAGAAGTATAACGGCTAAGGCTATGGTTAAAGGGTTGTGGTCCATCTTCTCGAGGACCTCAATACCTGAGAGAATACTGAGTGATCAAGGGAGCCAGTTCTGTGGGAAGGTAGTTAGGCAGTTGTGTGAAATGCTGGGAATCCAGAAGGTGAGAACGTCTCCATATCGTCCAGAGAGTAATGGCGCCGTTGAACGGATGCATGGCACCTTTACAGCTATATTGGGAAAGTGTGTGAGTGATAGGGTTGACTGGGTTGGTCAAATCAGTTTTGTTCTGTTTGTGTTGCGGCAGATGCCACACGCAGATTCGGGATTTAGTCCCTTTGATTTAGTTTATGGCTTCCATGTGAGGACACCGTTAGATGCCCTGTATCATGGGTTATATGAAAGGGAGAACGAGAAGTTGGGTGTTTGTGATTGGGTGATTACTGTTGCAGAGAGACTTGAGAGGATGAGAGACTGTGCGGCTCTTAAGAGTGCGAAAGGACGTGAATCCATAATGCTGTATTTAAATAGGGGAACCAAGTTAAGAGTGTTTAAGGTGGGTGAGTTAGTGAGTTAGTGTTATACCGTGTTCCAGGGATGACTTGTAAACTAGCCGATTCCTGGGAGGGACCATATAAAGTTTTAGAGAGGAAGGGAGAGGTTAATTATAGGATTGGTAAGGTGGGTGCAGAGAGGCATGTAAGGTGGTCCACGTTTAACTGTCTTAAGGTTTATAAGGAGAGATTTGAGATGTATAGGTTGGATGTTGTATTAGATGAGCAGAGTGATATGGGTTGTGTTTTAAATGGTATTTGTGATGGGTATGATGACTAAGGTGTTAGATGAGTTTGAGGAATTGCATAGTTATTGGGGAGCTGAAAATCTAGCTCCCTACATTTAGAAAAACCACCTTACCTCCTCGTCAACTATTTAACTATAACAAGTAATGTCCCCTTTAACAACTCATGTCCCTTTTAACAACCTAGTTAAGCCTCTGTAACTTCAAAGATGCACATTGAATGTACTACATTGTGCCTAACACCTCTATCTGTTTCCAAGCAGGCAGTTGACACGATTTATTTCAGGAGGCAAGGGGAGAGGAGAGGAGGCTTTTGCCCTCAATTCAGGGTGCAGTACCACCTGCAACTGCAGCACTAAACCGCAGATGGAGGAGTTATGCTACGTATTTATTTCTCGTTTTCTGTTCGATGTACGCTTACTTTGTTGTTGCAGTTGAAACAGACACCAACAGACAGCTCTTTCAAGAAAAAAGACCAACCAGGAACTGAGAAACAACGGTACAAATATTACGGCTATTCAGTGAAATTCAGGGGCGACCGTTGCAGTTACGACTCAAAATTTTTCCCCCAGCGGTATACTATGGGCTTCCCAACAACATTACAATGCCATATTTTTTATATTAGTATTTATTTTCCATTTTTATAAATATTCTTATATTACTTTTTTGTGTGTCCTATTAAAAAAAAACAACAACTCAGTGTAATGTTGTTTTTTAATGTGGCGTGTACCCTGTGTACAAATATGAGTTCATTCTGGCCTTCCAATACGTCTGAAGTTCAATTTTAGATACCAAAGCTAATTATTGATTCATATTCATTTGATTCTTTGACCCTGCCCCCACTCTGAGTGTGCAATTCATTGTGGACAAAATTCCGGATGGTGATGGCTGTAATTAGAACTAGTAAGCAAACACTGAAGGAAAGTTACTGTGCGAGTGAGCCCGGCGGCGCGGAAGAGTAGAATACTTCTGGAATGTACTGGAGGGTCCTAGACGATGAAGAAGCGGTGGTGTATTAATGAAGCCTGGAGTCACTAGTTTAGAATAGATATATCATGGCTCACAGCTGCAGGATAATCTGCTTGGGTGTCTTTGGAGAGCTTGACTAATTGGTGAAGCGGGTGGAAGTTATAAGCAGTTTCAGTGTGTTAACTTCAACTTCTCAGGAGTTTTTGAGGTAATTTTTTTCCATTCCTGTTACTGTTGTATAATATATATGATAATGAATGTGAATTATTACATTTGTTATTTATTTTAGTTATTCACTAATTTAAAATTTTATTTCTAATATTTTATATTTATCATTTCGGCTATTTATTATCAATTATTATTAATTATATATTTAAAATAAACCTGTATCAAATTTTAGATCATAGTACTTAGTCTAATCTACCTCACAGGAAAAAAAAAGGTGCTCGCATGCTCTTCATAGAAATAGGTGGGCTCCCATATCTCAAGAGAAGACGCAACCTTACGGGCAGGTTTTGTGGTATTCTACTGAATAACTTGATTACCACAGGTTCTGGGTTGATACTGCACCTTTAAGATCCAGTTTGCATCCCTCCCTAAGATTTGGATGATCCAATATTTGAGAACCAAATAAACTAGAACACCCATAGGTGTGAACCGTCAGCACAATCTCAGCACATCCACTCTACTCAAAAAAAATAAAATAACACAAAAAAAAAAACGGCTTAAGTTTATTGAAAACTATGTGTAAAAAATAGTAAGCTACCATGCAAGGCTCAAAAGAGAATAGTTTTTCTGGAGAATAGTCCAAACTGAAAATTCTGACATTTTAAAGGACTTTGTAGATTGGTACAGTTTGATATTATCAATGGCTGCCAGTTTGGAGACGTGTTGTTGACAGACAGACAGAATGAATGAGTGAACAGACTACTGTAACCCTCACGCACATGCGATTCTGAGGGTTAATAATTTAGTAGATGTTTTTTTTATCGGATTTAGACAAATAAAAGTTAAGTCTGGATCAGGGACCGCCCCCCAGGTGAGCTGAAGATAGCAGTCCAGACAGGAGGACGTCGGTGAGGATAAACAACAGTAGCCAACAGCAACCATTCATGTTTAATGAACCGTTGAATTGTTTATTTACACACTTGGTGTTAATTAGTGTTTACTGCGAATCTTGACTATAACTTATCTTAATTAAAATTTAACTCTACACTTGTCAACCAGGGCTAGCTAGGATAAGTGTAATAGTAGCTAAGGTTGGGGCAGAAATCGGCACAGTGGAGTACACAGAAAGTTGTGATAAGTATACATTACCACAAAACCTCGTGGAATTTTTTTGCTATGAATTTATTTTTATCCTTCTGTAATAGTGAGTGGGTCTAGAAAAAGGGACCTTATGACGCAAAGGAAAAAAATTGAGTTTTTTAAGCTATCAGTAAGCTACACTTCACCTCCACTTAGTGCAAAAATACTGGGGGGTAAACCTTCAAAGCAGAGAACTGGCAGTTGATTGCCTCGTTCTCCAGCCCTGCTGTTCACTTTCCCCTCCAGCTACTCCTGTCCTGTGGGGTCATGTACCACGTCTACTCTCTCTATTCAAATCGCGTCCTGTCCCTCCATCATCTTGATACACACACACACACACACAATAAAAAATATGTATATAAATACTCAGATATGTACTAGAACACCTGTTACACTAAAAATATCCATCTATTAATAATATAGAATAAAGATGACCTTTGATCATTGAGACCACCTACCTTGGTGATGGCATGAGATTGACAGTTTGATTGAAACCAAGCGAGGTTTTGGTTATTTAACAACCGGATGTGAGTGCTACAGCTTTTTTTTTTTTTTTTTTTTAAGTCTGCTACAGTTGATACACAATAACTCAGCAAATGCAATTAACTGCCACCTAGAAAATAATATGCCAGTACTCATTTCATGACTACAACTGTGTTCATTACCTTACCACAACCATAGTCTTGCCTTAGTTGAAAAACAATAGAAATAATATTTCACAGAAAACACACACACATATTATATGCCCATGCAATGTGCTTAAAAGGATCTCTGCATGAGGTGGAATAGCTGTGGTGAAGAGTTGCCAATGATTGAGTACGTGTCACTATAATCGGCAATAGCAGTCTTAATTGAGTGCTGAGACTCTCTGCATGCTGATTCCAAAATTACTGCTGCCTAACTCTCAGCTATTTGGCCCAGGCAGTAACAACAGACACAAAATCCAAACTGTAATAGTGCTGCCACAAACTTACGGACATACAATACACACACATATAATAATTGTTACATGAGCAAGCATGATGTGGTGAGACATTTCATGAGCAGGCTGACTTATTTTCATGAGCCAAAGATGAGCGAAAATAAAGCTTGCAGAATGAATTATCTTGCTACACCTGTGTATACTCTATGCTAGATAAATATATATCTTCACTGCAAACTAAGCTTGTAAAGTTGGTAGTGTTAGTTCAAAAGGGGCTCTTCCACACTGTTAGCCAATGTTTATTGGCTGCTTTGACCTGGATAGATAGTTCTTGTAGAGAAAGATAGCTGGGGAACTAGTAAGATTGGTGATTGCTACAGTACTACCAGTATATTTGAAGGTAATGAGCTTGTGCAATTCAGCGTGTGATATTGTGAAATATGCCATGGGTCATAAACTTGAAAATATTATTGTGAAGATATCGAGCATGGAATAAAATATATTATGGACAATTAAAAGAATGCTATCATTTTACTCTGCTGCGCTAGTGTGCGGATAATTATTAATAAGTACATTGTATGTATGTATGTATGCAGTGTGGATGATAACTATACGTCAATGCTCAGACAAACGTCAAAACAATTTAATCTTGGTGTGATATTTAAAAATCTGGTATGACAAATGTTACTATGTTTTCATTGCTTTACAGACTGTGCACATGTAGTACATATTGGTATTGCTTTATAAGCTTCAAAATGAGTAAAATTAATTCATATTATTGATCAATCATATTTAAAGAATTGATCATCATTTAATTATTGTGTCAATAGTTCTGTGAAAAAGTATATTGTCTTGTTCGTGGCCTTAGCTTGTTGTGAGTGCAGTAGGTCACTGAGAGTTAATGCGGAAGTGTACTGTTGGGCTAAAATCATAAACTAAAACTAGAAGCCAGAGTGCAAAGAAAAAGGGACAAAAGAAAAGAAGAATGCCCAGTTAAAAAAACAACAACAACAACAACAACAAAAAAAAAAAAAATAATAAAAAATAAAAAATGGAGGAAAAAATAGTGTCCTTGCCAAGGATTGAACCATAGTTGTTAACATTGAACTTTGAAGCAATGGCAAAGGAGGTAAAAGCTGCTAACTGATATGCCAGAAAAACACACCCGCAAAATGCATGATTATAACCAGATCTGATTGATTATATGTACTTACGTATGGCTGGGTGTGGCTAATCCAATAAATATAAGTTGTACAATGGAGGAAATGATACTTTTGTGCACCACATGAACACTATCAAACACATGCACACACACTTTATCACCTACATGCTCAAACCTTCTTACACCAAATCATTATTCACCTAGGTGGTACAGGAAGCCCATTACAGCACAAAATGGGTATACACATTGGCAGTATACTCATCACACATGTATGTGCACATGTGTGTGTGCGTGTATATGTACACAAGATTTCAAAAAATATTCTGAATGTGGAAAGAAATTAGTGATAATAGTCCAAATTTTTAAACTATAAGTTTCACTCTATATACACGTAACTTCAAGTGCACATAGTGTGCACTAAATGGAATTGAATAGCCAGTAGTGTATAATTACTTAAAATCTATTGCAAATACATCTTTACTAGAATGCATTGTACTAAATCGTAATACTACTATAGGAATGAGTACCAACAGGTCGTGAATGCCAGTAGAGATTGACATGTTCAATTGGTTATATAGTACGCATCGCACGGACACACATGGATACATTACGTGGTATTACAAGATAAAAGTGGGCAGAGACAAGTATACTCAGGGTGTAATATGTATGCACTCATAATGATTACAGGACTAATATTAGCCAAATGACGGCGAGTTACTCGAGTCACATATCACAGGGGTGTCGGAACAGGTACGGCAATGGCCACACCAATATTTTAAAACAAGGGGGCGTGTCAGCCATTTTTTACTTATAGCGGAACATGTCCCCAGCTACACCGCCATAATATGCGACCTCTTCGTTCAAGACTTATAGTGACTCGTAAGACATGGACAGCCACACTACTTCTAATGGTGCCATGCTATTCCAGAATTGGTAATGGTCATGAAAAGTGCCTGAAAATACCCAGTTGCCTGCCTGCAGGAAAAAAAATAAAAAAATAAAATATTATTAGTGAGCGGAGCGAGCGAGACACTCTCAGGGGTAACACAATTGAAAACCGGGAATGTTTGTTTGTTTATATGTTTGGACGTACGTATGTCATTTTGTACTTTGACCCTCTCGTAATTTCGAGTTGACCCAGCGTTCGACCCCGTTCCAAACATCACTAAACAGTATCCTCCGGTTTAACCATTACCCGTATCACCCTAGAAATTGAATTGTTTACTGACACTTTGAATTTTTTTGTGGGTGCAGTTTAAACTCAAAAACTTACTGGAGTTCCATTTCTATCGAGTTAGTTGCGGTGTAGTTATAAGCCCTAAGCAACAGTATTTACTTGAATTTTCATTGTCAACTAGACTTACCACGAAGGTAAGTCTTGCGTACGTATGTTCAGTTATGTGAAAGTATTGTGCGTTACAACAATTACTAAGAATATTCCAAAGAAAAAGTTTAAAGAACGTGACTTGGCTTTTTGTTTCAATTCAAATAGTTTCAGGGAGTGGTTACTATGGCATTGAATGCCTTTACCGTATAATACATAATTTAAAAACTCCACCTTTTTTAGTAGCTTGAATATTAGAAGTTAAAACCAAACGTCTAACACTCCAGTGTAGTATTAGACTCGCTCGCTATTTGTGCTCAAGCACATCACTAGTTACATTTTCATGTTACCGAACTGGTCGTCATAAACTTGGCGGTGAAAGGGTTAATGAATCTTACATTATCTGGAAATCACAGGACCATAGAAATACTTGACTCCAGCCCCTGTGTAACAAATGACTAACTATCATGTGTACCATTACTTTTCTTCTTTCACTTTCATTTACTTCATTACTGTAGCTATGTGTGTGCGCGTGTGAGACCAGGTGATTGTGCATGGCTATCATCAGGTCATTGACCAAATGATCTGGGAACTCTTCACCTTTCATTTAAATTCAATACTTTACAAATGAAGAGTTGAATTAATATAATGTGTGTGTGTGTGTGTGTGTGTGTGTGTCCCGCCACACATACAAATGGTTTCAAAGGATTATTCTGTTAGTAAATGAAGTGACAAGAGTTCTAAAAGTTCAGACTCTAAGTCGCTCCCTATATATTTCAGGTTGTCTAAGTGTACATTAAATGGAAATATCCACAAGTCAATTAGAATGAGTTATAAATATAGTAAATAAGAAAATAATTTCAAAAGGCCTCTTTCTTGTTATTGGAGTTAAGAAGTCATTCTAGAGTTCCTCACCTCTAGTTTTGAAGTCCAGGAGTCATCACGTGTACACCAGTGGAGTAGTCACTGCACTATTACACCTGCCACTTCACACTCCTACATTGAAAGTGTATGTCTCAAGTAAAACTAGCTCAACATAATTCAAGATTCTCGGATTTGTGTTGCGTGCTTGTAATTCCAACACTTGTAGACATTAAACAGGCTAGTTTAGTACAGTAGAAGTTGTTAAAATTTACACCTTCCATATTATATTATATTTATATTAACTACCACAAAACTTTATGAAAAATTGGGGCAAATGTCTCCACGAAAGTCAAACTAATATCTGGGATATGTGTGTGTGTGTGTGTTGTGAGTGTGTGTGTGTGCATATGTGGATGATGGGGGGAGGGGAGCAAAGGGAAGCAAAGTACTTCCCCGTCTAACTCAAGTGCAGTGGAGCCTCCCTATTCCAAATAATCTTCCATGCCCCTGGACAACAAAAAAGCAACAAAAGTTTACCAATTGATGAAATCACACAGAAATCATTTCCTTAAAAGATATTACTGCTCAGTGTCATAATTGAGCAGCACAATAGATAATACAGGCTAAGCATCCCCAATGCACTTGCCACAGTCTGCCTTACGCTGCTCATACGGAAAGAAGTTGATTACAAATGACGCTGATTAAATTAGACTAAGATTTAGGTTAGCCACAGTTATCTAATGATGACTAATTGACATTTGGAAGAAAAAAAAAATCATATCTGAATGTATTCTTTTTTTTTTCTTCTTGTAAATATTGAGTACAATTAATTTTAGGATGTCTTTAATCCCTAAGGGGTGGGGGAAGGGCGGCAAACTAGATTTAAGAAGATGTACAAGCCCCCACCCCTCCGCTCCCTGAAAAAACAACAACCCTGGTTTTACACAAGATAGAACAATACCATATAACTGTGGTTAGGAAGAAAACCGATGGGTCTAGCCACTAGTACTACGGCTTCAAGCCATGAAGGCTGAAACATCATCCCTGAAGTTAGTACAGCTAGCAACAGTCTTAGTGGTAGAATATGAGAATGAAGTTAAAAGTCATGCAAACACGCACACACATACAAAGCTCAACCGTGGTAATTATATATGCAATTTGGCAGCGAGCGAGACACTATCAGGGACAACACAAAAAATCAGGGATATATTATTGTATATATCATATATGATTGGACGTATGTATGTACTTTGACTCACATTTGTTGTGTTCATTCGTTACCTTGGTTAACAACGCGCTGTTTGTCATCACTGTTCATACTTGAAAATTCATTGCCCAAGCCACCAAGAGACTACACTGTAAATTTTGTGTTGGTATATATCCAGTGAACGCGTGCATGTGAGAGTGTTGTGTGTTATATGTGCTGACTAGCTAAGAACAAACAATAAATATACATTTGCTGCTTTATGTGTTAAGCTTCTTAGGTTCCTTCCTGTTTATTTTGTTAGTAAGCAAGTCTTATATAGAGTTAGAATTTAAACAGCGCAATAATTCCTTGGAAAAGCTTGTTTGTTTTTTTAAGTCCCAAAAATTGCTGTGAGTGGTCTCGTACGCTAATTTAATTAAGTTGGCCGTGTAAATTGTTTAAACAAATTGTGCATGATGATTTTTATGAAGATGAATTTTTACCCTTTCACCTTATATGTCAATTTTTTTTTTACTGAAGCACATCACAAGCCTTTTCCCCTAGGACTGTGTATATGAGTGGGTGTGTATGATTGTGTGCTTGCGTACTTGAGCTACAGCAGAAGGATGGGTGTGTATTCAGTGAAACTACACCACCTTGACTACCATACAAAAAACATTGTGTACTGGCTATAAATTATATAATACGGATAAGCTTTAAATAAGAATAAGAACAAAACAAAAACAAAACAAATGAAGCACCAAAGGTGCGAACCCTCAGTGCTATTAAGCACTACCTAGCTATTATAATAATATAATCTCCTTCAAAAAGAACAAAGCAATCTGTTAGCTATTTTAATGAGGCATCAATATAGCTCAAGCAATGAAAACAGTACATGGAAATGAAATGCTGTCTTCATAAGAGAAGCTAAACTAGCCAGAAACACTCTGTTATAGTTTTTCAACGTGAACTTCACTTCATTCAAATACGTTGGTTAACTTCCCTGAGCATAAAGCAAATTACACTGCGGGCTGCAAGAAATTATTTGCTCAAGTGATTATGATGTGACGCTAGGGAGCTGAAAGCTTCACGTTTCATCAACAATTAGCCCCAAATAAAAACAAAAGTAGCACAATAAAAGGTCCTAAATCTTCTTTCTGAATAAGTTTATACCTAAATCAACGGTTAATAGTCAGTAATCTCCAAAATCAGAACATGACAGACAGACTGACAGGGCAACTACTACTACCCTCTTGCGCATGCACTCTTAGGGTTAACAAACAAACAAACAAACAAAAAAAAACAACAACAACAACCACCAACCAACATTGTCTGTTGAATTTTTTTTAGCAAATTAACTGTCTACCAGTCCCACACATCGTGACTTATAAGACCTGCAACTACCTCTATGAGGTCATAAGACTTACATTTGGTAATGGTCATCAATACTATACTGTATCATGCTAAGTTGCTTATGGCAGTAGTGGTTGTCATGGCTCCTATGACTTGTCCTAGTCTTATTCTATGAACTGCATGTGAATGGCATTTTTTCTTCCCATCACTGCACACTGGTGGGACTAGCTAAAAATATGTTGTACGCACATTTTATAGACACACACATTTAAATTTGACGTAAGACATACACATTTTATACATTCCCCCGGAATCCTGGGGAAAGATACCAAACAGATACGTTAGGGTAACCAGACCCTTCTGAGCAGAGCGATTAGGTAAAGGGTCTGGCCAGCGAGACTACATGAAACCATGGGCCTAAAACAAAGTAGAAAATATAATATGTTGAGTTGCATGCAATGATTATCTCCCCTTCATTGTCCAGGAGCACACTAAAGGATGTTAGGGTGGCCATGGGAAAAAGCTATAAGTGAGGATACTTTTGGTGGAGCATGGTTTAGAATAATTCAGTAACTAGAAACCATTCCAACATGCACCCACACTTTCTCACAAAGAAATGAAAATTTTCAAGAGTACTATGAAACAAACTGATGAGACCTTGTCATACTAAAACTACCACAAAATATCACTATCATAACTTAGAAAAAATTGTTCAGGAAACACAACTTCACCAGGAAAAACAAATGACCTGGGTGACCCTGTGCAGCTAAAATACTTAGAAACCCACAGACTGCTAGCAATAAAACTACTTACCCAGAAGCATAAGCCAGGGTAGATAGCGAAAGCTTCCTTCAAGTTCACCAAGACACAGTAGCGTACCGTACCGTATTACGAATCAGTAGACTAGCGCGCAACAATAATTTAGACGACCACTTCCAGTAGAGAGTTTTAATGGTAAAGCGTTTTTAACTTATTTAACCTGGCGATACTTACCTACACATAACTGGAAAAGGGTTTTCCATGAGATAATGCAGTATCTTTGCGAGGCTGCTGGGGAGGAAACAGCGTTATTTTAACGGTCCAGCGTCTAGCGCAGCGAAGTACTTAGGGCCTGAGGGAGGTAGTTCACGATGCACAGAGCCGCCTACGTCTACGCAACAGTACATAGCCTAACAAACATTTAACGTAGCTACATTTTCATCAATGCCGTTGGAGGGACATTATAAACTCAAGGTGGGGTCACTATCTAATTGTGTCTTTCTCTGGAAGGACCTGGGACCTGAGTGATCAAGCAAAAAACTACACCAGTTATAAAACTGTGCAGTGGTATGCACACTGGATATGCTGGCGCTTATGAGGGATTCTTCTTCAATTAATCATCAGCCAAGTTACAGTTCCTAGCTTTCTAATTTCGCTTAATAATATAATGCAAGAAGTTAACTAAACAATTAGTTAAATGCATTTAATAGTTAACTAACAACATTTGGACCCTTCAGTAAACCATGAGTAAAACAAAGGTGTAAAAAAAACAGACCTGTAAAACTACAGTAAAACATGGTACAATGTTTTACTTAAGGTTTCCTGTCAAGTAAAACTAAGTATGTTTTACTAAATGAGTAAACTATGCAGTAAATCTTTAGTGTAATAGTTTCCTCAATTTAGTAAAACAAGCACCTTCAAGCAGTGAATTCACCTGCAAAGAAAATCAAAATCGAAGATGTGCAAGCTCCATTCAAACAAGTCTATGTTTCAAGGTTTGACTTGGTCTCAATATTAAAAAATGTATCTATTTTACCCACCCAATGACATGTTATTCTCATGTACATACCTAATTGTGTTACGTATTTTGATATCACACTAAATGTTTAGCAAATGCCAAGACACCAAATTGAAAACTACACACTTAGTTTTTGTGTGTTGTAATTCTATTACTACATAAGAGCTGTTCGAATATTTATTGTTATAATGTTTATACATTCATTTTACAGACCAGTTCGAAACACCTGTCTTGCTGCACAACTTATGAAGGCATATAGGGAAACCAAATACAAATATGGAAATAAAGAAAGGTAACATGGCAACTTGTGCATTTCCTGTATATCATCAAGAGTCAACATTATTTTAGCAATAGGGTAGTCATTGATGTAGACTCCTGTACAGTCAGCAAAAGAAATCTGAAAGCTTGGCTTCCAGATTTTCAACTGTTTGAATCAGATAGAGATTGTATTTTAAGCCCTACTGGATGGCTCACAGATACCATCATAAATGCAGTCCAAATTATGTTGAAGAAGCAGTTTCCTCACATTAATGGTCTACAGGATACTTGCCTTGGCTCAGTATATCAATTCAACTCTTTTGCAAGGGGAGTTCATTCAAATTCTTTTTTCTCGGGTTTAACTCATCCATGTGTTGCAGTATTTGACAGCAAATACAGTACAGTATCTACTCCTGTAGCCTCACAAATAGCTTCAATTCTACGTACAAATCACTAACACATAGAACTACAGTTCATGGATATTCATCAACAGGTATTGCAAAGAGATGTATTTATAACTACAAAAGCTCTTCAGGTGTTGGGCATGTTTGTAGTGACTATGTCGTTTGATCTTTAACTCCTGTCATATTTTATTTACAGAGTGGCAGCTATGATTGTGGGCTTTTTGCAGTAGCTAACGCAACAGCATTGGTATTTGGACACCAACCACATACTGTACATTACGATCAATCCAGAATGAGGGGCCACTTATACAGATGTCTGGAAAAGGGAAAAATTACACTTTTCCCACATAAAAAATTGTTCTTGTTTCTAGACCAGTTTCAAGAAAAGAAGATATTTCTATAATTTGCATCTATAGAATGCCTGATGTGCAAATCCAAATGGTAGAATGCACTGAATGTAAGGAATGGTTTCACATCACCTGTCAAGACATACCAAGTGATGCAGTGGAACAAAGCTCAGTGCCATGGCTGTGCAGCCATTGCAGCAGTTAACTAGTAGCTATTATTGTTTTGGACATTCTTATTCCTATGTCAATAGTTTTTTAATCGCTTTACGGCATTGTGATTTATTGAATAAACAAGATGAATTTATTGCATAAATTTGATTAGTGAAATAAAATGGGCTGCTTTTAACACTAAAATTTAAAGCCACAGAGGTGATATTAATGTACAAAAACAACAACAAACAGTAAAAACAAAACTATACATAAGCTGAAACCAAATAGCTACATGTCGTATTATTTATAGTGTTGTTTTGGTTAACTAAAACCCCCATAGTTTAGGGTATTTTACTTTTGGTAAGAATAACTAAAACTAAGGTGTAGAGAACATGAAAAAACTAAATACTTTAGAAGACAGAAAATTCGATAATAACTAAGACTACCAGTAGAGTGGAGGACTAAAACTAATCAAATTTAATTTTTTCCCCCATGCATTTTGAATGAGCAACTTGCGTGCCATACTATTAACCTTGAAATAATGTCATTATTAAATGAAGGGATAAATTGCAATCAAGTATTTATTTATAATACCTAAGATTTCATAGAAATATGCTATTTTTGAAGTTATTTGGGAGAACTACCAGTACTATACTTTCTTTAAGGAGTCTCTGAACTAAATTTTCGTGAGAATTTGGGGAAAAACTAAAACAAAAGATTCGAGATATTTTTTTAGTACGAGCAACTAAAAACTAAGAAAGTCTGGAATCTCTACACCAAAACAACACTGATTTATTTACAGTGGTGCGCCTAGCTAGGTATGGCCGAGACGACGAGGCTCATATAGGACATTATGTGGACCATTTTTAACGCTAGCGGACCAGTTTTAATATTAAATCTGGTCCAGACGAACACTAAATAATGGTTCGGGCGGACCAATATCAAGCGGACCAATTTTTTCGTGACAGAGCTATACCTGCAAGTCAATTCATCGATAATTAATCATATTCATTGAAATTTAATGATATTCATGGCAGATATGGTTGGTGTGCAGTCTTTTCCCTGATTTTTTCTTCTGAAAGTTGGCAACTAGGTAATAGCTTAGCTAGTGTATAGTAGCATAGAGGGTTCACATTTTTGGTGCTTCATTTATTATGCACTGAACAGGGCCTAATACCTAAATGCAGTGGGGAATAGGATTTCATAGGCAAACTCAGACATGTATGTCCATAATGGCAGTAGCTAGGGACAAAACACTTTATTGAATGTAGTACATAACTGTGAGCCAATGATTAGATATTCCTTGTACCATTTCAATTGAAAAGTTCCTCTTCTTAGCTGATGATGTAGCTAATGTGTGTGAGGGGGGAGGCTCAGCATTCCTAAAAAAAAGAGGAGGCTAAAGCCCCCCTGCCCTCCACCCCCCCAGTGTCTCTCCCCTTGATGCATTAAAGTAAACAGGATATGGCTTAAGGCAATATTTTCCCATATCACCTGTTTCAGAGTTATCACATTAGGTTATTATATCTCCCATGTTACACAAGTGCATTTGCACAAGAAACTCATTACTATGGTATTCAAGCATAAGCAGTACACAATAAATTCATTATTCATTGGATACCACTGCTCTAATTGGCCTTATTTACGTTCAGCACCTATGCATGCGGCACTCATGTAAATAGACAAGAGACTCATGATGTTCTCCTGAATCAAATGAATATATATATATATATAATTGGCGAGCGAGCGAAGCGAGCGAGCAACTCTAAGATGTAGTCTATGGAAATCCTGAATACGTCGTCGTAAATAAACGCTCGCGCACATACGTGGTCGTTTAAACTCGCGCGCATACGTGGTCGTTCAAACTGAATACGTGGTAGTTTAAACGCGCGCGCATTCCAGAATTTCAAAGTGTCAACATTACCCCAGAACTTCGCTCGCTCGCCCAACCAATGCTACACGAGCATTTTCTAGTATATTATATGTGACAGGATCTGAGAAAACAGCCCACTTCGCGCAAAACATGAAATTGAGATACAGGCAAAAACATCGAGTTGGGCATAGAAATTGGGAAAATTTTTTATTTGTTCATACCAATCTAAAACCCTTTGCCTACCTTCTGACAAAATTTGAAGTGTCAACGACAAGTATTTCATGGCGAGTGTGTCGTTAGAAATGCCGCACTCCTTTCTCTTGCGGTCTTTCAAATGCGTTTTTCTCAATTTTTCCGAAATAGCGTGGTAGAACAGGCGAAACTTTAACGGCTCATAACTCGAAAACTACTGATAGCCTGCTAATTATTTATGGCTCATTTTGAAGGAAATTTTAAGGAGTACATAACAAATACAAAAATAAAATTTTGATGGAGTGCTCCAAGTGGGCTGTTTTCTCAGATCCTGTCACATATTATTATATATATATATTATGTATATATATAAAATATATATATATTATTCATCACACATAGTCTCACAGTAATTGTCTTTTCCCAATCCAACTTCTTAATGCCACAAGTGTTTATATCTTATGTATCCTGTTCCACCCAATTTTCCCTTTGTCTATATATTTTGTGTCACACTCCATTTTAATGACTTCTGTGCATTCTTGAATTATGTTTGAATTGAATTGATGTCAGTACTATTGAGCCAAAGCTATTAGCTAAGGGGTTTATAGAGGTTTGACTCTCAGGTAAGTGGTACAATTGATGAGCCTTGCCTTTTGCTTTCGTCCCACAGAACTCTGGTGGTAGCAACATAGTCTCTTCCTCACCTGTGAGCGTATGTGTGGTGAACTTAGCAAAAAAACTCATTATTGACCTAGGTCGCCTGGCTAGCATATTCGACTTGCGACAAGCTCCTTAAACAAAAAAGGTTTTTGCTTCACTGCAAGGTTTATGTCAGATATTATTGTCACCTCTATTATGATCTATTAGAGCTAATCCCTGCCTGCCTGGCTAGAAACTTCTGTATTTGCTAACAACAAATAAATGATTCAGTCATTCTCGGCTGAAATAATTATAATAATTTTTCTCTTTTTAACAGCCAATATTATTATTAACCTGATGTTTCGACTTCTTGACGAAGTCCTCTTCAGGGGTCAACTGAGGTCGAACTCTCCATGGTGATATAATAACAAAGTAAACAGCAAGATTTCTGGAGGGCAAACTTATTGTTTGTTATATCCTGGAGGGTGATTTGCATGTAGTGGACAGCCAGCATCCTGGAATCTCTAAACTTATTGTGGTGGGATCAGGTCACTGTTAGCCTAAAAGTCGCAGTTGCGCCACCACCAGAGTTTCAGGCTAGCACCCAGCAAGCTAAGTCACACAGCAAAGCTAGGCTCTTGAATTCTCCAACCCAGGGTTTAGCTAGCAAGGCCCTAACCCCAGTTTCTGAATGTAGTCAGAGTTTTAAGGAGATTTTTCAAGTTATGCTAAAACTGAGAACTGAGGAAAAAAAGGAAGTGAATGAATGATATATGTATAGGTGAATGGTGAGTGGCGTGTATTTAGTCTATACATAGCTTGAAAAGATGTAATGTGAGTAAGTTGTTTAGTCTATACATAACATGTGAAGATGTAATGTGAATAAGTTAACCGATTATCGCCGAATTACGCGTTTCTGCGTCAAGCACGAGGGTGCTTCACAGCGCGGGTTACGCATTTTTGCGTAACCGCCATAGTACCCGCTTCAATTAGCTACCAGCAGCAATCGCAAGTGTTTCAAGAGCTCCCACAACGCCGTAGCGATTCTCCTGTGAGGTAAGTGTAAGGGAGGCAAGGTTTTAATGACCCTTACCATAGAAATTTTTTTTATTATTTGTAGATTGAAATTGTAGCACTGTTTGTGTATAAAGAATATCAAAGTTACAAAAAAAAAATATGAATAGCTATAACTAAAATATTTATCAATTATTAATATGATATAAAGTTGTCAATAAAATTTAAAGACTGCCAAGAAGTCTTCATAGAGGGCATGAAGAATTTTATGATCTCAAAGAAATAGAGAGAGAATAAGGGAGAAGATTTCTCAGGTGTAGAGGTCCGTGGCCAAGAAGTCTTCATGGAGGGCAGCAATGAAGAATTTGATGACCTGGAGGAAATAAAGGTTGAAAAAGGCAAGCTATTTTAGCTTCGTTTGTTCATACACAGAGGGTTATATAGATTTTGAACAACACTAACCACAAAAGGTCAAGTTATTATTGCATGAGGATAAGACTTTCTTCCTCCCAGTTCTCCCCTACTTGAAGGTGCCCATAAAATGGATTTCTTAGGAGAAAGTTTCTCAGGTATGAAGAGAAGGATGTGCAATCTATGTCAAGAACAGTAACAACAGACACATCATGGTACGGTACAGTGGTGATTATGGGGTGTGGCTTTGTCACCATGGGAGTTCAATCAGACTGCTTCATAGTATTATCAGAAAAAAATACTAGAATTGCAAACACAGTAGTCTCTATAATTGCTTGTTATGTTATAATATTATATTATTCTAGTATATGGCTCACACAAAAAAAAATAAACAGCCAAAATCCATAGTTGCTGAATTATTTCAAAGCAAGCGGCTGGTGAACATTTAAAACAACAATATATAGCTATGAAACATGAGGTCTTAGCCTAAACTTTTACAATACTGATGCTAACAATGGTATACTTACCTTGAAGCTTGTAGTTTCCAATGAGTGCGCACTTCATACACTTCAAACGCCTAGAAACTAAACAAAACTTAGCCCGCGGGTAGAGGAGGGCTTTAGCTTCAATCAGTTAATACATCGCCGTCGGTTACTTCGAAGCGTATTGCCTCTAGACAAGAAAAAGCTCAGGCGGTTCAAGCCTCGAGGTGACGGTCACGATTTCTTGTAAACAATTTCGGAGTACGCGCACGTAATCGCGAATTTAATTTCCGGCGTTAATCGGTTAATTTTGTATACAGCAATAGGTAAACCTTCTCATCACCTCTCTTACAAGCATCCTGATTTTCTTTTACTCTCTGCCCAAGCCTTCTAGTTGTTTCACCTATGTATACTTTACCACAACTGCAGGGTATACTGTACACTATGGATGACTTTGTTGTAATAGGTATAGTATCTTTGACTTTAGTAAGATGTGATCTTTTAGTGTCTTACCGACTTAAATGCTGTTTTGATGTCAAAGTCTCTACATGCTCTCTGAATGCTCTCACTCAATCCTGCTATGTATGGAATAGTAAGAATCAAACCTTTCTTTTGCACAGTATTTGTGTGATCTTTAAAAGGTAACTCTTTAGAGCTTGCCCTAATGATTGCATTGTCATAACCATTACTTTGAAGTACTTTGTGTAGGTGTTTCTCTTCTTCCTTCAAATTTTCACTACCCTCCTAGCTCTCTGATACAAGCAACTCACTATTCCTCTCTTCACATGATTAGGATGATGAGATTTAAAGTGAAGGTATCTATCTGTGTGTGTAAGTTTTCTGTACACAGTGGATGTAAGCATACCATCACTCTCTCTCTTTAATAAGCAATCCCCAAAAAGGTATGGCTGCTAAAAAGAGGAAAAATTCCTATTATTATAACAAATAAATTTAAAACAAGCCCCCTGGACTCCCTCAGTTATAGCCACGCAGCACCAAATTATGCACACCATTGACTGACATTTGGTCTCAGCCTTTGGAAACCATTGCACGACAATGTGTTTACCACTGTATTCTCTCCCCTTGGTATGTATTGGAAATACACACCCCAGCATGCCTAAAAGAGAAATAGGCTCCTCATGAGGTGCATGGCCTGTTTCAAGTTACTCCTCCTGGAGTTGATAATAGTGACTACTGTGTGGACATCCCACTCCACTGACTGGCCCACACAACCTTTGTGACTAGAGTGGTTCTCTGCCAACTTGATATCAAGTGGAGGCAACAAAGTAGGTTTAACAAACTGTGATACTGACTGACCTCTGGACATGTGCTCAGCCCTACCTTGCACATGCCCAGTGAACAAGTGTGCATGACATCAAGTGGAGGCAACAAAGTAGGTTTAACAAACTGTGATACTGACTGACCTCTGGACATGTGCTCAGCCCTACCTTGCACATGCCCAGTGAACAAGTGTGCATGACATACCCTACAACTAAAATAAGTGACTGTGTCAGTGTCATGACAGTGTTCATGCTATGTGATTGTGATTACAGAAATCACTAATGTTAACTTGTGCTGATAACACTAACTATGTGTATGACACTTGTAGTGAATCACTGTGAACTGCCACATCATCACGTCATTATCACATTGTTATTGTCATTCGGTTGGCTAACTTTATAATTTCTGTAATACCTCACGTACAGTGCGTTAATAAGAATACTGACTGATTAAAAACTCAACAGTGGGCAAGTCTTGGTAGCTGAGTAAGGGTAGCTTGTTAATCGTAGTTTTGCCTCCAGAACACGATATTGGTGACCTCAATGACCGTTTTGCAGAGCTGTGGCCGAGAAAGACGCTCCTTCGCACCCTTCTGCTTCACCGCTGGTCGCCGCTGCTTCAACCGTCGTCAACATCAAGCTTCCTCCATTTTGGCTCGCGGACCCCGCCGTTTGGTTCGCTCAAGTGGAAGCTACCTTCGCCACCAAACGACTCACCGCCCAGAAGTGTAAGTTCGACCATGTAGCATCCCTCTCACCGGAAGTTGCCGTGGAGATACGGGGATCTTGTGCTTCGCCCCCAGAAAGCAATCCGTACACGGTCTTGAAGGACACTCTCATTAAGCATACAGCAGTATCGGAACAGTGATGTATTCAGCAACTCTTTCAGAGGGAAGAGCTAGGAGATAGAAAGCCCACATGGCTTTTGCGCCATATGCAGCAGCTTCTTGGTGACAGAGCTGGCTTGAATGACACCTTCCTCAAAGAGCTGTTTTTACAACGACTGCCCAACAGTGTTAGGATGGTCTTGGCTGCTTCTCCCGGTGACACTCCACTTGAAAACTTGGCTGAGCTTGCTGATCGTGTTGTCGAAGTGGCTGGTTGCTCAATATCCAGTGTCAGCCAACCTGTTGCACAGCCTACACCTCCCAACCAACCTGATCAAGTTTCCACAGTGACTCCGGAACTACCTTGTCAACCTACAGCGGCAGATTTCGACCGCATCCTATCACAGCTATCTAAACTCCAGAATACAGTGAAATCTCTCACTCACGCTAGTAGTGTGTCACCACGACGTCGACGGAAGCAATCTCCAAGTGCTGCCTCATCCCCTGATTGATTTTGTTGGTATCATTGGAAGCAATTACCCAAACGAGCATACCTGGCACTAGCGATGACGAATCCCCCTGGCCAATCCTCTCTCAAATGTCATCTTTTGCACATGCATGATCCTACCAATCATCTCACATTCCTCATAGACACAGGAGCAGCAATTAGTGTGATTCCTCCATCTGCCTCCAACGGGAAACTCTTCGTCAACTCAAATTTACCTTCAAGCTGCCAATTGTTCACCCATAGCCACGTTTGGCAGGAAATCACTCACCCTTTACCTTGGCCTCCGTCATTCTCTACCCTGGATCTTCGTCATTGCAGAGGTAGACAAGCCACTCCTTGGTGCTGATTTCCTTCACCATTTTCATCTGTCAGTTGACCTCAACAAGAGAACACTGGTAGATAACACCACCAAGCTCACTATTGCTGGCATCTTGACTACTTCAATATCACTGCAACCCACCATACCACCTCTTACTGACCCTCCGAATGAATTCACTGCACTTTTGGCACAATATCTTCAATTAACTCAACCTCACAACTTCAGTGAGCAGCCAGCCAAGCACAACATCACCCATGTCATTGTTACGACTGGTCAACCTGTAACTATGAAGGCTAGGCATACCTCACCAGAACGCTTGTGCTCTGCTAAGAAGGAATTTCAGCACATGGGATCATTCAACCTTCCAAGAGCCCGTGGTCTTTCCCTTTACACATGGTTCCAAAGAAATCCGGCGACTAGAGACCATGCGGAGACTATTGTTGTCTGAACCAAGTGACAACACCAGATAGATACCCAATCCCACATCTGCATGACTTTTCGCCCTCTTTTCAAGGCAACACTGTTCATCACATTCCCATTGCAGAAAATGACATTCCAAAGATGGCTGTAACCATGCCATTTGGACTGTTTGAGTTCACCAGGATGCCATTTGGGCTCAGAAATGCTGTCCAGACATTTCAACGCTTTACTTCATGGAAGACTTTTGCTATGACTATTTAGACGATCTCCTCATTGCCAGTAGTGACTCAGCAACCCACATGTCACATCTGCGCCTGGACACTTGCACTCAGGAGTAATCTCCTCATTGCCAGTAGTGACTCAGCAACCCACATGTCACATCTGCGCCTAGACACTTGCATTTAGGAGTGATCTTATGCTGCTGTTTGTAAGAAATGGCTATGCTGAACTAACTATAAGGCCATGTTTCTTTTCCAGCTTGTTTTAGAAGTCTCTCATTAGTCCTGAGAACCTCATTATCCTCAGGAGTGTCATTTGAGGATTCAGTGTGACTTGCAACTGGTTCATAGAGGTATGGCTCCAATTCCCCACCAGAGTTCATGCTTTCTTGAATAACATCAGTAGCAGAATATGATAGGCTAAAGACACAAGAGGTATCTGAGCTACTGGCTTCACTATCGTGGACTCACTCTTTCATTAAAATCTTCTGATTATATTTTATTTACGTGAATGCTTATCAACATAATTTTGCTAAAATTTTGCATTCTGAACATATACAACCATGTGTTATTTGGTTAATAAGCATATCACTGTTAAAATTTTATTGTACAAGAAAATGGTATTTCATTTAAGTAGAGGATTTTTACTTAGGTCTTCAGTAAGCCATAGAATTGGAGCAATCCACACTTTTCCAGTAGGAATTATCTATTACATTCATTAGCCAGATTGTTTTACATAATATATTTCTGTTTATTAAAGAGCTGCATTTTCTATAGTGACCTGTGATTCTGGAAGTAGGAATTTATGGACTCCCCCATCAGGTAGCTCTATGGTGAATGCAGCTGCTCTATAGGTGTTGTTGGAACTTCCTTCATCAGAGTAAAACCAGTCTGCAGCTGTTCCACCCATTGTGTACATACTTGAACTTTTCTGGCTCCAGTAAAAATTCATACTTTCATCTTTTATTATGTCACTCATGTGGCCTGCCAGGTAATCTAACTTGATTTCATCTAGTGAATCCATCATTGACCATCCTACAAATAAATTGAGCAGGTTTAAAGGTTGCAAAGGAGGAACATAGCTGTAAAGTCTAGAACTGTCTATACTTTGTGATAAAATTTGGTATGCATGAAATAATATAAAGAAAATAAAAGGGGTGTCCCACACTTTGACTTTTGGTGAACTTTAGATGCACATTAAAGTAATTATTATAATCAAATGTGTTGAAAATGGAAGCAATTTTGTATAAAGAATATAAACTTGGACATAATTATTATGGGTGTATCTTAAAATTATTATCAGGTTAATTAGCATGCACATGAATGTCAGGTGCTGAGAAATGTCTGAACATGCTGTCGTGCATGGACTAGCAAGCATTATTGAAGCAAATGAGTGTAAATGCATTCTGAACAGTGTAAATGAATATTTATTCAAAGTAGCTTTAAAGTGGCTGTTTTGAGATAGTAGTAAATGCAAGATCTAAGTCATAGCTGTGTCTAAAGAGTGGCCAGTCCTGAGCCAAAAGCAACTGTTTAAATTTATATAACCGGCAATATAATAAATATGAGATAAATATTAAAAAATACGTTGTATCACACACATTCACAAGGCAGTGCAGTATGTACAATCTATCTGCACTTGTAGCAGCCAGTATCCTGTTGTTGTTTTGCACTTACAAAGCATGAATTCGGTGACAGATATTAGAAATTTCATGCTATGTAGTCCAGTTAGCTCAAGTATTTATTCTGTGCTGTTTCATAAGAACCTTTACTTGTAGCATTGCCTTACATCATTCTTATATTTCTTCAAGCCTTATAATAATATTACAAATGTTGGTATTGTCAAACATAAGTATCCAAAATATTTCACTGTATATTGATACTACAAGACTGTACATTAGTCACTTTGTTAATTCTTGCAAGCAGTACAAATTGACAAGGCATTTCCCTCCCATGCAATATACCCAACAAGGCTGAACACAGTATCATAGCCTGTCAGGGAATCACAGAGAAAAATAGAATATGTTCACAATTATTTCTTTCATTTTTTTTTGTGTATAGCTATAACTTGAACACAATTCATAAAGAAAATGCCTCATTTTTAATAATTAGCATTGTAATTACATCTTAATAACATCAACAAAGATGGCACAATATTCACCTTTTATGCACACAGTATGTAAGTTATTTCCTCCATATGTACCAAATTTCATTATTTTTATCATAAATTGTTGAGCTATACTGCTCCAGCCTATAACCTGAAGTTGTAATGAGGATATAGAGCTACCTTATTTTTATAGACCACATTGACAAATGGAGTGCTAAGGTTCTAACAAGTAAATTTTTGCTCTGAGAAGTTTATACCCACTTTATAATTCACAAATAATCATTGTAGTTGTATCACCTAATAACTGCATTTAGTCAATATATATTTCAAGAATGAGGAATTTATGGTGAAATGCTTTCAGTTTCAACTACTAAATTAATATTCACTTTGTTGATCACTGCATGTATCTCTACTTACCATATGGCCGAAGAATCATCTGTCCATAAGAGTGCCAGTCCAGAGCAGCCACCACGTTACCAAGACTCCTGAAGTGAATTATGCAATAATTTATGTTATAATATGTTTAGTGTGTACTGACTTGAAGAACTTGACTATGTTTTGAGTTTCTACTTCAGATTCTCCATAAGGGCCTTGATATCTGTCAGAGCATGGATTAGGGGAGCTTGATTCTCCCTGCATTATCAGAGAAAACCATTTGAGCACTACAACAGTGTGTGTTTATGTGTGTGTGTTTGTGTGTGCTAGTACTATCTCATGACAATTACAGTAGTGTGTGTGTATGTGTGTGTGTATGTGTGTGTGTTCTGTGTGTATGTGTGTGTGTGTGTGTATGTATGTGTGCCACCACACGTGTGGGAGATTAGAGTTCCCAGGAGCTTCTTGACCTCCTGGCTAAGGAAGGCTAGAATAAGTTCCCTAGAATAGAGATTAATCAGTTCTAGGCAGGTCGCTGCCACCAGGAGTTAAGCTTCCCTGAGCTTGAGAGAGGTTAATTCTTGGTTCAGTTAGTGTCATAGATTAATATGAGATACAGCAAAAACTCCCAGAATGATACTTAGCCAGCCAATATATAGAAAACCAGCTATCACAGAATAAGGGTCATGAGCAAAAGAAACATAAATAAACTAGTTAATTAAATAATTACATAATTGATGAATGTAAAGTAAGTAATGATATAATTAATAAATAGAAGAGTAGAAAATTAAATAATTACTGAGGAAGGACATGGGAAGTACATCAGAGTCAATGTATGGGTGGAAACTTAAACAGTTAATTAATGTTGGAGTTCATTACATCACAATTATAATGATGTGGAAAGCAGTACAAAAGGTAGAAAAAATTGTAGCATGACTATTGTGGTGGTGCTTAGGGGAAACAGACCAAGTAGGCTGCCACCTGAGTTGTCTTAGCTAACCCAAAGCTGTTCAAAGCTTTCCAACCTCCCAACTTGAGGGTTTCAAACCTCTACTCAAGGATCGTGGAATTAAAGTTAAGGCTAATGAACGACAACTGAGCGGGTACACGTGTGACAAGCCATAATATAAACCTGCCACACATGCACCATGGATAAGATGATATAAGGATAATGTAATGTGTGCATTAATAAGAATGTCCATAATGAGCTAGCTATGAATATAATTACGCGTTGATGTCTGTAGGTACTGTTGCTGATAATGTGGTGGGCTTCACCACAACTATGAATGCTAATCCTGTGTCCCTGTTTAATAGAGATTTGTACAGTTTTTGACATGCAAATCCCTTTGATTATCATCCCATATCTTCTTTCACTGTCAAGTACCATTATCTTATTCTACCCCTATTCCTCAAATCATTTATTTGCTTTCTCTGGTAATGACTTCTTTCAAGTGCAGAAATTGTGTCCTATGCTAAGTAACTTTTATGGTGCAGGAACAAAGTTCAAACCAAACGTCAGGATTTCCTGAAACACATTTACCATCCAGCTGTCTAAACCTTCTGGATATAGCTAAAGTAAGGATTTTCTTCTTATTATTTCTGGATAACGTTTTATTTAACTTCTTTTTTGTTGTTGTTTGGTATATTCAAAAGTTTTTTCAGCCAATTTCTTTTAACTTGCCCAGTATGTTCTGATCACTAATACTTAATTTTTCATAATATAGCCTCTTTTGCATTTCATCGCAAATGTGTTGTATGTAGTGCTGCTATTAAACCTTACTTGCTATAATCGAATGCCACAGCTGGAGCCTAGCAGCAGATTCACAGTATTTTAGTCTAAGTATTGTATGTATTCATGATACATTTGGAGCAGACACGTCCTGCCAGGGCTATCTTCACTTAACAAGAGAGCTGTGGGGTTGTAAAGCCCACAGACGTCCTGGACTTCGTAAGAAACTGAACAATCTATGGCCATATACTTAGCCCCAATGACAATCACAAATAAAGAGTTAATTAGTTAAATTATTGTAATGAAGATTCAGGGGTTTAACAGAAATGAAAATGAACAGTAACACGGTTCAACGTACACAATGAAGAAAGTTCAACGTGAACAGCGAAGTCAGTTCGTACATGATGAAGATAGCTCGTACAAGACTAAGACAGTTCACGTACATGACGAGAACGAGAGAAGACAAGGTGCTGGTGACCACAACATCAGCAAGTTACAACTAAAACTAAACGGGTGAGCAACAAAAAGAATAAGCAAACTAGTGGTGTGCTTGAGCACAAATGGCGAGCGAGCCTTAAACCACACTATTGTTAAAACGATTGATTCTAATTATTAACACTCAAGCTACTAAAATAAAGTCGAGTTTTAAAATTATGTATATAATGGTAAAGGGGATTCAATGCCATAGTAAGCGCTAGCAACTGTTTGAATTGAAAAAGAAGCAACAAAATCAAGTCCTGTTATTTAAATGTTTTCTTTGTGTAGTTGTAACGCACAATACTCTCACACAACTGAACATTTCTATGCAAGACTTACCTTCGATGTTAGTCTAGTGTAGTCTCGCAAGCCAGACCCCCCTCCCACGACCATACAGAGAAGCATGCGCTAAGAGCTGGAAAAGGGAAGGAGGAGGGTCTGGTGAAATTGCTTAGACTGTTTTGTGTCAACTAATGCCATGAAAATCGTGGCGGACATACGCAGTAATACGTCATCACTTGCTCCGGGTATTTAATAACAATGCGCGAATGTTTATTGCCAAGGAACTCAATCGATATCATTGGGATTTTATTACAGCGCGCGTAAACCATTGCGAGTTGTGAATTGTATATTTCTGTCATCGCGCGCGCCTTAGAAAAAGTGCTGACACTGGCAGAACAACATCATGTACTGAATTTCCCCAGACCCTACACGGAGTGTTAGGGTCTGGCTTGCGAGACTAAGTCTAGTGGACAATGAATTTTCAAGTAAATACTGTTGCGTAGGGCTTATAACTGTGACAAATAGCGTATTAACTTACCACCGCCACTAACTCAAATAGAAATAGAGCTCCCATAAGTTTTTGAGTTTTAACTGCACCCGCAAAAGAATTCAAAGCGGCAAACAATTCAATTTCTAGAGTGATACGGGTAATGATCGCTAAACCGGAGGATTCTGTTTAGTGAAGTTTGGGACGGGGTTGAACACGGAGCAAACACAAAAATATGCGAGGGTCAAAGTACAAAATGACATACGTACGTCAAACTAGTGATGTGCTTGAGCACAAATGGCAAGCGAGCCCGCTTAGTTAGGTAACATAAAACTACAGTATTGTTACTATGTTTTAGCTTAGTTCATGCAAACACTATAATAGCAGTTATGACCTTTTATTTCAGCAAACACATACAAAATTACTCTCTTACCTGATTAATAATAACTTTTGTAGTATCAAACATCAGCCATTCAATTTTTAAAAATTTTATTGTAGCTGAGAGTTTGTTAAAGAGTTACTGGTAATTGAAGTTATCAATACTCATGAAATTGAAGTAAGTAGTAATTCCATATTTGTGGGCTTACCTCAATTTCCTGAGTATTGATAACTTCTGTAGTACCAAATTTTAGTTATTTAGACTATCTTAATTCCTGTGAATTCTTGACAAGCTATCAGCTACAAAAACAAAAGACTATCAATTTTAGCACACAAATACAAAATTACTTTCTTACTTCATTTTCTTGAGCAGTGGTAATATCTGTAGTATCAAATTTAAGCCATTCTGACTATTTGAATTTACCAGTCACTGTTGACAACCTAAAAGAAAGGCCATTTTTTTATTTTGCAAACAAATATGGAATTACGTACTTACCTCAGCTTCCCTAGAGTAATAGTAGCCTCCTTAGCATTAATATTACGGCATTCTGACTACCAATGGCTCTTGACAACCAACAATCGGCACTTCGTATCGCCCTAAAATGGTGAAGTTTTGAAATTAAGTCTGGAAAAGGGTCTTCAATACCATAGTAAACGGTCGCAGCAACTTGTCTTGAAAAATAAATGTTTTCGCAGGAATTTTCTCACACTTCGGAGTTTAAGTTTAAAGTAAGACTTGCTTAATGCTGTTATTTCAGAACAAAGTGGGGTCAAGCCTAAAAAGCCGTGTTTTTAGGAGAAAAAAGGGAACCCCCCCTGCACACGTTTAAAGGGCATACGTACCATCGATACACACACATGTAATTCAACACTTGATTTTGCATTATCCACCCCTAATACTGTCTCGCTTGCTCCACTCGCTCGCCAACAAACAAACATCCCTGATTTTCAATTGTGTTACCCCTGAGAGTGTCACGCTCACCATTAAGAAAAAAAAGGCAGGGAAAAATCAAAACACGCATGCGAAACAAAAAAACACACAAATATGAGAGAGTTCAACGATCAATTCTTCAGGCATCCTAGCAGGCCTGAACACATTGGATACTTTCCTTGAGAATTTCTGCATTACATTGTTTTAATATATTCCCACATTCAATGTTATATATTGAAAGCTCCAATGCACCAAAAATAGTTTAGAAGCATAGTGGAGTTACCCATAAAGATTATGGTTCTGGAGTTAAAACATTCAATGTAACTCATCATACAATATGGGAATGAAATCTCACTTTCATGCATGCACCTTTAAACGCCTTCAACTCAATATGCCTGGTTCATCCAGATAGTATAACAAAGTGAAATAGCTCGGAAACTAAGTGAAATACCACCGTAGCTAAGTGAAATAGTATGGGTAAGTGTGCACACTTGCAACCCTTAATCTTGGAAATGTAGCTAATCTTGAAATACGAAGATAGTGAGCGAATGATACAGTTTTAATTAAAGCAATCATGTTAATCCCGAATAGCACAGTTACTGTGCTATTACTCATACAAATAGCACTTATGAGGCAAGTGATTTCACTTGGTTTTGCCTCGTGAAATATTTCTTGCACCACTCACGCTATTAATTCTGAATACTTAGTTTTCATTCTATTATATTTCCATATGTTCTTTCATTTCAGCATTCTTTCAACTATACAATTTTTTTAAGGATTGAACAATCGTATTATTATTTCATAAGTGTAAGGAAATTTCATTATAACATTAATACTTTAGACTTAAAGTTCTCCAACTGAACAACTTAGCTGTTTTAGCTATTTATTTTCAACACACCACTACCTAAATAGAGATTGATTGAAGAAAAAAAAAAGACTCAAGATGTTCATATTTAAAACTTAAGTTAATATTATTGTTTTATCAAAGTTTCCTTATGCTTTCCCTAACTGCTCATTTTCTGCAGAGTATACTATAGTGTCCTTAATATAGTTAAATTAAGAATTAGAGCTAAGTATAGTGCCTTACTTCTCCCCATTGGTAGTCAAAGTTCCTATTCAAATCAACTCCATTACACCGCCACTCCTTGTAACCCACAGCTTCTTGACATGTACAAACACTCGATTTCCTTCGGTTCTTTCTCCACAAACGATCGGTGGTCCAAGTATACTATTACCAAAAATATGTAATATTTTTTAAAGAAAGTTATCCCCAGAACATACCTCGTATCCGTCAGGGTTCACAATTGGAACTACCACAAATCTCACTCTATTTAAAAGATTCGCAATCTGAAATACATTGTAATACCACAAGTTAATGTCAATAAGTTATTCAATGTGTACTTTACCTGAACTCTGTGTTTGTTTTCCATAAGATAATTCATGATATACATGCACTGTGTCCCTGAAATCCACTCTCCTACAGATTAATTAAACAATGGGTTAAGACAGGCATAAAATAATATGAATTTTATTCTATTCTTACTAGCATGGATAAGACACTGGAAATACACTGCGTTTGGTTTATCTTTGGAAGATGTCACTACAACAGCTGGCATGTCTCTCCCCTCGTGACTCTGTCCTATGGACTCAATGAAAGTGACTTCATCTGGATTATCCTCACTCAGTTTCTTCCACCACTTCACAATTTCTGCATATGGATGCTGGAAAAAGTGAATGTACATTGGCAAATTGACTGAAATTAAAATATATCGTTTTAAGTTGCGTGTATAGCTAGATGTGCTTCTGCTATGTTTGAACTACATTATGGGGTACATTATTTCCTACTCTTTTACTGCCCAGTGAATACATACTAAAATTTTTGTAACTACAAAAATCTTACATATACTGTAAACCATTTATCTTGATTTATATCCACTTTAAGTATATTCAATGCATCTGATGGATTCACAGATTGTAGCTTTATTTGCCTCTCTGATCTACCAACCAATCTTTCCACATTTTCTAATATTGTGCAGCTAGAAAAGAAATTCTGAATTTTTGCAAAATAATCAATAGAAATTCTAAAGTCGACATTGCCGTGCTGGTCCACCTTCCACATGTCAATTCCTTCAGCAGTCATCAATTTATTTATCTGATGTTTTGTCAAGTCAAAGCTAGGAAATAAAATAAATACAATTTTTATTGAAACCACAATTTACATGAGCTTACCACTTAACCAAAATCTCATTTTCATATGAAACAGTTCTGGTGTATTCTGCAAGTGCTTCTCGAGCATTTCTCAGTATCCAAATCAGACTAACCAAAAAATAATACCATGGGGTCATTATACGCAGAACGTGACAAACCCGAATATAATGTGAATTTAATGTGAATTTAGTGTCCCTGGAGACACTCACTCGATGTCACCGCGTAAATATTCTGGCGTAACGAGACCTTTGGCCGCGTGGCAATTGCTTTATGGCGGGGCAATGCATCGCTGTGGCTCCACCGTCTCCCCACCATACCCCCCTCCCTGGACGGTGTAGCCTGAACTTTTTGTATATTTATTGTCTTTTTCTTTTAACCAGTTGTATATATGCCTCACGATCATTGACCATCATTGCTTTAGCCCCACCCACTAAAAAAAAAAAAAAAAGAAAGTACAAAATGACATACGTACGTCCACCTTTTCTAGTAGTTTGCGCGCACGAGGATATTTTTCTACAGTCCTGCAGTTCCTTATCAAAACTCATTTCATTGGTTAATCAAATCATGTGACCAATTAGCTATACCCCCGCGCGCCCTGTGGTGCAACTTACTTTTATCGCGGGACAGAGGATGAGGGTTGGGACCACCGTTAGGGTCATATGGGTCTGGGTTTTGCTAACAGCTATACAAAGAAACACCAGGGCTAGCTATGTTCAGGAGGCTAAGGTTAGGGCTGGGGCATGTAAGGGTATTATTAATAGCTAGTACTGGATCTGGGACCCAGGTGGCTAAGGGTTAGGGCTAGGGCAGGTAAGGGTTTAACTATATATAACTAATTGTATAATGGGCATTCTGACCAGGGCAGGCTAGGTCAGGGTTTTACTATATGTAATATGGGGTGATTGGGATCAGGATAGGCTAGGTGTTAGGGTTTGGGCCAGGGTATGTTTGAGACTTTGCAAGGAAACAGATTTTGTCTTTGGATGTTATTGGAAATTAAGGTTACAATGAATGGAAACATATGAATTGGAGAGGAAAACATTTCAAAAACATAAATTTTGTTACAGATCTACTTAACTACACAAAATAAAACATGACAACATCACAAAAACGAAACAAGTGTTCATAATAAGTTTTAAGACAATTGATAAATAAACCTGTGCAAATAGTCTCTAGCGATAATTTCATTATCCTTCTTAGTCTTCAGCATGGAATTGAATTGCTTGTCCACTATCACCCTATTATGCCAGTAGTCCATAAGTCTGTTGTAAGAAAAATAATGAAACAAGTTTTGCTGTGAACTACTTTGTAGTCTCGTTAATTTAATTTTTGAATTAATAACTTCAGACAAAACGGATTTATAAGTTTTGAGCTCAAAACAGTTGGATTTGCAAGTTTCCTTTTTCATGCCCAGATTTTTGGCCATCATAAAATCTGTCTCCTACTACATAATGATCAGAAGAATACATCAAAGGATGTACCAGATCAGTTTTACAGTAGTACATGTGGTCATGGCAGATAGATCCATTGAACTCAAATGCCTTACATGAAACCTCTTGGTCCAGCTCTTTCACATGCTTCGTCTATAGTTGCATTAGTTGACAATTAAAATGTAATACATTTCATTATTAGGGCGACTTACTGTGGGATTAACACCAGATTGGGGTTTTTCAAAACAACCTAACACGCACATTAATTGAATGTATGCCACATTTGGTTAATCGCCAAAAAGAGCCCCTTCCACCCTGCAATTTAGTCTCACTACTTAGAAAACTAAAACAGCACCTACAATGTGTATCTTTTGGACAATATGTAGTATCCCACACCTTTAAAACAATGATAAAAATTATACTAATGATTAAAAAATAAGCTATTAACATTGCTAGCCTTAGAATGGGGGAGAAAAGCATCGTGAACACCATGCTGTTCCAAAGTTAGGTTTGAATTCATCATTTGAATGTCCACTAAAACACTCTGAATTTCTGGGGAACTTGGAGCTTCTGGAATTAATTCAAAACCCTTATGGAATGCTTTCACACTTGTTTTCCTTCCAATCGAGGATTCTTCATCTTTCGCTAACCAATATTGCAGTTGATTATTAGCACAAAAATAAAATACAAAATTCTTACTTTTATCTGCGGTTGCCAATTTTCCTTCAGTACAACCTTAAAAAAATAGGATATAAAAATTATAGCTATATGATTTAATACTGAACAATAATAATGCTATTAACTAACTCTATCTGAAAAATTTTGGTGTTTGTGTATTTGACATATGACTGCTCAAAAGAGTCTGGTGTCTTGTGCACAAAGCTAACGCATTTGTTCTAGAATTCTGTCACATAATCAATCGATATAATCCCCCTGTAATTGAATCATAGCACAGATCAAAAATATCATTAACAACAATAAGATTAATGTTATTCTACATATACAGAGGGACTATTCCTTGGCTAAATGTGAATCTGCAATACCTGATAAGTGGCTTTCATCAAAAAGAACGAATGAAAACTCTTTCTTCAACTTTTCTCTCGAAAATATCCCCCAAAGGCAAAAGTATATGTGGAAGCAGCGCCTAGAAATTTTAGGAGCTGTAGTTGCACCACTCACAGACTGCGTATGCGTTTGAATTTACTGCATGTGCAATATAGTTGTTTCTTACTGTCTATTCAAACGTGCAAAATTCCAGGAGTATTTTCGTGTGTGTTTTTGTCCTGAACCACAAAATTGTTGGCAGAAATCTTGCAAATGATATTGTTCAAGTTATCAGTGCGCACATGTTCTTCAAAAATCTTCATCACTTCAGGTGGGAAAAAAACAGTGTGCAGTGTTTCAGCAGACATAGTTGTAAATTCACTATTCATTGAATATTTTTGATTTTTACGGACAAAACATGGCCACACTCAATTTCACTGGTTAAAGAATTAGACCGTACTCTTGTTCAAATATTAGTCTGTTAATCGTAGTGGCAAATCCATTCTTGCTCACTATTTCTACTGAGGAAGCATCTACACACCTAAAAAAAGTTATACATAAATCGTAATGCATTATTAAGATTTAAATAATCCAAATATACCTGTACTCAGGTCCTTGTTTTCTTACTCTTACAGAGTATACCTTTAAGTGTGACTTGAGGCTTGAGTAAGAAGGAATTAGGTGGGTTACCTCAATTGCATTGAATCTACTTTGTGTCATATTCACTTCAGTCAAAGAGAAACTCTCTTTTTTCCTCTTTGGAGCGGGATGGTGGCATCCCTTGCAGGATAGCGCCTTGTTACCATTGCTGGTGCCACACGACGAACACAGGAATGATCCTCTTTTTGCCATCTTAGTTGCCAGGGACGACAAAGTTGTTGCTCGCCTTTGGTTGCGCAGAAAATCAACCCCTCGGTAGTTGATACCCCTGGCAACTCCAGAACTACAACAATCTTTCAACTCACGTTTATTACCTACAGCGCTGCGCAACAATAATTTCGCTGAAAGAGGTATACAAGTAGACCAATTAGTTAGGTCAGAATGGGATCATTGTTATTTTAACAGATACCAAATACAAATATTAGAAAATGCCACCATCAAGGATTATATCAGAGAATCCATTATGTATCGCATCAAGGATGATGGAAATCCTGGAGAGCCTGTATCCAACTTTGGAATCAAAGTCAAGGCTTCTGTTCATGTATCATCTGATGCGGGTGGGCCTGGACTTTTGCTACATTTGAAGAGAAATCATGATAACCTTGATGGGTATGATTTAATTTTTTCCAATAATATTTTTAACTAACTAATATTTAGTAAAATATAGCTAGCTAGCTAGCTAGACTTTAGCTAGCTCCTTAATTATTTATTTATTTTCATTTCATGTAGGATTTTTTTTGTCCCATGGCTGAAGTGTCTGGAACAGTAAGCACTTTCTGGTATCTATAAATCAGCAGTTTCCTGGTGGAGCACTTTTCCTTTTATTGTCCGACAATGAGTTCCATAAAGTTATGATGGATTTGACTAACTCAATGATGGAGCACACCCAGGATCAGTTATTTGCAGCCAGAATTATAGGAAAAAATACAGCAGATGGTAATGTGGTATGGGTAATGTCAGAGAAAATTCAGATTGGCAGCGATGGGAGACTACTAATGCCACATGATACTCCCTTTCTATGGCTACGAAAGTTGGTAAATGGTACCAATGTACTCTTACAGGAATCTCTGGCCTGTAAAATTGCAACACCTTTAGATGAAGGAGAGAGTTTGCATGAATTGTGCTTTTCTATTAAAAAATTCATGCCAGAAAACTTCATGGCGGCAATGGCAGTCGCAAGTGCGTGCATTATGGGAGCCAATTATACTTCAATTCTTTCCATGTTTGGTTGCTGTGGTGTCCCATTGCTAAGCGGTCCACCTGGGTCATGCAAATCTGAAGCAACAAAGTGTTCATTAGCATTGTATGGGGCACACGAAACACATTCATGCAACAATCTCACTACCCCGTCATATTTATTCAAAGCAGCAAGCCAAACCACCGTTCCGATTTGAGTTGATGATATCAATGAAAAAGCTGCCGACTCATGGGAGGAGCTAGTAATTGATGCATATAATGGTATTGGAAGAGGTACTTGGCTTTATGGTATGGAGTATTTTAAAACTCTTCCCATACTAACAGCAAATTGGAAAATTGAGCCAGCAGACCAAGAATATCAAACTTAGGAAAACGGTCTAAACAGCGATTTCTGAAGGCAAATGCAAAAGAGAATGTCATTATTGCAAAGCAAAAGGGGAGCTGGAGGAAATACAACACCATACAAATGCATCATTATAAAGCAAAGTGAAATTTCACAAGAAGTGATGGAATTGCTACTATAGGTAAATAAAGGAGAAATAATGTGTAAAGTTTTAATGACTTATTTATATTATAGGAGTTCTGAATGAATCATATATACAGGATGAACTAGACCATATAGTTGATATTGGAAGAACTGCCAGTTATATTTGTAGTAGCAAGCATGAATAACTTTTTGTTGATATTAATACTAAGGATTCCTGTTCAGCTAAGTAGCCAAATTCAGAAAGAAAGCACAGCAGATAGCGAAGGTTCGTTGATTATAGTTGTAGCTAAACATTTTGTATACATTTTTCTGATCTTTTTAATATCAGTACTCATTCATGAATCAATTGAATCATAGGGAAAACAAATAAAGAAGATAATATAGAAGATTTAATAAGTGAAGGTATGTGAATCATTGTTTGTTCAAATATGATATGAAAACATCTTCAATATTCAGCTACAGAAATGGACCTACCAGAAGAATGTCCAGTTCTTGAACCATGGTCTCCAACAGTATCTGAAGGTATAAGCTAATTAAAGTTGATAAAGGTAGCTATAATATTTTATAACAATTTTGTTGTAGATATACCAGAGTTCAATTCAGTTACAATAAATCCAGGTAAGAATTATTAACTGTGTTTGCAAAAATTACATATTGCTGTTTTTAGATGTTCCTGCAAGCAAAAGGCCAAAGTTATGCTGACCACTGTGATCATATAATTTAGCACTTAATTTTGACTCAAATTGCACCATGCAATACCACAATATATTAAATATTTATTTTATGTTAACAATTAATTTAAAAAAATTGTCTGGCAAAATTTTTTTTTTTTAATTGTGAGAACAAAAAAAATGGAATAAAGAAATTTAGAGAAACTCAAAACAAAAAAAGAATGGGTACTTGCATGCTTTACTAAAATATGTAGCCTCTGTAGCCTCTGTAGCCCTTGTAGCCTCTGTAGCCCTTGTAGCCTCTGTAGCATCTGTAGCCTCTGTAGCCTCTGTAGCCCATGTAGCCCATGTAGCCTCTGTAGCCCTTGTAGCCTCTGTAGCCCTTGTAGCCCTTGTAGCCTCTGTAGCCCTTGTAGCTAATATTTTAATATAATATAAGCAGTAAAAAGTAAAGAAAAATCACGTGAACCAACCAATGAAAACCTAGCTTTGATAGACATTCACATGACCTAAAAGTGAGGTTTTGACCAATCAGAAGAATTCTTTGATAAGAACTGCGGGATGGCTCATATTTTTAGCTTCCCCTTTTTCATTCGTCCGAATTTCTTTCTAGTTTACCGCGCAAGGATATTAGAACTCACCTGCGCGCAGGGCATAAGTCACACTCTGATTCTGGTGGTGGTGAAAATTTAACTACTACAGCGGGACTGGTGAAAGTACGAGCCAAGTCTTGTTGTGGAATCCCGGAGGCAAACTCCCACATAAAGCTAATACATAAATGAAATAATTTAAATAATATTTATTTATTTCATAAAGATTCATTCCTACTAGCAAATTTTATAGTTGGGTACTAAGTAATAGTTAGAGCATACGCGCTTAGGTGAGCTTTGGGTAAAGGGTTCTAAAATAGTTAGAGCATGCTCTAACTATTTTAGAACCCGTTTACCCAAAGCCGGCCCAGTTGTTTCCACTAGCAACAGCATTTTCGGCCCAAAATTAAATTCAATTAAAATTCAATTGAAGCTCACCTGGCAGGTTTACTTTAGCATTGTAGCTGCCAGCTGTTATCTCCAGATCTAACTCTACCCTGGGCTGGGCTGCTCTGCTCTGTGGTAAACAGTTAAGCAGCTCTATGGTAAATTCCTGCTATGAGCGTCAGCAGGAGAGTTGTCCATCGGATATGAGAGGGTAGTAGACCCTCACATATCATATCCAGGCCTCACACAGCTTTATCCGGCCTATTCTATTAAACTAAAACTCAAAAATAGCAATACCCCAAGGGTGGTTAGTATGCACAGTTTATATACCTAAAGGCAAAAAATAGTGCACACTTACCAAGTTAGTACACCTAGTAACATATATCAACGGGTTCTAAATAATATTTTAACTTTCGTAGTAGCTAATAATGTTTCGACTCCTTCATCAGCGACCAGAAGAAAGAGAAGTGTTTTAAATAAAATTCTGAATACGGCAGGAGGGCTGATACAATAATGGTGATGATTATTTGTTGAAATAAGTGATAATAAGCTTTCAGATGCTGTCTATTCACTGCGCTGTATGTAGCTAGGTGGGCGCACGGGAGGGAGACCGAAATTTGCAAGGGGGGACCAAATTTGACGAACAAAACGGTTCGAATTTTTCGGGGGGGGGGGGGACCATATTGTTTGTGACAGACCCTTTCATTCCTCCTCCCCACCAATTATAGGGAAGGAAAGGGTCGGCGACGCCAGATTCCAAAGATATAGTATTTTTGAGTCAATGGACTTGCATAGCTACGGTCTGTAGCTAATGTTTTTTGATATAATGTTGCGTTTCTTTCATATCTCTCTTTCCACATAAATTCGCCTAAATAGGATAACCTTTCCTTCTTTTACTTTACTCAATGCAATTCTATTGTTAGTGTGTATACCAACCACTGTGGGTAGCAAGCAACTTTTGTGAGGGGATAAAACTCCATTTTAATCTACCCACTGGTCAGAAAACTGCTGTTCCTGGGGAACACATATGCTTGTATGAAAAGTAACGAATCTACGTCTCTTTTTGTCCACTTAGAATTCAACAATTTAAGAGCGACCCAGTGCAGTATATTCCAACTGATCCGATCCAATTTTGTAGATTACACTGTTTGAATTTACTACCTTTTATGGTGCAACTTTTTTTTTTGGGCTGATTTTTAAGAAACACGAAGCAGTCAGCTAGCTCTGTGTGGGAGGGTCACTAGTATAAGTTGACAATATAACACCCCACGACAGGTAATAACTTAAGGGTGGCCGCACACCGCCCACGCAATTTTTACCGGTTGGTTGCTAAGCACGATTCTGCTACTTTCTTTATTTGCAGGGCTACTCTACTATACTAGAAGGATAAAGTACCTGCCGAAGATACTGCACACCGACTTTGGAGTGAATCTGAAGGAAATATCATGGCCCCTTTGAAACAACTTTTTTGGAGCGGTGCGGCAAGTTGGAGCTCCAGAATTTTGTACGCCGCTAGCCAAGACGATACTCTAGGGCAAGACAACGAGTTTTTTTCCATTTCAATATTACTTTATGATTTATTTACATTTTTTTCCTTTTATAAGATTTTGAAAAATTCAAATTGTGGTGCCCTTCTTTTTTTTGTGTTCTACACGTGTGCAAAAAATATAGTCGTTCTCATTATTTGATTCCAAGAAAAACTGATTCAAAATTGTATACTTCTATTCCACTCGCAATTCTTAAGAAATGGACCCACCCCCTTATCTCGTACTACGAGTACGCGAGCAATTTTTTTTTCAATTAGTTTGTATTGGTTCTAAGAAGAGCCCGCCTATATCAAGAGTAAACAAATATCAATACAACAATAACAAGAGAGTCAGAAGAGAGAGCAGTTTATTGGAGATAGCCATAGGTGAAGGTATTAGATCTGCGCAGCTTGGGAAGTCTTCGCTCCGCAGAAATCGAGCCTGGTATATCCATCCGCTTGAGTTCAGGTACGCAGAGTCCGGAGAACGGCTACAGGAGGAGAGGCAGCCTGGTGCACCTTGCTGCGTGAGCTCAGACGACGTATGGAGGGTTGCTGAACGGATATGAGACAACAAGAAGCTAAACTAAAACACCACAACTTCGCAAAGTATACTTCTGCTACTACTGCGCGATAGTTTCTGCTCGCGTATTATCAAATGGTGGGGTATTGGCGGGGAATAAATTAATGTCCGGATCTACAGGCAGTGCGCGTTGCTATGTGCGGCCACCCTTAACACCCCCTATTGGCGCGTCGTAATCACGTGAGGAAATGATTTCTTGCTGCTGAGATGGTTTGGCTTAGAGTAATGGAGTGCTGGGTGGAGTTTCACATTGAAATATATACCAGTGAATGTCTCTGGCCTGTTTACTCTTATGAAGACTGTGTTTACTTCTACCATTTTTATTGCTTGAGCTATATAATTGATGCCTGATTAGAATAGCTAATAAGTTATTCTTTTGGTCTGAGATGAATTTTGTAATAGCATAGTTGCCAACCATCCCGGTTTTTACGGGAAATCCATGTTTTCCCTGGAAATCCCTGTTTTCCCTGTTCCCGCCCGGTTGAAGGACTTTTCCCGGTTTTTGTCTATACGACACTGTTACCTAATCTTACCTCAGCACTCTGATTGGTTGATAAAAATACTCAGGCACACTGATTGGTGGATTAAAATAGAATGTCCACTGCACTCAGCTAGCTTGAGCCTCAGGCACACTCATTGGTGGATAAAAATAGAACATCCACTGCACTCAGCTAGCTCAACAAGCCTCGAGCACACTCATGGGTTAATTAAAATACAACATACACAAGAGCTACCTGCAAGGCAATTCATCATGATTAATCATATTCATTGAAATTTAATGATGTTCATGGCGGATATGGTTGGTGTATAGTCTTTTCCCAGGTTTTTTCTTCTGAAAGTTGGCAACTAAGTAATAGCTTAGTTAGTGTATAGTAGCATAGAGGGTTCACACTTTTGGTGCTTCATTTATTATGCACTGAACAGGGCCTAATACCTAAATGCAGTGGGGAATAGGATTTCATAGGCAAACTCAGACATGTATGTCCATAATGGCAGTATAGGGACAAAACACTTTTATTGAATGTAGTACATACTGTGAGCCAATGATTAGATATTCCCTGTACCATTTCAATTGAAAAGTTCCTCTTCTTAGCTGATGATGTTGCTAATATAGGCTTACCTATAGGCTGAAAAGCTTCACTATCAGTACTGCGACATATAGAACTCACATTGATGACTATAGATTACAAGAACACTTTGAGCTTCTGTTATAACAGGACTTACTGTCTCATATCAGTTTCATCAGCAGAATCAGGTGACCTAGAATGCACCTCTGGTTCTAACCTTCTTGCTTGGGTTGGCTATCTCTCCAGTGGACAATAAATATCAATGCAAGCTGTCTTTTAGCCATGATTTAGGACTCCCAAGCAGCTGTAAATTTGGTGGTCTGTGTGGGGGTCGTTCACTTAGGCCATGTAGTTAAATTGATTGGTATAGCCTATAGGTAATATTCTCTAAAAGGTGTAGTATTCCATAGCAAAAAAAGGGTGTGTGTGTGTGTGTGTGTGTGTGTGTGTGAGAAGGGGAGGGGGGGGGGGGGGGGGGGGGGGGC
>WLWD01006367.1_pt1 | contig 125887 bp, 73 predicted proteins | sample 6712731 | NCBI WGS metagenome assembly WLWD01 (sample SAMN12718690, study PRJNA576275) | sponge metagenome | isolation source: marine sponge | host: Mycale hentscheli | place: New Zealand: South Island, Marlborough, Capsize Point | collected 2014-11-01 | reverse complement strand
CATTGTGAACTCAGTGAAGTGTACCCATGTTGACTAATGAAGTGACACCATTGTGACTTAATGAAGTGGAACACGTGGTGGACCTAATGAAGTGGACAACATGGTGACCCAATGAAGTGGACACGTGGTGACCTAATGAATTGGACACGTGGTGACCTAATGAATTGAACACGTGGTGACCTAATGAATTGGACACGTGGTGACCTAATGAAGTGGACACCATGGTGACCCAATGAAGTGGACGCATGGTGACCTAGTGAAGTGGACACATGGTGACCTAATGAAGTGGACACATGGTGACCCAGTGAAGTGGACACATGGTGACCCAGTGAAGTGGACACATGGTGACCCAGTGAAGTGGACACATGGTGACCCAGTGAAGTGGACACATGGTGACCCAGTGAAGTGGACACATGGTGACCTAGTGAAGTGGACACATGGTGACCTAGTGAAGTGGACACATGGTGACCTAGTGAAGTGGACACATGGTGACCTAATGAAGTGGACACATGGTGACCTAATGAAGTGGACACATGGTGGCCTAATGAAGTGAACACATGGCGACCTAATGAAGTGGACACATGGCGACCTAATGAAGTGGACACATGGCGACCTAATGAAGTGGACACATGGTGACCTAATGAAGTGGACACATGGTGGCCTAATGAAGTGGACACATGGTGGCCTAGTGAAGTGGACACATGGTGACCTAGTGAAGTGGACACATGGTGACCTAATGAAGTGGACACATGGTGACCTAATGAAGTGGACACATGGTGACCTAATGAAGTGGACACATGGTGACCTAATGAAGTGGACACATGGTGGCCTAATGAAGTGGACACATGGTGGCCTAATGAAGTGGACACATGGTGACCAAGTGAAGTGGACACATGGTGGCCTAATGAAGTGGACACATGGTGACCTAATGAAGTGGACACATGGTGACCTATGAAGTGGACACATGGTGACCTAATGAAGTGGACACATGGTGACCTAATGAAGTGGACACATGGTGACCTAATGAAGTGGACACATGATGACCTAATGAAGTGGACACATGGTGACCTAATGAAGTGGACACATGGTGACCTAATGAAGTGGACACATGGTGACCTAGTGAAGTGGACACATGATGACCTAATGAAGTGGACACATGGTTAATTACACAGTGTCTCCCACCCCCAGTGAAAATCACGCATGAAACCCTGCATGACGGTCCTTTATATTAGGCCATCAAATGGACAATACGATGTCCATTTCATTAATAAAGTAAGGAAAAAACAACAACAACAAAACAAAACATAAATCAACAACTAAATGTAGGTACAATTCAATTATCATGTATTGAGTTTAGGTCACTCACTAGATGGAAAGGACTCTGTGGAGTAAGCAGACAACCCGCCCACAGTCAAGCAATGGAGACTTTAAAGAGAGCTGATCTGCATGTTAGGCCCTGTAGACATTGTATGGCTCCCTGGACTACAGCTCCATCCCTGTAAGACATATATGCATGTATATGTTGGTAGCAGAGCCAATCACAGGGCAAATGTCACAGCACATCACACAATTAAATAAGGCCATTAATAGGGCATGTGCAGTCCTAATTAATGCCCATCTATATGTGGTACATAGTGGGTTGAGTGTAGCTAGCTTGTATATGCTAAGAAAGGTCACTTTTAATGGCCAACATCAAATCATTGCATTTCTGCTAGCCCTGTATGTGATGGTTACTTATATTGCCCGATATAATGTGGAAAAGACATCAGAGTTGGGGTCAAAATACTTTAATAGTACTACGTGCATGCAAAGTGTTAGCACTATGTGCATGCACAGTGCTAGCACTATGTGCGTGCACAGTATTAGCACTATATGCATGCACAGTAATAGTACTACATGCATGCACAGTGTTAGTACTATGTGCGTGCACAGTGCTAGCACTATATGCATGCACAGTAATAGTACTACATGCATGTACAGTGTTAGTACTATGTGCGTGCACAGTGTTAGCACTATATGCGTGCACAGTAATAGTACTCCATGCGTGCACAGTGCTAGCACTATGTGCGTGCACAGTGTTAGTACTACGTGCGTGCACAGTGCTAGCACTATGTGCGTGCACAGTAATAGTACTACGTGCGTGGAGTGTTAGCACTATGTGCGTGCACAGTGTTAGTACTACGTGCGTGCACAGTGCTTGCACTTTGTGCGTGCACAGTAATAGTACTACGTGCATGCAGTGTTAGCACTATATGCGTGCACAGTAATAGTACTACGTGCATGCACAGTGTTAGTACTACGTGCGTGCACAGTGCTAGCACTATGTGCGTGCACAGTGTTAGTACTACGTGCGTGCACAGTGCTAGCACTATGTGCGTGCACAGTAATAGTACTACGTGCGTGGAGTGTTAGCACTATGTGCGTGCACAGTGTTAGTACTACGTGCGTGCAGTGTTAGCACTATATGCGTGCACAGTAATAGTACTACGTGCATGCACAGTGTTAGTACTACGTGCGTGCAGTGCTAGCACTTTGTGCGTGCACAGTAATAGTACTACGTGCATGCAAAGTGTTAGCACTACGTGCGTGCACAGTGATAGTACTATGTGCGTGCACAGTGCTAGCACTGTGTGCGTGAGCATAGTAATAGTACTACGTGCGTGGAGTGTTAGCACTATGTGCGTGCACAGTGTTAGTACTACATGCATGCACAGTGCTAGCACTATGTGCGTGCACAGTAATAGTACTACGTGCGTGGAGTGTTAGCACTATGTGCGTGCACAGTGTTAGTACTACGTGCGTGCACAGTGTTAGCACTATATGCGTGCACAGTAATAGTACTACGTGCATGCACAGTGTTAGTACTACGTGCGTGCACAGTGCTAGCACTATGTGCGTGCACAGTAATAGTACTACGTGCATGCAAAGTGTTAGCACTACGTGCGTGCACAGTGCTAGCACTATATGTGTGCACAGTGCTAGCACTATGTGCGTGCACAGTAATAGTACTACGTGCATGCAAAGTGTTAGCACTACGTGCGTGCACAGTAATAGTACTACGTGCATGCAAAGTGCTAGCACTATGTGCGTGCACAGTAATAGTACTACGTGCGTGGAGTGTTAGCACTATGTGCGTGCACAGTGTTAGTACTACGTGCGTGCACAGTGTTAGTACTACGTGCGTGCACAGTGTTAGTACTACGTGCGTGCACAGTGTTAGTACTACGTGCGTGCACAGTGCTAGCACTATGTGCGTGCACAGTACTAGCACTATGTGCGTGCACAGTAATAGTACTACGTGCGTGGAGTGTTAGCACTATGTGCGTGCACAGTGTTAGTACTACGTGCATGCAGTGTTAGTACTACGTGCGTGCACAGTAATAGTACTACGTGCATGCACAGTGTTAGTACTACGTGCGTGCACAGTAATAGTACTACGTGCATGCACAGTGCTAGCACTATGTGTGTGCACAGTACTAGCACTATGTGCGTGCACAGTAATAGTACTACGTGCATGCACAGTGCTAGCACATCGTGTGCAGTACTACTTCGTGAATGCAGTGTTAGTATTAGTACGTGTATGTACAATGACAACAGTAGTGCATGCCTAGAGACTTACCATTATTCTCTTCTTCAATCAAGAACACCAGAACCTCAGTACAGATAGCAGCAGCCCAAGCACCATGAAATCTAGGAAATGAAAAAAAAAAAAGTTTATGACAATATTAATTCTAATGGAAAAGAAAATTAGTTATCAAGCCAAGCTAATGAAGCACCAAAGGTGTGAACCCTCAACGCCAATGGCACCAATATCATTGCATACTACAGAACCGCTAGCCTCAGCAACTATGATACTTGATACTTTATAATATCTCTGTTCTATATGCAACAGCACAGGCCAACCAACACTTTCCTACTTGTTTCAACTCTAGTGTTATTAGGGCCCAAAGAGTGGGAGCTGGAGGACAACTTGAGGATGCTAGGGAAGGTCTAGTACAAAAGAATAGCCAAGTGAAGGGTGCATGGTAAGGTCATAAGGTAAGGGATAGCATCAGCAGATAAGCAGTGCAATGAGACTGTCACTAATAAAGCATGTATAGACTTGCCAGCAAAGTGTGAGCATCAACCAAGAATGGGCCAAAGCCATAGGCTAAAGAGACAGCCAAAGCAGCCAGGGATCACACAACTACAAGTTTACCCTAATAATGCCCACCCTGTAACAAGTAATAGGAGAATATCAGTAAGTTTTCAACTTTTTGGTTTGGACATAAATCCAGTGTGGTAGACTCAATGCAGGTGAACCTAAGTCGTGCCCCAAAACAAAAACAAACAAACAAACAAACAAAAAAAACCCTGGAAAGATTAGTACCTAGACAATAAAAGAGGCAGGGCCACCAACATTATCACTATTAGGGATGAGGCCTGGTTATGTTCACACCCGTTATCAACTTACTTCATGACACTTGTTTCGCCAACATCTTGTATTGACTGGCATTGATACATCAGCAGCATGTTGCTACCTGCAAAATAAGCCAATGGGAAATGTCATCACTACTGGACAAGATAATACAGTTGTGGTCCTGCTGTATAAAAATTACATGGATATAATAGCTATATGATTCCATTCAATTTTTATAGTTGTACCGCCATTCCATTTAGCTAGTCTAGCTATTAGGTGAGCGAATTTTTAATTTCACTGATATCATTCCTTTAGACACTTGCTAACTAATGATAGGATTAGATGGAGGGGGGACAAACATACAAGCCTAATGCAGCTGTCTTGTGAAACCACTGAAGATGACTCATGTCAAGTTTACATAGCAAACAACCAGTTTTCATTTTTGTCAGACTTGCATACTAGCAAACTCAAACAGGCACCTTGTACACACTATTTGTCTCAAACTACTTACGAAACTAATGTACAGAATTATTAGACAGTCCTCCTCTCCCACATCACGAAAGTATTACTAGATTGGCATTACTTTTTTTAAGGGGTGCAAAGCTTTTAACTTACTCTTGAAAGCTGAGAGAGATACATTCATTTAACCGAACCGCCATAATGAAAAGTTAGTCTCATGTACCCAATCCCTTTACCAACCGCTAATCGAGTGTAGAGGTTCTAGGTTGGTAAAGGGTCTCGCCGTCCCCTCGCTTTATTATGTAGCTTTTTTTTGCGTTGAGCTACGGGGCTACTAGCTAAATCACTATCCCTTCCAAACGTGCCTGCAAGGAATACCACCACTCCTTAATGATTATCTCCTCTCTTTGCACTCACATCCTATCACAGGACGATAAATATGGACTTGATATTATCGCTCAGCAACTCAAATCCAAGAATAGGGTGAGGACACATATCTTGGAAGAAAACTCAAAGGATGCCGAAGACCTCATGAAATTGCTATCTGCCAGCCAGAAGAGAGCAGTGAACCTAGCAAAGGAAAAAGGATCATAAACCTGGCTGACAGTGCTCCCACTAATGGAACACGGCTCCGCTCTACACAGGGGTGCATTTCACGACGCCCTCGCACTGCGCTATGGCTGGACACCCCTGGGAGACTACCAGCTAAATGTGCATGTGGGGCCGTCTTCTCAGTTGAGCATGCCCTTTCATGCCCCAAAGGGGGGTTTCCATCCATAAGACACAACGAAATACGGAATTTGACAGCAACACTCTTAACTGAGGTGTGCAAGGATGTATGTATTGAGCCTGGCCTTCAGCCCGTGTTTGAAGAACTGAATGGTGCGACTGCTAACTCACAGCCAGGAGCAAGACTCGACATTGCAGCAAACGGTGTTTGGGGCGGCAATCACGAAAGAACATATTTTGATGTAAGGGTATTCAACCCCTATGCCCCTTCCAACAAACATTCAGACATGCAAATGGTGTATAGGAAGCACGAACAAGCCAAGAAACGGGCATATGAGGAGAGAATTAGAGAAGTGGAACACGCCACATTCACACCAGTTGTACTCTCTACTACGGGTGGCATAGCAAAGGAAGCCAATATATTCTATAAAAAATTTAGCGTCCATGCTCGCCAATAAGTGGGAACACAGTTATAGCAGTACTCTTCAATGGTTACGATGCCGCCTATCCTTTTCTCTTCTACGGTCCTCTATCCAAGCCATTCGAGCCAGATCATCCATTGGACATGCTGTAAGAATACCAGCAGTAGACCGGTGACCTCAGAAGCACATCTAAACTGATTTAATTTCATTTGCTTTTTGACTGTAACTCAGTTTATATTTTGTATTGTATTGTATTGTATATATTTAATTAAAAAAAGAAAAAAGAAAAAAAAAAAAGCTAGATTACTGAACTCAGTTTTGGTAGCAACACCGTGACAGAACAGTGAGTAAAGCCTACACAAACCAAAAGCGGTTGATTTAAATTCTAAGCTTACAGCTTGTTACCCAATGCACGGATGATCCTAGTGTCTTACAACTAATATATAGTTTGTTTCGAGTTCATATTGCTATGGTAAGTTGATTTTGTGCAAAGACAAATGCTGTTTTTACTTTCTTGAATTGCGTTGACACTTTTACCATATTATTAAGATGTAAGCTGCATAGCAGAAATGCAATCTCAGGTTTTATTTAATTGTCTCCTTTTTTTTTTTTTTTTTTAAAGCCTAGACTATCCCTGGCAGATGAAACCAATGAGACTCATTACTGCATTCCTTTTCTTGACCTACTCCTATGTTCTGTTTCAGTAAACTGTTTCTCTTCCCTGACCTTCCTCATGTCTCAATTCAGTGTACCTGGTTCTTATCCTTATTTCAAGTCCTTCTTCCCTGATATTAATTTTACTTGTCTTTGGTTTACTTCTTTGTTCCTTACTCTGCTCATAGAATCATAACAGGTTATTCCTTCAACTGTACACAGTCTATCAACACCTCCTTTGTTCCTTACTCTGCTCATAGAACAGGTTATTCCTTCAACTATACACAGTCTATCAACACCTACGGCTGCCCTGGGAAAACTTCTACCAACCCTGAACAATTTTTCACACTTTGGACTCTTTCATAAATATGTTTCCTGTAATGTAATGTATGTATATATTCACTACCTCCTCTGGCTTACTGTCATTCACATCACTTGCATTTCTTGGCAATCTTTAAACCCAAGTTTAGAAGTCCCAATGGCGAAGAGAAATGAGCGGCAGTACGGGTTAGTTCGTGACAAGCCCGATCCCGAAGATAGAAAGTTTAAACCAAGTCATTCGGATGCTATAAAAGATGTTCCTGTTTTCAACCTAACTAAATACATCAGTCATGACTTTGACCAAGGAAAACTTGAGAGCTGTACTGCCAATGTCCTTTGCAGTGCATACGGCCTTGAGATCAGAAAACAACATGAAAAGGACCCTCGGTTTCACTATTTTGAGCCCTCTAGGCTGTTTGTGTATTACAACTCCCGAGTCTACGAGGGAACAGCAAAAAAGAACGTACCAGTTTCTTATAGGGATGCTTTGAAGTCTATCCACAAGAAAGGTGTCTGCAAAGAATCCCTTTGGCCCTACGATGCAAGCAAGTTTAACGTAAAGCCACCCAATGAGGCATACGAAGATGCCAAGGGAAACACTATCTCAAAGTACGAGAGGCTGGAACAAAATTTGCATCATTGCAAAGCCTGCCTGGTGTCTGGTTCACCTATTGCCTTAGGAATGGAAGTGTATGAAAACTTTCATGATCTTGAAGCAAAGGGAACGGATGGAGTATTGAAGATGCCCTCAAAAGAAGAACTCATTGATGGGCCTCGGGGACTGCACGCAGTACTGATGGTAGGATGCAATGACCATAATAAGCAGTTCAAGATTCTCAACAGCTACGGAGATGACTTTGGTGTCAATGGTTATTTCTTTATGCCGTACGAATTCGCAATGAATCGCGACCGATGTTTCGACTTCTGGAAAATTGTACATTCCACTGAGAGTGACGTACAGGAAAGACAAGAAAATGCTTGAATGAGAACTGAACTCCTAGCTTAATGGTACACAACTGAGTCATAATAATGGCTGAATTAGTTTCTTAGGTCATAGCTAACTGGTGTTGGAAATACTTTTAACAATATTTTATTCCTGCCCGACATGTTTTGTGCTAGCTACAGCTATTATGAGGAATTAATTATTCATACTAGTGCACTTTCAATAGTGTTGGGTGTCCAATTGCAAGGAACTCAAATGAAAGTGCAGGCATTAGCTAATGCATTTTGAAGACACAATTGTTTTAAGCATGCTTTACTCTAGCTAGGTAAATAATACACTGGCCTACAATTCCAAAATTATCCCTAAATCAATTAATCCTGCCTTATCTACTCCTCCTATTCTCTCAATTAAATGCTAAAAAATAGATCCACCAGTACAGGTTCAGATTGGTAGCTAAATTTAAGGAATTATCAGACTATCAAGGTTGTGTGGAGACACATACATGTGGAGCCAGTCTTTGCCTTCTAAACCAGTTCCAGTAGAAGGGGGCTTAGTTAAGTTTTAACTAGACATAGCCCAGCCACTCTCTAGAAATATTATCACATATCCCCTGAACAATGGTCAGCAAACTCACTTTGTTGTTCTGTAGCTACTAGAAATAGTATGGCAATCAGTGTTGTGGTAATTGCAATTGGTAATTGTAATTAGCTGTAATCATTACACCATCTGCAGTAATTGTAATTGTAATTGCATACCTGTAATTGGCAAGTAGTTGGGGTCAAAGACCACTTTGGTAAAGGGTCAGTTCTAAAGCACATGGCTGAATTAAAACAAAATTACAAACTTTGTGGGCCCTATTACATGACCACTTACTTATCCTGAGGAGGCTGATGTGATGTAATTGTATGTAATTGCTAACAGATTTGTTGTAATTAGTTCTTAAAGGTGTAATTGGTAATTGAAATTGTAATTGAGAAGCAAAAATTTAAAGTAATTGTAATTGTAATTGATTACTTTACTCCTGTAATTGCCACAACCCTGATGGCAATCAGATCAAGTATGCCTTAAGTCCTTCCATAAATAAAGCCCAACATTAGAATGAAACAAAAGTAAAATAATCAAGAATAGTTGTGCAAAAGAAGAAAAACAAAAGAGATATTGTACCGAACCCTGGATTTATGGCCTTGCTACTCTAATCTTCAATGTTTAATCAGATCATCAACTCCATCTGTGGCTTAATGAGTAAATTTTCTAAGATTTGATGAACTAGTTAGTTGTAACTACTAGAAGTTTTCACTCACACTATCAGTCCTAAAATTAAAAAAAAAATTAAGCAAGTTTCACAAAGAAAAAATCTATCAAATCCATATTATAACAAAATAATTGAATAATTCAATATAAATTAAAGAAGCGTTGCATCATTCATTGTTGAGTTTTTAGAGCAGGGATGGCAAAAAATGCAGGCAGAAAGTGACTTCCTTTACAGGCTTTACCATCACACCTATAATGGTTGGGACTGATGAAGTACTAACTTACATAGCTGACAGCTTGACACCACGTGTGTATAGTAAATGGTGAATTTGTTGGCAGTTATTTGTCAGTCAGCTGATTCACCATCATTGCTCTATAGAGTGCAACGAGTCAGTTAGAACTAATAAAGTGCTTAGTAATGAAGGTAAGATTTCAGAAGTTAGCAAGTCCTCCACCATCTTGTGACGTGTTAACTTTGCCTATGGGAAGTGAAGCATCCTGAGTGGACCAGACGGGCTTGTTTACTGTCATGTCTATACTCTGATGCCTTTTTTTTTTTTTTTTTTTTTTTTTAATAATCCTTAAAATACACATAATTATATGTGTGTATGTATGTATTCCATATGTTGAACTGGTAATGTGAAGTTTGAATTTTTTAGCATGGTGGTTGTAAAAGTGTCTTGTAGATTGTTGTTGTTGTTTGCTGTTATTTGTAGCGCATAGTGGTCGTGGAGTTGATTTTGTGTGTGTGTGTGTGTGTGTGTGTGTGTGTGTGTGTGTGTGTGTGAATGTTGTAAAGATACCATGGAATGGAAAAGTTGCTGCTTGTTTATTGTGGATGTGGTAAATGAGGTTGGGTAACTAAATATAAAGTGCTCCAGACAGGCATTGTATAATGGCATCCATTTTGTGTTTGAGTGTCTGAGTGTCCCAGAGTTGTTTATTGAATTATACGTATACAGGGGCGGATTTAGGGGGGGCTCGACAGGTGTCGCTAGAGCCCCCCTTTTTCAGAAACAGCCGAGGAATTTCCGGCAGCTAAATTGAATGAAGACGAGCAAAATTACCAGCCCTCCAATTTTTTATATTTTTATTCCCGTCGTAATGATGCGCATGCGCCTGCTGTGCGGAGTCAGGAATTACTAATCTCGAATGTCTACACAGGAGAGAATAGAAGTAGCCTTGTAGCTACTGACTACTCAATATTCAGGGAAGTTTTGATGCTTTTTCAAAGCCTCCTAATAAGTTTAAAGTTAATATATGCTAGAATGAATAGTAACAAGCTTGCTTCATTTCAGTGAATTCCTATGTTTAAAAATATAGCTAGCTGTTTGGGATAAATAGTAATATGGAATTGCTAGAAATAGCTATAGCCAGCAAAAGCTACAATTCAGTTGGTGTTTCACATATCTGTACTTATTTGTTATTTTATTTTTCATTATAGAATAGGAATACATAACATTGGAGTTACACATGCTTTGTATCCTTCCTCCCCCCCCTCCCCTCCACCACCACCATGCATTATATAAAGAGCCCCCCTTTTGAGAATCCTACATCCGCCCCTGGTATAGTAAAGGGTTTGGTATCATAGCAATAATTTGTCACTTCATGTTGTTATTGAGTGTATTGCATTAATTACTTTATTATTAAAAAAAAAAGACCTGATCACTTTCTCTCTCTACCCACACATTATTCTGAATCTTCACAATTTGCAGCTTCCATTGATCATGTCCTCTAAGGTTAAAGGTTTTGCTGGATTTATCATCTCCAATGTTGGATTTTTAATCTCCTTCTGCATCCTCCTGCTTGTGGCTGTGTTTGAGGAAAAGCTGGACTCCGCCTTCACCAACAAATTTGGTTGATAACTGGCTGACTTGGCATTTCAGTTATTATTGGTTGAACGAGTGACTTGGTGGTATAACTTCTAATTATTAGTAATTGTCATTTAGCTCATGGATTACATGATTATTGATTCATAGTATTGATAATACAAATTGGGTTAATTAGCTATTGTAGCTTTCAATGAAAATAATAATAAAGAAATTGTTTGTGAGGTTTTTATGCAACTGTTCAATTCTAACATTTCTTCCAGCTTCTTTGTGGGAGGAAGGATCGTCATAATGATTGTACAAATGCAGGTAGTACTCCTCTTCGATTTTTATAGTAATGATAACAAATCTATTGGTTAGTAAGGGAAAGTCAGCTTACTCAATGGTTGATGTATTGATAGTGGGTGTGGCCTTACAATTCTTGAATTTGGTAATTTGATTAGTTCAATCTAAGCATTTCCAGCTATGCTGTCCGGTAAAGGTTGTCTGTGGGAGACCGAAACTTTAGCAAGTCTGAATGTGTGGAACCTTAATCGTCACACATTTCATTGATTATGGTTCACTTGTGAGACTGACACTAAGCTATGCACATGCAGAGTAAGATTTGATTGGTTATGCCGTCATTTGTGTATTGCTTGGCCATGAACGCTCGCGCAGTAATTTTGGGCATGCTCACAACTTAGCGTCTGGAGCGAGTATAAAATGAACCTGACACTCGGTAACGCTGTCACTTATTTGGAATTGGGTTTGTGATCGTTTGTTGTGTTACTGTTGAGCTATTCTACGTTCGTCGACTTCTACACTGTGAACTACTGCTGGCTATATTGTTTACTACTCCGTCATGTACGCGGGAGATTGTGAGAATTCGACTGTGGATCGGAGACAACTTTATCTCCGTTGTTGTTCAGAGTGTATGCCCTGTCCTCAGGCTCTAGGGTATACTCCAGGTAAATCCTAGTCTCGCGTGGCCGACCCTTTTCCCTTTTATTATCCGGCGCGAGCGGATAATAAAAGGGAAAAGGGTCGGCCACGCGAGACTAGGTAAATCCTTGGAAAGTGGTACTTTTGCTACCTGGTCCCCTTTTCAAAATACGATGGTGAGAAAATAATGTGTTTTGTTAGCTTATAAAATAGTTTTTATTAATCAAAATTTTACATTCAGATTGCCTTAAAAATAGTGAAGAAGGCTGAGGTGACCAAGACTGAGTTGGACGAGTTTCTTCCAAGGGAGATTGCTGTTCTCAAAAAAATTTCCCATCCCAACATTCTGGATACCTACCAGATTGTAGAGACTGATGAGAAGTGCTTCATTGCATATGAACTGGCAGAGAATGGGACACTAATAGAGTACATGAACTTAAGGGTTCGCCTTCCCGAACAGGAAGCTCGCTTCATTTTCCGCCAAATGTGTGAAGGTCTGTCCTATTGCCATTCTTTAGGAATCTCTCACCGAGACCTAAAGATGGAGAATGTCTTCTTCACAAAACATATGGACATCAAAATTGGAGGTAAGTTTGTTGTTTGTTTTTATTCCATTGATAAGTCATTAGTTCTTATTGTTAATATAGATTTTGGTTTGGCTCTGGACTCACAGCATCAGATAAGTGACACCTGCTGTGGGTCCTACAGTTACTGTGCTCCAGAAGTTATCTTGGGATGCCAGTACAATGCTATTAAAGCAGATTCATGGAGCCTGTAAGTATTTAACCCTTTCACCGCCATAAGCGCCATATGGCGCTCAGCAGTACGGCCGCGTTTAAAAAAGTATAAAAAATCAACCGTTCATGCTATCGACACGCAACAAAGCTTAAAAGCTTTAGAAATGACTATTTTAGTACTGTTCTTAATATAGAATAATTACGTCAACGGTAACTAAGGGTAATACTTCCTGAAAGTTCAAAGTTTGAGTAAAGAAATGGCGAGGCTATCGCGAGACGAGGTCCTGGCGTGTGTCCTAGATAGTGACGATAGTGACGATGTATTCGGCCTAGTAGATAGCTCCAGTGAAGGTGAACAAAATGGAGAAACAGAAGAAGTTACTGCTTTCATGGGCCAGCAATTATTATCAAGAGATTCTCTTGACTATCTTTCAGATACTGTGACAGACCGTTCAATTTTAGATGATATGAGTACAGATGATGAGCAGTTACTAGTAGAACAGCAAGGAGATTTTAGTAAGTTTTTATTTAAAAGAAGAACTTTTGTGCTTCATAAGTTTAAAAAAAATAAATACTAAATTTGGTCTATTATAAATACAAGTCCCATGTAAACTTGGCGGTGAAAGGGTTAATACACTTACAAAATATGTATATTATCACACTACAGCCAACATTTGAATATAATACATTTTGTAATTAGGGGTGTGGTTCTCTATGCCATGGTAAGCAGTCGGCTGCCCTTTGGAGAAAACTGTCGAGTTCAGTATGGTGAATGTAACTACCGCAAACTTCACCTTGACAGCCACCTTTCAGAGTGTAAGTGAAATTCACACATTGCTGAAGGCTATTTACAATAAAATTATATTCATATAGACCTTCGAAATGTACTTCAAGCACTTCTGAATGTTGATGCTCCATTCCGTCCATTCATTTCAGAAGTGCAGACTTAGAAGTGGGTGACGGCCTATCCCTCCACTCAACCAACTTGGAGGGAAAATGATGCCAAATATACAGTAGAGAAATATCTCCCTTCCTTTCTCCAAACCATCGAGACTGAATATTTGAGCCAGCCAAACACACTTCCCCAAGTCTATGATAACCAGCACCATGCAGAAGAGGTCATGACTATCTACCCAACAAGGGAAAACCAGCAAGAATTTGCTATACCAGAGGACAATGAAGTGCCTGAGTCTACTTCCTATGGTGCAGAAACTGTGCCTCATATTGAGAGTGATGAAGAGGAGCCAAATGACACTGGTGGTGCGCCTGATGATGAAGAATCAGAATTAGGTTCTTGCCATGCAATACCCACAGGAGAAGAATAATTTGTTGAAGTTGAGTCATTGCCATCTACTGATGAGGCACATTTTACCTCTGTTTCAACACCTTACCTCTAACCCCTCATCATCATCAAGATTTTCAAAAAGTCGCTTTGTTGCTGCAAAATATAGCCAGTTTGCTGCCTTCATGAGACGATTAAAGCGTCATTCATAACATTAAAAAAGTATTCATGACAGAAAGTATTATTTTACTATCAACAGTAAATACAAAATATTTTAATAAAAATGACATTTTGAGTTTACTTGTGATACATTAAAATAAATGCTACTGGTCCAGCCCCACAATCAGGTCTGGACACGGAATAGTACTGGTTCATTCTTCAAACATTATTCATATCGAACATTATTGGCGAGCGAGCGTAGCGAGCGAGACACTTACAGGGGTAACACAATCGAAAATCGGGGATGTTTATTTATTGGCGAGCGAGCGAAGCTCGCGAGACAGTATTAGGGGTGGATAATGCAAAATCGGGTATATGTTATATATATACTAGTGGTGTGCTTGAGCACAAATGGCGAGCGAGCCTAAAGACTATACTATTTTTATTGAATTCTAACACTGAAGCTACTGAAAATAAGGTCCAGTTTTTAAATTTCGCATACAGGGTAAAGGGATTTCAGTGCCATAGTAACAACTCTCTGCAACTGCTTGAATTGAAGGAAAAAACAACAACAACAAAACAATACGCGTTATTTAAAAGTTTTCTTTGTGATATTCTTTAGCTAAGTAGTGGTTGTAACACACAATGCTTTGACACAGCTGGACATGCACCTACACAGACTTCCTTGGCAGTAGTCTAGTGGACAATGTATTTTCAGGTAAATACTGTGCGCACGGCTTATAACTATGACAAAGAGCGCATTGACTTACCACCGCCACTAACTCGAATAGAAATGGAAGTCCCTTAAGTTGTCAAGTATTAACTGCACCCGCAAAAGAATTCAAAACGGTAAACAATTCAATTTCTAGGGTGATACGGGTACTGATCGATAAACCAGAGGATTCTGTTTAGTGCAATTTGGGACGGGGTCGAACAAATAACTAACACAAAAACGTGAGGGTCAAAGTACAAAATGACATACATACGTCCAAACATATATACAAATAAATAAACATCCCCGATTTTTTCATTTTTACCCCTGTAAGTGTCTCGCTCGCTACGCTCGCTCGCCAATTATTCATTTGATACAGGAGAATATCACGAGTCTGTTGGCTTAGTATTTACGCGAGTGCCGCAGGCACTAGCGTAAATACCGCCAATCAGACAAGTGCTATTCTCGGGTATCCAATGGATAATAAATTTATTAGGTACTGCTCATGCGCGAATACCTTGGTAACAAGAAATTTGCCTAGGGGGACGTAATAACCCAACGTAATAACTATGAACACAGGTGATATGGAAAAATATTGCCCTAAGCCACATCCTGTTTACTTTAATGCATTTTCTATGTGGCAACAGTTATCAGGCTCTGTTCAGTACCTAATTGGCGAGCGAGCGAAGCGAGCGAGACAGTATTAGGGGTGGATAATGCAAAATCGGGTATATGTTATATGTATATATGTATGTGGGATGGTACGTATGCCCCTTAAACGTGCGCGCGGGGAGCGTTTTTCTCCAAAAAAACATGGCTTTTAAGGCTTGACCCCAGTTTATTCTGAAACTACAGCACTAAGCAAGCCTTACATTATACTTAAGCTCCAAAGTGTGAGAAAATTCCTGCGAAAATGCTTGCTTTTCAAGAAACAAAAAGTTGATTCGTCTGGTTGCTATGGCATTGAAGACCCTTTTCCAGACTTAATTTCAAAACTTCGCCGTTTATGGGGGGATACGGAGTGCCGGTTGTTGGTTGTCAAGAGAGGTTGGTAGTCAGAATGCCGTAGTATTAATGCTAATGAAGCTACTACTTCTCGAGGGAAGCTGAGGTAAGTACTTAATTCCATATTTGTTAGCTAAATATGCAAAATTAACTCTGGCCTTTCATTTTGGCTCAAATTTGGTACTACAAAAGTTACCACTGCTCAAGAAATTGAGGTAAGAAAGTAATTTTGTATTTGTGTGCTATAATTGATTGTCTTTTGTTTTTGTAGGTGAGAGCTTGTTGTCAAGAATTCAAGGTAATTCAGATGGTCAAAGTAACTTCAATTTGATACTACAGAAGTTATCAATACACAAGTATGGTGTAAGTAGTAATTCCATATTCGTTGCTAAAATTACAAATAATAACACTGGTTTATTTTTTATCGTAGCTGAGAGCTTGTTCAAGAGTTACTGGTGATTGAGATTATCAGAATGGTTGATGTTTGATACTACAAAAGTTACCATTAATCAGGTAAGAGAGTGATTTTGTATTTGTTTGCTGAAATCAAATGTCATAACTGCTATAATAGTGTTCGCATGAAGTAAGCTAAGAATAGTAACATTTTATGTTACCTAACTATCAGACTCGCTCGCCATTTGTGCTCAAGCACACCACTAGTAAATATATATATGTAGGTATGTATGTATGGATTGTACGTATGCCCTTTAAACGCTCGCGCGGGGAACGTTTTTTCTTCAAAAAACACGGCTTTTTAGGCTTGACCCCAGTTTATTCTGAAACTACAGCATTAAGCAAGTCTTACTTTATACTTAAGCTCCAAAGTGTGAGAAAATTCCTGCGAAAACGCTTGCTTTTCAAGAAACAAAAAGTTGATTCGATCGGTTACTATGACATTAAAGACCCTTTACCAGATTTTAATTCAAAACTTCGCCTTTTTTCCGGCTAAGTGCGGCTTGTTACTAGTTGTCAAGAGCCACCTGTAGTCAGTACTAAGAGAGCTATCACTACTTCTGAAAAGTGTATGTAAGCACATAAAGTATTAATGCTAAGGAAGCTACTACTACTCGAGGGATGCCAGGTAAGTACGCAATTCCATATTTGTTAGCTTAATATGCAAAATAACTCTGGCCTTTCTTTTTTATAGCTAAGAGCTTGTTGTCAACAGTGACTGGTAAATTCAAATAGTCAGGACTCAAATTTGGTACTACAAAAGTTACCACTGCTGAAGAAAATGAGGTAATAAAGTAATTTTGTATTTGTGTGCTAAAATTGATTGTCTTTTGTTTTTGTAGGTGAGAGCTTGTTGTCAAGAATTCAAGGTAATTCAGATGATCAAAGTAACTTCAATTAGATACTACAGAAGTTATCAATACTCAAGAATGATGTAAGTAGTAATTCCATATTTGTTGGCTAAAATTACAAATAATAACATTGGTTTATTTTTTATCTTAGCTGAGAGCGTGTTCAAGAGTTACTGGTGTTTGAGATTATCAGAATGGCAGATGTTTGATACTACAAAAGTTACCATTAATAAGGTAAGACAGTGATTTTGTATTTGTTTGCTGAAATCAAATGTCATAACTGCTATTATAGTGTTTGCATGAAGTAAGCTAAAACATAGTAACATTTTATGTTACCTATCAGGCTCGCTCGCCATTTGTGCTCAAGCACACCACTAGTTTGTATATATGTTTGGACGTATGTATGTCATTTTGTACTCTGACCCTCGCGTTTTTGTGTTAGTTACGTGGTCGACCCCATCCCAAATTGCACTAAACAGAATCCTCTGGTTTATCGATCAGTACCCGTATCACCCTAGAAATTGAATTGTTTACCGTTTTGAATTCTTTTGCGGGTGTAGTTAAAACTTGAAAACTAACTTCCATTTCTATTCCAGTTAGTGGCGGTGGTAAGTCAATGCGCTCTTTGTCATGGTTATAGGCCGTGCGCAACAGTATTTACTTGAAAATACATTGTCCACTAGACTACCACGAAGGTAAGTGTGTAGGTGCATGTCCAGCTGTGTCAAAGCATTGTGTGTTACAACCACTACTTAGCTAAAGAATATCACAAAGAAAACTTTTAAATAACGTGTATTGTTTTGTTGTTGTTGTTTTTTCCTTCAATTCAAACAGTTGCAGAGAGTTGTTACTATGGCACTGAAATCCCTTTACCCTGTATGCTAAATTAAAAAACTGGACCTTATTTTCAGTAGCTTCAGTGTTAGAAGTCAATAAAAATAGTCTAGTCTTTAGGTTCGCTCGCCATTTGTGCTCAAGCACACCACTAGTATATATATATGTATGTATGTATGGATGGTACGTATGCTCTTTAAACGCGCGCGCGGGAATATTTTTTCTCCTAAAAACACGGCTATTTAGGCTTGACTCCAGTTTATTCTGAAACTACAGCATTAAGCAAACCTTATTTTATACTTAAGCTCCAAAGTATGAGAAAATTCCTGCTAAAACGCTTGTTTTCAAGACACAAAAAGTTGATTCGACCGGTTACTATGGCATTGAAGACCCTTTTCCAGACTTAATTTCAAAACTTCGTCGTTTTATGGGGGGATACGGAGTGCCGGTTGTTGGTTGTCAAGAGCCGTTGGTAGTCAGAATACCGTAGTATTAATGCTATGGAAGCTACTACTTCTCGAGGGAAGCTGAGATAAGTACGCAATTCCATATTTGTTAGCTAAATATGCAAAAATTAACTCTGGCCTTTCTTTTTTGTAGCTAAGAGCTAGTCAACAGTGACTGGTAAATTCAAATAGTCAGATTGGCTCAAATTTGGTACTACAAAAGTTACCACTGCTCAAGAAAATGAGGTAAGAAAGTAATTTGTATTTGTGTGCTAAAATTGATTGTCTTTTGTTTTTGTAGGTGAGAGCTTATTGTCAAGAATTCAAGGTAATTCAGATGGTCAAAGTAACTTCAATTTGATACTACAGAAGTTATCAATACTCAAGAATGAGGTAAGTAGTAATTCCATATTGTTGGCTAAAATTACAAATAATAACACTGGTTTATTTTTTATCGTAGCTGAAAGCTTGTTCAAGCGTTACTGGTGATTGAGATTATCAGAATGGCAGATGTTTGATACTACAAAGTTACCATTAATCAGGTAAGAGAGTGATTTTGTATTTGTTTGCTGAAATCAAATGTCATAACTGCTATTATAGTGTTTGCATGAAGTAAGCTAAAACATAGTAACATTTTATGTTACCTAACGATCAGGCTCGCTCGCCATTTGTGCTCAAGCACACCACTAGTTTATTTATTTGTATATATGTTTGGACGTACGTATGTCATTTTGTACTTTGACCCTCGCGTTTTTGTGTTAGTTCAGTTGTCGACCCCGTCCCAAATTGCACTAAACAGAATCCTCTGGTTTATCGATCAGTACCCGTATCACCCTAGAAAATGAATTGTTTACCGTTTTGAATTCTTTTGCGGGTGCAGTTAAAACTTGAAAACTTAAGGGACTATTCGAGTTAGTGGCGGTGGTTATAAGCCGTGCGCAACAGTATTTACTTGAAAATACATTGTCCACTAGACTACTGCGAAGGTAAGTCTGTGTAGGTGCATGTCCAGTTGTGTCAAAGCATTGTGTGTTACAACCACTACTTAGCTAAAGAATACCACAAAGAAAACTTTTAAATGACGTGTATTGTTTTGTTTTGTTTTGTTTTTCCTTCCAAGCAGTTAGAGGTGTTACTATGGCACTGAAATCCCTTTACCCTGTATGCTAAATTTAAAAACTGGACCTTATTTTCAGTAACTTCAGTGGCAGAAGTCAAAATCATCATATAACAATAGTATAGTCTTTAGGCTCGCTCGCCAATTGTGCTCAAGCACATCACTAGTATATATATATGTAGGTATGTATGTATGGATTGTACGTATGCCCTTTAAACGCGCGCGCGGGGAACGTTTTTTCTTCAAAAAACACGGCTTTTTAGGCTTGACCCCAGTTTATTCTGAAACTACAGCATTAAGCAAGTCTTACTTTATACTTAAGCTCCAAAGTGTGAGAAAATTCCTGCGAAAACGCTTGCTTTTCAAGAAACAAAAAGTTGATTCATCGGTTACTATGACATTGAAGACCCTTTACCAGATTTAAATTCAAAACTTCGCCTTTTTTCCGGCTAAGTGCGGCTTGTTACTAGTTGTCAAGAGCCACCTGTAGTCAGTACTAAGAGAGCTATCACTACTTCTGAAAAGTATATGTAAGCACATAAAGTATTAATGCTAAGGAAGCTACTACTACTCGAGGGAAGCCAGGTAAGTACGCAATTCCATATTTGTTAGCTTAATATGCAAAATAACTCTGGCCTTTCTTTTTTATAGCTAAGAGCTTGTTGTCAACAGTGACTGGTAAATTCAAATAGTCAGGACTCAAATTTGGTACTACAAAAGTTACCACTGCTGAAGAAAATGAGGTAATAAAGTAATTTTGTATTTGTGTGCTAAAATTGATTGTCTTTTGTTTTTGTAGGTGAGAGCTTGTTGTCAAGAATTCAAGGTAATTCAGATGGTCAAAGTAACTTCAATTTGATACTACAGAAGTTATCAATACTCAAAAATGATGTAAGTAGTAATTCCATATTTTTTGGCTAAAATTACAAATAATAACACTGGTTTATTTTTTATCGTAGCTGAGAGCTTGTTCAAGAGTTACTGGTGATTGAGATTATCAGAATGGTTGATGTTTGATACTACAAAAGTTACCATTAATAAGATAAGAGAGTGATTTTGTATTTGTTTGCTGAAATCAAATGTCAATAACTGCTATTATAGTGCTTGCATGAAGTAAGCTAAAACATAGTAACATTTTATGTTACCTAACTATCAGGCTCGCTCGCCATTTGTGCTCAAGCACACCACTAGTTTATATATATGTTTGGACGTATGTATGTCATTTTGTACTTTGACCCTCCGTATTTTTGTGTTCGCTCCGCGTTCGACCCCGTCCCAAACTTCACTAAACAGAATCCTCTGGTTTAGCGACCATTACCCGTATCACCTTAGAAATTGAATTGTTTACCGCTTTGAATTGTTTTGCGGGTGCTGGGAGCTCCATTTCTATTCGAGTTAGTGGCGGTGGTAAGTTAATACACTATTTGTCACAGTTATAGCACTACTCAACAGCATTTACTTGACAATTCATTGTCCACTAGACGAACCACGAAGGTAAGTCTTGCGTATGTATGTTCAGTTGTGTGAAAGTATTGTGCGTTACAACTACTATTAAGAATATCACAAAGAAAATTTTAAATAACGTGACTTGATTTTGTTGCTTCTTTTTCAATTCAAACAGTTGAGGGGAGTGGTTACTATGGCATTGAATCCCCTTTTCCGTATATGCGTAATTTAGCAACTCAACTTTATTTTAGTAGTTTGAGTAACAACAGTGTAGTTTAAAGCTCGCTCGCCATTTGTGCTTAAGCACACCACTAGTCATATCGAACATTGTTTTAGTTATGCGCATGTCAAGTCTTCCGTTTTTTGTTCATGCGTGTGCGTTATTGTAGTTACCCGTTGTTGTTATCGTTACCTTTTAGTAGTTTTACTTTCGATCATTCTAAGTAACTATCTTTCACAACTCTAATATTATTATATCATCACTTGATCGTTTATCAGGGATAATTAGCTATTCCCGTCGTTATCACCTCAATCGGATAGTTTAGGTAGTTCCAATTATCCCCAGCGCAGTTGGCTCTACCATACTCCCGATTAGATTTTTGGTCCTTCGAGCCGGATAGACAATCAACATCACCTCACTATCCTTGTCCAGTCTGTCCAATCTAACTACCTACCAACACTATGTCTACAGTTGTTGACTTTCGTCGCAAAATCAGTACTGCTAAAGGAAATGTGACTAGAGCCGCAAATTCCATAGCCAACCTCAAAGATTTACCGCCTTCAAGCTTGGATTCGAATCAAATCAAACGAATACGTGAAAACCTCAACCGAGCCGAAGACTTATTTTTATCTAATCATCAAGCTATATTAGAAACCATATCCGACAGTGACACGAGCTTACTTCAAGCTGAAGAAGTTCTAGCCGAAGAATTCGATCGTACCCTTATGAAACAATTTGGAATTCTTCAAATTCTTCAAGACCAGAACAATTCCTTTCATCTTCTTCAACGTGTCGAAACACAGCCAGAGGGATACGAAGACCTGGAATTCGAAGACATCGAATCCATTTTGCCTCGGGACTTGCCTAAGTTAGAACTGCTGTTTGAAGAATTTGTGGATTCCATGTCAACGCCCGGTGCTCGAGAATGTTCCGAATTAAAGCATCATTCAAAGGACTTAAGGCGACGTATCGCACACCTTCAAAGATCGCTACCGGTACCATCAACAGACCTACGATCTTCTGCGTCAACGACCTTAACAACAGCTTCGTCTGCTTAAAAAGCCAAACTTCCCGCCGTATCTCTGCCAACTTTTAACGGTGATTTTAACGAGTGGCCGTCATTTATACGGAGATTTGAAGACATGCTAGCTAAGTACCCAGAGTTAACCGAATTCGATAGGGTGAACTACCTTCATTCCTCGTTGAAGTCTAAGGAAGCAGCGGAATTCGTAGTAGATGAAGTTCGAACTACAACTATTCATCCATGCTTGAGAAACTAAGTCGACAATATCATCGTCCCAGGAAGGTTTTACGTCATTTAGTGCAACAAATTATAGGCTTCACATTTTCTGCAGACACTAACAAAGTATTCCTTAATGCTCACACGAAACTGTTCGGCGACATCGATGCCTTAAAACGAAGTGTTTACTGTGAGTGGGGTAGGATATTAGTTGCCCATATATAGAAAGCCAAATGTCTCGAGAAGTGTTTATGGAATGGTCGAAGTATACTGCTGATGAAGAAGATGTTCCCTGCCTCGACATACTTTGAGAATTTACTACTAAGAGATGCCTTCTTCTTGAAAACTCTAAATTTATCTCAGAGAGTAACAACAGCAAGCCAGCACAATATAACAATTATTCATCCAGTGCCAAAAAACCTAAACCAGTGATAGTGGCTACCAAAGCCAATAGTTGTATTATTTGTCAGAAGGGAGATCACTCAGTAGCCCAGTGTGAAACTTTCAAAAGATTTAGTCTGGATGAGAAGAAACGAAAGGTTAAGCAATATAAACTTTGTTTTAATTGTTTGTCTCTTTACCATCGTGTAGATGCCTGCACTAGCAAATATTCTTGCCGAAACTGTGGACACAAACATTATACTTTGCTTCATGAGACTACATCTATAACAAACCAAACTGCCTCTCAACCAACTTCTTCAACTAATCAAACTACTTCTACATCAAACCAACCAGTTTCTCAACCAACTTCTTCAACTAACCAAACTACTTCTTTAATTAGCCAACCAGTTTCTACAACGATACAACTATCTGCTCTTGCAGCCCCATATACTTCCTTGTCTGATTCTCAGGCACTTTTACAAACCTGTCAAGTTCTCGTCAAAGGACCTGGTGGTACCATAAGAGCTAGAGCACTTATTGATAGTGGTACTTCTCTATCATTAGTGACCAATAGACTGGTTCAACAAGTGAAAGCTCGCAAGCATCGCCGAGTTACATCACTATCTGGGATACAAGGAGTTTCAGTGCCGGACAGCCAATTTGTTGCTGATATTGAACTAGCATCAACTGAGGGAGATCAGAAAGTTTATGTCAAGCCAGCAATATTGGATAAGATTGTATCTCATTTACCAACAACTGAAGTTAGCATTGCAGATTTACCTAATTTTGCTAACTTATCGCTTGCAGACCCTAAATTCGGCAAAGCAGAACGAATTGACGTGCTACTCGGTATGGATGTGATTGCGACGATATAGCTCGATGAAGTCAAGCGGTGTCCAGGAACTAATCTGATCGCCTACCAGACTATTTTTGGTTGGACCATTGGTGGAACTATGTTTTCAGAATCTAACAATGAACTTACTCAAGGAGTATATACATTGCAAGCAAGTCAACCAGACCCTGGAATAGACCTTAATCGTTTCTGGGAGTTGGAAGAACCACCTAAAGCAAGCAACCTGTCACCAGAAGAACAATTTGCAGTGGATCATTTTCGAAATAATCATCAAAGGAAATCCGATGGTAGATATGTTGTGTCATTACCTAAAAAGCAACCCACACCTAACCTAGGATGTTCTCGTGAACAAGCAATCAGACGGTTCATCATCAACGAATGTTCCTTACAAAGACGGGGAACGTGGGATGAGTTTCAAGCAGTGGTTCAGGAGTACTTCACCCTTGGACATACTGAGAAAGTCCCAGACAACAGGCTAACTGTACCTGAAAGTCAAACTTTCTACCTCCCTATGCATGGGGTGGTAAAGTCTAGTAGTACAACAACCAAGTTGAGAGTTGTATTTGATGCCTCAGCTAAAACAACAACTGGATGGTCACTGAATGATATCCTGTTACCTGGACCTTGCCTATATCCAAAAATTACCGATATACTCATCAAGTTTCGTCTTCATCGTGTGGCAGTATCCGCGGACATTTCAAAAATGTTTCGCGAGGTGGAACTCAGTGAACTGGACAGAGACTTACACAGATTTTTATGGCGACCTGAATCTGGCAAGCCTCTGCAAGAAGCTAGAATGACAAGATTGACTTTTGGTGTAACTTCATCACCGTTTCTTGCAACCCAAGTTTTAAGACAAGTAGCCACTGATCACCAGTCCGAATACCCGGCAGCCTCAACCGTCGTTCTAGAAGATTTCTACGTAGATGACTGCTTAACCGGAGCCGAATCCGAGGATGAAGCTATTCAGCTCCGTGCAGAACTGAACACTTTGCTGAACTGTGCTGGAATGATACTTCGCAAGTGGAGATCCAGTTCAGAGCGAGTCCTCAATTCTATTCCAGAAATTCTACGAGAAAAGGAATCAACTCAACCGCTACCGTTACCTCAAGGCTTCCAGAAAACGTTGGGAATTCACTGGAACACTCGTGAGGACACTTTCTATGTAGCCATACCTACAGTTAATGATGTTAATGTATCTTCAACCACCAAGAGAAGTATTGCATCTCAAGCAGCACAAGTTTTTGATTTGTTAGGTTTTCATTCACCATCTGTTCTGTTTGTAAAAATCTTATTGCAGAAACTCTGGCAGCTTAAGCTTGGCTGGGATGACCCTGTTCCTGAGACAATCCTTTGTGACTGGCAGAGATGGAGGGATGACCTTCATTTACTTTCAGCATACCCTATCAGTCGTTGTTATCTTCAAGCTGGAAAGTCAGTTCTTCAGTTGGAACTACATGGATTCAGTGATGCATCAGAAGCAGCATATGGAGCAGTAGTGTATCTCAGGGTTTTATATCATGACTCAACTGTGTCAACTTCACTGATCATGGCGAAGTCCAAAGTTTCACCCCTCAAGCATGTTACCATACCTAAACTAGAACTTTGTGGTGCATTACTGTTGTCTAAACTCTTATCCTATGTCTGTCATGTGCTTCATATTTCTACAGGAAGTATCTATGCCTGGACAGACTCTTCTATTGTTCTTCATTGGCTCCAAACACCTACTCACCTGTTGAAGACATTTGTGGCAAATCGAGTTGGGGAAATACTCAGTAATATTTCACAGGACCGATGGAAACATGTACCTACCAAATCCAACCATGCTGACATAGCCTCCAGAGTATGTTTACCATCACAACTAGTCACATCTGAGTTATGGTGGATGGGACCACCATGGCTGTCACAGTCACCTATATTTTGGCCTGAGAACCCTCTTACCACTCAGACAAACTTACCTGAACTAAAGAAGCCACAACTAACTATGACAACTACAGTGAGAACGGACTTTTCTGACAGATTTTCATCCTACAATCACCTTCTCCGAATAACTGCTTGGATTCGTCGTTTTATGCGCAATTCTCGCATAAGTAAGAATTTGAGGAATACCTGTTCACACCTTACTTCTGAGGAAATCAACAGAGCAGAAATTCATGTTCTCCAAATTCATCAACAAAGAGAGTTCAGTGAAGATATCAAAGCAATCCAAAAGGGCAGACAAGTTTCAAACTATAGCACTCTTCGATACTTAAATTCTATCATGGGAAGTGAGGGATTGCTGCGTGTTGGAGGAAGACTGAGAAACTCGCAGTTGACTTCATCTCAAAAACACCCTATTATTCTCAATGGTAAAACTCATCTTACCCACATTCTAATAGACTACCACCACCATCTGCATCATCATGCTGGTCCGAGTTTACTTATTGGTAGTCTCTCTCCAATCTATTACATCACAGGAGCTAGAAAGGCTATCAGAGATGTTACCAGAGCTTGCATCACATGCAAATATTACCATGCAAAAGCTTTACACCAACAAATGGGACAACTTCCAGAAGCTAGGGTAACACTTTCATCTCCGTTTACTGTAACTGGTGTGGATTTTGCTGGCCCATTCTCTATTAAACTTGGCCGTATAAGAAAGCCAGTAGTTGTTAAAGGATACATATCTCTCTTCGTTTGTTTTGCTACGAAAGCTATCCATATTGAAATCGTTACCGATCTTTCAACTGAGTCATTTATAGCAGCTCTACGTCGATTTATTGCCATCAGAAGTGCTCCTTCTGAAATTGTTTTGGACAACGGAACAAATTTTGTCGGTGCAAAACATCAGCTTAAAGAGATCTATGATTTTTTGAACAGCAAAAGAACTACCGAGTCAGTAGCCAAATACTTCGCTGATCGACGTATTAAGTGGACACATATACCTAGTCGCAGTCCAAACTTCGGTGGTCTTTGGGAAACAGCAGTAAAATCAGTCAAAGTATTGCTTCGCAAAGTTGTAGGCTCAAATGTATTATCTTACGAGGAGTTAGATACTCTCACCAAAGAGATATCAGCCGATCTAAATTCTAGACCACTTGTTCAAATGGACTCTGCTCCTGAAGATGGAATTGAACCGTTAACACCTAGTTTCCCTTCCAGAAAACATACCAGTTAAGAACATAGCTTGCAACAAGAGATGGAGTTTAGTTCAAAGACTCGCCAAAGATTTCTGGAACCGATGGTCCTGTGAGTACATACAGACTCTCAACCGCTACACCAAGTGGAATAGACTTGCAAAGAACTACAAAGTTGGAGATGTAGTTTTCTGTAAAGACCTCCCAGAGACACCTCACAGAACTTGGCCTCTTGCAAGAGTAGTAGCCCTTCATCCAGGAAGAGATGGATTAGTCAGAGTGGTTACTCTATTAGCTGGAGGAAAGGAGTATAAAAGACCAACCAACAAATTGATTCTTTTAGTTGAAGAGCTACCACATTCAGCACCTGTCCCGCCCCAGGATGGTCCAGCCCCACAAGCAGGTCTGGACACGGAATAGTACTGGTTCATTCTTCAAACATTATTCGTATCGAACATCATCATATCGAACATTGTTTTAGTTATGCGCATGTCAAGTCTTCCGTTTTTTGTTCATGCGTGTGCGTTATTGTAGTTACCCGTTGTTGTTACCGTTACCTTTTAGTTGTTTTACTGTCGTTCATTCTAAATAACTTTCTTTCACAACTCTAATATTATATCATCACTTGATCGTTTATCAGGGATAATTAGCTATTCCCGTCGTTATCACCTCAATCGGATAGTTTAGGTAGTTCCAATTATCCCCAGCGCATTTGGCTTTACCAGATGGTGTGAAATTAATTGAAGGTATGCTAAAGAAAACATGTTTTGAAATAAAATTTAAGCTTGATTTATTTTCTAACAGATTGTATTGACAAGAAGTATGGACCAGGAACTTTCGTGCAGCATTCCCAGGACATTTACAAAAAATGCATAGACATAGCTAACAGACTTAAGCGAGCACAGAAGTAAATGTACTGTGTACACAATTGTGGACAATATTGTAACTTTATTTATATTTATTCATTTGGCAGAGAAACATTGTCATGCAATACTTACGTTTCTTGGTAATGTTTTATTAATTTGTAACTAAAATATTCTCTGTTCTTCTCAAGAACTTACAAGATCTTAATTGAGATCTTATAAGTTCTTGCCAAGAACTTATAAGATCTTAGCTAATATCTTATGTGTTCTTGGCAAGAACTTATAAGATCTCAGCTAAGATCTTATGTGTTCATTTCAAGAACTTATAAGATCTCAGCTAAGATCTTATGTGTTCTTGGCAAGAACTTATAAGATCTCAGCTAAGATCTTATGTGTTCATGTCAAGAACTTATAAGATCTTAGCTAAGATCTTATGTGTTCTTGGCAAGAACTTGTAAGATCTCAGCTAAGATCTTATGTTCTTGTCAAGAACTTATAAGATCTCAGCTAAGATCTTATGTGTTCTTGTCAAGAACTTATAAGATCTCAGCTAAGATCTTATGTGTTCTTGTCAAGAACTTATAAGATCTTAGCTAAGATCTTATAAGTTCTTGCAAGTTCTTAGTAAGAAAATGTGTCAAATAATCTTATTAACTTGTAAGATCTTATAAGATCTTACGTCTTATAAGATCTTACCTTCTTATAAGATCTTAATAAGAATTTTTTGCTGGGACCCTCACTATCATCAGCACTTGTATCTGATACAAAATTGTCTGGACTACAAGCCAAATAAGGCTTCTCAGGACTGATGATTAGCCCAACTTTTTCAATTTTGATTCTTATCCCTTCCTCCTCCATTTTTATTACATATGACCTTCGTGCGCAGACTTCATTTTCATGACCCTAACACAGGGAAGGTGAGCTTGTGGATGTCGAGTGGTACAGCAAGTTCTTCACCAAGTTGGCTACTGGTGTGGATTTACATCGCTTGCAAATCACTCCGAAATGAAGAGGTAATTCTAGATCTTCTATGATGAAACCACATACCTATAGCATCATTCCCTTGATCCACAGTTTCCCTTTGGATTTGTTGTCTTTCTTTAGAGCTCAACCTCATACTCTCTTTATATTCTTTACAGAGCTGTAGCACTTCATGTGACGGCAGTGCAGGCTGTGCAGATGACGGACCATAGGTCAAAGAAGTGGTGCTTTTGGATGTTGGCAGATATCTACATAGTGAAGATAACAAAGAAGGTTAGATTATTATTGATTACTAAATGCTTTGAAAGTATTGGTACTGTAAGGTATACATACATGCATATAACTACTAATTTGAACTTAATTGCATAAGATCAAGTCTATGTTATGATATACTACCATTATTTTAACCCTTTCGTTCCCAATCCCGCTTTGAAGCAGGTGAAGACCGGTTGGCTTCTCCGAATTTTTTAAAATAGTTACTTTATAGCTAGAACCTTCAGATTGCATACACAGGTGCCCAATGCGTTGGAGAAGCATCTAAAATAGCTTTCAGTGAGGGCTGCTTCGACAGTACCTCACAGCAGTTGCGTTTATTTCTTCCTCGGCAAAAAAAAACAACATCGGTTCTCCGTCGAATTTTAAAAAAGTTACCTTCTTCACAGCAGCTTCACTTATGGATCCAGTCATCTCCAGAGCTTTGTAGAAGCAGCAAAAAATTGCTTGAGCCCAGTAGCCTTCCGTAACACATTGAAACAACCGCTTCTTTGCCGACCAAGACTTTGCGGTTTGACTTACTGTCTTCTTTTTTTTTATAAAATCGCCAGTTCAACTGGGGACCTCCCCATTACGTACAGTCTTAGGTAATGCTTATTACATCATAGGAAAAAAGTGAGCGTGTCGTGTGATCCAGGTAACTATGCAAAAAAAATTTTTTTTCAAAGTCAATTTGGAAAGATGGCGTCTACCAGTTATAGTGCTGTGAAAGTCTTAGACTTGCTTGATACTAACTCTAGCGACTCAGGATCAAGCGGAGAAGAGGGAGACGGCATCTAGGGCTATAGGAGGTCCTGTATCAGGGTTGGGGACCAAACCCCGTCAACTCTGACACTGACAATGGAAGTCAAGAAGATGATCGATGTAAGCTTGTCTTTCTCTTGTCTTTCTCTTGAAAACTAGCAAGCTTCTGTTGTGGAAAGGACTTATTTATAGCTATATTGAGATAGAGAAAGCTGTTTAGCTATAATATATATATATTTCATTGAGTTTTGAGATTTGAAAGTGGGTTTTGGTTTGTTGAACAATTTCAAATTTTCAAAAAAATTTAATTTTTTTTTACCAGAATGTACTACTAGGACCAGATGTGTATGCAGTCACCGACTCGATTGTGAAGAGGGATTGTGAAGAGGACGCAGATGAGGCAAGGAGCAGAGTCTTCCATTGATGAAGGAGATGCCGGACCTGGCGAAGTACACTCGGAGCCCCACCCCCCCTCCCTCCCAAACAAAAATCCTGTATGAAACCGCATACAATACATCATAAAGTTGCAATTATATTGGATCATGAATAATTTGTTGTTTGTATTACAAATATCTTTGTTGTTTGTGTTTTTGTGTATATGAAATAGTTTTGTAGTGGAGCTCCGATGTCCGATGGCATATGTTCCTTGTGGACACTCATAGATGTCTCCTACATGATCACAATCAGCACCAAACACAGCAAACAACATATTTTATTGTTGAACTAATATAATATTGGTATAAAGTACATCAAACAATATTATTTCTATTTTTTTTTTTTTTTTTTATTGATGGGAAAAGTGGAATTTTTGGGGGGAAAAATTTTTTAAGTAATAGTAGAGGGCCTAAATATTATTCAATTTTCTCAATCAAAAAATGAGGGGAATCCCAAACTCTTGGTCTATTTAGTGATATACGGTTGCTATGGGGTTTTCCCAGCCAGCATCGAGTTAAAAAAATAAAACGGTAATGCACTATTCCGCGGTAGAAGATTAGATTTTTCCGCGCGCGTCCAAACAATTCGGGAACGAGAGGGTTAACTGGAAATTTAGACATAAATTAGTAGAATGCTAATTATCAGGACCAAGAAATAATTAAAAAATATATTACACAAGGTAACTATTGGAAGTAGTCTAGTAATTCTAGCTCTGCACATGGTTTATGTACAAATAATTACATACTTGCTTCTTTTGCATTGTTCCTTGTAGGAAAGCTTAGATTTCCTTTCAGTGGACTTCTCATGATTTTCTTCTTTTTTTTATCATGGCACATGGTAACGTCTGCAGGTGCAGATCCTGTGGCTCGGGCCCATGTTTTGGAAGTCCAGTCTGGTCCTAGCTGGAATTGAAGACCTGCTCCATAACGGCGATGTTGAAAGGAACCTCTTTGAACTCGGTTGTGCAATTAGTCTGTTTTGGTATGGGGAAGGACTTGTAGTTATGGGATGAGGTTACCCTTCGTTTTTTAGACATGATTGGACAGCATTTGCAACCTGCAATCCCACAACATGCCGAATGTCCTCCTAGATTGGGTGTCTTCCTGTGTTATTGGTAGTTAGGGTTGACCTTTGACCTTGGCTTTCACCAGGGTATTTCCCAGGGTTCTGGTTTTCTTCAGGCTCAAAGCACATTCCACTGAATATGGCGACACTTTTCCTAACACAAAGTGACGATGCTTTACCGAACCGCACAAAGCTCATGAATTATTCATGAATACACACACCGTCGGTTGTTGTTACTGACACACAAGCGTATTATTATTTAGATAGTTATGAATATTGTTATTACTGTTCTGTTGTCACTGTTCTGGTGTTGCTTGTAATGTGGTGGTCCTAGCCCTAGTACTCAATAGTGGGTGACCTGTGAATATGCGATTGATACCGGAGGTTCACGGGTGGAGCCATATTGAGTTCCCAATGTAGGCCGGGGCCTGGGTTGCTAGTTGACGACCCCTACAACACCATTAGTACTATAGGACCAGCTAAGTTGCTGCCGACTACTACCTAGTGCCACCTCCCACCACAAGTTGCACTTTCACGTACTACAACTCACTGCAATGCATTATCACGTCATTATTGAAAACAACAGTAACAAATGCTATTGACCAATGCTACTAGCATGGAAGGAATGATCAGGCTGAACAATACATGCACACACACATCAGGTCACTACCCCTAGGGGATACAGCAGTTAATCCATTGCAGTTCAACCTGTGGCGTTTGGTGCTGCTTGAGGGCATGAGGACCTCATATTCTCTCCTCTACACTTTGCACAAAGGTGAGCGAAGCAGCACAGAAGAACAGAACACACCTTCCCATCGTTCCATGCATAACTCACCTCTTCTTGGGCCGATGCTGGGATGCACCTTCAGCACCTGTGGGCAGGGCCACCCACAGGCTCCCCATAGCACTGGCCATCCATAAGGATCTAGAGTACAATGTTTGATCTACAGTGCACATAGTAACTATTGGGATATGAAAGGACAGTTTGTCTGACCAAATCCAGAAATGGTCAGACATATTAAGATTTTGGTCGGACATAAATTATTATATATTTTTTGTACAGATAAATTCCTTGGAAAGATCCAAATGGAGTTAACTGACTTTAATTGATTTATTGTTGTTGTTTTTTGTAGACAAAAAATTGAGAACTGTGTTTACCAATGAGAATGTGTAATTAAGAAGAATATTTTAATAAAGGAGATATGAAATTGAGAACATTGTTTTTAACAAATGAGAATACAAAGTTGATGCAGTGTTTTAATATTGAGAATGATTAGCTAGCTGCATATATTAGTCATTATGACCTTCACTGTCACAGTCCGAGTTGTTGTTGCTGGAATCACTGTCTAGTAACTTTTCCCAGTCTGATGGACTCCAGCAGAACTCGGCATCATCATCCTCGTCGTCCGAATGTCTTGTTGCTGCTCTCTTCTTCCTGGGTCCAGTGTGATTACCAGAAACTCGTCTAATCTTCTCTCTCTGCCACAGGTTCACAGCGGTAGTAGCATCCCACTGTTCCAGAGGAGGCCCCTCAATTCGTATTTGAAGAAGGTGGTCCAAGTGATCTTCTCCTAGAGATGTTCGTCTGTTTGTTTTTGTAAGTTTCAGCTGTGAGAAGCAGCGCTCCACGTGAGCATTGGATAAAGGAATGGTAAAAGTGAGTTCAACTAAGGTAAGTATATTGTTCCACTTCTTAGCATCACATGAATTGAATAATTTCCACCAAACAACTGAAACTAAGTTAATATACTGCTTAGCATACCAAACCATATCATCCCATTCTTGCTGAAGTAGAGCAGAATTAACATCAGCCTTCTGGAGGGGAACAGCGAACCTCAACTGTAAGTTTTGAATTGCCTCATGCCCAAAAGATGCATCAGCCACCTTTTCCCACCCATGAGTAGCCAAAATTTTCAGCGCATCTGAAAGAGTTTCTGTGTCTGACCCTATGCGAGTTTTCAAACGATCACGTAGGCAGTATAAAATTGAGTCTATGAAGCCTTGGTAGTTGTTCCTTAAGAAATCCAAAGTTTGATCAAAATTAGTTATTTCAACATTTTGATATATTTTATTAGAAGTGCCACCATTTTGATCTTCCTTAATTCTGTATAACACTTTCTTTACAGATGGAAAGACAGTTAATTCTGTGCTTTTCAAACTGCAGTGTTTGTTCTAAGAATAGCTTCAATGGCATTAACAATGCACAACTGTTCTGACTGAAGGCATTTGCAGAGTATAGAAACAGGTTGCAAAATGTCATGGAAGGCTGCACAACCTAACAATATCCTACTGTTTCTCCATTTACGCAAGTACCCTATCAATTTTTGCTTGTCACTAGGTTTGGTAGATGGGCTTTCACTAAGAGTAATTAAATGATTCATATAAGCCCCAAACCTGTCAAGTATCCGCTGAAGAGCCTGAACTTTGTGACAAACAAATCTTGTACCACATGCACGTTTAGGTTTATTCCCATGACCAGCTGGAAAATCTGGTACATCCAGTAATGACTTTAGTTCACTAGTTACTTCCTCAAGTTCTCTACACTTTTTAGGCGCCTTAGAGTACACATAATATATTTGCATGAGAAATTCATCAATACATGTATTAGTAAATAGTGTTTGCTTTAAAGCATCTTTCAAAGACAGCTCAAGCCTGTGAGATAAACACCAAATAGTAATCAGCCATGGCCTACTAGAACAAAGCAATCCACGCAATCCCCGCTCACCCATATTTACACTCGCACCATCACACCCGAAACCAATAAGTTTGCTAGTCTCACAATCCATTCCAATACATGACATTGCATCTTGCAGACACTCAAATAATCCTGATGCATCAACTGATTTAGGTTGTTTTACACACAAGTATTTGCTACGTATATGCACAACCCCATCATCTCCATGAGGGTCAAAGAAAATAGCCATAAACATTTCCTGTTCCATATTGCCAGAGTCAGTACTGCCATCCATCTGTATGCTAAAAAATTTAGCATCATGCAATGCTTTAGTCAACTGATTACGAAAATCTTTTGCTATAAATTCTATAAATGTCGCACATGCTTGCTCATTCCTGTATGTCTCCCCTAAGTTTACTCCATGTCTCTGCTGTAGCTCACAGAGTGGCTTCATCTTACTAAAAGCTAGACCCTCCACAGCTATAAAATATGCAATATCAAACAATTTTCTAACCTTCTCTTCAGTCCCTTTCTCTAAGCCTGAAAGAGCCCTTGCAATAGGAGCATATTCAAAAACGCTGGCAGATTGTTCTTTCTTTAGCAGTCTCATAGCAACTTCATGCATAGTTGAACGTGCATGGTCCTTCAAACTTGAAGTGCGAAGATTAGCTGAGCCTTCAATAAACGCAAGACTGAAGTTCCTGTAACCTCTAAGCTTGTCCATGAATCGTTCATACACTGAGTACTTCAAACAGGACACCCGCGATCGATCGGCTTTCTCGTACTTCAACCAAGTAGCTGTATTGAAGGCCTTGTCGTAGTCAGTTATCCATTTCTCCACCGTAGCTACTGATACTGCTCGTCTCTTTAGTTGCGAACCACTGCAACTGCTACTACTGCCGCCTTCACTTTCTGAAGCGATACGTTTGGTGGCCATTTTGTAGTTGAGTGATGATTCAGCACCTTAATCGCGCGTTTTTTATCACACATTTATACCGCATTTTAATAACCGCTTCTGTTAAACGGTCACTTTTTCCGATCAAGTTCAATTTGGACTGCTCAAGCTCTTATTTTGATCGGAAATTGTCCGGTGACCGACTGTCACTATGTTCACTGATAATGTACACTTTATGATTGTAGAGCTAAAAATATTTCTACTAACGAAATGCATTCGTCTCTTAAGTCAGAAGTAATAGTTCACATTGTATGGTTTGTGTTGAGTTGAGTTGGCATGACTGCAAGCGTGGTAAGTGAGGAATGCATTTAGTACTTAACCGGAAGTAATTTGAAACCAAATGCAGGTGTGCATTAATTCTTTAACTATTGTAAGAAAGAATTTAGTGAAGTTTATGGAGTATTTCGGGTGCTGTACAGTTAATCTTGTCTGTTTTCAACTGTATTTGTTTCTTGCGTGCAGATAATGTACAGCAGATGGATAACGCAAACTGGTGAGGCGTTCTTCTAAAGAGACAAGATTAAAAGCAGTCGATTCTACCTACTTTGTCCCAAGAAATATTCTGATACTAGCAAGTACCCTGCCACACAGTGGAGCTTGACGTATTGCAAAGAAAGAATGCAGTAGCACAAGTTATCTTGCTCAGTTAATATTCTCTACCATTGGTTAAGGTTACATAGTTTCCCTATCTCCTGCTCTCTTTTTTTCTGAACCATCAGAGCTTTTCTTATACCCCATCTCTGCTTTCTTCAGCTCTTCTTCTTTTGCTTTGTCTATCTCTCCTGCTTCTGAATTTCTATCCTACTTTGAGAAACTTTGACTTCTATTTCGTACTTTCGCCTTCCTTTTGGAAACTAATGTAGCCTTTACTCGTCGATTCCACCCGCTTTTTAGTTATAATTAATCGCTCGCCTTTTTGCCTTCTCTTCCCTTCCATTTTAAACCTACGCATTACCCCGCAGATTCCACCCGCTTTTTAGTTACGATTAATCGTCTTTTACTTTCTCTTTCATACTTTCGCCCCCTTTTGAAACCTACGCCCCAGAGCATTTACGTCTTTGCTGGTAAAATAGTAATCTCTGCTTCCCTTGCCATACTTCTGACTCTCTTAAATTTTATAGCCTGTAGCCAATACAATTCAGTGTTCAGTAAAATGGCTTCAACTTCAGGCAGTGAACATTGCAGCTTAGAACGTGAAGCCCTCATTTGAAACCTACGCAGCCTCCCATCGTCTATTGCACCCACTTTTTATAATTAACCTGCAATTTCTACTGAGTGTGAGGACACTTTACCGACCGTGTGATGACAATGCCTTGCCAATCCGTCCAAAGCTCATGAATTATTCATGAATACACATACCGTTGGTCGTCGTTACTGACACACAAGTGTATTATTATATAGATTCAGTTGTTACTTGTTTTTCTGTTGAATTGATAGCTCAAATATAATCTTGGGAAATTCTTCTTGCACAATCTTCTTCTAAATTAAGAGCTACTTAACAATGAATTTGTATTTTTTTGATTATTTTTTTTCCCTATAATAGGACTTATCTGAACATCAGATTTGTCTTCAATCTTAGAGAATTATTTCTGTCACTGGGTTTGTCATACACTTTATAACAATCTCCGTCTGGATTATCATTATCATGAATGGAGTGTGATATTTTTATGGTATCTGTTTGGTTGTGTTCACATGTGTCAGAAGTTACTAATTCCATTGTGGGAATACATTTTACACTTGAAGGTTATGATAGCAGTCTTTACATTTTTTCATCTTCCAGATGCCATCTCTTGCACAGGTCTCTCTTGTTCACATGTTCCTTCTAACTTTGCCTTGGATCGTCTACTTATGCCCTGGCTTGAAACATGAGTGGGAGGTAAAGTGTTTGTGTTGCATATTGGCTCCGAAACACTACTCTAGGATTTGGTACTGTTGTCTATGGGATTATGTGCACATATGCTAGGCTTTTTCACTATCATTTCTTGTATCCTTTCCCTTTGTGGTGTGCCTGTTACACTTTGTGGTGTGCCTGTTACACTTTGTGGTGTGCCTGTTACACCTTTCCTGAATATGCTCACTACTTCGTGGATAGCATGAGTGATAGCATCAAGTCAGCCATAATATTATTCTGTTGCATATCATATCCATTGTGTCCAAGGTTGAATGCGTGTTGAATGCAAGCAACACTCACTCCATGCATTATTTGTGGTAAATATATATATATATATATATATATACAGTATAAATACACACAACGAGGGCTTCTTTGAAGGAATTTTAACTTGGTAAACAGAGATTGCTTAGTGCACTATTACTTCTTGTAACTTTAATATATTACCCTCGCACCGTCATGATTCAGTTTGGTTCATTCAATTGGTACTTTCAACACTAAGAAAAGGTTACAAACATAACACTATTAAAACTAAAACACTGAGGCTACAAAGTAATGTTCTATAAGCTACACACATATCTCACTATATCTACTCGTTGTTCACGTGACTTGTCCAGCTTTGACTTGTCCATCTACTGGGTGGGCGGCTCGAAGCACATGAGGGAGGTGTGGCAGTAGCAAGCAGGTCTGGACGAAGAGTAACAGCCATACAACAGCGGGAAGAATACCATGCCATAGATGATGCTAAAAACCCAGCCAAACGTGCTCCAAATTACCAACGCATCGCGGCCCATCATTCTGTAGTAACTGGGAGCCACTAGGCAAGCCACTCGATCCCCAATAAGAACAAGAATGAGAATAGTGCGAGCAGAGGTCAGAATTAGATATGCTACTGAAGAAAATACGCACAAGTGCATGCCTATTTTTTCAAATGCTTGCGAGTGTTCCATGAAAACAATGATCAAGTTAGTCATGGCCCACTGGTGGAATACATCGTAGTGTAGAGATCTATCGATATTGTAGAGTGTCAGGGAAATGCAAGTCGAGAAGACTGCTATCATCATCTCAGGTTGTGTGAGCAGAGTGATGGCCATCTCTATGTCTATGGTATTAAGACAGTATTGTACATACAAACACACATACTACTACAACTAGTATAGAAGTAGAGGGTCTTACCTTACTTTGGAGTAGATTTCTAGTAAGATTCTTCCGTATTTCTTCCGAGCACACTTCACCAGTATTGTGGCTGTAGCTTTGTCCTCCCAGAGTGTCATATGACTGTATTGTAAGGCAGTTTTGTATGGGGCATTCTTCAGCATACTAGAGAATCCTGTTATTGGCAAGTATTTAGTTATTTAATTAAGTTGACACCTGACAGTGAGACGGAACGGATGTAAATGAAGACTTTTGTTTGTTAATTTAAAAACATAAGGGAACTTGCAAAGATGCCCACTTATGTTACAAAAAAAAAAAAAAAAAAAAAAAACCTGTTGAATTTACATTACTAAATTACTTCTTCATTTTACCATTAAGTCTACATCTGTTTTGTTACGTAGTGTACATACAATTGTATTTTGATTCACAAAGTCTCGTACGGGACATCAAAGCATTTGTAATATGATGTGATCTTCCATTTTTAATCTGCTGTGGTTGCAATTGTAATGCTTAGAACTCTTTCCACATCTCCGTTAGCCGAACTCTAACAAACTTTTCACAAAGGCTAAAGATGTGTATGTATATTATATACATATAAAGAAAGCTAGTATGAATTTTTTTATCTCGGCCAAGAATTTGCAGATTCATCAATATTCCCCTGCAAAATTAAGACTCTGCTGGAAATGTTTTGTATTATAATAATATACACTAACATCAGTTACCCGAACGTTAAGCCCAAGGGTTTTAGGATATCGTGACCACTTAAGTGTCAAGTGATAAATGAACGACTACGACAGCATTTCAATTTTTTAAAAACAATACTGACAATAACAACATTACGTGTCACCTTCACATGTACGGAAAGTTTTAATGTTTTTTTTTGACGTTTTCACTAAGTTTAGTTGGCTTCAAGTATCAAGATCATTGATAGTCATTGCGGTGCTCTCAGGAACATGTACTTGCTACTGTAAATATGCAAGAACTATTTCCAGTGCATTGCAAGCTTTACATGAGACCAGATGAGGCACGACAGCATTGCCCTCTCATTGTTATTCTCTGCCGTTGGCTCAGTGGCATGCCTAATGAATGATCTCTTCCTTGGTGTACTGAATGTCCACAATCATGGCACTCTGGTCATCAGACCATTCATTACCATTCAGCAGTGCTTGAGATTCTCCTGGCAGTGTCGGATTGTTCTACAAAGGGTGGTTATGCTTGCTTGTTTGGCAACAATTTCCACAGGAAGCAATTTCTTCTAACTTTTACAGATGATCAAGTGGAACACTTCATCCCGGCTCATTGCGGCTAATAAAATTGCATCCGAAGTATTTAACTGTTTAAGGAATACCTGAACAGTAAACTCTTCACGAGCATGCACACCAGTAAGTTGTGCTTATAATGACGTTCACAGGTCTCCATAGCACTTCAGTTCATTGGCTGAATTATTGTTGTTGTGTCAAGAGGCAGGTAAAGTTACTTGTCCATCTTTAGACTGTAGGCATTATATATCTGGATAGCATGAAGCATTGTCCAAAAGAAGGAGAGCCTCTTTTCTTTTTTTTTTCTTTTCTTTTTTCTTTTATTTCTTTTTTTTTCCCGCTGCGCCATACCCCAATACAAAGTGGAGGTGCTTCAAAATATTTCTTGTGTGTTCATGCAGTAAATGTCAATAATTGGGGCAGGGTATGTTAGTTATACGGTAAAGGGCGTCAGTGTGTTATATTTCCTTATCATAGCCATTAAACCTTGATTCTGAAAGTTTTAAGCAGTTCCATCTATTTACTATCCTTTGTCTGAAAACTTGCCAGAACTTTCATCTCCCCACGATTTGATCACGTGTTCAGTGGCCACTTCCTATCATGAGTGCGCGTGCTCAGTTGTGACATCATATATACATAACTACTAGTGGTGTGCTTGAGCACAAATGGCGAGCGAGCCTTAAACTACACTATTGTTAAATTTGATTTTAACAACTAACACTCAAGCTATTAAAATATAGTCGAGTTTTTAAATTACGTATGAGGTAAAGGGGTTTCAATGTCATAGTAACCGCTCCCGCAACAGTTTGAATTGAAAAAGAAGCAACAAAATCAAATCACGTTATTTAAAAATTTCTTTGTGATATTCTTAATAGTAGTTGTAACGCACAATACTTTCACACAACTGAACATACCTACGCAAGATTTACCTTCGTGGTTCGTCTAGTGGACAATGCATTTTTAAGTAAATACTGTTGAGTAGGGCTTATAACTGTGACAAATAGCGCATTAACTTACCACCGCCACTAACTCGAATAGAAATGGAGCTCCCATAAGATTTTGAATTTTAACTGCACCCGCAAAACAATTCAAAGCCGTAAACAATTCAATTTCTAAGGTGATACGGGTAATGGTCGCTAAACCGGAGGATTCTGTTTAGTGAAGTTTGGGACGGGGTCGAACGCGGAGCGAACACAAAAATACGGAGGGTCAAAGTACAAAATGACATACGTACGTCCATATATATAAATAAACAAACATCCCCGATTTTTTCATTTTTACCCCTGTAAGTGTCTCGCTCGCTACGCTCGCTCGCCAATGAGAAGGTTTCCGCAATAATCATCAAAATACATATAGGCTAAATTTTGCATAGAGACAATTATATTTCACTAGATTTTCAATGTATGTCTTTTCCTATTTATGTGTATTTAAAGATATATTTTACTTCTTTTTTACAACTTCATTCCTTATGCAAGTGCCAGTAGATAGGAAACTCCGTTAAAAATGTGGAAGAACTAAAAGATTTAGAAACAGCTAATAATAATAATAATAATAATAATAATAATAATAATAATAATAACTAGTGATGTGCTTGAGCACAAATGGCGAGCGAGCCTAAAGACTATACTATTTTTATATGAATGATTTTGACTTCTAACACTGAAGCTACTCAAAATAAGGTCCAGTTTTTAAATTTCGCATGCACAGTAAAGGGATTTCAGTGCCATAGTAACAACTCTCTTCAACTGCTTGAATTGAAGGGAAAAAACAACAACAAAACAATACACGTTATTTAAACGTTTTCTTTGTGATATTCTTTAGCTAAGTAGTGGTTGTAACACACAATGCTTTGACACAACTGGACATGCACCTACACAGACTTACCTTCGCAGTAGTCTAGTGGACAATGTATTTTCAGGTAAATACTGTTGCGCATGGCTTATAACCATGACAAAGAGCGCATTGGCTTACCACTGCCACTAACTCGAATAGAAATGGAAGTCCCTTAAAAGTTTTCAAGTTTTAACTGCACCCGCAAAAGAATTCAAAACGGTAAACAATTCAATTTCTAGGGTGATACGGGTACTGATCGATAAACCAGAAGATTCTGTTTAGTGCAATTTGGGACGGGGTCGACCACTGAACTAACACAAAAACGCGAGGGTCAAAGTACAAAAATGCCTTACGTACGTCCAAACATATATATAAGCAAACAAACATCCCCGATTTTCAATTGTGTTACCCCTGTAAGTGTCTCACTCGCTCGCCAATAATAATAATAATTCAGCGAAGCGAGCGGCGCTGACTCTCTAATGAGTTCGCGATATATTTAGGTCTAGGAATTGTTTTTGTTCTTGTGTGGGCGTACGTGTGCAAATTTTCTCCTACGCGCTTGCGCGGGCCGGGTAACCTTTTTAGCAACATTTTGTTTTGTTTACCCGCCGTACGAAGTAGCGATGCCCAGTGAAACAAATTCTGCAAAAGAGACACAAAACGTTAGAAACGCTCGGTCAAGAGCTTTGAGGGCGTTAGAAACTCCAGAAGAAAAATTAGTAAGGAGAGAGATAAGAAATGAAAAAGACAGGGCAAGGAGGAGGAGAGCTAAAACGAAACAGAAACAGGTAGCAAAGTAAATAATCTTTCTTTTTGAAAAGCCATTAAATGTTCCTAATTTATATATTTATTAGACTATTCCTGAGGATTACGGTACCAGGATCCTTCATCATAGAAAAAAGCTACCACTATTGTTTTCTCACTTTGACAGTATTTTGTAGCCACACACCAAGCATGCATGGAATAGCTGCAATTACAGGGAACATGCATCGCTCGCTTCGCTATTTTGTGCTATTAGAGCGCATCACTAGTAATAATAATAATAGTAATAATAATAATAATAATATTAATGATGGTAATAATAAAAAGAGAAATTAAAAATAATGATATTTGGTTTGTAAGTATAAACTTGCCATTTGTCCTTGCTTGTAACTGAGAAAGTTCACACAGTTTGCTCAGTTGCTAATTATGTGATTATTACGTTGTTATTTCTTCTTCAGTTCATGGTCAGCCTAGAGAAATTGTGAGGTCTATTCTGCCAGTGAGAAATTCTTTTGTCTTTTTTGACGTCAATGAGAAATCTTTCCATCAGGCAAGTTTAGTTTATTATGTAGTAGGCTGGAAAGTATACAATGAGAAATTTAGTTGTGAAACTGCAGAAAACAGACTTGATGGTGCAGTGATTCTGATATTTTTTGATTACATGTGAATACTGGAATAAATCGTTATTATCTTGTTTTGTCTTCTGGTCCACTGGAATTGCCACCTAACGTGCAACAGTCACTGTTAATTCGGACCTCAACAATTAACTGTTTTATTGTAAAGGCTGAGCAATTTAGAACTTAAAAGGTTTTGAAGACATACATTAGTAAGAGTTTCTCAAGGACTTCATGTATCAATATTTACATTGCTGTTTCAGAGCATCTTTTATTCAATACCTCAAAACCTCAAAGTTTACTACAAGTTTTATACTAAGCATTGAGAGGGCTCTAATTGAGAATGGTTACGTGGGTGTATTGGAGGAAGTTTGTTCCATACACATTCTCCCTTGCAGGTGTCTGAGGTTCTCTGTGCCAGCAAGTCCCGCATCTCTGTCAATGGCTGGTTTCATGGCCCTCCTTCTCCGAGATCTGTCCCTTACAAACCTATACCTCAAAGCCTGACTTCACCTACTGACTTGAACGTAAGCTAAATAATGTATGATCAATGGTGCTGTGAAATAAAGCAAGGAGTACATATGTTAGTATCTTGCTTTGGAGGAATGACTATAGGTAGATTGTATCTATTAATTTATTGAAGATTAAATGCCTAAACAATGTTGAAGTAGGATCATAATGTGTTCATATTTTTTCTAAGCTTATGTGTACAGGCCAAATGTGTAACAGTGATCAACTATACAGCATATACTATGTTGAAAATAATTGGTCGACAGATCTAGGGAATTTTTAGCTAACGGTTTATATGGACATCCGTAGGAAAAAAAAAACTGAGTCACTGCAAAAAAATTTTTTTTTAAAGAGATCATTACACGTGAAACGCTGAGTATTCCTAATCTCTGAATATTGTTTAATTATGGAGAGACTTTATTGGCGAGCGAGCGTAGCGAGCGAGACACTTACAGGGGTAACACAATCGAAAATCGGGGATGTTTATTTATTTATTTGTATATATGTATGGACGTATGTATGTCATTTTGTACTTTGACCCTCGCGTTTTTGTGTTAGTTCGGTTGTCGACCCCGTTCCAAATTGCACTAAACAGAGTCCTCTGGTGATCGATCAGTACCCGTATTACCGTGTTGAATTCTTTTGCGGGTGCAGTTCAAACTTGAAAACTTAAGGGACTTCCATTTCTATTGGAGTTAGTGGGGGTGGTAAGTCAATGCGCTCTTTGTCATGGTTACAAGCCGTGCGCAACAGTATTTACTTGAAAATACATTGTCCACTAGACTACTGCGAAGGTAAGTCTGTGTAGGTGCATGTCCAGTTGTGTCAAAGCATTGTGTGTTACAACCACTACTTAGCTAAAGAATATCACAAAGAAAACTTTCAAATAACGTGTATTGTTCTGTTGTTGTTGTTTTTTCCTTCAATTCAAGCAGTTGCAGAGAGTTGTTACTATGGCACTGAAATCCCTTTACCCTGTATGCTAAATTTAAAAACTGGACCTTATTTTCAGTAGCTTCAGTGTTAGAAGTCAATAAAAATAGTATAGTCTTTAGGCTCGCTCGCCATTTGTGCTCAAGCACACCACTAGTAGTCAGCACGACAAATTTATTATAGCAAATGTGGACCTATCTGTTATAATACAAGGACTAGTTTATAATATTGGATGAACTCCTATTAGTTAACAATCAATTCTATTTTATACAATAATAGGTTAGGTCACTGTGTTTTCTATCAATTGTTGTTGTTGTTTTGTTGTTGTTTTTTTGTTGTTGTTGTGGTTTTTTCTTGTATGGTATATTTATTTGTATTTCTATAGCATTCATTGTTATCATCTTTTTTATCACCGTATTCATTTATTATTTGTTGTTGTTGTTTAGTTGGCGGAGTTATCAGACTGGGTAAATCCGATGTATTTAGATGTGGGTACTCAAGCTCAGATCCAGCAGCAGTTTGAGTCTGATTCACAGATACAGCTGCAAGACTTTCTACTGGTCAGTGTTCCCATGGCATTACTTCCTTCTTTATCCTCAATGTCTAGAATGTTGCATGGTTAGCAATGGTAATGTGAAAGTATAGATTATTTCCGACGTTGTGAAGTTATGTTCTTCTCTTTGTTTTGTTTTTTTGTTGTTGTTTTTTTGTTTTGCTGTTTTTTGTTTTGTTTTGTTTTGTTTTGTTTTTTAGCTTTTGCTGTTCTTTTTCTTTCTTCTTTTTTTTTTGTTTTTTTGTTTTTTTTTGTTTTGTTTTGTTTTGTTTTGTTTTGTTTGTTGTTGTTGTTGTTGTTTTGCCATACAATTTCCCACTATTTATTTTTGTCTTATTCTTTGTGGTGAGGTTGTTGTTTTTTATTAATTTGCAAATTACATTGCTCACAATCAAAGCAGTTAAAGATTGTTTGGTTTTCCTCGTAATTATATAAGACACTCATGTGTACGTGTGATACGTTAGGAAGAGAAATATGCCATGTTGTGTGAAGAACTTAGAGAATGTGACAGGAAGAAGCTGTGGGTACAACACGGACCTCCTAATAGAAAGTATGATAACAGTATAACTTAATGTTTGCTATTGGCATGTTAGCAGTGCTTTACTAAATAAGACCTTTCTCTGTTTTTGTTAATAGATGCACCAATATGCTTCAAAAGAAACAGCTCTATCCAGTTTGCCGTGAATTTATCCAGCTAGTGACATCCAAGCCATTCTGTCTACTTCTCTCACACATGACGGAGCTAGAGTTAGTCAATAACCTCATCAAGTCAGATAATGCTGAAAATGGAGTCTCTGGTTGTAGCTCTGAAAGTAATGGTACCTCTTCACAATACCTAGCAACTAATACTGATGGACAGAATTCTACTCCTTCCAATGTGAAATCTTCAGTTTCTGACAATCATTCAGACAGTGTGGAACTGACTTCATCAGCTCTTTGCTGCAGTAGTGTAAACTGCTGGCATTCTGGGAGCTATACTCTTGCAGGGGACCCCAGTGACCCTGGTCTGGGAAAATTCTGCCTGGAAATATTTCTTCATTTTAATTGTGAAGGTAAAGCACTTTGTACACGTACATGTATGTATGTAGCCGGCAAGTAAAATTATAATTTACTTTTTTAATATTTAGATTGGTGTGAAGAATTTGGAGGGACAATAAATTACATTGCTGACGATGCTGATGAAGAGGTAGGCCAGTGAATATATTGTCTATGTGATTTATTAGGTACCTATACAGATAGCTGCAATAGTGTGGTAGTTCCAATCTGCATAATTGTCTGGTTTTGTGTTGGTTTTTTAATACGAGTGGCCCTTTCATTATTTTAATCTCGAATTTAACTTAACACACAGCCTAGACAGTGCATCCAATAAGCTCTAAACACATTTTTTTGTATTTTTTTCTACTTGACAGTCTTCAATTGTCATTTAGATTTGTAAAGGTTCCTTAATCTTAACTTATAATTTTTATATCATTATTTATGTAAACGCAGGTTGGTAAGAGGTTGTTATGTGGTGTTATTGCTGTCTTATGTTTTATGAAACCACTCCACACCGCAACATAAGAGGCAATACCGAAGATACACTTTAGTGTGGGCTCCAATGTAGTGATTAGAGCACCCACTGAGCGTGCTGTTAGCTGGGCCACTTAGAGCACCCACTGAGCATGCTGTTAGCTGGGCCTCTACTATGCTGCATCATTGCAGTTTTCTGGATTTTTTTTTAATTGTGTCAGTGTCTCCAATCAGAGTGCGGCTGATTGACCAACAGACTGGATGAGTACTATAGTCCTCTCACACATGCCCACTGAGGGTTAATGATCCGATTGGTTGTGGTGATCTATCAGCGGCCTTAACACACTCATGCATTCTAGACAATATAGAGACAAAATTCATAAACAACACGAGTTAGCAACGAAAAAAGAAGTGTGAATAAGAATGAGGTGATTATTTTATGAAATATGCTGCAACTTGTGCAAGTCACGATTTCCTTACTGCAGAAATAAAATGTTATATACTGTAACTAAAATATAAACTGACATAAACAATTTAATAACAGTCGTGCCATGAGAAATTACACCTAGCTCCAACTCATGAATTTTTTTCCTGGCTCCTATCATGCTATTAGTCCTGAATACAAATTTTATGCTATTATATCTCCTAATAATTTATGTAATAATACACTAGTGTGTTAGTAATGACAACGGCAATTGTTGTGTGTTTCATGGATACTTCATGAGCTGAACAGGTTGGTAAGGTGTCACCTAAAATGGAAAACATCATCACGTTCAGAAGAAGGTCAAAAAAATAACTAAGGCAATTAGAAATGAATGCAATCGTTGCTACAAGCGGCGAGGAACGGATGGAGAAGGCAATAGCTTTACAAACCTCAAGTCCACCATCATGGATTAAAAGACATTGAGCTGAGAAGCAGGAGAGATAGGTAATAGAGAAGAAGGGATTATATGACTTAAAAGAAAGAGCTGAATAGGAGGATAAGAAGAGCTGAGATGACTCAAGAAGAAAGAGAGAGAAACTATGTAACTTAGTCAAGTGGTAGAGGATAATGGATTTTTTTAAAAACCAAAAAAAAAACCTATGCTACTGCATTCTTATTTTGCAAAAGTTATAGTACATCAAGCACGGGAACCAAAAAAAAAAAAGCAAGTAAGAAAACAACAGACTGATACAGCTAAGCCAAATGACAGAATAATAAGATTGGATAAATACCTGAAGCTACTCCATTCCTAATTATTTTGTGCGTCAAGCGCCACGTTATAGCAGAGTACTTGCTAGTTATGATAATAATAGTAATAAAGAACTAATCACAAGGGTGAGAACAATCTCATTAAGCTATAGAGTAATTACACATGTGATGCCAAGGTAAACAGCCACTACATAGATTAATTGAATACTGAATTTCATTTGAATACACTCCCAATAGCACTCCAAGGGAAGAAGGAGTGCTCAAGTGACTCAAGGGAGAAGGAGGTCTAGTGTGGGAAATGCCTAGGATGGTTTAAGTATTGACATCACTACCTCCCTTAACTGATGATCCCCATCCACAGTTCAGTCCCACCTCAGTAATGCAGAAGCCCTCCTGCAGCATCTGTTTGGATATTGTTTGAAACCTGATTCACCTGTCATGTGATCACTCAGTTTGCCACCACTGCTGCTACAAGTAACATTCAATGGAGTCGTACTTAAGAATGCCACTATTACTTTTAACGTACGCTCAGTAGTGGAGCCATCCCGCAGTTCTTATTAAAGAATTCTTCTGATTGGTCCCCTAGCCCTAGCCCTTGCGCGGCGCTATAATTGGTCACGTGTGGCGCTATAATTGGTCACGCGCGGCGCTATAATTGGTCAAATGATTTGATAAACCAATGAAATGAGTTTTTTGATAAGAACTGCGGGACTGTAGCAGTAGTGAGACTATAACCCCAACATAACCATCGTTCCATATTGTGTGCTATTGGCACTGTTAGCTGCAAGTTTATAGCCAACATCTCAACAGTCACTGAAAAAAAAATGTCATGTGGACTTACTATTGTTGGGGTCCGTGACCCACTGACTCTAATTATCCTCGTCATCTAACCAGACCTCTTTGAAATGAACATTTACCCTACCTCATGTAGTTGCCCGAAGCCTGCTAACATTGGCTTAGGCGAGGGCCCGTTTTTTTTTTTCTTTTTTTCTTTCTTTGCGGGAAACTGAAAGTCGCAGAGGGAGTAGGCTATACAGGTTTCAAGCTCCCTGTCAATAGGATGGCCTTAGTGTAAAGGCCTAGTCCACTCTGCCAAACTCAGCTCTGGCCAGCTTCCATTCATGTCCCATTTATACAGGGGTTTTTGGGGGGGGGGGGGGGGGGGGGAGAGCTTAGGAAGGAGGGCCACACGTTTGTGTTACCATACCCACTTTTGCTGAAACCACACCCATTTTAAAAATCGTCTCTGGTCTAGAATTAGTGACATCAATTGGAAGACTAATGCATATTGCAATTGAAGGACCTCAATTAACTGAATAAACTTTCACCAAATATTATTAGATATATACAAACAACCAAATCACAGAATACCATTAGAAATCATAACCACAGAATGCCATTAAGTAGTAAATGTTATTAATTTATTTCATGAAATTCTGGGGGGGGGGGGCAGTATGAAACCCTGGTAAGTAATATGTGTTACATCGTTATCCCGTGTAGTAGAAACGTGTGTACACGGTGCAGATGCAGCGTGCACACCAATAAGGCGGTGATCATTATTACATCAGTTATAATTGCATCAATCTAACGGGTCTATAATTGAGGAATCATTGCTTTGTTACTGTTTTGTTCTTGTTGTTATTGTTATGTAGTTTCTGACACTGTCTCCACAGCCTAATTCACTAGCCCTAGTGTATCGTGATAAAGATCTCCTACAATTCACAAAGTACATTAACCACAGAAGTCTCTCTGTCACTCCAATCTCTTATCATTCAATATCTGCCACATACATTGAAGACTCTGCTCATGACTGACATTGTTATAAGTATTTGGTAGTTTGCTTGTTTTTAGTTTGGCAATGCCACGAAATTGACTCAAATTGAAAACAAAACATATTAATGCCACAAAATAGTACAAGCTACAGCAGGAAAATCCCTATGCTAATGTGATTAGCTACAATAGCTAAATTGTCTCTGGAATGGATTATCCTAATATTTTTAGCCTTGCCAGGGTTTGAAGGAAAAAAACATAATAGCCAGCACAAGATGGCTAAACCAATCCAATCGTATAAACAAGGAGAGGGACAAAATAATTAGTGTGGGATCTTCGCCATGAAAGCCTCCAATAGGGCTATATAAACCATTGAATAATGATGCAACATCAGATATTCTAAAATGTACTAATGCAACAGACACCAACAGAAACTGTATGAATTGCAAGAGGTGAGAAAGAGAGTGGTAAGATTTTGCTTCTTTCTGCAGGTCAATTAGGAATTGATAGTTATTGGGATATTTTTGTACTATAAGCACAGGGTGTGGTTGGTTATCCCCTTGTAACTACATTTACCATACATCTGTCATGCACAGATGTATGATATGCTTGCAAGAATACAGTGTGTGTATAAGAAAATAGCTACTGACTTCAGGAATCACTTAATTAATGTATAGCTAGGTCACTTCAGCTGGTTGATTTGACGATGTACCAGTTGCAAGACACGCGCCAGCTCACGTTTCAATTGGTAAAGGGTGTGTGGACGCAATCGCGAACGCTACGTCTTTTACTTTAATCCCCTTGTAACTACATTTACCATACATCTGTCATGCACAGATGTATGATATGCTTGCAAGAATACAGTGTGTGTATAAGAAAATAGCTACTGACTTCAGGAATCACTTAATTAATGTATAGCTAGGTCACTTCAGCTGGTTGATTTGACGATGTACCAGTTGCAAGACACGCGCCAGCTCACGTTTCAATTGGTAAAGGGTGTGTGGACGCAATCGCGAACGCTACGTCTTTTACTGACGAAAGACATTGGCAATCTTGAAGTAAAATGATTACTTTAAGGTTAATAGTTTTATCTGCCTCCGTGCTAAGTTCAGGTACGTATTAATCCGTAGAAATTAATATCGTTTTTAATTCGATGTTTTTTGTATGTTCATTTCAACAGTTCAATATTCCTACAACAATGGGAATGAAAAATTTCTTGGTACTGTAAAGGAGTTAGTTAGTGGCCTACCCATTCCTTATGACTTTGATCTAAATGTTATGTGCAATGGACCAGATGCTCAGTTGAAGTTTGGAACATCAGTCACCATAGATAAGGATCAAGATCTCCTCACTGGACTGGATCCTCTCCTAGACCGTGTCAATATCTCCATCAATTTGACAGATTTTAAAATCCCTATTCAAGGACAAATTATTTGCATGGCTGGTTCACAGATATATACCTTTGGACATCTTCTTCTGTTAAATCTCAGTAAGAGTTGAAAATATAACAAAATTTTGGACTTAGCTACATAAGTAGTAGCTATACACTCTTAGTTGTCAATATCTCTATCAAGCTGACAAAGTTGAAAATCCCTAATCCAGAAAAGCGCTGCTCTACAGACAAATACCTTTAGTTGTCATCTTTTTCTTTTAAATCTGAGTAAGAGTTGAAATAATTGGAAATAAATTAACTGTTTAAATAAGAAAGACAATAATATAAGTCTCAGACACCACATATTGACTCTGACTGAGTAGCCTTCTTCAGTGATAGATGATCACATCAGAAAAAACACTTATATAAGAGTAATTTGAATGTGAGCCCAAGTACTGAATTAAGCTTGCCTTAATCCTAAGACACATAACATTGTATTACTTTTGTAAGATACTGTATTAAATTATATATTATGAAGGATCACTAAGGAATGGAAATAACTAAAAATGTTTTATTACATATTCTTTAATACAAAAATTGCTAAGATAGCTAATTATGGTTTACATTCTAAACTCTAGCAAGATATGTTAATTTCCTTAAAATATTTACCATATATACAGCTGCCTCTAATTTGGACGTGACTGACTTCATCAATAATGATATCATGACTGCTTTGTATGCAAGCTTCTCACCAGGATCATCAGGCATAACATTTAATGCAGAATGGAGCCTAAACTCTACTACCAAATTTCCTCACATTTCTACTAGACTTGATGGCTCTCCAAAGAAAGAGTATAAAATGGAGACGATATTTTCAATAATAAACAAAGCTGTATTGGCAATTCTTCACTTACCAAGGTCCCTACTGTTCAAGTTAATAAATAAGGATTCCATGAATGGAATAAATATTGAACGGAAATCACCAATGGAGAAAGGTTAGTGGACTAAGTAGTTATTCTTACTACAATATTGCTAACTAATGATTATTTATAATTAGTATTACCTATACACTTTACAGAAAGAAAAATTAATAACTAGCTATTTTATATTTTTTTGTGTGGAATAGGTTACCTATTATCAGATTATTTTTAAAGCTAATATTTTGCTTCAGTTGCAGAAGTTAAGCTAGCTGAAATCATTTCCTTTTTTTTATTTTTATTTTTTATTTTACACTATTTTTCATGTAGCTATTTGTTTGTTTTTGTTTGTATTATTTTGTAGGAGATATTGACATTGCAGTATCATACTTTGGAACCAAGCTTGCCAGAAAACAGAAAGATATGCACTCAAAAATTAAAGGTATTATAATCACACGAGATTATTGCAATATGCAGCTAAAGCACAATAGTTTGCTAAATGATGAATAGCTATGTACTTAGTAAAAGGAAATTGGACTGGCTACAATTTGATGTAAAAAAATTTAAACCACAGCATTTTTGTCTTTTCAAAATTACTTCACAATAAGGAGATAACCTAGCTACCTAGCTAAAACTATTTTATTGAATGATAAAAATTTATAAAGCCTGTAATGTCTGATGATTTTGTAATTCCTGTGCAGGTAAACTTGATCGTCTTGTGACAAACCACCATGGAATAAAATATAGTGATGGTATACAACACACTGCTCCATCAAAAATTAAAGGTATGGTATAATAATTATAGCTATTAAAACTTGGCAATATTAGACAAACTAACTGTCGACTTGCTGAAACACCAATAGAGAGATTTGCTTTATAGAAATTAAAAAAAAAAAAAAATATATATATATATATAATCAGTGTGAGGATCTATGGCTAATTTACAACCATATATCTTTTTTTTTTGTGTGTGGCTATATTGTTATTGTAGGCAAAGGATTGAAATCTGCTTCTGTCAAAATATTAAACAAACTCAAAAATAACTTGAATGAAAAAGAAGATGGGTACAATCGTATCACTGCTATCATTGCTGCTTCTCTATTAAGTGTGGGCATTACTGGCTTCATTTCTGTTATGATTATCACTGTTATATTGTATCACAAAAACAAAAGAGGAAGAACAACACCTAAGGATATAGAATCTGGATCAAACATTGCTCACAATTCACGTATCATGCCAAAACCAGCTCGAACAGGACCAAGTAACATTCGACTATCTGCCTCCAGGTAAATATAGCAAGTAGCTATGGCTATAGATAAAAACAACAACAGAATTTCACCAATTATCCATAGATTGGCTATATCCATAGTAACCTAGCTAGCTACAACTAGCTAATAAATGTATAATTGATCAAATTCATCAATAAATAATAATTAGTGAAAATTTCAAATTAGCTACACCAAGATTGTATTTTATAATTAATGGCTATATTTATATTGATTCAATTTATACATGAGTTTGTTTTTTGTCTGATATTTAGAACTCGACCACGACTTCAATCTGCACCAGTGGTCAACTATGTGCCAGACTTTACAAATACTAGCCAATTTACTGTTCAACCTCAAGAAAACCTTTGCATGGAATCTCAAATTGTCAACAACACAGAAATGTCTCCATCTGATATTGTCAATGGGAGGAGCTCCTATTTGTTACAGCCACCCACTGAGAAAAGCAGCTTGAAATTATCCCAATCAAGCTCCAATCTGCAGAATGTTCCAGATACAAAGCAGCGTGTGAAATGTAATTCTGATAATGACAGTTCTCAGTACAGTCATATCTTTCAGGGAAAATTTCTTAATGTAATGCGAAAAGTTTCAACTTCTACACATTTGCCAAGTCCAAATAACACTGAAGGTATAAAGACCAAGATTATCCATGTCAAGCCAGTCAACACAAAGGAACAAATATAGTATTATACACTGTTGCATTTTACTAGCTATGATTATTCATGTATTACTTGCATAAAAATATTATGGACACGACAATAAACACACTCAATATAGTAGTTTTAGGGCTAGCTAGAACATAGATATACCAGATTTACTTAAATAAGTATATTTCATCCTAATTAAGATAGAGTTAAATCACAATCTGCAGGGATAAGCTATTACAACATTTATTAGAAATCTCATTTTGATTAGCATTTTAATACTATGGGGTATATATTATGAGGAAGAGTTGTTCTTTTGAATCACTGATATGCTATTGATTTAGTCGGATAATTTCTGACAAGCTACAAGTACCTGTTGACTGTTTTTGACTTACTTGGTGTATTCTACTCATGGATGAGAATATCACTTCAGTGCTATACCACATCCAAGAGGCAGCTAACTTGCACCAGTCTGTGTTTAACTAGCCCGTAATGACGACGAGGACGACGGCCTGTGTATTCATGAATAATTCATGAGCTTTGTATGGTTCGGTAAAGGCATTATCAAATCTTGTAGGTAAATGTCATCACATTCAGTAGAAAGTGCCAGTTAATTCTAAAAAGCGTGTGCAATAGACGAAGGAAGGCGGTGCGCGCAGATTTCAAAAGAAATAAAGATAGGGTAAAAGTGGATTAATAGGTAAGACGGCAGAGGTTTCAAATTGAAGGGAAGAGAAGGCAAAAAGGTGAGCGATTAATTGTAGCTAAAAAGCTAGTGGAATCGATGAGTAAAGACGGGGGGGGGGGGGGGGGGGGGGGGGGGGGGGGGGGGTTAGTTTCCAAAAGGAAGGCGAAAGGACGAAATAAAAGACAAAAGTTTCTCAAAGTATGATAGAAATTCAGAAGCATAGACGAAAGAAGGGACTTTATGCCTCAAGAAGAAGAGCTGAAGAAAGGAGTGGTGGGGTATATAAGAAAAACTGATATAGTTTAGAAAAAAAAAAGAGCAGGAGAGAAATGTAACCTTAACCAATGGTAGAAATAATAACTGAGCAAGATAACTTGTGCTACTGCATTCTTACTTTGCATTTCGTCAAGCCCACTATGTGGCAGGATACTTGCTAGTCTATTAATAATAGCTTGAGTGTCAGTACCGAACTATAGTCTCGCGTAGCCAGACCCTTTACCAATCGCTACGCGGGAAAAGGGTCACATAGAGCAGTTTGTTCAGTTCCCCTCACTAATTGGGGAGACCGCAAACAATAGGTGATGTAATATCCTGTGAAGTAAGACTGCTGAAACTTTTGCGCGTGTAGTATTTCTGTGCACAACTCTCCAACAGCCGTGTCAAAACTCTTCCTTTAGTGATGCCATTAGTTTAAGCAGTGACTTGGCCTTGCTTTTTTAAGATATCTGGAGTTGGAAGTTTCGCTTAATTTTTAACGGGCAGCATTTCCCAGCATAGCTTTGCACAAGTAACATTTCTTCATGGCAATACAGAACGAACTCTGCCTACTGATCTGAACAATTCACGCGCCTGAAAATATTTAACGATTTACACCCACACTAATTGAACCACAGTTAACCACTTGCTGACTAAGTAAGAACAAACTGCTCTATGTCAGTTTACCAGACCCTTTTCCCGCGCAGCGATTGGTAAAGGGTCTGGCTACGCGAGACTAGTACCGAACGGTGACCGACGGTGTGTGTATTCATGAATGATTCAAGAGTTTATACAGTCAGGTAAAGCATCGTCATCACAAGAAGGAAAAGGGGAAAGCTAATGATCAGCTAATTAACCCCTCAGCGTGCATGCGGGAGAGGTTATAGTAGTCGTCATGTCTGTTTGTCTGTTCTGTCGGTCTGTCACGCTCTGATTTTGGAGATTACTGAAAATTAACAGTTGATTTAGGTATGAACTTACTCAGGACGAAGATTTAAGACCTTTTATTGTGGCCAATTTAATTTGCTGTCTATTACATTCGTTTACCATGGGCACTAGTTGTTTAGTAAATTTTCCCATATGTCTGGGGGGATATAAGCTAAGCTATAAGACAAAAAAGAGAAGGGTCTATACCAAATCAATTCCTAGTGGAAAAGAACTTTAGCTTAGGTACAGGATCATCACAAACATCTTTATGTGACCACCTCCCATTTAAACCCAATCACCTTTATTCACAGTCAACTAATATCATTTGCAATATTGAACGAAGTTCAGCGCTACCAATAGAACAAGCAACATGTTAGCTATTTTAATGAGGCGTTAATCTTGCTCGAGCAATGAAAATGTAATGGTACATGGAAACACTGTCTTCAAAAGAGAAGAAGCTAAACAAGTCAGAAACACTCACTGCAACGCAAAACTCCACTACTTTCAACTCCGTTAACTTGCCTGAGTTTTATCTCCTCTTAAACCCAGTAAGTCTTCTTCATTTCTTTTCCATCCTCATCAGTTCTTTTTATCCTGTTTGGCACTTTTTTTAAGCATTTTAAACACCATAGCGATCAATCTCTTTGTGCTAATTATTTCTATTGCGCTCAACAACAAACACTCCATCATAAAATGTTGCCAATTATTGCCATTCAATTCACAACACACACATTGATGCGACCAAAACTGCAAGTTAAACAAAATTAGTTAAAGCTGATTGGTTTTTAGTGCCAAAGAACGATTGCTACAATGTAGCTACTCATAATAGTCTTCATCATTACTGAGTCCAAGAAAGCACTCGCTATAATAATGACGAGTTACTTAGAGACGGGGGTGGGGGGGGGGGGTTAATTTAGCTACTACCTATTAATAATAAAACAGCGTGAGTGGTTTATTTCTCCAGCTGTTGGCCCAACCACACCATAAAGCTATGCATGTTTCATTTCATTTTTTTTTGTTGAAGGGGTGGATTATTGTTTTTCATAAATCTCGTAAACACGACTTAATTCTATGGCCCATAAAACTGACGCCACATAACGGCAGGTGTTCCACTAACCCTGCCATAGAGTATTAATGGATGGTCACCCCCTACCTGAGACTAACCCTGCCATAGAGTATTAATGGATGGTCACCCCCTACCTGAGAAACTTCCTTGCTAAGAACTGAATGTTGTAGGGCCCACAGATGTTCTGAACTTAGTAAATTGTTATGTCCGAGATCCTGCCGCTTCGTCAAATTGTAACAGGAGTCAGCCTTCCCAACAACCACATATTAGATAGTTTTAGTTTAATAAAGAAACAAGAAATAATAAAAGAAACAAGAAATAATATAAAAGGAAATCAATAAAATGAGTTACATAAAGTAATTATGAAAAAGTAAGATACTAAGACCAAATGAAAAGTGCCAAAATAAAATGGTGATAATGGATACGATGTTTGAGGGGGATGAAGGTCGAGGTGCAAGTGTTAGACTCCAGGCATTCCTAGAGAGCTTGGACACATAATGAGCAGTAATAATTTATTCATCAGGTTTAGTAATAATCCAAGGAGTGAGTGGCTTTTCGTTTAATCTGTTGGTGTAATTATGATAGTATAATGAAATGAGCAACCAATTCATGCATAGTATATTTATCTTATCTTGGCAAAGGTAACGTGTTTGTCCTAGCTACTTTTCTATCAAATATTTTCTCGAGCCCAACCAAAAAAGCTAACATACTTAGCAGTTAAGGTTCTTGCAGTTCAAGGGATCCTGCTTGGAATATGGGCTGGGTTTCATGGAAAGGTACATTCCAATTAGTGTCAGGCCGTAAATCCAGATCATTTGTCATTCACTTTTTGTAGTTTTATAGCCTAAATAAACAGGGTTTCATACAGAATTTTTTTTTCTGGGGGGGAAGAGCGTAGGAAGGAGGGGCACATGTTTGTTTGACCGCACCCACTTTTGCTGAAACCACACTCATTTGATTAAAAAATCGTCTCTGGTCTAGAATTAGTAACATCAATTGGAAGACTAATGCGTATTGCAAATTGAAGGACCTCAATTAGCTGAAGTAAACTTTCACCAAATATTAGATATACAAACAACAAAATCGCAGAATACCATTATAAATCATAACCACAGAATACCATTAAGTAGTAATAATATTATTAACTTATTTCATGAAATTCTGTAGGGGGGGGGGGGGGGGGGGGAATCTCAGGACGCCCCCACCTCAGTATGAAACCCTGGTAAGTGGCCCCTGGCAGATTATGCTCAAATTTTTGCCTATTTTGCTTTTCCTTTATTCTCCAATTTTCCACCTATTTTGCTTTTTATTCTACCTATTTTGCTTTTCAATTTAACCCATTTTTTGTCGTGCCTACATAGCAAATAATTAAAAATTCTCTTGCATAACAACACACAAATTATTACAATAATTTACAAAGATGACAAAAAAAATGTTAGGTTTTTCGATAATTGTGCTGCAGCATAACTGACAGTTGAATATAGTCTTCTAGAGCAGACTCCTGTTGAGAGGAGAAGGAATTGTTCAGCAACGAAAAAACACGCTCAGCAGCCGCGGACGAAGGCTGCACTAACAACAATTTCTTGCACGTGCTACTCCATTTATATAGCTAGGTATTTTTCAGGTAAGTTGAGAAATGGTGCCCATTTTGCTCATTTGATTGGAAAATTTTGCCTATTTTGCTGGCATAATTCCTGTTGCTCACAGGTGCCTATTTTGCTCAAAATTATGCTAGCATAATCTGCCAGGGCCTACTGGTAAGTAACATGTGTTACATCGTTATCCCGTGTAGTAGAAACGTGTGTACACGGTGCAGATGCAGCATGCACACCAATAAGGCGATGATCATTATTACATCAATTATAATTGTATCAATCCAACGGGTCTATAATTGGGGAATCATTGCTTTGTTGTTGTTATTGTTTTTTCTTGTTGTTATTGTTATGTAGTTTCTGACACTACATCCAACAACCTAATTCACTAGCCCTAGTTTATCGTGATAAAGATCTCCTACAAAAAAAAGTACATTAACCACAGAAGTCTCTCTGTCACTCCAATCTCTTATCATTCAATATCTGCCACATACATTGAAGACTCTGCTCATGACTGACATTGTTTGGTCATATTATATGTATTTGGTAGTTTGTTTGTTTTTGGTTTGCTGTTGTTTTTATCAGTATAATACCCTGCTAGTGAGTCCTGTATCAGGAAATTGGCTCGGTGTGATTTTCAATAATAATATATAATATAATTATTATTGACAGTAATAGAACAACAATTTGTAGTGGCTAAAATAGTTTGTTGGTAACTATTCTCCATGTAGCTACTGCAATAAAATAGCACTAATTTATGTAGCCCATCATAGCAAAACAATACCGATAAAAATAGTACCTTTAATAAACTGTGATTTTGCTTAGCTGCCCCAGTTGTAGCATATTAACAATAATATTATTTAGCTAGCTACAACCCTTATTAGCTATTTAGCTAAATAAAACAAGCAATGCCACAAAATTGACTCTAATTGAAAACAAAGCATATTAATGCCACAAAATAGTACTAACTACACCAGGAAAACCCTGTGCTAATGTGATTAACTACAATAGCTAATTGTCTCTGGAATGGATGATCCTAATATTTTTAGCCTTGCCAGGGTTTGAAGGAAAAAAACATAATAGCCAGCACAAGATGGCTAAACCAATCCAATCGTATAAACAAGGAGAGGGACAAAATAATTAGTGTGGGATCTTCGCCATGAAAAGCCGCCAATAGGGCTATATAAACCATTGAATAATGATGCAACATCAGATATTCTAAAATGTACTAATGCAACAGACACCAACAGAAACTGTATGAATTGCAAGAGGTGAGAAAGAGAGTGCTAAGATTTTGCTTCTTTCTTGCAGGTCAGTTAGGAATTGATAGTTATTGGGATTTTTTTGTACTATAAGTACAGGGTGTGGTTGGTTATCCCCTTGTAACTACATTTACCATACATCTGTCATGCACAGATGTATGATGCTTGCAGGAATACAGTCATGTGTATAAGAAAATATAGCTACTGACTTCAGGAATCACTCAATTAATGTATAGCTAGGTCACTTCAGCTGGTTGATTTGTAGCTATCCTATAGCAGAAAGTTGTCCCACTTCCTGAAGTCTGTCTCTGGAACTGTGACATCCCTGTAGCTACAGAGTATAGAAACTTCACTGCACCCATTTACAAATCTGGAGACAAAACTTTAGTTTCCAACTATAGACCAATTTCACTTTTGTGCACTATCTAAAAGGTGCTGGAGAGATTGGTGTATGCACAATTTACCTAGACTCAAGAAAAGCGGTTGACAAAGTTTACGTTCAAGCTCATAGTAATGCTGGCATTCGAGGCGATGTTCTGAAAATTAGTTCTATAGTTAACTACTTGCCACTTGACAAACAGAAAATTTTATGGTGCTCATTCGGCAATACCACTGCAAGTTTCTGGAACAGATTTGGAACAGAAGTGATACAACCAAGACTATACTCTTATTTTCCATCAACTTAGCATGTATGGGAGGAAGCAGGGAGTAGCACTTGCCAGAGCAGGTAGGAAATAAAATCCATGTCCACTACATGTAAACAGTATTCTTCGAAGTAACAACATTTTAGTGTGCGAATCCAGGGGAACGATACGAAACGATACACAAGCTTGTACCTGAACCTCGACTTACCAGTTGCAACGCGCCAGCTCACGTTTCAATTGGTAAAGGGTGTCTGGACGCAATCCCGAACGCTAAAAAGACACCCTTTACCAATTGAAACGTGAGCTCAGGATCATCAGGCATAACATTTAATGCAGAATGGAGCCTAAACTCTACTAACAAATTTCCTCACATTTCTACTAGACTTGATGGCTCTCCAAAGAAAGAGTATAAAATGGAGACGATATTTTCAACAATAAACAAAGCTATATTGGCAATTCTTCATTTACCAAGGTCCGTACTGTTCAAGTTAATAAATAAGGATTCCATGAATGGAATAAATATTGAACGGAAATCACCAATGGAGAAAAGTAGGCTAATTAAGTAGTTGTTCTTACTACAATATTGCTAACTAATGATTAGCTATTATAATTAGTATTACCTATACACTTTGCAGAAAGAAAAATTAATAGCTAGCTATTTTATATTTTTTTGTGTGGAATAGGTTACCTATTATCAGATTATGTTTAAAGCTAATTTTGCTTCAGTTGCAGAAGTTAAGCTAGCTGAAATCATTTCCTTGTTTTTTTAATTTTATAATTTTACACTATTTTTCATGTATTTGTTTGTTTTTGTTTGTATTATTTTGTATTTTGTAGGAGATATTGACATTGCAGTATCATACTTTGGAACCAAGCATGCCCGAAAACAGAAAGATATGTCCTCAAAAATTAAAGGTTCAAAAATTAAAGGTATTATAATCACACAAGATATTTATTATTGCAATATGCAGCTAAAGCACAATAGTTTGCTAAATGATGAATATGTACTTAGTAAAAGGAAATTGGACTGGCTACAATTTGATGTAAACAATTTTAAACCACAGCATTTTTGTCTTTTTAAAATTACTTCACAATAAGGAGATAACCACCTAACTAAAACTATTTTATTGAATAATACAATTTGAATTTGTTAAACCTGTAATGTCTGATGATTTTGTAATTCCTGTGCAGGTAAACTTGATCGTCTTGTGACAAACCACCATGGAATAAAATATAGTGATGGTATACAACTCAGTGCTCCATCAAGAATTAAAGGTATGGTATAATAATTATAGCTATGAAAACTTGACAACATTAGACAAACTAACTGTCGACTGACAGAAACACCAATAGAGAGATTTGCTTTATAGAAAAGAAAAAAATAATAATAATCAGTGTGAGGATCTATGGCTAATTTACAACCATATATCTTATTTTTTGTGGATATATTATTATTGTAGGCAAAGGATTGAAATCTGCTTCTGTCAAAATATTAAACAAACTCAAAAATAACTTGAATGAAAAAGAAGATGGGTACAATCGTATTGCTGCTATCATTGCTGCTTCTCTATTAAGTGTGGGCATCACTGCCTTCGTTTCTGTTATGGTAGTTACAGTTATATTGTATCACAATAACAAAAGAGGAAGAACAACATCTAAGGATATAGAATCTGGATTAAATATTGCTCACAATTCACGTATCATGCCAAAACCAGCTCGAACAGGACCAAGTAACATTAGACTATCTGCCTCCAGGTAAACATAGCAAATAGCTATAACATAGTTTCATCTATTAACCATAGATTGGCTATATCTATAATACCCTAGCTAGCTACAACTAGCTAATAAATGTATAATTGATTAAAATCATCAATATAGTAATTAGTGAAAATTTCAAATTAGCTATACTAAGATTGTATTTTATAGCTAATGTATCTATATTGATTCAATTTATGTATGAGATGATTTTTGTCCGATATTTAGAGCTCGACCACGCCTTCAATCTGCACCAGTGGGCAACTATGTGCCAGACTTTACAAAAACTAGCCAATTTACTGATCAACTTCAAGACAACCTTTGCATGGAATCTCATATTGTCAACAACACAGAAATGTCTCCATCTGATATTTTCAATGGGAGGAGCTCCTATTTGTTACAGCCACCCACTGAGAAAAGCAGCTTGAAATTATCCCAATCAAGCCCCAATCTGCAGAATGTTCCAGATACAAAGCAGCGTGTGAAATGTAATTCTGATAATGACAGTTCTCAGTACAGTCATATCTTTCAGGGAAAATTTCTTAATGTAATGCGAAAAGTTTCAACTTCTACACATTTGCCAAGTCCAAATAACACTGAAGGTATAAAGACCAAGATTATCCATGTCAAGCCAGTCAACACAAAGGAACAAATATAGTACTACACACTGTTGCATTTTACTAGCTATGATTATTCATGTAGCTATTTACTTGCATACTAATATTGTGGACACAAAAAAAATACACACTCAATATAGTAGTTTTAGGGCTAGCTAGAACATAGATATACCAGCTATTACTAGTGCAATTACGATGTCATTAATTGAGATGGACTTGGAATTGCTGGATACATCGCCGATCAAAACTGGCAATGGTGTTGTTAATCCCACAGTGGAAACTCCATTGTTGGATGCTTCACTGATCAAAACTGGCAATGGTGTTGTTGATCCCACATTGGAAACTCCATTTTCGGCTGTCACATAGAAGCTGTATTTAACTCTTTCTACCAAACCTAGTGTAGTATACATTGTATAATTCATGTACAGTATATCGTAAACACATAGTGATTAAATCATAGAGTGGCATCACATAAATGTAATATTATTATTCAACAATAATAATATTTACTTTACAGATATAAACAACTGGCTCAAATCTATCATCTTGAAAGTATTTTACAAGTGTAGTAATGTTATTATTATACATAAAAACAATCTAAAAATCACAATTTTTTTCTCACCCTTTATTTACTCATTAGACGTATTCTCTCTCTTTCACAGGCTAATTAAACAATACAGAATTAAAAATATTTGGTCGCCACAAGCGGTCCTGGGTTCGATTCCCGGTGGCGACCAAATATTTTTAATTCTGTATTGTGTAAAAAGCCTGTGAAAGAGAGAGAATACATCTAATCTAAAATTCATTAGCTATTTATTGCTATGAATGCAGCATGATTTTGAAAACACAGAAATTGGCATAGTGGGGGTGCACTCCAATTCAATGGATAACATTCATGCACATCAGCTATAATGGAGTCATCCGTGCATTGTAGCGAATGAGATGTGAGTGGTACAGTGTGACTGCAGGATAGTGGCCATTTGGTATGTACCTTCACTTGAGAAATTAATTGTTGCTATAGCAGTGAACAATAGCACATCACAATTCAGCTGCTAAAATTATCAAGCAATTTTCCACTTTCTAAACTGACTTCATATTTTCGAAACATAATCGGTTAGCTTGTCCAATATAACAACATGTTGATGAAAGCACTATTTGCTAGAGCTCACAAAAAAGTTCAGTGATACATGAAAGTATTCTCTCCCACACACACAAGAGAACACACCTGACAATGTATTTATTGCAACTATAAGTTTATTTGTTTATGTTTTCTAGTGTATTTATGTGTTGGTTTACTTATGGGTACTGTTCTTACTCTTAAAAATCTTCTCTCACCTTTTCATTTGTAAGTAATTAATTTATCATTTCTAGGCAAGTGAGAACCATGGGGGTCAATAGCAGAGGTGCCCAGCCCCCATTCAATCTTCCCTTACAATCTATTGTTACTACTCTTGCATACTCTTCATTAAGTGAATGGATCTTCTGTATTTTTAATAGCCAATCTTGCCTCAAAAATAATTTCACAAAATTCCATCATGGTTTAGTGAATGTAATTTTTCGGCTCTGAAGAGAATTAAAACATATCTACTCAACACTACGACACGAGAGGACAAAATACAGTATGATTTTACACATGCATTTTCAAAAAGTTAAAAAAGATGAGCTGAACTAGGTTCATGTAGCAAAGGAATTTGTTTCTGTACGTGAAAGAAGGAAATCCGTTTTGGATATTTTTTACATCTAGGCACACAATAACGTTCAGGTAACTAATCATACATGAATAATAACACACATTCATGTATGACTCCACTTCCCCAAGACTCATTATTTAATTTAAAATCTATCAATTCTACGTTCTATTTTATGCTGTTATATTAGCTGTCATGATTTATATATGAATTGAACGAGTGTATGTATCAACACTAATAATGAGATGTCTTACTGTTTGTATAATTGTTCACTTTTATACCTGATATTGTTCCTGTAGTGGAGTTAGTTTCCAGTCCTAATATCCTGACCCCACTTTCTGGCTGATACCACAGTCGATAGAACAAGTCTATCCTTCCTCCTAATCTAACTGGAGGTTTCCAACTCAATGTCACTGTTGTAGGGGTTCTGGTCTCTATGCTTACATCAGTTGGAGGGCCTGGGGGCTCTGTTAACATAGACATAATAACGACAGACAAGAAAAAAATGAGTGAATTACAATTTGAGTAAAAATCCATGAAGGCTTACAAAATTTTCTAAACAACATATATAATCGCTCATTCCCAATTCATAAAATTAAAATAATATCTTGTGTATTACAGCAAACTTTTACTAATCTTTATCCATCATGCATTGCAGTATAGCACAAACAAGTGATCAAACATGTACCCAAACCCTGTGGTGATAAGTGCAATACATCATAAATATAAAAATGTTATAACTTGTGATACATCAGACATACAAAGTTTACACCTTAACTTACGAGTACAGCCAAAATCTGCATTTTCATCGGGTGCTCTGAAGAAGCCTATTAAGCACTCACATGCAGCAGCTCCAGCTACATCATCTCTAGTGTTGCTGGGACATGGAAAACAGGTGAAATTGGAAGGAGATGCATACTCACCAGTCAAACATTCTATATTAGAGACAAGAACAAGAGGTAGATTGAACAAAATTTATTGAGCTGAGAATGTGTTGCCTATAAACTGCCTTAAACTCACTTGTACACTCTTCTGTCTGTTCTATATGCATGAAACCAGGATTACACTGGCATCCAGTTCCTTCTAATACCGCTCCCCATTTTCCACCTTGAATACAAGAGAGCTGTGGATTTCTTCCTTGTAGTTCTCCAGATGCATTGTCTACACAAGTGCCACCCACTGACTCAGGTTGATTCGTTGCAGGAGCCAATGTCTGTGGGTATCTTATGAGATCCACAACCATCTCAGGACACACATGATAGAACACTATCACACGAGTCAATGCCATGCATGTATTTTCATCGACAATAGCCAGATAGAATCCAGTAGCAGTTGGGTCCATAAAATTAATTGGCACACTAGCATTTTGTGATATGTTGCTTGCTTCCATAGTAGGTGCTATTCTCATGACTCTCCTGTAATTAGACGTGATTCTAGCAGCAGCTCTATCAATGGTCGATGTCTCCAATACTTGCAAACTAAAGGATATCTGGCAACCCTGAGTACAGCTAGTCAGTTGGAATTCTATTTGTACATTAACTTGAGGTAAGAGATTTCCATTCGCAAGTCTACTGATGTGCTGAGTAATGAGCCAGTTGTTCTGTCCACCAATTGTAAAATAACAAGTGGACAGTGTCTGACGACAGGCAAAACTTCTTGCCTGAAACCACTTTAAAACACAACAGTACTGTAATAATAATTGTTAACAAATAAATGACATCAGTTTATTAAAATTCAAATACTGTGAAATTATTATTGTAAATTGATTTTAAACTATTGACAGTTTGTCAAAATTCTGCCGCTTCAGTTCTACATATTTAACTTGAGTATAAATTATATTGACTATGTTGCAGCCAAAAAAATAATGACTTTATATTTCACATGTTACAGAGTAATACTAATCATTAATCAATAAAACTACATATGAATGCGGAAGCTATATCTACATTCGGCACTATCACTCACATCTGTCCTACCCCCAGATTCATCACTTCTATTATCCACATCTACTTGTAGCCATGTAGATTCCCGACCAGCAAGAGCTGGGAGTAGACTGATATATTGATAGGAATCCATCAATATTCTAGAATTAGGAGGATAAGGAGGTAAAGGTGTAGAACCAGATTCCTTTGTACAGAATGAGTCAGCATCACCAGGAGCTTGGGACATCACTTGCAACAATATGGAGTGTATAGCACACCAAATTGCACCAATACTAGTCTTCATTTGACAGCCTATGAACATAATTAGTTTAGAATGACTCCATTTTAATGTATACTTGAATAGAAAAGTCTAATAACGTTACAGGCTGTTATTCATTCATTGAATAAATGTTTAAGATTAATCTGTATTCATTCCAATGATAAGATAAAAAAAAAAATCCCTATGCCAGTAGCCTTCAGAATTCTTCCCATCTTCAATTGAACAATCAAGAAGGTCTTTCAAATATTCTAATCGGTCTGATAGCTCACTGTCACAGCAAGTGATATGACAGCTTGCTGCCGAGTTTATAGTCTATTTAATGTGAGAACTATCTGAAAGCACTTTCTGACTGACTGTCAAAGCATCATTTCTGCTGTTTGAGTTGCAGTTGTTTGCTACATAAGCTTTAAAGTGATAGCAAAGTATCATCCCATTATTGAAAAACGTGCTATTTAATATACATTGATATTTTTGATGTTCAGAGTTAACTCCAAAGAAATTTAGTCATCTTGAAATACTCATGGTCGAGTTGGAGCATACAATAATAATGAATAAGTGTTTAAAATGGGACAATATTGAGTGCTCGCATGATATGGAAAAAAAAAAAATCACATGTAAAAAATGTAGCCTAAAAGTGAATTATATTGCAGTATCATCTCTGATGAGTATAATAAGTGGTTTAATCTATGTAATAGATACCTTGACTGAAGGGTTAATAACTCAGCCCATTGGCTGTAACACTCTGAGTGTTACTTCACCAGGCACCCCCACCCCTAGCTGATATTTTAGCGGCTCCTTTGACCCAGCTGGATAGTTTTTGCAGAGAAAGGTATCTGTAATAATCTGGAAACGGGTAAACTGTGGCTGGTTAAGGGTAGTGTGCTTAGCTTTTTATGAATGTTAACTTCTATTTGATGTCATACAGTCACTATCCCAAAAAATAGTACCTTGTATACGTGTAAATATATTATATATCGAGCGTATACCCGATTTTCTGTTAATATTGTCTCACTTGCTTTGTTCCCTGGCTGTAACATAATATACCCAATTATCAATAGTTCATCTATAATTGTCTCACTAGCTTTGCTCATTCACCACTAAACTAACTCTGCTCGATCGCTAAATAAAAGTCATGGAGTACTAAATCATACCTATAAATTAGGAATTGCCTTTTAAATATTTAGTCACTATAACATGGTAGATACTAAAGAATTAATTTTATTGAAGTATTATATTCAAGGTAAAAGAGTTACAATTTGAAAGTAATTGACTAAGTTTACAAACTCTTAACTCTGATAAATTTGGGGAATCAGTAGAAGATCTCTAATTTTTTGAGCCTAGTAAGTTTGAAACTCAAACCAAATGTCACATCTTGTGGCCAAGTTGTGTATGAGTTATAGCCACTCTAAAAAGAACAGGAAGCTGTGGGCGGGGCATGATGGTTACGTAGGTCACGGAACAATCAGTCATTGGACACAAGCAGAACAATCTCTATTGGAGCAATCCTCGCAAGAATGTCTCATCACGCTGGTTTAGAGAGTGGTTAACAACTGAAAGCCAGTCAAGTGAATCTAGCAAGTGATGAGCATGGGAAGTGCCACTGACTTAGATAGTGAAACTGATTTGGAGATTGGGACAGAAAGTTCAATAACATCAATGCCAGGTCCTTACAGTTTTGAACCAATTCTGAGAGCCTTCTGATGGTGATGACTCCAATGATGATGAGGAGAGGCTGTTTGATTTATCATGATATGGTAAAGCAAAGTTTGTACTGTATGGATTGTTTTTCTTTTCTTTTAATGTTCTGTATTCAGGTGTGAATGTGTCCACTGTTCAATCATGCCAACAAGTATGGAAGGTGTATGTTGCAGAGAAATTTCTGTCATAGTTGACTTATGGAAGACCCCAATATTAGTTGCATCACAAACCATCCTGGTTTTCTAACTGTGTGTCTACGTATGGGTTCTTCAAATGGCATACTACCAGTATCGTCAAGAACATGGTCCATACGCTGCAGCAACACTACACGAGTAACTACCAGACTAATTGTGATACTCCTCAATAACGAATTATTTTGTTCTTTAGGAAATACCGCTATACTGCATACCGCCAACTAACAAGATGGTGTTGGGGGTGGTTGGGGAAGGACATTAGAGTGGTTCTTCCTGCCTGTGTAGTTACAAAGATTTGTAATAAATTTCCGTCAGACAATTATTTACTGGATTTAACTATCCAAAATTACATGATTAAATTTAAAAAAAAATTATTTGGGTATTAATAGAATAATTTAAAGATTTGAAAACCGACTCTGGTGTAGTGTGACTGCTTCCTGCTTGTCTTGTTTATTGAAGTCATGGCAGAGTGGGGGTGGGGGCAGAGCTAGTGGAGTAATTTCTCCATTTTGCACAACTATCCACAGCTGGTTATACAATTTGTACACGTAGCCTGTGTGCACACAACTATACTACTATAGACAATGTGAGATGTTTTCTAACGACTTACCATAAGTATTCTCTTCAAATAACACTCAAACTATGCGTCCTCTTGCCTTGTATTTAGGATATTGGACAGCATATCACTTCATATTTTTTTGGTCACAGCCTGTTTCTTGTTACAATTTTCCTTAAATGCACTAACACTAACGATCAACATAACTTTAAAGATTCCTTTATAAGTAAATGCAGTTGACTTAGGAGCAACTATTTTTCTTTTCTTTACATCAGGTGCACCGCTAGCATCCTTTTCTGTTCTTGCCCTTTTCAGCAGTGATGGTTTGTCAAATAGAGTAGGAACAGCATCAGGTTCCAGTTGAGCATTAATTTTCATGCCCAATGACTGTGCAACGTTTGTACTTAGCTTGAAACATTTAGGTTCAAAATGTTTACTGCATAGGACAGTGTTTTTTGTTTCCCACTTATCTCTTGTTCTCCTCACTGCATTAGCCTATTTCTTCTTGTTGGGGTCCTTGGGGAATAAAAACAGGCCTTGTGGGTGCTACTACAGCCTGTAGCCACACATCTGCAAACCATCTTGACCTTAATTAACCACTCTCTAAACCAGAGTGGGTGACACTCTCTTGTGGTTTACTCCAATAGAGATTGTTCAGGTGTGTCCAATAACTGATTGTCCCGTGACCTACCTAACCATCAAGCCCCCCCACAGCTTCCTGTTTTTTTAGAGTTGCTATAACTCCTACACAACTTGGCCACAAGATGTGGAATTTGGTTTGAGGCTCAAGATGGCATATTTTAATTCTAAGTTAAAAAAAATATCTACATACTATTTGCAATGAGGCAAAAGCCATAGTATATTATGATTAGTACTATAGTAGGTCCAAGTTGAGTTGGCCCAAGAAAAACTTGAATAACTTTAGAACGGAAGCAGCTACGCATCCGGGATTTGCACCATTGGAATGCTCGCGCCGAAGCGGTTAAAAATATTCTCTCAGTATACTCCAAAACCGGAGAGAAAGTGCTATTCCAAATACAAAATTCTACGGGAATAGAAAAAAACACAGATTTCCCGCTCAAAACGCGTCCGCTTTTAGTCCTGCGGTACCGCTCAATTTATCTCGCGAACAGTATTCATTAACAATTTTGTAAACAATGAGCGGCTTCTTCTCAGATTGCTGCGTTTCTTGTTAGTGCGGAAACAGGATAGACCGAGTGTTCTGTTGTCGCAGAGGGTAGGGACCACCTGATAGGATGTTGGTAAGATTATATAAAAAATATTTTGAAATAGCCAGCTAAATAAAGATGAATATTTTGTGATGTAGCTAGCTAAGTAAGGATGAATAAACAAATGAAGTGAATAACTAAGTACAGAAAACTGTACGCAAACTGAAACTGTACAGTTTTCCAGCAGCAAAAATGGTTCACTAATCTATTATCTATTAATCTATACACACACTGAATATGCATCTAACTAGCTTGATAAAAGGCTTCCCTTACCTGACCATGCGGAGAAAAATACTATTAACACGGTGTCCCAGCACCCTTAATTGACTTGGATTCACATGACTAAATGGCTTCCGGTAAAGTAGTAAATGCATTTCTCAATTACCGCGCTTGCGGTCGTGCCAACTCAACTAGTTTTATTCAGACAAAAATACCACACCTTAACACACATAATGTCATGGAGAATGATGTGATCATATTCTAAGTACTCACAACAGACAACATTACAGTTGTCACCCTACTCCCTTTACTTACTTAACTTACTAAAGAGAACGTAAGATCACTACTTGCCCACAGTTTTTACGATTAGCGGGTACAATTGCACCCTACTCCCTTTACTTAGCTACTTAATGTTCTCCAACTTACTAAAGAGAATGAAAGATCACTATTACTTGCCCACAGTTTTCACGATTAGTGGATCGTAAGATACCCGAAGTATAAACTTAGTTTGTAGCAGGAAGCGACGCAGAACGTATAAAACAGCAGGTACTGTAATGGATTACGTAATGGTCCGCCCACCTCGTCGCGGTCTAATTTTTTTTTTGGACTTACTTTGGACTTAGAAAATTTTCTGATGTGTGGTAACCCGGAAACCACGCCTCTTCCAACGTACATATGGTAAAGTGTGCCTACGTGGCTTCCTCTTTTTGAAGTCGACTTATTATGGCTTCTTCTGGAGTAGTTCACATCATAGTTTGTCCGCAGTCTGCTGAACTGAAGAATGTTATTATTCATGGAGGAGTTTTTGAACGAATTCTTGGTGAATCGGAAGAACCTACCTGGAAGCTGTGTGATGAAGTAACTAATCAGAATATATAAATTTATTTAAAATTATGTCTGTTTTCTTGCAAGAATTCTTTACTATGCTCAAAAAGATTGTTATGGAAAGGTCGTTTAATTCTGTTGATTTAATATTCTTGTTTATTTTGCAGTTATGGGGTATGTTACTTTAGAAAGTCTAGCTACCTATTTATAATTAGTTCATACTTCTATGAGCGGTTAAGAAGAAATTTTGATCATGCATGTGACGTGGCAAGCTCAATTATGGTGAAGCAGTTATGTATAGTTATTGTTGTGCTACATTTATTGTTTGTACTTATCTGCAGCCAGATGTCAAAATTATGCAGACATGGTTAATTCCGATTTGCATTAATTCTCATTGGATGGCAGCAGTAAGCAAAAAAATCAGCAAGAATAGAGTCCCAATTTAGCACTGCATTACACTTGTTCATTTTTGTTTTATCTTAGGTTATTAAACTTGATCAATACTGTATTAAAGTTTTGGACTCCTTGCATATTGAACAAACATTAGTGGCTAAGAAAATCATGTAGGTTTTAACATTTTCACCAAAATGAATCATTATGTTTTTAACAATATTTACAGTCAGTTTCTACAATATGTATACCCCAAGATTTTGGATTGGAAGATAGTATATGAAAAACAGGTACAATTTTTTGACATTCTAGTGTAGCCTAGCTATCGAAGATAATAAAATTTTTATAAAAAAATATTTTTGTCTTCAATATTTTGTTGACAATAGTTACAGGCAGTAACAAAATAACTGAAGTTTAATTATTCTGCAGAGTTTTTCCAAACAAACCAATTCATACGACTGTGGAGTGTTAATGATCAAGGTTTGGACTTATTTTTGTTATTAGTTCATTGAAGTTGTTGTTGTTGTTTTGTTTGTTAGTTTTTTGTTATCGCTATTGTTATTACTATTGTACTACTTAGGGATTGGAGCAAGAAGTTTATTGTGATGACAATTTTACACTCCCAAGGATTAATCCAGTATGTAATATGTGCATGATGGGATTATGAGTGAAGGAAATAATTGGAAGTGTTGTTACTGTTATTGCTGTTGTTAAACCCTTAGGGTGCATTCGCCTGAGGGTTTAAGGTATTCAAATTGTCATTTAACACTCAGTGCGCATGCACCTGAGGGTTATGGCAGTCACATTGTCATTCATTCACTCTGTCATGAAGTCACTCTGTCAACAGCAGCTCTCGAAGATGGCTACTTCTCAGGCTCTGAAACTATGCACATGTAGAGAACTTGATAAAGTCAGTCCCTTTATGTTCCAGATTTTTTGTTTTCGGCCTTGTTTTCCTGAAACAGCTGGTGGAATCATTACCAGTTTAGTAGCAGTGACGCCCCTTTTTATGGCCCTGGTCAAGTGCTGGGTAAGCCGTTGATAGTCCTAGACGTAGCTATCTATAGCGCTGAGGGTTTGCACTTTAGTGCTCTAGTCATTCATTCATTAAACCCTCACCGCGCATGAGAGTTTATAGTAATCAATTTGTCATGCTGTCATTCATTCATTCACTTTACCAACAACGGTTCTCAAAAGTGGCTGCTTACCAGGCTCTGTAACATTGCACAGGTAGAGATTTGGATTAAGTAAGTCCCTTTAAAGAATAAGCACCGCGAAAAAAATAATAATTTTTTTTCTCTCTCATTTTTTGGATTTGGGTCTCAAGTACCTCAGAAATTTTTTTTACTCCATAAGAACATTTCTTGTGGGAGTTATGGGCTGTTAAAAACCATACTTTTGAAACACTTCCTGTGTGGGCGGGGCTTATCTTTGGGTTTATTATAAGTGCAAGTGGAGCTTGTGGTTTGGCAGGCTCGCAGGAAGATTGAAGTGATGTCTGAATCAGACAGCAACAGGTCTTATGAATCAGAAGTAGATGTCTCTTCTGAAAGTGATACTGCCTCAACAGAGAGCTCAAGTGACAGTGCTGCTGTCTCAACAGAGAGCTCTGTGGTGACAGTGAAGTAGCAGAAATAGCTCCTTATAGTTATGAGCCAAGTAGCAGTGCCTCTGGTAGCGACAATTCTTCAAGTTCTTAGGAGTCAGAATCTGACAGTGAACCTGATAGACGGATAGATACATCATGGTAAGAAAAGTGTTTTTTAATTGGAAGCTTTTTTAAACAAGAAATGTATAGGTGCACTTGTGGACATAGTGTTCTCATGTCTACAAATGAAGAGTGTGTGTGCTGCATGGAGATAGATAGAATAGTTTCCAAAATAAATGAACTAGGAGATGAAGGCATAGATTGTATCACAAATCATCCAGGGTTCGACCCTGTTTGCCTTAATGCTTGGGTACTGCAGACATCATATTACCAGTGTCGACAAGAGCATGGAAGAGCAGGAATACCTCCATCTACAGAAGTATATACAGATATACAGCATATCGCCAGCTAACCAGATGGTGTTGGGGATCACTCTTATCAATTAGTCTATTCAATCTTGGTTAATGCCACACCTCTCAATGGAATTGTTCTATTGTATCTCACCAACACCACTTTAGTTGAGGTTAAGCCTCACCCAACTACACCACTCTCATTGAAAGGCTAGTTAAATGAAATATCAACAGCTGACTACAAGTTAATTAATCATGTTTGTTTGTGTATGTTTTATTTTTTGCCAATTTTTTTTTTGCACCTTGCACTCATTCAAATATGACTATACCTTTCCAGGTCAATTTGTTATAATTGTTGTAGTTTTGATTTCTGTTTACTTTGGACTTTTCTTACAGCACAATGGACATATTTACAGAAAAGAATTTGTAGAGGTTATCAAGACAAGTATTGGAGAGTAAGTTACATTTTGAGAGTTGGGACTTTAAATGTTTCAGTTTTTCTTCATGTTTTTAGGGACCCTGAAAGCTATACCCCCTCAAGAGGCCAAATTGAACACTTAAAGTTTTCTTCATGTACGGCGTAGAATTACTATTAGTTTATTGATTCACTATGCTTCTATACTATAGTGGAATCTACTTTAAGTGGCCGGGCAGAATCATTTTCTATTAGCAAGGTAAGCATTGCAGCATGGCTAGCCATTACTATAAAAACAAAGTTATAGTGTCACTATGTTGGTCGTGCAGTGTGGCAAACAGGCTAGCATTGCTAGAAAAATACAGCAAAAGTTGACCAGTTTAATGAGCCCATACAGACATGGACAGTTAAACAAAATATTGGTACATTACTGCTTATTATCTTATATCTATCATAGTTTCGAGAAAAACAGTGCAACAGCTTGATACTTGATCATGCCAAAAATTTAACAATATACTGGCCAAAACTTTATTGTTAGTAGACAATCTGCAGCTCATGAAAACATTTTAACCTGTTTGTAAAACTGGCAAAAAGCATAACCAAAATTCTATAGCAAAGTAATTTTCAGTAGGAAAATAAGTATTTAGAACACTATATTTAATGCCATTTTTATAGATACACTATTGGAGAAATAAAAGAACGTAAAGAAGAATATGAAATCAGATATTCGTTTAACCTTGAGCAGAAAAGCGACTTTTTAATTTCAATATTAGCTAGTTGGTAGTAATTTGTGATATATTTGTAATCGATCAAGATTTTCTGTCCACAAATATGAAATGATCCACAAAAGATGATAATCTTGTTAAGAGCTCAGCCGCAAGCATTTTCGTCCATTCGCAAGTACATGTTTTTGTTTAGGTTCTTTTAGTGGTAATCTTTGTAGTCTGAACAATCATAGTGTTTATAGATACCTTAGAAAATTTAATTTAAACTCTGTCTAGACTTCAGCAGAAAGGTCTTTTTTAAAATTAATTGTAGTATTTTGTGTTGAATTTATAACAGACTACACTCGAAATGTATGTAACCCAGTACACGAGAAAAGCATAGCCAAAATGCAGCAGCAAGGTAATTTTTGCAGAAATAAATTATTTTGCGCATAATATTTAATGTAATTGACTGATAGATGAAGACAGCAAAAAACCTGAAATTAACGATACATCTAACCTTCAGCAGAGAGGTCATTATTTTACTCTTAATCCTAAGACACATAACATGTATTACTTATGTAAGATACTGTATTAAATTATATATTATGAAGGATTACTAAGGAATGGAATTAGCTAGCTATTATATATTAAAATGTTTTATTACATATTCTTTAATAATTTTTTTTGCTAAGATAGCTAATTATTGTTTACATTCTAAATGCTAGCAAGATATGTTAATTTCCTTAAAATATTTCCATTTATACAGCTGCCACTAATTTGGACGTGACTGACTTCATCAATAATGATTTCATGACTGCTTCGTATTCAAGCTTTTCACCAGGATCATCAAGCATAACATTTAATGCAGAATGGAGCCTAAACTCTACTACCAAATTTCCTCACATTTCTACTAGATTTGATGTCTCTCCAAAGAATGAGTATAAAATGGAGACAATATTATCAATAATAAACAAAGCTATATTGGCAATTCTTCACTTACCAAGGTCCCTACTGTTCAAGTTAATAAATAAGGATTCCATGAATGGAATAAATATTGAACGGAAATCACCAATGGAGAAAGGTAAGTGGACTAAGTAGTTGTTCTTACTACAATATAGCTAACTAATGATTATGTATAATTAATACGAAATATATACTTTAGAGAAACAAAAATTAATAGCTAGCTATTTCATATGTATTTCTATGGAATAAAAAAACAAGATTTCCTGTCATCAGATTACTTTTAAAGCTAATTTTGCTTCAGTTGCAGAAGTTAAGAAAGCTAAAACCATTTCCTTGTTTTGTTTTATTTTACACAAATTTTCATGTATTTGTTTTGTTATTGTTTTTATTTTTTGTGTAGGTGATATTGACTTTTCAATATCATACTTTGAAACCAAGCATGCCAGAAAACAGAAAGAATTGTATTAAAAATTAAGGTATTATAATCACACAAGATATTTATTATTGCAATATGTAGCTAAATCACAATAGCTTGTTAAAAGATGTATAGCTACTTAGTAGAAGGAAATTGGACTGGCTACAACTTGGTGTGAAAAATAACAGTATTTTTGTCTTTTAAAAATTATTCCACCATAAGAAGATAAACTATCTAAAACTAATTAATAGAATGATATAATTTTATAAAGCCTGTAATGTTTGATGATTTCGTAATTCCTGTGCAGGTAAACTTGATCGTCTTGTGCCAAACCACCTTGGAATAAAATATAGTGATGGTATACAACACACTGCTCCATCGAAAACTAAACGTATGGTATAATAACTATTGCTATTAAAACTTGGCAATATTAGACAAACTGACTGTCGACTGACAGAAACACCAATAGAGAAATTTGCTTTATAGAAATTATAAATATATATAATCAGTGTGAGGATCTATGGCTAATATACAACCATATTTTCTTTTTTTGTGGCCATATTGTTATTATAGGCAAAGGATTGAAATCTGCTTCTGTCAAAATATTAAACAATCTCAAATATAACTTCAATGAAAAAGAAGATGGGTACAATCGTATCACTGCTATCATTGCTGCTTGTCTATTAAGTGTGGGCATTACTGGCTTCGTTTCTGTTATTGTAGTTACTGTTATATTGTATCATCACAAAAACAAAAGGGGAAGAACAACACCTAAGGATATAGAATCTGGATCAAATGTTGCTCACAATTCACGTATCATGCCAAAACCAGCTCGAACAGGACCAAGTAACATTAGACTATCTGCCTTCAGGTAAACATAGCAAATAGCTATAACATAGTTTCATCTATTAACCATAGATTGGCTATATCTATAATACCCTAGCTAGCTACAACTAGCTAATAAATGTATAATTGATTAAATTCATCAATAATTAATAGTAATTAGTGAAAATTTCAAATTAGCTATACTAAGATTGTATTTTATAACTAGTGTTATCTATATTGATTCAATTTATGTATGAGATGGTTTTTGTCTGATATTTAGAACTCGACCACGCTTTCAATCTGCACCAGTGGGCAACTATGTGCCAGACTTTACCAAAACTAGCCAATTTACTGTTCAACCTCAAGAAAACCTTTGCATGGAATCTCAAATTGTCAACAACACAGAAATGTCTCCATCTGATATTTTCAATGGGAGGAGCTCCTATTTGTTACAGCCACCCACTGAGAAAAGCAGCTTGAAATTATCCCAATCAAGCCCCAATTTGCAGAATGTTCCAGATAAGCAGCGTGTGAAATGTAATTCTAATAATGACAGTTCTCAGTACAGTCATAATCTTTCAGGGAAAATTTCTTAATGCCATGCGAAAAGTTTCAACTTCTACACATTTGCCAAGTCCAAATAACACTGAAGGTATAAAGACCAAGATTATCCATGTCAAGCCAGTCAACACAAAGGAACAAATATAGTATTATACACTGTTGCATTTTACTAGCTATAATGATTATTCATTTATTACTTGCATACTAATATTATGGACACGACAATGAACACACTCAATATAGTAGTTTTAGGGCTAGCTAGAACATAGATATACCAGATTTACTTAAATAAGTATGTTTCATCCTAATTAAGATAGAGTTAAATCACAATCTGCTGGGATAAGCTATTACAACATTTATTAGAAATCTCATTTTGATTAGCATTATAATACTGAGAAAGAGGTGCTCTGTGGAATCACTGATTCTATTGATTTGGTGGGACAATTTCTGTTTTGTCTAGTGCACATTCGTTTATAAAGGGATAACATAGCTACACTGCATTTTACATTGGAATGCTCCTATTGCAAAAGTATGATGTGCTTAGAGAAAGAATTTAATTCGGTTTGGCCAATTTAATTTGCTGTCTATTACATTCGTTACCATGGGCACTAGGTGTTAAAAAAGAAAGAAAAGAAGTGTCTAGACCAGCCTGTACTCGAAAATTCAGCGTAATACATTCGATTTTTAACTTTTTCATAGTAACAAAAAAATTTCAACACTTTTGTTACCAAAACAGATAGAGACCTTACGAGGTTGAAACATCTTGTTTATGAAAAAGTTAAATAATATATTAAATTATGATTTTCTTTAGCTAATTAATATAATAAATCGAAAGTTTGAGCTGTGATGATGATTTTAATATAATTAATGTGACATAAATATTGTAGAATTCAATACAATCCCTAGCCATTATGGAGAGCAGTTTGTTTTCACAAACAAAATGATTATGAAATCTTAATAAAACATTTACGTTTATATTTGTAATATTGCTTTATCAGCAGCTAAGTGTCATTGCATTCACTGACTGAAGCAATATTAAGTGGCTTTATAATGAAGAAACAAACAGTAGTAGACACTTCTATTTGTATTTATGTTTTCAATACAATGTTATTTTTGAAGGAGGTAACAATGCTTTTTGTTTAGTAAATCAAGTTGCTGAAAATGAGACGCTATAATAATTAGCTTCTAATTGTGTCAAGAAGAATTCATATATTGACGGTCATGATAAAACAGAATTTCGTTCATTGACAGTAGCATTAATTATTGGAATCAACAGTAAGTGTATGGGCATGAGAAAACATGACATTTGGTTTTAGCTACACTAATGAGAAAAATGAACTTCAATATCTAATTAACCATAACTTCCTGCTCCTTAGTAATATTGAAATTCCATCAGTACCAGTTGAAAGGGCATTATTAGAGAACAGTTTGATATAGAATTTGGCTAGTTTGAGTTGGAGTTGTGTAGTTAGGCAGCCCTGCAACCGCTACAGTATGGCTTTGGAAGACTGTGATGGCTTCTTTGGTGGAGAGGCAGCTGACTTACTCAGGGAAGAGTTGCTGGAAATGGACACTGAATTTGGTACACCACATGCTAGTCCTGTCAAAGCATCTGGATCTATCTCTGATTCTTCTGATGAAGAATCAGACACAGATGAACCTGCTAGTACCATGGCAGTTGATACCACTTTCGATAAAAGGCATTTGGATTTAGAAGAAGAAAAGACTGTGTCTGATTTCAAGGCAGCTACTTGTGGATGTTCTCATAACTCTGGAGGTCCATGCAGTGATGCATTTACAACTGCCTATCTACTGGAACATAGAAGCAACTGTTCAGAGATGACCCATACTGAACTTGACCTCGTTATTCTCACTGCCATTTCCAGTGCAAGACCCCAGCAAACTTCACGGACCAAAACTACTTACCTTCATCATGGAAAGCATGTTTGTATGAAACTGTTTCTTCATCTTCATGGAATATCACGTTCACGTATGAACGAACTTCAACATCACTATGATACTTGTGGGATTACGCCTCGTATTCATGGGAATACTAAACGACGTCCCAAGCATGGAGCTAGTTATGAAGATACTACTAATGCTGTAACATTCATTGAGAACTTTGCCTCTCTTCATGCAATGCCTCTTCCAGGACGTCAACGTGGAAATTTCGATGAAAAATACCTCCTTTTGCCTTCAGACATGAATAAAACTTACGTGCACAAGAAGTACATCGAGGCCTGCATAGAAGACATGAAGCAACCGTTTAAACGGCGCAAATTTGAATCACTCTGGAATGAAACTATCCCCCACATTATTACAGCTAAACCTGCAACTGACCTTTGTTTTACTTGTCAGCAAAACAACCAGCTAATATTAAGGTCTGTTAATCTACCAGATAGTGTGAAGTCAGCAAGGCTCCAGGAATCTCTTGAACATCTGAAGCGAGCTCACACTGAGAGGGATTACTACAAACAACAATGCAAAGATTGTGAACAGGAATGGAAAGTGCATGTGGAGTCTGGTAATGTCGAAACTAAAGTTAAAAAAATGCACTACAGTTATGATTATGCTCAACAAGTTCACTTTCCTTGTAGCCCCCAGCAGACAGGCCCGGAATTTTTTAAAACCGCTCGCAAATGTTCTCTTTTTGGTGTGTGCTGTGAGCCACTTTCGTTTCAGATTAACTATCTTATTGATGAAGCTGTGGATACTGGAAAAGGGGCAGATTCCACTATTAGTTTATTTCATCACTTTTTGTGTATTCATGGCTTACAGGAAGAAACCGTTCATATCCACCTTGACAACTGTGTCGGACAAAACAAGAATAATGCCACTGTACATTATCTATTATGGAGAGTTATGACTGGACAGCATAAAGCAGCCACCCTTTCATTTATGTTAGTCGGACACACGAAGTTCGGACCTGATTGATTTTTCGGTTTACTAAAGCGGCAGTATAAGAAGTCTGTTATTGGAACTGTTTGTGATATCGAGCGTGTAGTGAAAGAATCGACTCGAAATAACCAAAATAGGGCCCAACTGATTGCTAACATGACGGGAAAAGAAAGGTATGTAACTTCGTACCAATGGAGCTCTTTCCTTTCACAATTCTTTAAACCAATTCCTGCTATAACTTCTTATCATGTCTTTCGTGTATCCGCTGACAAACCTGGACATGTCATTGTAAAGAAATACTCAGATTCTTCAGAGACTAGTATAAACTGTTTAAAGAATCCTAATGACAAGTCCATTGATTCCTCCCTCTTTCCAGAAGTATTAGAACCAAAAGGCCTTGATGCAAAGCGGCAGTGGTATCTTTATGAACAAATTCGACAGTTTTGCCCATCAAACCTACAAGCTGATTTTACCTGCCCCAAACCAGAAGTTCCTAAACCAATGGCAGACGACACTACTCAACGATCTGTTCCTCAACCAAATCCACGTGAAGTGAATAGGAAAAGGAAACACCCACCAGTTACAGACTCGTCCAGTAGCAAGTCTCAATTGCCCCAAAAAGTTTCCAGGAAATGCTCTGGTTGTGGATTAACTGGTCACAATGTTAGGTCTTGTCCCAGTAAGAAATCTTCATCATGATTTTTGTGGTTTTGCCTTGAAATATTCATAGTATCTCAAAATGTAACAAATTCTAATTAACGCCCACTGCTGGGTACCTATTTTGTATTACCTGTAGTTCTCAACGAAAGAGAATTATGGCTTATTTTTTGGTTGGGATTGAAAGACAATGCATTAAAGTATTGTAATACATCAAAAAATAGTTTTCCTCAATTTCACCCAAATGTCATGTTTTCTTGTGCCCTTACACTCAAAAATACCTCATTGTTTTTACTGTCAAATAACTGATACAATCAAACTATAGTCAATCATAACAATTATATCACATTATTTAAACAAACATGTAAGAACACATTCCAAATAGTATCACAGTTATATATATCTGTAAAAGGGCAGATTATATGTGTTGAAGAATTAACTAGTAATCAGTATTATTTGTTTCTATCTAATATTTAGAGAATACTCCAACTTGGTCAATTTCTGTTTTTAATGACTTGTACAACACTATCTGCTTGCTTATCTCATTTAAGATCGAGCATGCTACTAATTCTAAACATATGAAATATATAAGAACAGTATAGACTATAATAATGCAGGCTAGACCTAATATATCTCATCAATTTCCAAATTAGAGTTTTGTGATGTGTATTTTATTCATGATTTTTCTTTTTCAGTCATGCTGTATGACTTGCATTTATAATTCTCTTTTCAATTTTTAAAGCACCCTGCACTGTTGTTTTTTTGTAAGAAAACCATATTCTTATAGAGCTCGTTAAATTCATTTAGCATTCTTTTACTCTGGAATTTGCTTGACAAATTTATCTTGTTTCTAAGTGGCATTTCTTTTAGTAATAGGAATGTATGTGAAATGCATTATGGTTTATGAATAAATTCTAAAATGGTCTGAAAAGTACTACCGCCATGTATGTATTATACTGCATTATATGTGATGGCAGTAAAATATTTCTCTGAGCACATGTTGACAAGCTAGTTGCAAATGGATGTTAGTAATTGCTGTTGATTTAATTATACTGTGTAGCTTAGCTGAATGCCTCTGCTCTACTGTGTATGCTTGGCCCTACCCCTGCCACTCTTTTCCCACCACCGACCCTTTTCCAGTCATCATTAACCCTCTGTTAAAACTTTGTTCTAACCTACCAGGTGCATAGCAATTGTGGACTCTGGTCAGTGACTATAGAAGAGTGCATGAGGACAATTTCCTTACAGTTACCAGATGCATTAATCACTCTGTACTACTTTAATTGGCGGCAGTAAGACCACACCCCACAAAGTAGTTATTGAAATAACAGGTTATACATTATAAGGCTCACCAGCTTCAAGCTCTGAAGTACCATTTAAGTGTTCTGGCTTTGAATTGGAAAACTCTTCTCCTACATTAACTGTTGTGTTTCCAGGATGAGCCTCAGATAACCCTGTAGCACAACCATAGCAAAATGGCAAGAGGAGCTTCTAGTTGTTTGGCTCCCACCCACCTCCCTAAGCACAGGAAGAATGTAGGAGGGAGTAAAGGGACGGGATAAAACACTTCCAGGCTGAGTAGTTCATGACCACACCTTACCATATGCACTAGTAACCACAAAACTAATAATATTCATGGCATGACAATTGTCTATGTATGCAGTGATGGCTTAGTCTTTACTTTCAGGGGAAATGTGGTCCCACATCTCTTCCACCTCCCCCCCAACATGATAGCACCTGCAGGTTTCGTCTGAATCATGAGACAGGGACAACTTCTGACCTAGCTAAACAAGTTAAAATTTTTTTATTAATCATGAACAAAACTATTACTGTTATATAAGCTGAAAATTTAAGAACTTGGTCATTTAACAATATTGACTTCTTTTGCAAATTATTGCATTTCTTAACTAATGCTGAGGGTTTGCACTCTTAGTGCTATAGTTCATTCATTCATTCAATATGTCAACAACAAATCTCGAATATGGCGGACTTTTTATGTATTGAGAGAAGAGGAACTCCTACTAGATGATGATTCACGTCCCTTTAATGTTCAGGGGTTGTAAATCCCTGAGCCCGGGTTAATAGTAGAGCAACTCGAAGGACCAGCCTAGGTTAGTTGGCATGTACAGACACATGCAATAGTGAGTAGCTAGGAGCCAAGTTCTCAGTGACTTAGATTTTTGGGTAATAATAGGAATAAAAGAAAGAGCACATGGTACATACAGGAAAAGGTGGGGTGATACACAGTGGGCATGTGCAAGCACACACCCACACATGCAATGAAATGTGAATAGGGTGATAACGAGTTCCAATTGTTCTGGTGCACCAGAGTTCACTCAGGTGCAGCAGATGCCATCTCTTGCTGGCGTTTGTGAGAAGATCCCGAACATACTGGGGGGGCAGGTTTGGGCTTGTCTAAAGCAGCATTGAGTTGCTTTGTGATTCGTCCTCGCATGAAAGCACTTCTGGACTTGAGTTTAGAGACAGCAGACATGGTAGAAGACCGGGTCTGTAAGACTTGACTGCTGAAAAGAAATCCCTGAAAAGGAATTGTCCCTGAGCAGAAGGCTCGGGTTGTCGAGAAGCGACGTTGAATTGTTGAGCAGAAGGCTCGGGTTGTCGAGAAGCGACGTTGAATTGTTGAGCAGAAGGCTCGGGTTGTCGAGAAGCGACGTTGAATTGTTGAGCAGAAGGCTCGGGTTGTCGAGAAGCGACGTTGAATTGTAGAGCAGATGGCTCGGGCTGTCGAGAAGCGACGTTGAAGAGATGAACGAACGAACGAGGACGGACGAACGAACGAAGACGGACGAACGAACGAGGACGGACGAACGAACGATTGGCAGTTAAGGCTAGCTAGTGAGCAGAAACAGCCAACATTAGGTAACTAGCAAATCAGCCTAGAATAGCTGAGATAGATAGTCAGATAGTCAGTCGGAGAGCTCAGAACGCTGGTCCCCTCACCTTCACCAGATGTGGATCCGGCTCGAAGGACCAATGTTCAGGGGTTGTAAATCCCTGAGCCCGGTGTCACGAAAATATGGGTACCCCGTAAAATTGGGTATCCCGGCATACCCATATTTCCGGAAATATTGGTATCCTGCCGTAAATTTGGGTACCCTCGCTGCGGATTGAAATGGAAGTGTTGGCAACACTTGTGCGTTCCCTTTCTCGTGTGCTGACGCTTACCCTGAACATACAGGGGTTGGAAAAGAGTAGGAAGAGTGTCCTGAGATAGTGGGCAAAGTTTAAATTACTCAGAGCATTATTAATTTCTTAATATTTTATTGATTGGCTAATGGATCAAAGTCCAAATCCAATAAGTCCAACGTTAATTGTAGAAGATGTGGAAAAGCAAAGGAGAATTGTATGAAACACTCATGATCAGAGTCACTTTGGAGTAGCTACACAAAACAGAGGCATTGTGTCAAGAAAATACTACAGGCCTGGAATTTTTTTAGACATTAGATAATGTGAAAATAATATGCGAAGAATTTATTTAAGAAGCCGTATATTTAATTCAGTTGTGATAGGGAAACTTGGTGCCTTCAGTGAATGCCTACAATAATTTCTGCATTCTCACATACTCATAGGAGTCACTCTCTGTATTATTTAAAATAATAATTTAACATCATTACATTAAAGTATGGTTTATTATTTAAGTAAATAGAAACAGACTGTAATGATCTACATGAAAATATAGGAAGTATTGAATTATTCCTTGTTTTAGAAACAATCAACTTGGTAATTTTTTAAATTAAAAAAAAGTAAAATGTGTAGATGTAGATATAGCTAATAGTTCATTCTTGTCTTCTGATGGAGGTATAAGGAAGGTAGGCTGGGGTGGGGGAAGGTGGGTGGAGAACAGTATACAATTACAAATTAAACAAAGGTATCTAAGTTTTTTGCCTCAAGTAGATTCTGCTTCTTTAATTCCATGTTTTTCATAAGTGTCATATCTTTCAACTACTCAACTATTACAATAAACCCTCTCATAGCAAACTCAATGATAATTGGAACTACCATTCTTGTACCATTTGAAAGTGTACACTTTAAAGATGCCTACTTTTGAAGCAGAAGTGACATTTGTGTGATAGCCTTCCAACATGTGAGGAAGAAAATGGGGAGGAAGTGACGTAGAATGGGGTCATTGAATCTTTACTTTATCAAGAAATTTTGCAATGAGGTTGAAATCTAAAGCACAAGAAAAAAATTACCTATGATTGAAACATGAATTCGATAAGAATTAACATTAGGACAGAGGTACTTTTTAGGTGTGTGGGCAATGAGAGTGTGACTTTAGTGTGTTTAGGCAGCACTGCAGGTAGTTGTGGTAATTTATTAATACCCACCATTGATGTCTTGATTCAATATTATCACTGTAACTGACATGAATAGAGGTGTTTTACTGGAATGACAGCATCAACAGCGATTAGCAATGAGTTGAATTCAATATAACTAAAGCATAGGAAAACTTAAAATATACCTATTATCAAATCATGAATTCGATGTGAAGATACTGCTCAGAAGAATGAAAAGTGTGGCAAGGTTTAGGCTGTAAGGCTATGACCATACATTATCAGCAGATGTGTGGTTAGGGCTTATATAAGTTTTCAAGAAATGACAAGATAATCAAGACCAAAGCTAATATTGCATGTCTCAATTTAATAATATATAATGGCACAGTTAAAGAAATTTGATTGTGCCCGCAATGCTTAGAAGTTTCAAAATTATGAGAGGAAAGTTCAGGCACTTAGCAAAGATAAATTTCTGTTCTAAAAATTTAAACGGTAAAAGTAATTATTTAATACTCCCATTGTTAGTGTATATTCATCGGGCATGTTAACCCTCAGTGTGCATAAGTGCAAGCAAATTTGTCAGCCTCTACACACATTGTTGCTTGACACAAAGTATGTTTGCCCTAATTTTGAATATTTTAAAGGCAATAGCTGCATTTATCCTTATTATGTGGTTGTTCACGTTACTCTGTATCTAGTTAGTTGCTCTAAGCAATATATTTTTATTTATTCACCCATGCTATATAATAAATATAATATAATACGAACATGCTCCAATCAGTTAGTAGCTGTAATTTACTTATATCAACCATTGATGTCTTGATTCAATAGTGAAGTATCACTGTTGGCAAAGTTTTCGGAATAGAAATTGTGTATTTAGCGTGTGATAGATGCTTCATGATAAAGGACACAGTAGGCAAGGTAGAGTTGACTGGGAAGTGTATGCATACACAATACTCCGTATACATACATAATCTAGTTGCAGGAATAAGAGTGCTCTAGTTATGATGACTGTATTAAAAGTCAATACACAATTAATATTTAATTTATTAAAGCTTGGTATGTTACATATGCAACACTTGAAAACAGCCCATTGGGTGTCTCTGCACTACCAAGTTTGTTAGGCTCTACATATAATAAACAGTAAGCGTGCCCTCCAAAAATCTTGCTGTTTACTTTGTGTTATTAATCACCATGGAGAGTTCGATCTCAGTTTACCCCTGAAGAGCACTTCGGCAAGAAGTCGAAATGTCGGGTTAAGTTATAATTAAAAATATTGGCTGTTAAAAAGAGAAAAGTTCCTATTATTATAATTATTTCAGCCAAGAATGACTGAATCATTATCTTATGATAGATTGGAGTACTGGAAAAAAATGGTGAGGGTGCCAAAGTTGATCAACTACTACTGCTATAGACAGCTGATGAAGGAAAGGTTTCTAAAGAAACAGGATCTACAAGACACCCTGTTCCTACAAAATTGTAATAATTCATGTCATCAGATATGATTGGCTCTATGTGTCCAACACGTTTTGGCCTCCAGGAACTGTGATGTACATGACTGCGCTCACCAGGCACTACTAGTGGATTTTCACCTGCTCAAGTGCAAAATAGCAGTTATATTGAAATGTAAATATTCTAACTTTACTACGAGACAGTTGAATTCCAGAGGATCTTTTTGCATACACACATTGTTGATGTTTAGGTCCACCTAATATTCAGTTTATAGAGCACTTTTGTTTTGTGTGTGGATAAGTAGGAAATAGATGAATCTAACATGTTGGTGACTAATTTAAAAAGCAGAATCAAGCTAGCTAAGATGGTGTCTATATATTACAAAATAAAGCTGATTCAGAAAAAAGTCCCTTGGTGTGTTTCCATCGTAAAGAATGATATCATTCAAAACAATGATTTGAAGTTGTATAAAAGTTGAAACAGTAGTCTGTAGCTAATTCATTCTGGTAGTTACTCTTATTTTACTAAAAGTGCTAGGCTCAAACTACATCCATTATGAAATTGCTACAATAGTAGAGACCTAAGTAAACATGGCTTTTTTTTTTTTGCTCAACAAAAACTGATGCAATGTGTGATTACCGAGCATACCTAACAATATTGTACAATAGCTGAAGCAGAAATGTATGTTTGTACTCTTTTTGTTACGTAGCTAAGGCGTTTACAGTAGTCACGGAAATATTGTTATCCCGTAAAATTGGGTATCCCCGCTTACCTATATTTCAGGAAATGCTGGTATCCCACCGTAAATTTGGGTACCCACATGGCAGACCAGAAAGGAAGCGGTGGCGACACTGGTAGTAGGTTCTCCGTCACGGAGATACATGCCTACCTGCAGAGTAAGAACTATCCGCTGGGGTTGGATAAGAGTGGGAAGAGTGTCCTTAGACGGCGAGCGAAATTTTTTGTAGTGGATCAGGGTGACTTATATTACATTGGAGGAGGTAAAGATACAGTTCAGTTTAAGCTATTGAAATAATTTAGCGTAACAGCATGTAACATAGGTATATTCCTATGTATGTAGTTATCTGAATTACTTTTAAAACTTACAGCTTCCTTGTGAAGATTACCTCCTTGTACTTTATTCATTGCATAAGACTCAAACAATTTTCATCAACAAGAAAATAGTGTATACATAGCTAATTGATAATTCTGTATCTACAATTATGTAGGTGACAGCAAGTTCATGTTCAATTATGTCAGAATTTATTGAATGCTCAATTACAGAGTAGTATATAAATACATTTGCACACGATATTACGATTTTAAATTGTTAGAATTCCTTTGGAAAGCAGTACTGATTCTAGTTCAATTATTCACAACATTAATGAACTTTATTCATTGATTAGCAAATTCATCAAAGCCTGTGACTCCAAGATTAGTTGTGGAGGATGTGGAAAAGCAAAGGAGAATTGTATCAAGCACACATGATCTGAGTCATTTTGGAGTACACAGAACAAATGACACTGTGTCAAGGAAGTACTACTGGCCTGGGCTTTTCAAGGATGTGAAAAGATATGTGAGTTTCTTTAGAAGCCTTTCAATTGTGATGGTGAGAACTTGAAAATCATTATAGCTACGGTCAATAGTCTTCTGGAATTCAGTAAAGGGTGGGAAATAGGGAAGAAGGGGTGAATTTGTGGAGAAATCAAGAAAGTTTAGATACTATAATATTGATGATTATATGATTATAGCATTTTATATTACGTTTGCAGTATTATTTAACAAGAATATCACTTATAATTTCAAGATTTTATATTACTCTATATCAAAATGTGTGTACTCTGTACAGTGGAACCTTCCATAGAAAACCCTCTAATTATACGATTGAAATTACCACTTGTACTATTTGAATCTACATACCTTTTGTCCATGGCTGTAAAGCTATAAGCTATAATAATTTTCACTTTTTGAAGCAGAAAATCTCTTTTATGGTAACCTAGAATGTGAATTTTGTATACATTTTGCATTTTGGAGTATAAGAGATTTATTGTGCATGTATTTCTAAGTTTCGGCAACCTTTATATCAAATATTTATTAAGTTACCTCAGATAAAAAATGAACAATAATATGGTCACTTAGGTGGTGTCATGTGATCGTTGTCAGCGCCAAAACAAGTTGAAGAAGTCAGTAGGTACACTCCACCCTATTCCAGTCACATCCAAGTTATTCTACCAAATGGGAATGGATTTAATTGGCCCACTTCCTGAAACCACTAGGGGTAATAAATATATAGTTACTGTAACAGACTATTTTTCGAAGTGGGCAGAAGCAGCCCCTCTTCCATCCAAGCATGCAGTTGGAATCTTCTCCAAATTCATTTATTCAGTAAATTTTTTTTTGCTATTCTTTAAATGTGATAATTAGCTACAGTTTTTTTCTTCTTCATATAGGTAATGTGTCGATTTGGTTGCCCTCATATTTTGATTACTGACCAGGGAAGGGAATTTATTAATAGATTGTCCAGTGAACTCTACTCCATCACCAAAACTAACCACCGAATTACAAGTGCTTACCACCCTCAGGTAAATCTAAATGCCGTAACTTGTAATTTAACAGCTGCATTTGTCATAATAAACACAGACTTCAAAATAATTTGCATTATCGGACTCCAAAACTTTACCAAACCAAAAAATAAGTATACTTTAATTTCAGATACATTTTAACAATCATTTTAGTTTCCATATAAAAAATCAATTTTCTTTTTATAGACCAACGGGCTAACTGAGCACTTCAACCAAACTCTTTGTCAGTGTTTGGCAAAGCTAAGTAATGAAGAGCAAAGTGATTGGGATGACAAAATTGATTGCGTACTCATGGGGTATCGGGCATCGTTTCAAGGTTCAACAAAACATTCACCTTACTACATGCTTTTCCAGCAAGATATGAGGCTACCCATTGACAGTGAAAGCCTCCAAGCATGTAAGGAAGAAAATGGTGATGAAGAGAAGCTGGATGAGGTCATGAAATCCTTACTTGAATCAAGGAAGAAAGTATTCTATGAAGTTGAGATCAATATAACTAAAGCTCGGGAAAAACAAAAAAATACCTATGATCGAAAACATGAAGTGGCTACTATAAACGTAGGGACAGAGGTACTTCTGGAGAATACTGCTCAGAAGCAGAGAAAAGGTGGCAAGCTTGAGCCTACATGGCTAGGACCATACATTGTCAATAGATGTATGGGTAAGGGGTTGTATGAGTTGTCAAGGAATGGCAAGATTGTCAAGACTAGGGCCAATATTGCACGTCTGAAAGTTTACAGAAAAAGAAGCTTAAAAGAGATGCACTTGCCTTCACAAGATGAAGTAGCCGAAAATCAATTATACGGAAGTGATATGTCTGATGGAGGAAAAATTGATAGTAGTACTCATGTACAGGAGACACCACAAAAGAAACAAAGATTGGGAATTGAAGAAAAAATTAAAAATTCGCATCCTATCCAGTTGAATGGTTATAATAGTGATGAAAGCTTTTGCAATATGTCATCGTCACCATCACCTACAGATACAAGTTGCAGAGAGAATTCAGAATTGATACAAGAGTCACCAGAATCTAACACATGCCAGAAAAAGTCAATGGATTCATTGGGTTTACAAGTATCTGTTTCACCAGTGTCTTCTCAACTAAGGAAATCAGAGTGTACCAGCAAAGACCAGGAGTTTCAAAATTACGTAGTGACATTTCAGGCAATTACCAAAGAAAGTTTAATTTTGAAGTTAACTCCATTTATTTCCATACTAGAAAGAATTAAAATGGGAGAAGTAAGTTGGGTAATTTTGATTGGAGAATTCAAAACTGAGCCATTTAGTGCATAGGACCACTTACTGATCAGTATGTAAAGATGTGCATCAAAACATTGTAGGTTACAAAAGTGAGTGTGGCTAAGTACACTAAGACTCTCCCTCCCGACAAAAATCCTCTATAAAGTTTGTGATAATGGACTTAGTCTGCATAAGCATGTATATATAGGGGTAGTAGCTATGTTGCTTCTCTTGTACATAAATGGACAGTGTTCTAATGATTGACCAGTTCCATTTTTCTCAAAATTTGCTCAATTTTATTTTACCTGTAGTGTATATTCAGAGGCATGAGTCAATTTTAGAAGTTACAAAATTATATACTTACCATTTTAAACTCTCAGTCTGTTTTATTTCTTCGTTATGTATTTGGCTGTGGGTGTGCTTTAATATTTTCCACTAGTGATAGTTTGCTCAAACATTAGAGTTCAGTATAGTGAATGTCATAGTCAATTAGTGAGTTGTTAAATTTTTATAGCAGTATTCAGTGTATGATAAATACTTCATGACAGGCGATGTAAAGCTATTGAGGTGGAGGGGACTGTGGAGTGAAGCATAATGTAGATACATGCATATTATATGTTTACACTTTAGTTGTAGTTTTTCTATCAAAAATACTTCAATTTTAGTTTTAGTTTTGGTTGCTTAAATCGATTATGGCACTTTTATTTTGTTTTATGTTGATTATACACGAGTATTCAATTTATTCAGTCACTTTTTTGTAACAATTTTTTGTATTGTATCTTCAGCACTAACTTAGCTATTTTGTGTTTCCAGTTTTATTAGTCTCCTGTTTTAATCCTTCTAATATGAGTTTTGGAAAACAAAACAAAACAAACTCAGTCAGCGGCAGTAAGTTTTTATTAACCTTATGATGGAGTCTTAATTGAGCAAGAATACTATGAGTAGTTGATCAATAGAGACTAGCAAGTCTTGACTAATATAACTATACTTTAAGTATTCTCACTTGCATGAGTCACAGCCAAAATGTCGATAACACATAATAATTGTTTTAGCTATTAACAACAATAGGCTTAGATACACAACTAAAATGTTTTCACATCACTGTAATTAATTTTTGTTTTACGTTTAATAATCAAAACAGTGCTAGCATGTATACATTCATAAATACATACATATGTACATACATACATACATACATACATACACACATACATACATACATACATACATTTAAAAGGATACATACATACATGCATACATAAATAGATTAATAAGTATGCATTCATGCGTATCTACTGTAGTGGCAGGAACATGAGTGCCCTAGCTATAATGACTTCATTAATACTTCATGCAAGAAACTTTGTAAGTTATACTCACTGAATATGCATAATGTTTTATACTGATTTACTTATTTTTATACTTATAGAAATGTTGAAAAATAGGAGTCATTCAATTACATGTATAACACTATCTCAATTTGAAGAGGTAGTTGAATTTCTCCTTTCTAAATTTTGTTGCAATGACAAGTCAAGCTCGGTAATGATAGGCTATTTGTCAATTATTCCAATGGTAATGTCAATTTTGTCATAAACAGATTTTTTCATACACAATGGATGTCTTGCTGCCAGAAGCCTTGTGTCTCATTATAATGGATTTATTCAGTGTTAGCAAGAGTGAGGTATTTGTTATTGGATCATTTATTGGGGTAAATCATTTATTGTTTACTAGGCTAGAAGTATTATGTATACTTATGTGCGTAAGAATCAGTGTGTTCTACAAAATGTCTCTACAACAACAGGTTAGTTCTGCTCTCTAGCTATGTAAATTTACTATTAGCTACAACTGTATCTGCAGCATCTGCGCTTGGTCCAGAAAGCTGGAGATTATATGAAGATCTAAAGAAGAAGTTTGATGGTAGCTAGCTATGTTAATTCAAAATTTCATTTCCATTCTCTAATGTAATTTACTTTTGTAGCAAAGAAATGTGAAGGAAATGAGGGCAAACAAGTGAAAGTAGTAGCAAAAGTTACACCTCAAGGTACTCCTTTAAAATGTTATTTGCTAGATATTGAATAAAATGAATTAAAAGAATATCCCTTTGTATATAGCATGTATGTAGTGATAATATGTATTAAATTATAGAAAAACCTTGCTGTTCTACAAGTCTGCAGCCAAGTTGTTCTAACTCAAGTGACACATTGAATAGTTCCAGTATTGTGTTGAATGACTCACCAGTATCCAATGATGAATGGAATTATTGGAACAAGCGGCTTGGACTGTTAACAGCTGATCAAGAGATGTTAAAAAGAGGAGAATGGCTGACAGATAAGCATATTAATGCTGCAAGTGTGCTGATAAAGGAAGAGTTTCCCAAACAACATGGTCTACAGGACACCCTTCTCCTACAACATTTTGACCAATATGAATCAGAAGATTCTCAGTTTGTTCAAATAATTCATGTCAATGGCAACCATTGGCTGTGTGTGTCAAACAAGTTCTGTCCTGCGGGAAGTGTAGACGTATATGACTGCTCACCTGGCACTGGATTTTCACCGTCTCTTAAGCGACAAATTGCAGTCGTATTGAAATGTAAATATTCGGATTTTACTGTAAGACTAGTTGATGTCCAGAGACAAATTGGATATGCAGATTGTGGTCTTTTTTCCATCGCTTTTGCGTATGCCCTTTGTTATGATTTAGATCCACATGGTATTCAGTTTAACCAGTCTGCCATGCGAGCACATTTTGATTTGTGTGTGGATAAAGAAAAAATAGATATGTTTCCAGTATCAACTCGTTGTCGGCGAAAAAACACGAAGAGTAGAATCAAGTCCGTGAAAATGGTGCCAGTGTTTTGTACTTGTCGCCTACCTTGGGATAAAGCTGATACAGTAAAGGGTCCATTAGTCAAGTGTTCCCTATGTAAAGAATGGTATCATTCACAATGTGACGACATCGATTTGGAGTTGTATGATGCCAAAAACTACTGTTGTAGCAGGTGTCTGTAATGCATTTTGAACTGAACCATTGATTTTGTAGCTCGTATAGGCATGAAACTTGTAAACGTTTGATTTTAATTATTACTACTAGTATTTTTGTGTCACTCAGCTAGTTAGCTATATTTTACATTACTACATCATTTTTCTGAGTCTATACATTTATATTGACGAGAAACTTGAAAAAAATATACATTAAATCTTGCTAAGCAATGCTTGTATCCTTAGTTATATAATATGCTATAAGATCATACTTTACATTTTAGTTTTAAAATAGTAAATGTCCTTAACATGTCAGTCTGCCTCATTCACCCTCACCCCAATATTTAGCATCATTAACTTCCGTGTAATCTGTTGTATGAATCTGAAATCACAATTACTGTGTGCGTTCTTTTAAGCTTTTGCTCATGCTATTCCTAAGATGGTTTCTCTCTTCGTGTGGACATATCAAATGAAAGTAGTCGTAAAAGTAGCAAATTACGTGAGGTCATTCATTAAAGTTCTCCCTAGCTACTGTGAGCTATTGGTTTTGATCAATTTTTACATTTTTGTATCAATTACTATTGCTATGACTATGTATCTAAAATATTCCACTCTAGTACTTTTAATTTTTATGCTGGTTATGTCACTTGTTGCTAGCTAGATGTATATAATTGTGAGGATTTTAAAATTTGCACCATCACTGGCTATAATGGAATATGTCTACTTATTTGCTACACTTTTAACAACTTAATTGTGGTAAAATAAAGAAATAATTATGTTCATACTCATGATGAACAGCTTATGAAGTGTAGTTGTTCATCTGTATATTGTTATAGTAACAATATAGCTAAAACATTTATTTATACCTTTTATATGATCGAATACTCACATTCAGCAAAAGAGTGGTTTGTTTTCTATCACTGTCAAACTACTCCAATACAGTCAGGATTGAACATTTAAAAAACCACCTTCTGCTTCAGTTCAGACAAAAGGAATGAGAGAGTGGAAGACAAGCTAAGAGCTGAAGGTTTCATTTCAATAAGAGATCAACCTAAACAAGAGAGGGAAAAAAATAATTTTCAGGGAAAGGGAAAATAGGCTTCTTCACAATCTGCTTGCAGGGAAAAGAGGAAACTGGCTTTAAAAAAAAAAAAGAGCTGCAAAGTTTAAAATTGTATGCATTGTCTAGCAGCCAGAAAAGCTAATTCTACTAAATTAGTTTCCCTAACAGAATAAATTATATAGCTACACATAGCTAAGCTTGCTTATAAATAGTCAAGTTAGTGCCATCATAGAAGAACAAACTATATAAATACAAAAATAGCTAATTGAAACTAAGAGCTCACATACCATTTGTGCCATTTAGCACACCTCTAGTAGCTAGTGAGATTTTTTTTTGTCAATTACAATCTAATGGTAAATATTGGTACTTTATTAGAAAAATTAAAAGGTAAATTTTTGGGACAATGCATGAAGAAGTTTGGGTAAAACAATGCAAATAAAATGTAAATCATTTATGAGCATAATATTATTGGTAAAAATAAAAGGAACTGCCATAAGCACACTATATAGCTAACATAAGTAGCTAGCATATTTTATCTAGCTAGCTAATCTAGTTTTAGTATAAAATTAAAGATAATTGCCCTCATTTTAATTGCTGTTAGAAGGCTAACTCACTGGTTTAAGCTTTGACCATTCCTCCTCTGTATAGGTTTGCTTGTAGAAAGTAGCTTTAAAAAAACGCGAGAACCAACATACTACACAGTTTTAGTATAAAATTAAAGATAATTGCCCTCATTTAAGCGCTGTTAGAAGGCTAACTCACTGGTTTAAGCTTTACCCATTCCTCCTCTGCTCTGCCACTTCAACACGCTCGCTCCACTCCTCAGTAACCAGTTTAATAAAAAGGGGATACCCATATTTCCGCAGGGATACCCATATTTCCCGTAAATATAGGTACGGGGGTTCTTATATTTCTGGAAATACGGGTATGGGGGCACCCATTTTTTCGTAAATATAGGTACCCGGGACACCCATATTTGGGAATACCCAAATTTACTTGACACCGGGTTAATAGTAGAGCAACTCGAAGGACCAGCCTATGTTAGTTGGCATGCACAGGCACATGCAATAGTGAGTAGCTAGGAGCCAAGTTCTCAGTGACTTAGATTTTTGGGTAATAATAGGAATAAAAGAAAGAGCACATGGTACATACAGGAAAAGGTGGGGTGATACACAGTGGGCATGTGCAAGCACACACCCACACATGCAATGAAACGTGAATAGGGTGATAACGAGTTCCAATTGTTCTGGTGCACCAGAGTTCACTCAGGTGCAGCAGATGCCATCTCTTGCTGGTGTTTGTGAGAAGATCCCGAACATTAATTTTCCATTTTTTTTAATTTTCGGCTTAGTTTTTGACAAAACAAGAGAAAAGGCAGACTATGGTGAGTGCTGCTATACAGCCATACCTATTCAATCATTAAGCAGCCATTGGAATGATGTACGCCTGCTCTAGGTAGCTAATACAAGGTCATCTCAGACCAAAAGAACAATTTATTGGACTATACTAATCAGGCATGAATATAGCATGAGCAATTAAAATAAAAATACAGATGTTGAAGAGACGAAAACAAATGTAGCCTGCGACTTAAATATTTATTGAGTGTGTGCTAATTTCCTTAAAAAAATGATTGTTAACTCACTTGCAATAATGATTAAAAATTCATAAAAAATGCTCAGTTGTCCCTGGGATATTGATTACAGTGGTAAATATGTATAAATATGCACTTATCACTACACTGCTGTCAGTCACTCTAAATACCCTTTCCCCAGGAATTCTCTTTGCTTGGATCTGGGCCACCTCTTCTCCGTTAATTTGAAGTTATTTTTATTGCTCTCTTTGTTGTTCTTCACTGTTTTTCTGATAAATGGAAGGCAACTAGTCTAGATTGGTGGTTCATGCTAGTTTCCCTGTCACGAACTCCTAGAACATACCGTACTTTGTTATTTGGCGAGCGAGCGTAGCGAGCGAGACAGTATTAGGGGTGGATAATGCAAAATCGGGTATATGTTATTGGCGAGCGAGCGAAGCGAGCGAGACAGTATTAGGGGTGGATAATGCAAAATCGGGTATATGTTATATGTATATATGTATGTGGGATGGTACGTATGCCCTTTAAACGCGCGCGCGGGGAACTCTTTTCTCCTAAAAACACGGCTTTTTAGGCTTGACCCCAGTTTATTCTGAAACTACAGCATTAAGCAAGCCTTACTTTATACTTAAGCTCCAAAGTGTGAGAAAATTCCTGCGAAAATACTTGCTTTTCAAGAAACAAAAAGTTGATTCGACCGGTTACTATGGCATTGAAGACCCTTTTCCAGACTCAATTTCAAAACTTCGCCGTTTTATGGGGGGATACGGAGTGCTGGTTGTTGGTTGTCAAGAGCTGTTGGTAGTCAGAATGCCGTAGTATTAATGCTAAGGAAGCTACTACTTCTGAGGGAAGCTGAGGTAATACGTAATTCCATATTTGTTAGCTAAATATGCAAAATTAACTCTGGCCTTTCTTTTTTGTAGCTAAGAGCTTGTCAACAGTGACTTGTAAATTCAAATAGTCAGATTGGCTCAAATTTGGTACTACAAAAGTTACCACTGCTCAAGAATATGAGGTAAGAAAGTAATTTTGTATTTGTGTGCTAAAATTGATTGTCTTTTGTTTTTGTAGGTGAGAGCTTGTCAAGAATTCAAGGTAATTCAGATGGTCAAAGTAACTTCAATTTGATACTACAGAAGTTATCAATACTCAGGAAATTGAGGTAAGTAGTAATTCCATATTTGTTGGCTAAAATTACAAATAATAACACTGGTTTATTTTTTATCGTAGCTGAGAGCTTGTTCAAGAGTTACTGGTGATTGAGATTATCAGAATGGTTGATGTTTGATACCACAAAAGTTACCATTAATCGGTAAGTGATTTTGTATTTGTTTGCTGAAATCAAATGTCATAACTGCTATTATAGTGTTTGCATGAAGTAAGCTAAAAATAGTAACATTTTATGTTACCTAACTATCAGGCTCGCTCGCCATTTGTGCTCAAGCACACCACTAGTATATATATATGTATGTATGTATGGATGGTACGTATGCTCTTTAAATGCGCGCGCTTCTAATTACGTAAGTTAGGTAAAGCGTTCACAGTTCCAGTTTTTTTCAATTAACGAGCGTATAATGGACGTACTTATGTCATTTTGTACTTTGACCCTCGCGTTTTTGTGTTAGTTACCTTAAGGTAACGTTTATTGACGGATACTAATTTTGGCGATTTTCTGATATGGTGCATTTGACGGATATTAATTTTGGCGGTTATGGTCTGTAATAATGCATAGAATTTTTCACATGCTTCATAAATTATCAGTAATAATATTAATGTAATGGTCCAGGAGTATAATAAAAAAGATTTCATGTTATGAATGTCATAATTAATATTTATTAATAAATTAATTGTTTATTGTCTAGTTCTTGTAGATGTCCTGAAAGGGATCCAGTGGTGGGAGTACAGTGCTGCCATCAAATAAGCCAACAATTCCAGCTTTTTTCCACCCCTTGACGATAACAATTGATGGCAAATTCGAAGATGCCACTGCCGCTATTTTGAAAGATATCTACGATAGCGAGGAAGAAGACGATGAAGACGACGAAGCCATTGAAGTTAATGCCAATGAAGAAGAAGACGATGAAGACGAAGCCATTGAAGTTAATGCCAATGAAGAAGAAGACGATAGTAGCGAAATGAATGTTGTTACCTAGTTAGCTTGTATTATCTCGTATATGTTTAAATTGTTTACCGACAATTGCACTACAGAAACTCACTTGCAGCCTATCCAGTAAATTAGGTAAAAGATCGTCAATATAGCCTCATCAATTGTTAGCGGGTTTCAATATTAGCGAAAAATGGCAAATCGCTAATATTCGCTAAAATGAGTACCCGTTAATAAATGTTACCTTAAGGTATGTGGTCTACCCCGTCCAAAATTGCACTAAACAGAATCCTCTGCTTTATCGATCAGTACCCGTATCACCCTAGAAATTGAATTGTTTACCGTTTTGAATTCTTTTGCGGGTGCAGTTCAAACTTGAAAACTTAAGGGACTTCCATTTCTACTCGAGTTAGTGGTGGTGGTAAGTCAATGCGTTCTTTGTCATGGTTATAAGCCGTGCACAACAGTATTTACTTGAAAATACATTGTCCACTAGACTACTGCTTGTGTAGGTGCATGTCCAGTTGTGTCAAAGCATTGTGTGTTACAACCACTACTTAGCTAAAGAATATCACAAAGAAAACTTTTAAATAACGTGCATTGTTTTGTTGTTGTTTTTTTCCTTCAATTCAAGCAGTTGCAGAGAGTTGTTACTATGGCACTGAAATCCCTTTACCCTGTATGCTAAATTAAAAAAACTGGACCTTATTTTCAGTAGCTTAAGTGTTAGAAGTCAAAATCATTCATATAAAAATAGTATAGTCTTTAGGCTCGCTCGCCATTTGTGCTCAAGCACATCACTAGTTTATTTATATATATGGACGTACGTATGTCATTTTGTACTTTGACCCTCGCGTTTTTGTGTTAGTTATGTGGTCGACCCCGTCCCAAATTGCACTAAACAGAATCCTCTGGTTTATCGATCAGTACCCGTATCACCCTAGAAATTGAATTGTTTACCGTTTGAATTCTTTTGCGGGTGCAGTTTTTCTATTCGAGTTAGTGGCGGTGGTAAGTAAATGCGCTCTTTGTCATGGTTATAAGCCTTGCGCAACAGTACTTGAATACATTGTCCACTAGACTACTGCGAAGGTAAGTCTGTGTAGGTTCATGTCCAGTTGTGTCAAAGCATTGTGTGTTACAACCACAACTTAGCTAAAGAATATCACAAAGAAAACTTTTAAATAACGTGTATTGTTTTGTTGTTGTTTTTTCCCTTCAATTCAAGCAGTTGCAGAGAGTTTGTAACTATGGCACTGAAATCCCTTTACCCTGTATGCTAAATAAAAAAACTGGACTTTATCAGTAGCTTCAGTGTTAGAAGTTAAAAATAGTATAGTCTTTAGGCTCGCTCGCCATTTGTGCTCAAGCACACCACTAGTTATCAATTAATCATTAATTGTCAGTAATCTCCAAAATCGGACCCTGACTGACAGAGAAAAGACAAACAGACAGGAAGACTACTTAACCATCTCGTGCCTGCGCGCTGATTAAGTCATTTTTTTACAACCGCTAATTGTACGCTTCTTCTAATCATACCCCAGTTAGATGAAAAACTCTCCGTAACAGACAAAATAATGCGGGGATTTATTCAGGTGAGACGACAATCACGTGAAATTAGCTGTGTGCTGGCCTCTAGCACAAATGAATAATTCAATTTCCCCAAATCTCAAACTTGTTATTCCTTCATTCTGAATCTTTACTCCACCTATTCTTCAGGTATCCGCGACGAGGTGGGCGGACCATTACGTAATCCGTTACGGTACCTGCTGTTATGCGTTCTGCGTCGCCTCCTGCTACAAACTAATTGTACTTGGGTACCTTGCGACCCCCTAATCGTGAAAACTGTGGGCAAGTAATAGTGATCTTTCATTCTCTTTAGTAAGTTGGAGAATATTAAGTAAGTAAATGGAGTAAGGTGACAATTGTACCCGCTAATCGTAAAAACTGTGGGCAAGTAGTGATCTTACATTCTCTTTAGTAAGTTAAGTAAGTAAAGGGATTAGGGTGACAACTGTAATGTTGTCTGTTGTGAGTACTTACAGTATGAGCACATCATTCTCCATGACATTATGTGTGTTAAGGTGTGGTGTTTTGTCTGAATAAAAAGTCTAGTACTAATCATATATACTATGGCTTTTGCCTCATTAGAAATAATTTGTAGATATATTTGCCTGATTGGAAATAGTATGTAGATTTTTTTTTTTACTTATCTAAATTAGAATTAAAATATGCCACCTTAAGCTTTGGAAAAATTATGAAGTCAAGTATCATTCTCAAAGACTTGCATTTAGCTACTACTGTGATTCCCCAAATTTATCAGAGTTAAGAGTTTGTAAACTTTGTCAATTACTTTCAAATTGTAATCTTTTACCTTCAAAATAAATTTAATTCTTTAGTATCTACCATGTTAAGTGACTAAATATTTAAAAGGCAATTCCTAATTATAGGTATGATTTAGTACTCCGTTACTTATATTTAGCGATCGAGCAGAGTTAGTTTAGTGGTGAGTGAGCAAAGCTAGTGAGACAATTACGGATGGGCTATTGATAATCGGGTATAATTATGTTACACTTACTATCAGAGGTGATGGTACTGCAAAATAATTCACTCTTAGGCTATATTTTTCACTCACTTTTGGCACATGAAAATGCATGAACCTGCTAGTGCAATTATCTCACCATATTGCACTGGACTCACGTAATACATGTGATTTTTTTTCCATATCATGCAAGCACTCAATATTGTCCCATTTTAAACGCTTATTCATTATTATTGTAAGCTCTAACTCGACCATGAGTATTTCTAGATGACTAAATTTCTTTGGAATTACCTCTGAACATTAAATAATTTGAAAAATATCAATGCATAATAAATAGTGTGTTTTTCAATAAGGGAATGATACTTTGCTATCACTCTACAGCTTATGTAGCAAACAACTGCAAATCAAACAGCAGAAATGATGCTTAGATGGTTCGTCACAAAGTGTTCTCAGCTAGTTCTCACATTAAATAGATTAGACTCGGTAGCAAGCTGTCATATCACTTGCTGTGACAGTGAGCTATCAAACCAATTAGAATACTTGAAAGACTTTCTTGATTGTTCAATTGATGATGGAAGAATTCTGAAGGCTACTGGCATAGGGATATTTTTTTAAATCTTATCAGAATTGGAATGAATACAGATTAATCTTAAACATTTACTCAATGAATAAATAACAGCCCATAAAGTTATTAGACTTCTTTTATTCAAGTATACATTAAAATTGAGTCATTTTAAATTAATGATGTTCATAGGCTGTCAAATGAAGACTAGTATTGGTGCAATTTGGTGTGCTATACCCTCCATATTGTTACAAGTGATGTCCCAAGCTCCTGGTGATGCTGACTCATTCTGTACACAGGAATCTGGTGCTACAGCTTTACCTCCTTATCCTCCTAATACCAGAATATTGATGGATTCCTATCAATATATTAGTCTGCTCCCTGCTCTTGCTGATCGGGGATCTACATGGCAACAAGTAGATGTGGATAATAGAAGTGATGAATCTGGGGGTAGGACAGATGTGAGTGATAGTGCCAAATGTAGATAGAGCTACCGCATTCATATGTACTTTTATTTATTAATGCTTAGTATTACTCTGTAGATGTGAAATATAAAGTCATTATTTTTTTGGCTGCAACATAGCCAATATAATTTATAGTCAAGTTAAATATGTAGAACTGAAGCAGCAGAATTTTGATAAACTATCAATATTTTAAAATCAATTTACAATAACAATTTCACAGTATTTAAAATTTTAAAGGGTATATTCAATGCAAAAAAATAAAAAGTATCAAAATACACCAAAAGCACTGTATTAACATTGCCCTAAACGGTTTTGGTCACAACTCACTACAAGCAAAGATATAGTACCATGCTTTTCACTCTAGTAAACCATTCAAGATTTACTTCCTGTTGTGGGCAGAGCTTCGCTGTGATGCACATATAGGGATTCAATGACCTCATGGCCATAGTGGTAGTACCAATCTAATGTATGGGAAGGAATTGTATTGTTTTTGAATGCTCCAATACTCAGAAGAAAGGTGTTTCACTATTTCAGTTTCCAACAGAGAGTAAACTAAGGAAGGCATGGACCCTGCAAGTTCAGAGGACAAGAGATAAATGGAAAGGTCCTAGCAAATACTCAACTATATGCTGTGAGCACTTCACTGAGGATTGCTTTGAGTTGACAGCAACTACTTAAAAAAAGCTAGGTATAAAAATGAAGCCTAAGCTGAAATCCACTGCTGTGCCCACTATTTTTCCAAGACCACCATCATCCACTGTAGCCCTTAAGCGACTTGGTGAATCATCAGCCTTTGACAAAAGAGAGCGAGCTAGGGTAACTCACTCTTACACTTTTTCCTTCCAATATTAGTATTGGTCTGTTTATAGATACTTTCTGAGATTACTTCTACAATTGCAGATGCTTCTACTAGTGGAGATGTAGCAACTGAGTAATCAGTGGACAGAAATGAAGCTGATGATAAGACTGTAAGTTATTGGTTAGGTATATACATTTGTTTACATGTTGTTCCTATAACAATAACTGCAGGATGCATTGTGTCTTTCTAAATCTGTGGGTGTTCAAGTTCTTCCTATGAGAAAATGCAAGAATGCCAGGGTTCAAGTTAGGATAAAATTGGTAGATGGAGGTAGCTATAATGGTCAATGGCTTTTCTGCACTTTATTCATTATTTCTATTGTCTACATAGGCATACAGACAGACTATGATGAGCCTGCTAAGTACTGTGATGCAGGAGTGCAATGTGAGATTGGACCTATTGGCTACCAGAGATCTTGCACCCCTGACAGAGCTAATACAATGTTTGAGCATGACAGATGAGGAAAGCATCTACATATATCATACAAGAAATTTCAAAATCATATGAAGACCCCAAACCTAAACCAGTGATTTCTAAGTAAGTAAAACTGATTTATGTCCATTTATCCTCTAATAATTTTGGTTTACAAAGAAAATCTCCTGACCACGAGAAGAAATACATAGTGTTTGAGTTCTCTTTGCTGTCCTTATTCACGACCTGTCCAGTCTGCAACCAGCCATCTGAAGTTGAGACTCATAGCTACAGTTGGTACATTTTCGTGTGTCATCCAGTCGTGTGAACATTGCGATTATAATCGCAAATGGGAAAGCCGACCTATGCTTAAAAGTATTCCTGCTGGCAACCTTCTCCTATCAGCTGCAATTTTATTTGTTTGAGCTCAGCCAACCAAATCACTTTATATCTTTAATTTTCTGTATTGTGCTTCAATTACACCTGGTACCGTCTACAATCATCAATAATGGTTTTTGCAGCAACATATTAATTGTTTGGAGTGAACAACAGATGAATCTAGTCTGGGTACTTCTTGCTTTTGATGAACCCCTTTCACTTGGTGGTGATGGACGTAGTGACAGTCCAGGTCACTCTGCCAAGTATGGAGCATACACACTCATGGACCTTGAACATAACGTTTTTTAAATGAAGAGTTAGTTCAGGCAAGTGCGTAATGGAATGCTACAATGGTGGTGAATGGTGTGGATAAGAAGGTGGGGGAAAAAGAGTAATGAAATAGGGTCTAGCTACCACATGGAAATGGAAGGACTTCAAAGAGGACTACGTTTCTTTCATGCTAATGATCTCTCCATTGGGTCACGGGTGACTGACCGACACTGGCAAATTGATGCTTGGTTAAGAAACACTCAACCACACAGATATGATGTCTGGCATGTGGCTAAATGTAAGGCAATAATGTTATCAGTGCATACATAATATCTGAATCTGAAACCTCGTGCAGCATTCCAGAAAAAAAGTCTCTAAATTGGCAAAGGAGAAAGAGTGTTTGCATTACTTCAAATGCAGGCCAGTGGAAAGGCTAACTCTGAGTTTTCAGTACCAGACTTTCTATGTAGCTCTAGCTCTCCTGAAGATTCAGAACTAACCTGGTCTAGAGAACTTTCCAGGTTAATTTCCTCAGTGACATAGCTATAGCCTTGAGGTCAGTTGAATCCCTATATGTGCATCACAACGAAGAACCACCCACAACAGGAAGTGAATCTTGAATGGCTTTTTAGAGTGAAAACCATAGTACTATATCTTTGCTTGTAGTGACTTGTGACCATAACTGTTTAGGGCAATGTTAATACATGATTATTATTGTGCTTTTGGTGTATTTTGAGGCTTTTTATTTTTTCATTGAATATACCCTAAATTAATAATTGAATAAACTGATGCAATTTTTTGCTATCTATTATTATTACAGTACTGTTATGTTTTAAAGTGGTTTCAGGCAAGAAGTTTTGCCTGTCGTCAGACAGTGTCCTCTTGTTATTTTACAATCGGTGGACAGAACAACTGGCTCATTACTCAGCACATCAGCAGACTTGTGAATGGAACTCTCTTACCTCAAGTTAATGTACAAATAGAATTCCAACTTACTAGCTGTACTCAGGGTTGCCAGATATCCTTTAGTTTGCAAGTGTGGGAGACATCTACCATTGATAAAGCTGTTGCTAGAGTCACGTCTAATTACAGGAGAGTTATGAGAATAGCACCTACTATGGAAGCAAGCAACATCATATCACAAAATGCTAGTGTGCCAATTGATTTTATGGACCCAACTGCCACTGGATTCCATCTGGCTATTGTTGATGAAAATACTTGCATGGCATTGGCTCGTGTGATAGTGTTCTATCATGTGTGTCCTGAGATGGTGGTGGATCTCATAAGATACCCACAGACATTGGCTCCTACAACGAATCAACCTGAGTTAGTAGGTGGCACTTGTGTTGACAATGCATCTGGAGAACTACAAGGAAGAAATCCACAGCTCTCTTGTATTCAAGGTGGAAAATGGGGAGCGATATTAGAAGGAACTGGATGCCAGTGTAATTCTGGTTTCATACATATTGAACAGATGGAAGAATGTAAAAGTGAGTTTTAAGGCAGTTTATAGGCAAAACATTCACAACTCAATAATTTTCATTAAATCTACATCCAATTCTTGTCTTTAATATAGGATGCCCTTCTGGTGAATATGCATCTCCTTCCAATTTCACCTGTTTTCCATGTCCCAGCAACACTAGAGATGATGTAGCTGGTGTTGCTGAATGTGAGTGTTTAATAGGCTTCTTCAGAGCACACGATGAAAATGCAGATTTTGGCTGTACTCGTAAGTTTAAGGTGTAAACTTTGTATGTCTGATGTATCACAAGTTATAACATTTTTATATTTATGATGTATTGCACTTATCACCATAGGGTTTGGGTACATTTTTGATCTCTTGTTTGTGCTATACTGCAATGCATGATGGATAAAAATTAGTAAAAGTTTGCTGTAATACACAAGATATTATTTTCTTTTTATGAATTGGGAATGAGCGATTATATATATATGTTGTTTAGCAAATTTTGTAAGCCTTCATGGATTTTTACTCAAATTGTAATTCACTCATTTTTTTCTTGTCTGTCGTTATTATGTCATTGTTAATAGAGCCCCCAGGCCCTCCAACTAATGTAAGTATAGAGACCAGAACCCCTACAACAGTGACATTGAGTTGGAAACCTCCAATTAGTTTAGGAGGAAGGATAGACCTGTTCTATCGATTGTGGTATCAGCAAGGTAGTGGGGTCAGGATATTAGGACTGGAAACTAACTCCACTACAGGAACAATATCAGGTATAAAAGTGAACAATTACACAAACAGTAAGACATCTCATTATTAGTGTTGATACATACACTCGTTCAATTCATATATAAATCATGACAGCTAATATAACAGCATAAATATAATGTAGAATTGATAAATTTTAAGTTAAATAATGAGTCTTGGGGAAGTGGAGTCATACATGAATGTGTGTTATTATTCATGTATGATAAGTTACCTGAACATTGTTATGTGCCTAGATGTAAAAAATGTCCAAAACTGATTTCCTTCTTTCAAAATTCCTTTGCTACATGAACCTAGTTCAGCTCATCTTTTTTATTTTTTTGCAATGCATGTGTAAAATCATACTATATTTTGACCTCTCGTGTCGTAGTGTTAAGTAGATATGTTTTAATTTCCTTCAGAGCCGAAAAATTACATTCACTGAAACCATGATGGAATTTTGTGAAAATATTTTTGAGGCTAGATTGGCTATTAAAAATACAGAAAATCCATTCATTTAATGAAGAGTTTGCAAGAGTAGTAACAATACATTATAAGGGAAGATTGAATGTGGGCTAGGCACCTCTGCTATTGACCCCATGGTTTGCACTTGCCTAGAAATGATAAATTAATTACTTACAAATGAAAAGGTGAGAGAAGATTTTTTTACGAGTAAGAACAGTACCCATAAGTAAACCAACACATAAATACACTAGAAAACATAAACGAATAAACTTATAGTTGCAGTAAATACATTGTAAGGCGTGTTCTCTTGTGTGTGTGGGAGAGAATACTTTCATGTATCACTGAACTTTTTTGTGAGCTCTTAGAATGAAAGCGAATAGTACTTTCATCAATATGTTGTTATATTGGACAAGCTAATCGATTACGTTTCGAAAATATGAAGTTAGTTTAGAAAGTGGAAAACTGCTTGATAATTTTAGCAGCTGAATTGTGATGTGCTATTGTTCACTGCTATAGCAACAATTAATTTCTCAAGTGAAGGTATATACCAAATGGCCACTATCCTGCAGTCACACAGTACCACTCACATCTCATTCGCTACAATGCACGGATGACTCCATTATAACAGATGTGCATGAATGTTATCCATTGAATTAGAGTGCAACCCCACTAAGCCAATTTCTGTGTTTTCAAAATCATACTGCATTTATAGCAATACATAGCTAATGAATTTTAGATTAGATGTATTCTCTCTCTTTCACAGGCTTTTTACACATTACAGAATTAAAAATATTTGGTCGCCGGGAATCGAACCCAGAACCGCTTGTGGCGACCAAATATTTTTAATTCTGTATTGTTTAAATAGCCTGTGAAAGAGAGAGAATACATCTAATGAGTAAATAAAGGCTGAGAAAGAAATTGTGATTTTTAGATTGTTTTTATGTATAATAATAGCATTACTACACTTTCAAGATGATAGATTTGAGCCAGTTGTTTATATCTGTAAATAAATAATACTTATAGCACGAGTCAGAGTACAATATGGGAAAATATTTTACGAGCACGCAAAATATTTTCACGAGCCAAAGGCGAGTGAAAATGTGGCGTGAGAGTAAAATATCATTCCCATATTGTACGACGAGTGTGATAAGTGATTTATTGCTTCTTTGAGATTTTTCTCAACCGGTTACAATACAATTTTCATTGATTTTACTCGCTACGCGCGCGCTACAACGAGCGTACAATATAAACCGTACAATATGGGAGAATACAGAACGCTCGCGTGATGCGGAAATATTCAAGTAAAAATATCAAAGCTGCAATAAATATTATTATTATTGAATAATATTACATTTATGTGATGCCACTCTATGATTTAATCACTATGTGTTGTATACTAGCTATATACTGTACATGAATTATAAAATGTATACTACATTAGGTTTGGTAGAAAGAGTTAAATACAACTTCTATGTGACAGCCGAAAATGGAGTTTCCAATGTGGGATTAACAACACCATTGCCAGTTTTGATCAGCGAAGTATCCAACAATGGAGTTTCCACTGTGGGATTAACAACACCATTGCCAGTTTTGATCAGCGAAGTATCCAACAATGGAGTTTCCAATGTGGGATTAACAACACCATTGCCAGTTTTGATCAGCGAAGTATCCAACAATTCCAAGTCCATCTCAATTAATGACATCGTAATTGCACTAGTAATATTCACTGCACTAGCTGCTACACTATTAATCATCTTTATCATTTCCTTTAGTTATGTGCGGAGAAAACTCTGGTAAGTGTAAATACTGTATTATATCAGTAGCTGATTTAGAAAATATTTACACGAGATAATCATAATAACTTACAGTAAGAATGCTTTTGATGTATTCTGTTACATGCCTGAACAATGCTATCATTTCCATGAATTAATATCACTAATTCTTTGTGTGAGTGTGGGGGGGGGGGGGGGGGGGGCTAGAATCCCTTTTTTATTGTCCAATTTATTTAGTCCCATATAGTATTTTTAGTCTCTTCTAGTGTCTTCTAGTGTCTTTGTTGTCTTCTAGTGATTAATAAAAATATTAGGTTATGCTGATTTTAACTACAATCATCACTTTTTAATGAAAATACATTAATACATATGAAAAAGTAAACAATTAACTATATTGGCTGTTAAAAAAGAAAATTTGCTATTGTATGAAAATTTGACAACAAACATCATTAATGCTGGCACATAAAACTAACTTTAAAATTTTAAATAGTATATTTTTGTAACTGCAGCTTACTTACTGCATTATATTATATTCCTATCAGAATACTTAGTTTTGCTTGTATTAGCATGTATAATAGCTAAACTACTGTTTTTCACGCTAATGTTGATAGAATTTAATGATCAAATTGCAAAAATGGCTATTTTTCATAGTTGAATTTATTAAATAAATCTGTTAAGTGCGTAGATAATGCTATATAACAACTATGCCATTAATAGCTATTAGCGATAAATAAATATGTAGCCACTATTAATTGTCCATGTTTACAGTTTCAGATATCGACAAATAAAATCAAGACATTCAAAATGTAAGCAAATATTCATATTTTATGGTGTAATTCTAATTTCATTACAACTGACACATGACTACTTTTACCCATCCAACAAAAAATTAAATGAAAACAATAAGTATAATGGCATATAATACCTAGTGTTGAGTGTCATAATGGTAATTTTCACTGTAATTATCATTTCTGTTGATCTCTATAACTTTTTGGTCTGTTTATTTCACAGAAAAGTAATGGTTTACTCGATCCTTCTTTTTTTTTAAAGAAAAGCATTAGTTGTTATGAACTGCATAATTGATGAAGCACCAAGGGCTTGGTGCACCTAGGCATTACTATGCACTTGCTAGATATTACATAAGAATTACTTATTTGAAGTAGTACCAATATGAATATGCCAATTTGTAGCTCAAGCAAGTTTATGTGTACCACTAGAGCAAGTCGATAAGTAACTTGTGCAATGAAACGGTAGGCATTAATGCTGTCTTCATAAAACAAGCTAACATACAAGCAGCACTCACTTCACCAATAGTTTCAATGGGAAACTCTAAGCACTCTGGTAAACTGCTTAGAAATAGTGTAATAACTATTGCAGTCAACAAATTAATTATTTGCTCACTTGAGTACAACGTGACTAAAGGTGGCACTACCAACAATTACTTACAATCGTAGAGCATAGGTCCTCAGATCGAAACGTTCTTTAACAATTAAATTATGCTATGTTTTGCTTATAATACTCATTCAGGTAGTGAACCTCCACGATATAAAATAACTAGCTTTTTGTGAAAGATATAAGTCGAACTAAAGTTTCTAATACATTAATGGACTCCAAATGTTCATTACAACATTTAGATGCTTGTTTCAATCTTCAGGAGGCTGTCATTTCATGATTCACTTTTGCTGTGTGACAGAATGACTGACTAACAGACCAAATGAGTCATAACCCTCTTGTGCATGTGCTGAGGATTAAATATAATGTTGTAGAGTTGCCTTAGCCAGCTGAAACATCATGTATCATGATATCAGTGATTATTTTGATTAACTGGGAAGAATTAACTAAAATGAATGTTGTGTAATAAACACTGTTTCAAAGCTCTGAAGATACGCAATTAGTCTTCTTTTGGAAATTACAGATTTTTCTAAGCAATTGTTACATTCAAATAAAGAATCAACCGAAATTGAAACCAATTAAAATACTTTTCATGTTACTTCACTTGTATAAAATTTCATACAATTTTTCCTATACGTAGTTTTGACTCAATTCATTGCAAATAGTCACATGTGAAAAATAACTTAAATGTATTTAACAATTCCATCAGTTCATTAGATTGAAATTGCATCAAAGTACATGACATAGGATCATCTCTTCATGCATGTTTAGTCGTGCTCTAAAACGTGCTCATAAGTGTTCTTGTAGCACCTGGAAATAGAGCTGTACTAAACTTTATCACGGTTATTCTAACTTACTTCTTCTTGTTATATGGTTGTACAACACTTTATGTAGTATATTAGGGTTTGTTTCAAGATGATGCATACATCCAATGTAGAAACTTGTCCAGTGTTATGTGAGTGATACCAAATTACATAGTTAATACGAATATTTGAAAGTTAATATGAATATTTGAAAGTTAATTACACTTTGTAATGAAGCACCAAAGGAGCAAACCCTCACGCTACTAAACACTACCTAGTTATTACAATATAATCTCAGACTAAAAAAACAAGCAATCTGTTAGTGATTTAATCAGGCATCAATATAGCTTGAGCAATGAGAATGGTACATGGAAACTTGTCTTCATAGGAGAAGAAGCTAAACATGCCAGAAGCACTAACGATATACATTTTCAACTCGAAACTTCACTTCTTTCAACTCCTTTAACTTTCCTGAGCAAACTACTGAAGAAATTATTTGTTCAGGGTATTATGATGCGATGCTAGGTAGCGTAGCATTCCCACAAAATCTGGTACTTACGCGAAGCATTCAGCTATGTGTTTTCCCAAAAATTAGCCAAAAATTTAATAAAGTAGCACAATGAGTAAGTCCATACCTAAATCAATGGTTAGTTGTCAGTAATCTCCAAAATCAGAGCATCACAGACAGACTGACATATATACAAATAGACAAATAGACAGATTCTGGCAAGCCCTACCCTTTATACCCTCTCGCGCATTCGTACTGAGGTTAATTACAAGTTGGGATTGATGAGAATTTGAAAGTATGTCCGGTAAATAGGGGAAAACAAATGTTGTAGTTTAATTCAAATTATGTTTTGATAGATAATGTTGTTTCAGCACGCTGCTAGTTAGTGTTGCACGAATCTTTGAGAAATCTAAGCAAATTCAGATCAATTCGGATAATTTCTAAAATTTTCTTCATTTGCATTTAGATGTGCATCAATGGCATTTTGATTATTTTCCACAAGGCTTCAGGCTCTTACTAAACTATAATCTAGCTTTGTAATTAGGAAATGTGTTAGAAGTGAGTTCTAATGTAACTCACACATAAACACTTGAAAGATACTAACATTAGTTCAGCTTGTGATTGTTGATATCATTTTTGTGTGGTTTTAGCTATAGAGTTGAATGAGGAATATCCTAAAGCCGTAGAAGTAAGTGTAGGTGAAGAATTTTCCAGAGACATAATATCTGAAGATTTGATTTTGACAGCAAAGATGGAAACAGGTGAGACTTACATGATGTTGAAACTGATGTTTAAGAAAATTCATTTATGTGTAAATTACTCCAACATTTAAAATTATCGGACATGACAAGATGTGTTGAAATGACAAATATTTTGTGATAATTAAACAGAGAGAGGTGCATATTATTACTGTAATAACAGTTATCAATCTAGCCTTCCTAATAAAAATCGTTAAAAATTATGTGATGTGCAGAATACTCTATCATTTTAAAACCACTTGTACAAGTCGCTGCTTTTCTCAGAGAATATTGACACTAATTTTGTACGTGACATTTCCAAGTTTCAAGTGACATGAACATTAATTAAAAATTTTCCAGCAACTAAGCACTTGAACTCTTGTTTTATTTTTAACCATAATGCAAACATCATTATAGCAAGTTACTGCATACTCACTATAAAGTAACAAAACACACAAACTTGAATCATTGAAGTGAAAGGTTATGCCATTATACAAGCAAGAAAGAAGGATATAAGTACTTAGAGCATAGTGTAGTAATCAAAAAAAATTGCATTCCTGCTTGTAAAGTGGTGTGCAATATTTGCAGTATATTTGTTTGTTTAGTTGCTATGACACATTTGTCTGATTAAAGCATGAAATGTGTAATAATGAAATTTGTAGTAACAGCAAGCTTTTATCTAACTTTGGTTAATAATAACTTTAAGACTTGTTGCCAGAGGGATATCTATATAGTAAGGGCTACTCACGGCTGTTTCACGTAAATGACACCGGAAACTTAATCACACCCCCAGAATTATTTTCCTGGATCAAATTTCCCTGGCAACCACAGTAGCAACCAATGAACCAGGAAATGCTATCCCATTTTTAACAGGTTACGTAAGGCAGGAAGCGTTGGGCAATAGGCTAGTCATTCTCAGCCCCAAATTTTCTGTGCCTTTCCAATTAAAGAGTAAAAAAATCTGACCAGCGATGGCGCTAATACTTAGTTCTCTTCCAGATAGGTTATTTGCTTTAGCACTAGAACTTTGGAAGCGCTTCAGGAAAGATGATTTGGATGAGTGAAAAAGGTAAGTATTTCCAATATTTGTGACTAAATCCCTAGGTAGGTGCAACTTTTTTTTTTAACAGAACTACAAGCGATGAAAAAGAGTATGGTTAATCTGGTTCCCAAGCGATGAAAAAGAGTATGGTTAATCTGGTTCCCCCTTTAAAAAAAAGTAAAGAAATCAACTCAAGCATCAAGCATCACTGTCACTATCACTATCACTGCTACTGCTGGTGTTCTCTCCCGACTTATACTTTTTCTTCCTCTTCTGTGGAGGTGGTCTGAGGCAGGTGAGGCAGGTGAGGGAAGGATCAGATTCAAGAATATATTTCAATCTCTCCACCTCATCAGGAATACTCTGGTACACTCTGTCTAGCTTCACCCATCAACCCAAAGCCAAGTCGCCATCTTCTGAACCATGGAAGGACATGATCCTCAAGAATGTGCATTTTGGGGATCACTGTAGCAAGTGAGTAACTTGAAGAGTGATGATGGAGGGCGAACTGTCTGACTATTGAGTGGATGATCACTACAGCAAGGGCAGTTGACAGAACCTGAGGCTTGGATTGCCTTGCAACAACATGCTGAACACATCATGCTGTTGCATGAAAACTCAATTGGCTGAAATGCCACCTTCTGGCAAAGAGAACAGAGCAGCTTTGTTATAGTAGGTGAGTGGAGGAACTGTGGGTCATTATTGTCTGGTAAAGGACTCGGTGGGGCGACAGACCGAATGTGGTGTATAACTGCTTTAGGTGTCTCTCCTTCAGGTCTTTCTCTTCCTTTATTCTTCTTCTTATTCTGTCCCCCACCCTTTGACACTTGTTGAAAGTGTAAGCAGACCTGGTATTAATAAATTTCAATTGAACACATCAAGGTTGAATTATTTTCAGCAGGTTATGTTTTGTTTAATCTCCACTAATACCCGGGAATTTTATTAAACATATACTCTTTTTTCCCTTCAATTTCATAATATGAGTGACAGAGAAGAGAGGGGAGAGGGTAACAATAATAATAATCAGTAGATAGTCTGTGCAAGATAAGGGAAAGGCCAGTTTTTTTTGTTTTGTTTTTTTGTTTTTTTTAATCTATTGTGATTGGGTAGATAGTCAGTCTGTTAGAGATGGGATGGCAATATAACCCTATCACTCATTTCCTTCCATCCCATTCCCAAGGGAGAAAGAGAGATTGAGGAGGAAATGTTTTAAAAATAATTTAATAAGAGCCTCATATTTTAGTATTTTTTAATGTATTATTATTATTATTTTTTTTTTTGTGCCTTTTTTATTATTTTGTTATGATTAACAAATAAACTGTGCCAGAGAGGGAATTTTTTTTTTTATAATTCATTGTGAATGGATAGATAGTCAGAGAGAGATGTGTGGGCCTGCCCACATTCATGTACGAACGAACAAAATCATTGTGTACGCAAATGAATCATTTCCGTGTTGTGCGTGTTTTAGAATAGGTTGTGCGTGTATTAGAATTGGCCGTCAATTAACAGTTTATGTGTTGTGTCCTTATTTGGTTGTATTTGTAAGTCTTTGATTGTGTGGGATCACGTGCAGGCTGATTGATATTTAAGTCTTGAGTCTGCGCGGGGTTCTTTAGTTCGTAGTTCTATCTAATATTTGCAAAACCCGAGAGATTGAGTTGAGCTTGGCGCTGCGAATTCTGGTGGCAGCAACTATAAGCTGGCCCATCAAGTGGTGGTCACCCTTCTGCGATCCGTCCAGAGGCGCACATCCCCACATCTGGTGAGCAGCGGTGGCCGTTTCCTCTTCGTGGAACCAAGATTGTCCATGTCTGAAGTGTCAGCGGTGGCAGTTTCTTCTTCGTGGAGCTGCGGTTGGTTGTAACAAGTTACAGCAAGATCCTGTTTGGACCCGTCCTATAACAGTGGAACCCTTAGTGATTCGTCGCGGAAACCCTAAACCAGTGGAATTTGTTCCCACCAAATCTGACCAGTGTCGTGTCGTGTCATCAGCTGGACTGAACGCTTGTTGCCTTAGTACCTTGTGTTTCATTGTGTTTACCCTATTATACCCCTCAAGGAATCAGTTGCTTCTAATTCTATTTTAAGTTAACAATCTTTACCCATTTGTTTCCTTTCTGTTAACCCTACAGGTTTGCAGTGTCTCTGAAGTCCTGGTCAGTGTCGACATGCCGGGGACCCGTGTTAAGGAGACAGCAAAGAAGTTGCCGGTTGATAAGGCTTATCAGCCGAGTCACACCTACGTGTCAGTACCTCATTCGCCACGCCCAACGAGGGACGTGCCGATTATGTCGTACGAGGATTATGATAGTACGGTTGAGACGCCCGCCATCGCCGACAGGAACAGGCGAATAGAAGAGGAGAAGAGGTTGTTGGACGAAGAGAGTCGTGCTGTGGAGGCCGAGTTAGAGGCCGAGGATGAAGAAAGTGCATACGCACGCGACGCAGCAGCTCGCAGGGCACGGTTAGCAGGTTCGTCGGGTTTGTCGGACCTGTCTGCTCAAAGTGGCTACTTGGAAATGGATAAATCCACTCCCATCTCGACGGCAACCACGGGCGCCAACGTGGCGGAAGGTTTCCCGCCGAGAGGCGTTCCCCGGGTGGCGGCGGTTGTCCCGCCTACCGGTGCTGGAGAGAACGGTTCTGACAAGTCGCCAAGCGCATCTGATCAGATGTTGGTCATGATGACGCAGTTGCTCGCCAAACAGGCGGAGCAGACAAACTTTATGTTCAACAGAATGGAAGAAAATGCAAAAGCAGAACGTGAGAGAGTCAGAGAGGAGAAACTCCTCCAACAACGTAAAGAAGAGCAAGAGAGAGAGGAAAGAAGATTGAGAGAAGATAGAGACAGAGAAGAGAGACAACAGGAGAAGCGGGAGGAGCGTCAATCCTTCCTTGAAGCTATGCAAACAAACAGCGTTCGTGATGCAGAGGCGAGATGTGACAGAGACCGCCTAGCAGAGAAGAAAGAGTTGAGGACGGACCTGTTAAAGGGCCTCGGGAACTATAAGGAAGGTTCCCACATGGTTGGTTATATTACAAAGTTTGAGCGACTGATGACTGATTGTTCCATCTCCGAAGAGTCGTGGATCGAGAGACTGTCGGCGCACATGCCCGAGAGGTTGAGCGCCCGGATGTCCCAGTTCCGTGGCCAAGGCGCCACCTATGATGCAGTCAAGGAGGACCTCCTCCTAGCCGTCGGCGAGAACGCCCAAGCGTACGGCTTCAAGTTGTTTGATACCAACTACGAAAGGTTGAAGTCGCAAACACCGAACCAGTTAACCGAGTGGGTTGAGCGAGTCAGCAGAGGAGTTGTTCACGGTGCTAAGTCAGTTGAGGACTGTGTTGTGCTGATCGCCACGGCGTATACCAGGCAGTTTATGCCCCACGATGGTCGCGCCTTTCTCCGGACGAGGACAATAACGACCATGAGAGACCTTGTCGTCGCCATCGAAGAATGGATGTCTTCCCGGCAGAGGGTAACCTGTATAGACCTAGGGTGAGTGGTGTCGGGTCTGGTGCCAGTGTTAGTAGTAGTATCGGTTCAAATAGTAGCCAATATAAGTCTAGTCAGAGTGAGTCCCAAGTTAGGGGTAGTCATAGTGCCAAAGGTAGCGGCAACGGTAATAGTAATAAGGGTCAGGATGTGTGTTTCCATTGTAATGACCCAGGTCACAAAGCGTTTGAGTGTCCCAAGAATGAGTGCAAACGTAGGAAAGTCACCTGTTACAACTGTAAGAAAGAGGGCCATTATGCCAATGATTGTAAGGAGAAGAAAGGTAGTAACAAGGGTGCCACGCCCAAGCTTTCTCAGCTAAGGGCGGGTAAGGTGTCGTCCCGTAACACAGTGTCAGGATTAGTTAATGGGGTGTCATGTGATATTCTCATTGACTCGGGGGCAGACATTGCTCTTGTTCCCCGGTCTCTAGTTGGCCACGATGTCGTTGAATGTGGCACAGTCAAGGCTTCAGGTGCCTATGGTGGGGCAGATGCCTTTTGTAGTACCAAAGTGGTGTTACCATAGCAGGTATTGAGATTACCAAACTTGCTGTCATAGATGAAGTGAGTAGTGAAGGGCTATGTATCATTTCGTTTCACTTGTGTGACCCCGTGGAGTGTGAGCTGTTTAGTCGCGCCATTAGGGAGCATAAGGTGAAAAGTGGATGTAGTGCTAATGTTCCTAGTGCAAACGAGTCTGTTGTTAGTGTCGAACCTAGTGTCAATGTGTTGACAAGGTCAGGTGTTATAGCCGAGAAACTACTTGATGTTAATGAGTTAGAGGTAAACAACGTAGTCGAGAAGTTGGTTGGGGCGTCTGAAGATGAGGAGTCGTCCGATGCAGTCCTTGGGGAGGACCTTGGAGCGCTTGCTTCGGATGTACCGGAAGAGGAAGGTGAAAATCAAGTGAGTGAGAGTGTGGACGAGGAGTCTGGTAGTAGTGGTAGTCATGTCAATGATGTACGTGTGGGTGAGAGTAGTGTTGCAAGTTCAGATAGTGCATGCTCACCTAGAGAGTTATCTCAGTTACAAGAGTGCTCAGATGCTGTTGATGTTACATCCAGTGAGATGGTCAAGTGTGTAGGAGAGTTGTCTCTGAGTAATAGTGGTGTTCAGTTTAAGAGTGCTGTCCGTAACGATAATAGTCTTAACACCTGGAGGTGTCTGGCAGACAGGCGGGAACGTGGCTTCAAATGGAAAGATGGTATCCTAGTGAAAGATCTAATAGTAGATTGGGAGGAAAGGTGCGAGGTCATTGTTGTTCCCAAGTGTTTCCGTGAGAAGTTGCTTGTGCTCAGCCACGATAAGGGCGGGCATTTGAGCAGTGACAAAGTGATTAAAGTGTTGGGGAAAAGGTTCTTGTGGCCGGGTATGGCTAAAGATGTGTGTGCCTATTGTAAGGGATGTGGCACCTGCCAGCGAAAGTCCAAGTTTCGCCCTCGGAAGGCTCCAGTCATTGAGCGCCCCGTGCTCTCGGAGCCTTTCGAGAGGGACTTGGTAGGGCCACTTCCCAAAGGCAAGGGTGGAGCCAGGTACCTTCTGACTTATGTCTGTATGGCCACCAGGTGGCCCGAGGCCATTCCCCTCCGTTCAATCACGGCCAAGTCAGTGGCTGATGGTCTGCTGGAGGTGTTCTCCAGGACTGGCATCCCTGAAGTCATCCTAACGGATCAGGGTAGCCAGTTCATGGGGAAAGTGATATCCAGTTTGTGCGAGTTGCTTGGGATTGAGCGAGTTCGCACCTCTCCCTACCACCCTCAGTCTAACGGGGTAGTGGAGAGGATGCACGGTACGCTCAAGTCCATCCTGGGCAAGTGCATCTCCAGTGATAGTGATTGGGTGGGATTTGTCCCACTGGCACTGTTTGTGCTGAGGCAGATGCCTCACGCAGACACAGGGTTGAGTCCATTCGACCTTACATTTGGGTTCAAAGTGCGGACTCCCCTGGACGTGCTGTACTCCTGTCTTCTCGAAGACAAACTTGGTAGTGCTGCCGAGAGCTGCTGTGACTGGGTCTCCCAGCTTGCTGAGCGCCTCGACATGGTCAGAGACCAGGCGGCCTTGAAAGAGGCTGTGGCCAAAAGTGGCCGGATGAGGTATCTTAACCAGGGTTCTCAGATGCGTAGATTCTCACGGGGAGAACATGTTCTTTACCGTGTCCCGGGTAGGACGTCAAAGTTGGCGGACTCCTGGGAGGGACCTTTTGTGGTGACAGAGACCATCGGCGAAGTGAACTACCGTATTGCCAAGCCTGGTGCCACCAAGCACAGTAAAGTTGTCCACGTTAACTGTCTGCGGAAGTTCGTGGATATATAGCTATTCCATTAATCGGTTAGATGTTGTATTGGAAGAGTGTGAAGAAAGTGTGTGCAAGTTAGATGGTGTGTGCAATGATTACTCTCAGAGTGATCTGGATGAGCTCCTTAGTAAGTTTGGTGCCCTATTCGAGAGTGATGCTGGTAGGACGAGTGTAGTTGAGATGTGTATTGACACAGGGGACGCGGGGCCTGTAAGTCAACCGCCCTATTCAGTTCCGTTGGGCATCCGTGCCAAGGTTAAGGAAGAGATCGACAGCCTATTACAACAAGGCATCATTGAGAGATCCTCCAGTAAATGGTCATCCCCTCTGGTGCCTGTCAAGAAATCAGACGGGTCAATACGTCTCTGTGTTGACTACAGGAAGGTCAACGCAATCACCAAACGTGAACCTTATTTTATCCCCAAGTTTGAAGAGATGTTAGAGCTGGTGGGGCGGGGGGCGGTGCTCTCCAAAATTGACTTGGCGAAAGGCTTTCACCAAGTCGAGGTGCGCCAGTCAGACCGGGAGAAAACCGCCTTCTCGTGCCCGTTCGGCAAATTCCAGTACAGGAGAATGCCGTTCGGGTTAACAAACGCTCCATCAGTGTTTCAGCGTGCTATGGATGTTGTGTTGTCTGGGTGTAGGAAGTGTAGTAGGGTCTACATTGATGACATATTGGTAGTGTCTAAGAGTTGGAAAGAGCATATGGCTGATTTGGAGTGTGTCTTCAGTGCGTTAGCAGAAGCAGGTTTAAAGTGTAAAATTAGTAAATGTGAGTTCGGGAGAGAAAAGTTGGAGTTTCTGGGGCACCAGATAGGTGGTGGTGTGATGTCGGTTTCGGAAGCCAGGGTTACGGCTATCAGGGAACACCCCCAGCCGAGGACGAGACGCCAGTTACGATCGTTCCTCGGACTTCTATCCTACTTCCGCCAGTTCGTGGAAGGTTTCCACAAGTTCTCATCGGTTCTGTCTCCTCACACGTCGGGTCCCCCGCTTGAGATACTGACCTGGACAGAGGAGATGCTTCGGGCCTTTCAGGGTCTTCGTGTAAGTCTATGTCGTGATGTTGTGTTATGTGTTCCCCATGTTGATGACATTTTTCGTCTTGAGACGGATGCGTGTGCCACAGGAGTGGGTGGAGTCTTATGTGTATACAGAGAGGGTGTGTGGAGACCTGCGGGATTCTTCAGCCGGCAACTGAGAGGAGCGCAGACCAGGTACTCCGCACAAGAGTTGGAAGGTTTAGCGGTGTGGGAGTGTGTGAAACATTTTTCCTACTTCCTCTACGGTCACAAGTTCACCGTAGTCACCGACCACAAGGGTCTGGTGAACTTGACTTCGGGCCGTCAGGAGAATCGTAGGCTGAAAGGATGGGCCCTGAAACTGAGTGAGTACGACTTCGATATCGTCTACAGGAAGGGAGCAGACAACAGTGCAGCCGATTGCCTCAGTAGAGCCTTCGAGCCGGATCCAAGTCCAGATGATGGGAATGTCGTGTCGAAAGTCAAGCCAAAGTGTGATGTCAAGTCAAATCAGTGGAAGAGAAAGTCAAGCAAGATGTCGCCAACAGTGCCTGATGCTGGCTAGTGTACCTCAAACTCTTTGTGTGAGGGGGGAGATGTGGGCCTGCCCACATTCATGTACGAACGAACAAAATCATTGTGTACGCATATGAATCATTTCCGTGTTGTGAGTGTTTTAGAATAGGTTGTGCGTGTATTAGAATTGGACGTCAATTAACAGTTTATGTGTTGTGTCCTTATTTGGTTGTATTTGTAAGTCTTTGATTGTGTGGGATCACGTGCAGGCTGATTGATATTTAAGTCTTGAGTCTGCGCGGGGTTCTTTAGTTCGTAGTTCTATCTAATATTTGCAAAACCCGAGAGATTGAGTTGAGCTTGGCGCTGCGAATTCTGGTGGCAGCAACTATAAGCTGGCCCATCAAGTGGTGGTCACCCTTCTGCGATCCGTCCAGAGGCGCACATCCCCACAAGATGGATTGGCAATATATTCCTGTCACTCATTTAATTCCATCCCATTTTATTCCTCTCTCAAGGAAATAATTGAAAATGAAGGGAAATAGTGTCACATATAATTAAATTGTTTACGTTTAATTTAAATACAATCGTTGGAATGAATTTTTTTATTTAACCTACTTTGCAGCCTTCCTGATGTGGTGACCATTCCTGTGCATTGTTGGAATGGAAGGTTAGTCCCTCCTTCGCTGCAAGCTTAGCTCGATGGAACAGGGAGTGGCACAGGTTGCAGTACCACTGGAGAAACACGGCACAGTCTTCAGTAGAGACAAGCGTGACTCCAGCATAAGCTGCAATGTCATCAGCATGCTCTCTGCAAGAATAGACCGGTTGCTATCTCCCCTTAGCCTTGTTAAGTCTGTTTCCACAGATCCTGCAATGCTGTTGCAGCTGTTGTTGATGGAATTCCATGGAACTTGCCAATTTTTTATTTACATTTTTGTGAACGCAAAAATAAGTTGCATTTCCTAATGTTATTGATGGTTTATTTTGATGCATACACTACTATCTGACCTTAGTCTCAATGTCTGAAGCACTTCCTGACAGTGAGTAAACAACCCACAAACAAGGCCTATCTAACCAGCTAAACTTCACGTGGTTGACCTATCTGGAAAAGGTGAAGCGCACTGGCTTGTGGTACCAATCCCAGTTGCGTGGTAGAATTGGAATGAACCTTTAAGGTCATTACTAATGGTATCTCTTGGCAGGAAATATCTAACTTGGTTCCAGTATGAAATATGAAGCAGGGGAAACCGGGAATTTGTGCAACCAAATCCCGAGAGATCATGAATATATTAATGAGCATACCAAAAGTTTCCTACGTGGTAACAATTAACCGTTAAGTTTCTATTAGTGAAACAGCCGTGTACTACTTCCAGTGATAAAAATGAAGTGGCATATGGCAAAAATGAAGTTTGGTTTGTAATTAATATAAAAGGAATGTGCTAAAAATAATTGAAGGGTATAATGTAAATATACTTTGTCTTTACTGAACAACTCAGAGCTACTTTTGTTGCTGCAAAAAGAGTGAGTTACTAATTCAAGTATTGTTATTTTGAAAGTTTATATTTAAGCTTTCACTTTATTGACAATGTTTCATTTCTGACAAAATTATATACCTTTTCATATTTGAGCTGGAGTACACTAATTGGAGTACACTAATTGTAAATGTTTATTTGCTTCATAACTTCTAGAAACTTCTATGACCACTATGTCGGTACTGACCCGTATTATTCCTCAATCTCTCCTCATTGACACAAATACAATTAAAATAGGAAAAATTATTGGCCAAGGTAATTACTATTTATCTATTCTTGTATTATGTGAGGTCTAACCTATGATTGTATATCAGGTGAATTTGGTGTAGTATACAAAGGCAACATTCTTCAGTTAGACATGAGCAATAATGTGGTTGCAATTAAGACACTGAAAGGTAACCAATATTGCCCCTGATAATATTTATTGATTTGTATTCTTCCTTAATTTGCAGGAATATTTGCTACAAAACAGGATGTAGACAATATGTGCCAAGAGATTATGAAAATGGTTCATTTCGACCACCCTAATGTAATGTCACTAATAGGAGTGTGTATACCTCCTTCTGGTATAACAACTAGGTTGTGTATAGTAATGCCATTTATGGAAAAGGGAAATTTGCTGGACTACCTTAGAAAGCAATCTGATCACATCATTGTGACTGACCAAAATGAAGTAAGCGTAGGTTTCATTTGTTAGAAAACAACCCAATATTTCTTGCATTGCTATTGTATATGTGAAAGTTGTCTACACCATTGGCAAAAACATGTATAATAATATAAAAGATCACTATAAGCAACTGCTTTAAACCTTGACAGATTATGTGTTTGCACAAAAAATATGAACAAATAGCTTGTGGCAAGATTTATAGAGATAGTTGTGTATTTGGGCTTGATAAACTGTCTTACAATTTTAGCAGTTGTCACATAATATATATATATTTATTCCACGCTAGATATCTTCACAATGACATTTTTAGGTACGTGACCCGTGAGATCTCAAGATATCACAGAGTAGTTATAGCAACCGGGCCTGGCGTACAAGTTTTCTGGGTTTTTACAACTACCTTTACTCTAGTGGAGCCTACCCAGCCAGGTTACAGCAGCTGCTATAATATCAGCTGGGGTTGTGGTGAGCCCCTAGTGAGTTTTTGCCAAAACTACTCCAGTGAAGATATCTAGTGTGGAATAAACCACTTGTTACACTTGTCAGAGTATTATGGCTAGATATTTCATTCTCAGGCATTATTATCACTTGCCTTTGGCTCTTGAAAATAAAATAGCCTGCTCATGAAATATTTCACCATATCACACTCTGACTCATGTAATAAGTACTATAATATATGTAAAGTCCATATACTAGTATGCTTGTGTGTCTATAACGACGACGATGACGGTGACAGACGTTGTGTGTATTCATGAATAATTCATGAGCTTTGTATGTTATGGTAAAGTATCATCACTTTGTGTTAGGTAAAGTATCATCACTTCGTGTTAGGTAAAGTGTCGTTACATTCAGTAGAAAGTGGTGGTTCATTCTAAAAATTGGGTGCAATAGACAATGGAAGGCGGCTTAGGTTTCAAAAAGGAAGGTGAAAGTACAAAAGAGAAGATAAAAAGCGACTAAGAAGCGGGCGAAATCGGCTAGGTAAGGCGGCGTAGGTTTCAAATTGAAGGGAAGAGAAGGCAAAAACGCGAGCAATTAATTGTAACTAAAAAATGGGTGGAATCAACGAGTAAAGGCAGGGGTTAGTTTGGCTAAAGTACGAAATAGAAGACAAAATATTCTCAGAGTAGGACACAAATTCAGATGCAGGAGAGATAGACAAAGAAAAAGAGAACTCCATGACTCAAGAACAAGCACAATGAAGATAAGCAAGGTGGGGTGTAAGAAAACCTGAGACTGTTCAGAAAAAAAGAGAGCAGGAGAGGGAAACTTATGTAACCATGATCAATGGTAGAGAATGATAACTGAGCAAGATAACTTGTGCTACTGCATTACTTTGCAATATGTCAATTGCCACTATGTGGCGGGGTACCTGCAAGTATAATAATTGTTACTTTGGAACAGGTGATGTTGCCATCAATTAAAAAGAACCTCACCAAAATGTGCCTCCAAATTGCCAAAGGAATGGAATATCTAGCAGATATGAGATTCTTGCACCGAGATTTGGCAGCAAGAAACTGCTTGTAAGTTGTTATTGCTGAATAATCACATTGATACATGTACAGTCCTGTTCCAAATAAAGTGCAATAATCTATATTATAAACTGTTACAGTGCATTTTTTTCTAAATGTAGTGTTATAGGCAAAAGTTAGATAAAGTTTATAGAAATTATTTTGAACTCTTGTTCCGCTAATTTAAAATTTATATTTTTCAAACTTTGGTTTCATCTGTATATTGTGTTTACTACTTCAAAGGCATTAATAGTTGACTATTTGCTTCTGAATTTTCACTTATATAATTCATCAATCTGCTCTCATCCATCGTGTATTTTTTACTGTATAAAACATTATAAAGAGTTAATATTAATTAAGTATTCAACATGACTTCACTTAGTATTGTAGGAATAATCTGTATTTTCATATTAATTGGTCCTATGAAATTTCACAAGTGTGCATAAGTAAGCATTATGAATTCAGTTAATGAGTATTGTAATCACGTTACATAGATAAGTAATTTTTCCATAAAATAACTATCTTACAAGTTTTATTTAATTAAGCTTTTACATTTGTATATAGAATGGATATGAATGGAATTATTAAAGTGAGCGATTTTGGGTTGGCTGAAGACATCTACTCTCAAAATTATTTTCGCCAGTCCAAAGGTGACACCAAGCTGCCAGTTAAATGGATGTCTTTAGAAAGTATTACTTTAGGAAAATTTACAGCAAAGACTGATGTGGTGAGAATATGGACAAATATTGTGTACACAGTTTTATAAATGTTTTTATTTTCAGTGGTCATATGGAGTTACATGCTGGGAAATATTTACAGGAGGGAAAATTCCTTATCCTGGTATTCACCCACAAAAAGTTGCAGAATATCTGGAAGATGGTCAGAGGCTGAAAAGACCAAAAAATATAGCCTGTGATTCTGATATGTAAGATAGACACTTTAAACAAGTAAATGCTAACTGTAATATATGCAATTAAATTCCAATTCATTAAAATATTGATACGTTATGCAATTTATTTTGAGACTCATAAAATAATGAGAGAGCTAAGTGAGTAACATCGCTCAGCAGTCAAAAAAGTCTTGAAATGTATATTCTAAGTGCTATGTAAAATTATCTTCTTACTAGCTAATAATTTTTACTGATTCTGATATGTTTATCTCATTTCCCTGTCAGGTTTTATTTTCACTCGCCTCTGGCTCTTAAATAAAATGTGAAATATTTCGCCATATCACACTCTGACTCATGTAATAAGTACTACATATATGTAAACAAGAAAAAGAAGTGGAAATGATGTATGACCATAAAAAGAATGTCATATGCAACATCAAAAGTACAGATTTCTTACTAGAGATAAACCCCATGCCTTGCCTTTGATTTACATTACAAACAATTATAAGACAAATTTTGCCATATAATGTGCTTATTTTATCAGGACTTATTGACTGATGAGCATTTGAACAAAGAGACATAAACCTACACAAGGGCATAGCCAGGATTTAAGAGTGCAGGTTCCATTTAAGGATAATCGAAATTGTGCGAGTTAAATTAATGAGAAAATCCACAACCTACTTTAGGACTAGTCTACTTTCTATATTCATAAAAAAATACTCATGATTATACTATAGCTTACATAAAGGATACTGAGCTTGCTCGATTTAGCTGAATTCAGGATACCTCCATTAATATGCCAGGCACTAGGAAAGATTAAGCCAACCAAAACTAACCTCATTTCATGCATTGATAAAATTGTTTACACTTACAACCTTGTCGTCAGACTATACTGAACAAAACGCCCAGCAAAAATGTTGCTAGTTTATTTTTCAAAATTTCTAAAAGCTAAAAGTGGTTCGATCAAACCCCCCTGGCTACACTTCCGCTATACTTGATACCTGGTGGTCCTGTACCTATTAACCAGCAGATGACTGTGCCTTGATCACAGCTTATATATGAGTAGGATAGAAATGTAGCCACCACATGAGAGACCAGCTGTTTATTTGTTTATAGCATTTTACAAACTACCACATGATAGATTGAGCATTATGGTATGATGAGATTCGAGCACGTGTAGAGTAGCAACACTGTGGGTATTTTCTGTCCCTTATAGAGTTTTGTATGAGTTTGGACTATAAGTTAGCACTTTCTCTCTGATTTCGTGAAATACTAAGCATATATTGTACTCTGGCAAAAAAAATTCATTGGTCCATGTTATGGATGCATGGATGCATGGATGCTTTAGTTATTCTAGTGTGCTGCAGACCATCTCAATTTGAACTAACTATTATAAATTAAAGTTTAATAACAATTGTTTTTCTAATGCCTTATTAATACAAACAGAGCCTGAATGCCTCGTACATAATGATTGTGTCTCTGCAGTTTCTCCATGATGGAGTCATGTTGGGAACTCCATGACTCTGATAGACCTACATTTACTGAAATAGTCATCTTCCTTGAGGAATATCTTGGACACACTGCAGAATACTTGGATCTTTCAAACACAAGGAATAAACAATAAGAATTTATAAACTACGCACACAAAAATCTTTGCAGTAAGGATATTTTCTATAGCTTGTAATTGTTTTAACTCACTTTTTTGGTTGTAGCTATACTACTTTTTTTTTCTTACGCAAATGTATTTACAATAATATTTGTATAATAATTATATTTACATATATATTTTTAAATAATTGTGTTAAATAGAAACAATATATATTTCCCCATTTAATTCGTGTCTTATTCGTTTTGTGTTTGGAACCATGCCTATTATTATGAATACTTCAATTTCAGTATATAAATTGATTAGTCTGGAGCATAAAACATAGCTTAAAATACTGATCGATTGTTTCGTCTCGAGAGTCTTCTTCAGCAATGTAACACAAATGAGGAATAACTTGCAGATGTACAATTATA
>WLWD01000314.1_pt1 | contig 126124 bp, 83 predicted proteins | sample 6712731 | NCBI WGS metagenome assembly WLWD01 (sample SAMN12718690, study PRJNA576275) | sponge metagenome | isolation source: marine sponge | host: Mycale hentscheli | place: New Zealand: South Island, Marlborough, Capsize Point | collected 2014-11-01 | reverse complement strand
TTTATTACTTCCAATGATGACAGTCACAAACATTTTGGACTCTTCCAATGACTCATTTATTAATAGTGACATATTATAATTATATTAAGCTTTATTATAATAATTACTGTGCTTTTTTTATATAAAATAAGCTGTAGCTAAGTTTCAATACTGCATGGCCTGGCCAAAACCAAAATTGTGTGGGCATTTTTGTTGGGAAAAAAAAATTTTTTTTTTTTAATTTTTTTATTGTAGATACAGGCTTACTGGATGTGGATCCCAAGTTTCAAGACCATTGGACAATTCTACAGCTTATAATGATTTTTTTTATACACACTAGTTCATTGTTTCAGTTATTGAATCACCCGGGAAAGAACCGTTCACTTTATTTCTTACCGTTACTTTCTATCGATCGACTATTTCTTTGTTTACTGTCAAACCTACGCTTTTTATAGTTCAAAATGAAGCACACAGGAAGTGCTCAGTGACTATAGCAACAAGCAATTACGTAGAAGAAGTAGGCGGGAGTGCGCACGGCCGATGTTTTTTTTGTTTTTTTTTTGCTTGATTGGAACTTGAACTTGTGTCCGCATGGCTCTCTCTTTATTCTCGTTTCTTGAAACTACGCCGAGGAGAACTTGTAGAAAGCGCCCTAAAGGGTTCCTTGGCACTCAGTGGCAACAACAGTCACCTACTAAACGAAGAAGGATGGATTCAGAGGCTACCCGTCCCTCGGTGAGTAAGACTAAATTATTTAGCTCACCTCCTAGGTCTATAGGGTTTACTTCTGAAAGCTCTAGTGCTCTATTGCGCCCAAGAAATAGTAAATCCTCAAGTCCATTGTCAGACAATAGTTCTGTAGCTCTCCCTGATGCTGGTTCAACTGAAGCAGATAAATATTATATACTGGGCATTAGGCTAATGAGAATGGCTAATGAGAATGGCGGTGGTGAGTCTAGGAATGACATGGCAGCAGCAAATGAACTTGACAATGCAGAGTCAGATCAAAATGATGATGCAGAGTCAAGTGAAAATGATGATGCCAAGTCAAGTGGTTCAGAGGAGGAATCCTCTGAGTCAGATTCTGAGGCTAGTTGCAGTCATGATGATCAGACTGACTCTGACGGGGTTGGTATCGGCAGTGACGTCCCATCCAACGATTGGACCGAGCCCCCATCAGATGTTACTGTAACGTTTAATGGAACTTTGTCTAACCAATATATCAAGATAACTTCTAAAACCTGAATTTAGGTCTGAATATTCACTGTATGCAATATTATGCTTTCTTGCAGGCATTGTCAGCTGTTATTACAAGTGTCGTGTTTAACCTCAATTATCTCAAAACTACATTTTCCCAAAGTGGTCATACTTCGGTACATCATAACTTACTCTCACTATTTTTTTATTTTTATGTTTATATATCATCTTAAAGCTCATATTCTACTCTTTAAAATGAACTGATACTTTTTTTTTTAAATTTTTTTTTCTTTAGTTATGCAAGTTTTTCTTTAAAAAAATGAATTTTTGGACTTTTTTGGACAAAAACAATTATAAAAAAAAAAATAAGGAGAAATTCCAAAAAGTATCAATACAATTATGAGATAAAAGTATACTGAATGTGTGAAAAAAGTTTGGAGTGTTGAGGATCATGTCTGATGGGGGTTACATCGTACCTAGTAGGTAAAGGGTGAGTGGACGATGAAACCGATCACTTTGGGTGGGTGGGGCCAAGTTGATATATCTGTAGTTCATCTTGAAGATGATGCTTTACTCATCATTTTATGACTTGAAGTATGAAAAAATACACATGGATGACTGAGTTATGACCAAATAAGTAAAACACCCCAAAAATGCCCTATCCCCCCCTTAACAGAAAGAGGTACTAAATGAGTTTATTACTTCCAATGATGACAGTCACAAACATTTTGGACTCTTCCAATGACTCATTTATTAATAGTGACATATTATAATTATATTAAGCTTTATTATAATAATTACTGTGCTTTTTTTATATAAAATAAGCTGTAGCTAAGTTTCAATACTGCATGGCCTGGCCAAAACCAAAATTGTGTGGGCAAGTGGATAACCATCTCATTACTGTCTCTGGTCATCCAGTACTGCAGGGGATGAGACAGTGGAGAGGAATAAAGGTGTAGGTATTGTTTTAGACCCAGACATGGCTAGGTTGTTTAGGGATATTGGGAGGTTTGGAAGTCTACTTAGTGTTAGGCTGAAGCTCATTGATAGGAGGCATCCTGTAGCATCACCTCTTTTCCTTAGTGTGTATGTGTGTCTAGTCAAGAGGATAAGTATAGGTATTTTAATGTTTTGCAGGCTGAGGTTAATAGTGTTTGTGCTCATGATTTGCTGCTTATAATGGGAGACTCAATGCAAGGTAGAACTGTGGTGCTTGTGTGGGTCGCAAATCCAACAGATTAGCCTTTACTAGAGTCCAAACGAATCACTCTGAGTTGAAAGAGTGATGTGCAGCAGACAACCTGAGGTGGGCAAGACAATGCACAGCAGTGGGCAAGACAATGCACAGCAGACAACCTGAGGTGGGCAGGACAATGTGCAGCAGAAAACCTGAGGTGGGAAGACGGATACTATGCCATTGTTGCAGGTCGTACCTCAAGGAAGCCTATCAGCTAATTGCGTGGTTACTCCAAATAAAGTACCAATCATAGATTTATAGCACACTTATCAATAGGTGAGCAGTGACATGACACAAGTGGTTTGCATGCATTGATATCATTTTGCATACAGGTGATAAAATGTTCACAAAACTTGATCTGGATTGTTTGCTAGACCTAAGCAGTGCTAGAGGAAACTTTTGGGATGGTTTGCATGGTCAGCATGGTGTAGGTCACGTAAATGAGAATGGTGAAGCTCTGTCGTCCTGGTGTGCACAAAATGACTTGACTGATGAATACCATGTTCAGAAGAAGAGAATACACCAGTACACTTGGCAGCACCCTGGAAGTAAAAAGTGGCAATATATTGACTACATACTGATGAGGTAAGTTCAGAGAAGTCAGTGTTGTGAAGTGAGAGTCTAGAAATCTCCTGACTGTTGGATGGATCATAAGTTGCTTAGTGGATCAGGGTTAGCACTAACATAGCACAAGAAGTGGCAAGTGTTGTGAGTGGCATCAAGAATGGTGAGGTATGTGACCATTTTGTAGACAAGGCGAAAGAGTTAGTTGAGGATAAGGTGACAAAAATGGGGAAGATGTGGCTGCACAGTGGATGGGAAGAGAAGAAGCAACCAGAATGGTTCAAAGAGAAGGGAAACCATCTAAAGGAGCAGATAGACAAGAGGATCATTGTTCCAAAGGTGACTGAGGTCTATCAGAAATGGACACCAGCAGAGATACGTCATGCAGAGATGTGTAAATTTAGCTGTGAAGAAGGCCAAGAATGAGTGAATGAAGGAGAAGGCCAAGGCAGTAGAAGTGAGAATGTAGTTAGAGGTGGGTTTGTGTGGAAGAGTTTGAGAAAACTGCAGCGTAGGAAGGCAGGTTTACGACCAGTATATACCCTGAAGAGTGGCTAGGCTAGTGGGAAGTATGGTGTGTGTAGGGAGGGAATAAGATAGACCTCTGCAAACAACGATTCATAAGTAACGCCACCAGAGTTCGTCACGTTAGACTGTCCGGTAAACTCTGCCCAACTAGGTCTTTCTTAATTATAAGCTTTAATTAGGCAAAATGACTGGTCAAGGACCCAGCCGTTAGCAAGTACAGACTGAAAACATAACACGAACACACCACATGTAAGTCCAATCTGAACCCAACTGCGCTTGCGCAGATGGCTGGCAACCGGTCAACCCTTTACCCGACTGGATATACACAATTGATACATACATGTAAACAAAAATGGCACAGTAACACATGACCAATACAAAGAAATGTAAAGGTGGCCCCACAGTGTGTTGCCTGAAATGTTAGGTTCCCATCCCAAAGAAGGGTGACCTCTGCCAGTGTGATAACTGGCGTGGTATTGGTCTCCTGCATGTCGGAGGGAAGCTATTTGCAAAGACTATACAACGTAGACTACAGGTTGTGACTGAAAAGGTATTGTTGCACTCTCAATGTCGGTTCAAGCAAGATAGAGGCTGTATAGATATGATTTATAGTGATAGACAACTTATTGAGAAGGCCATCAAACATCACACCAAGACTTTCATGATCTTCGAAAAGCTTATGCTGGCAGGGGTTTATGGTGGACACTAGAGAACTATGGGATTCCTGAGCTAATGCTGAAGTTAGTACCTTCTATTTATGATGACATGAAGCCAGAGGTAACAGTAGATGGACAGCTGTCTCTATAATTTGAAGTTTGCAATGGTATGAGACAACAGTATATCCACATACCACATCTTCTCATCTATGTTAACTAAGGCAACCAACCATTTGGAAATTCTTTCCTCATCCATCCATGCAACATTGCCTGATCTGGAGGGGTAAGTGTGCAGCAGGGCTGGAGAATGGTACAAAGAGAAGGTTTGAGAAGGAAGAACAGAAAAGCTACAAAGGCTTCTGATCAACCTGAGATGATATTCCCATTAAGTATGTCACTTGCCAAAGGACCTTCTAAAGTAAACAGGACATTGCCAGACACAGATGTGCTACGACGCGTCCCAAAGGACAAGTGATGACTAGGCCACTATGAGCCTGCCTGTCAAATTATGTCAAATTCGTGTGTGTGTGTGCGTGTGTGTGTGTGTGCAGAGATAGCACCGCATATACAGTATGGGCGTAAATCTGATAGTCCCTTCTAGCTTACAAGGCTTACATGTCTTTTTTTTCTGGCTTAGATGTCTTTTACTTACTTTTACTTTTCTGATTTATAGGTGTCCTTACCCTGTGTAAGAATTTCTTACAATCATTTTTTTTTTCTCGGGTGCTTTCTAATTTGTGGCCCGGTGTAAAAACATTTTACAGGGGTCCTATTCTAATTAAAAGGTGTCCTTAACTGGTTTTTACGTCTGGTAAATGTAACACACATATTATACATCGGAAATTGTACAGTAGTATAAGAGGACTAATGCATCTTGCTTTTTATTTCATACCTCAATTTGCCTTTTCAGATTCACTTTTCTAAATTTCTATTGTTCTGAAGATACATTTACAGGTTTAATCACAATCATGGCTTCCACTTACCCAATGCCTTTTATACTTATCGAGAACATTAACTAATGTACTTGTGTATAATAGCTATTATAGTTTCCCACCTAACTGTGCAGTCATTATTTTACTTCAAAATCTACCACATTGGGCTATACTTCACAATATTGTCCTCAGTAAACATTAGTGGATACTACCCAATGTTGATTTGGTTTAACTAACCTTAGCTTTGTTTATTTTAAATAACTAGCTACAACTACATGACTAAATTTTAGTCTTTAGCTTTGATTATTCAAGTGCACAAACTGTATTCGTAACAATACCAATTTTTGTTTAATATAAAATTTTCTGGCGTATTTCATTCTCTCTTGGCTATAGTTGTACATTTCAGAACTTAGTTGATAGCTACCACTCTTGGGACTTTACAATTGGATAATCATCTTGTTTACTTTTTGGCGAACCCAATTAATATTAGCTAATTATAGCTACAACCAGTCTTTATACTAACTAAAAACCTGTACATTGGTGCCTCCTCCTAATTGTTAATGTGATGAAAAATTGTCACAATACTTCTTCAGGTGTTAGTAACAAGCTATAATTGCATAAAACTTAGCTGTAGTACTTAGATATATGAGCTACTTAGCACCTGAATATATAGTGTGCATTTACACTTCAAGCAGAGCTGTTTATAAGACACAAATTAATATCTATAACAAATAAAAAACAATAATAAGATCAAGTACACAATGGACTTGCCAAATCAAATTTTGAAACCTAACTGATGCTCACCTTATACACTATTTTAAAACTACAAAAGTGGGCGCCTGACGTACTAACTAATACAAATTAGATTTAGCATAAGCTAGTTTTATCCATTCCTCCCAGCCCAGATTTTCATATTCCTCTTTTCAACTAATGGGACCTCTTCTTCTCCTCAGTCTACTTCCGCTGCTTCTGAGTATCTCTGTCCTTTCTTTCACTTCTTTATTGAAATAGTTACATTAGTCATCCATCGCGAGTGTTTCCAATTCGGTAGCAACATACCTCTGTTTCCTTGGCAGCAATTGGTGGGCATTGGGATGAAACGAGAGTAAAAGTTGGCAAGATCCCAGAAGGAATGAAGCTGTGAGCTAGTAGAAGGGCATATGTAATTTAGAAGTTGATGAACTCTTGCCTGAGGTATACCCAATGAACATTGCTGATAATGAAGCCCAAGAACAAACACTAACAACATCGTGGAGATTTAACTTTAAGGCCATGTTCTTCAAGTCTTAAAAGATCATGATCAGTGTGGGACATATTGATTGGACCTGATGAAATCCTGTGAGCAAATCAAGCTTTGATAAGAATTGAGCATCACCTAGACTGGAAATGATGTAATGCACCTAGCAAGCTAAATCACACAGCATAAAAGGAAGTGAATGAATGATATATGTATAGGTAAATGGTCAGTGGTGTGTATTTAGTCTATACATAGCTTGAAAAAGATGTAATGTGAGTAAGTTGTTTAGTCTATACATAGCATGAGAAGTGTAATGTGAATAAGTTAATTTTGTATACAGCAATAGGTAAATAGATGTAGCTAATGGTACAGAAAGTAAATGACTATTTAATTAGTTAATGTTGTTAATGTGGGGTGGTGTCACACCACAGGCATTTGAAAAGGTTTGGGAATATTTACTGCATTATAATTAACTATGACATGAATGTTACCTGCTTTTATTTGGAGGGGGGGGGGGGCTAGACCATTTAGATGTTGACAGCTCTATGATGTTAAAATCAATTAGTTCATCCAATGCGTTACGAAACCCAACTTCTACTTTAGCTGGAATAGAATAAGATGGTGACCACACCACATATACTATCTTCCTTAAAATGTATCTGGTCCTTGTCTGAGACTGGGTCAGAGAATTTCAAGTGGGTCAATCAGTTATAAGACATAACCCTGGTTTAAATGCTTGCCTTGAGGTTTCATGGGAATGCCCCTTTGTTGTTGAATTGTTGTTGCTCCTAAGGGCAGCAAAACCAAAGGCAAGGTCTTTCATGTCAATTTGCTAAATGTAGTTGATTTTGTGTCCAGTGTTTGTGCTGTGGTGGCAATCACAGAAGACAAACATGGCTGCATTACTAAAAAGTCAGTTCGGCCTCAGAGTGTTAAATTATTGTCTCAGAGTAAGAAAGTTCTTTAAATGCAGCGTTGTCTAAGCATTCTGCTGTTGTTGTTGTTGTTGTTGTTGTTTTTACATTAAACCTGGCAAAACCAATTCTGCGTCTCATTTTATTGAAGTTACCAACACAATTTCTTTGTAGGCTTAATGAACATCAACTCATATGGGGTGTGTCCATGTCTACTATGGGGTAGGTTCCTCGGGAAATACAACACTAAGTCTAATACTTTTGGCCATTCATTCTTAATAGAAATACACTTCTTATTTGAAATACACTTAAGAAGTACAGCCTTCAGTGAGGCATGAAAATTTTCAAGCTTCCCATTAGATTTGGGATGGTACAGGGTGGTATGCATCCTTAACACAGCAAACCGATCGTTCCAACTAAACTGCACTAGACAATTATACAGTGATTTACTTTTTTGTTGCCATATGTCTGGTCATGAGACACTTACTACTCATGCTCAGTTTTATTAGTCGCCACCATAGGGACAGTGAGCACTTAAAAGTTGTTATTCAGAATTTTATGGCATTATTCAACTACATGTGTATTTAAATAAAATTGTAAATGGCTACAATTGGTCACTGACTGAGATAGCTAAGGTAACTGTAAGTGGAAAGAAAATTGAATTCTGGTAGCAACACTACTCTTGGCTTTCAAGAGGTCCAAAGACCGAATATATTTTTGCAATCGAGCTGGAGAATATAGCTAGTATATCCTCCCAACATAAGATTGTATCTAATCATAGTTTATAAAACATTGGGATAACATAAATCGAGTATATTTGCAGAGTCAAGAGAAACCATATTTATTTGCTAGAGTTTGACTTGTGGCTATTACTTAGATCTAATGTGCTTGAAAATAACAGAATATATTATATATATATAACATGCTTGTTTGTCAGTAAACGACTACAATGCCGTGTATTTTTAAATAAATCATGAGTTTAAACAGTCTGGCCAAGCTATCATCATTAGCTTACCAGGTAAAACGTCATCACATTCAGTAGAAGGTGATTAATTGTAGCAAAAATGGGTGGAATCGGCCAGGATAAGGTGCAAGGAATTTTCAAAAAGGAAGGCAAAAGTTCTGCCAAGCATAAGTCCACAGTCATGATAGAAGGGTAGAGATAATTAGAAGCAGGAGAGATAAACAAAGGAGGAGGGACTACATGACTTAGTGGAAAGAGATTAAGAAAGGAAAGGAAAGAAAGTAGAGATAGTTCAGGAATAAAGAGAGCAGGAGAAGGAAACTCGTTCAACCTTAACTAAGTGCAAGAACAATGAATAGAAATACTTTATGACACTGCATTCTTAATTTTCAAAAGTTAGTATGTCCAGTGCCACCGTGTGGTGGGGTACTTGCTAGTACATTTAGTGCCACAGTTAATAATTCTAAGGCTAACTTAGTTTATAGTGGATGCTTTGGCAATTTACTTCTATAAAGGTTGTGCTGAATGTTATTTCGAAGTTAATATTTAATTATTTCAATCAATTGTTATGTTATTAAATAGTAAATGCAATATTTACAATTATATACATAACTTTACAAATCCAAACATTTAATTATGTTAACTAATTGTTATAAGATTAAATAGCTAGATATAAGATTGAATAGCTAGAGTTTAGTTTTGTCTTTATACATAGCTATACAGATCCTGACAGAGTCATACAAAGAAGCTGGTTATAGTCCATAATTAATTCGGCTACTTCGGTAGCTATCTGTGTATAGTTACTTTCACTTTCTTTTGTTTGTATATCTGATCAGTAGAAGTTAAGAAACATAAACATACTTTAAAAGTAGTAAGTAATTGCTATTAGTGAAATTTCATGACAAAACTAGCTGTTATACATAATATTTATATGTGTTATATGCACACTAGTGTTTACTGATTTATTAGAGATAATGTGATAACAGGCCTAAGCATAATTTCACATATGATGGTTACAACACAAACTTTTTAGCATAGCCTTTGGTTATATTTAACTAGACTCGTGTGAATCAGTATTCAGTAAAAATAGGCTCTCAATATTATCAATAGAGTAAGATAATAATATTAACCATGTAACAATAGGATACAATCTTTTACCGCAAAATTAGACTGTTCATGGTGCTGCCATTTGTGTCCTAGATTATTTAGCTGAAATATAAGTTTATAGAATAAGTAAACAAGTAAAAATGATATGATTCAGCGCACATATTTATTGAAACATTACATTCTTGGAATATTTTGGCATGAAGTTGGAGCCACTTTACGAGCTACTGTTTAACCCAACAGAATATGTATCTAAGTGACTTTTTTTTTTATAAACACTATAGGAATTACAAAAAATTAAATTCCGTATTGTTAAAAAAAAAATTAAAAAAACCTATGAAAGAGAGATAACCCATCTAATGAATAAAATAAGGCTGAGAAAGAAATTGTGAAGTGATAAATTAGCAGAGTAAAAAGTTCACAGATAAAACGATTCTAGCATAGCAGTACTCCCGGTAAATACAGAATTAGAGTGTTATGTAGGTTGCTGGCTGGCTGTTATAGCTCAGAGGCAGAGCACTTGTGCATTAAGCAAGTGATCCTGGGTTTGATTCTTAGTGACAGCCACACATTTTTCAATTTTGTATTATTTAATATATATATATATATAATATTTGAAAGAGAGAGAATACATGTAATGAGTAAAAGAAGAATGAGAAAGAAACTTTGTAGGTTGAAATTTTAAAAATTTAACCAGATTTTTCTACAATTTCATGGGACAGATATTGGACTAAACTTGTTTGACATGATGGTTGTAATTCCTGCAAAATGGATGTGTACTCTATATAGTAGTTATAAAAATAACACAATAGTAGTAATTCTGAAACAAACTCTTAGTTAAAAACTTGCTGCTTCCCCCCCCCCCCCCCTTATCCCCCCTGTTTTTATGTAAGGGTTCTAAGGGTTCTAATGCTTTAGCAAACCTTTTACGGCAACTTATAAGACAGGAATAAACATTGAATATAAATTATATTGTACAAATTTTATGTATATTGTACTAACCTGAGAATAAGCATCATTTTCATTTAGATGTGTCTCATATTCCTCGAAATGTTTTATTAAGTATGCTACTCCTATAAATACACAATTAAATTAACATGTACATGTATGCGAATATAAACGCTTTGATTTTAAACATTACTATCAATGAATGTTTCTCTTTACCATTACAATGATATATATATATATATATATATATAGGTATGATGTAAACACACATACTATAGTATGTGAATATAAACTTTTTGATCATACAATAACTTACTTCTTCTAAATTCCATTTTTCTTTTGGTTAAAACTTCTCTTTCATATATTAAAGTCTAAAAATTTGTGATTGTATTTAATAAGTCAGTTATAGAAAACAACTAAACATACTTTTCGTTTTTCTTGCTCAGTTGCATGAAGACGATCCAAGTCAGTAAATACGGTTAGCTCCTAACATGTAGAGTTTATTATATCAGTGTAAATAACAGCAACAATTATCTTAAAAAAAAACTGTGAAAGTGAAAATTGTGAAAAAGATACATGTGACTTAAAATGTACATGTACTACTTATAGTATATATAAATATCACCTTCTATCGTTACTTTAGCTCAGTATTAGTGAAGTAGCTACTGATGACAAAAGAATAATTTATACTACTCTTGCTAAAATATATGGATCTTTTATACATATCATATCTCTCATTCATTATGTAAATAAGGGGCACATTTAAGGAAATTGGGAGTCAAAAATGATTGTTGCCCTTCCTAGAAAATCCTAGCTCATCCTCCCCCCAAAGAAAATTATGGTACTATCATTTTGATTATGCAGTCAGTACTTCTACATGTTTTTAAGAACTGCAAGGTCTTTAAATGGTTTCATATTATACTTTCATTGCTGCTCTGAAAAATCTAAGAATGTGGTCTTTGTCCCTCCAAGATTGTTTTTTTTTGTACAAAGCAGCCTCATAAATTGTAGATTTGTCATAAAATACTTAAGTTCAGTAAATACAAGCATGAAAGAAAAGCCAATAACAATTATTAAAACAGTTGATATAGTCTTTGTATTGTGACAGAGGAACTCTAAATTACTTAAATCCTTCAGAGAGAAACATTATTAACTTAGTGTCCCCACTTTGAGGGCAGAATCACTTAAAGTCCCTCCAATTGCGCTTAGTGTCCCCCTGATTGTGTTGTAGTAGTAGTTATTATGCTACAAATGAGTTAGGCACTGTGCAGGGGTCGTAAACTACCATTTTTAAAGTCAGGGTCCCTCTGGCCTTAAGTAGTACCCTCGCAATGCTTCGAATGTACAGCCTAAGGTCTTTGGAATACGGTAGTTACCTTGGAGGCAGTGCCTAATTATTACATATAACTAGTAATGTGCTTTAGCGCAAAGGGCGAGCGAGCCTATGCACAAACAAAACACTTCAATAGAATCTGTCAGTCAAGTACGTAGCCGTTGTGACCATTATATACTGTACTTCAGTTAACAAATACGGAACTACTTTCTTACCTCAAATCACTGAGTACTGGTATTTTCTGTAGTCTCTGACTATCTGAATTTCTAGTAACTTTTGATAACAAACACTCGTAGCTACTAAAAAGGCCGAGTTAAAAAAAATAATTATGTCTGGTTAAATACCATAGTAACCATTCGCCATAACATTTTGCAACTTCAAAAAACAAGAAGTTCTAAAGAATTACTGTACAGTGTTGAATCCTACAATAAGTTTTTAAGTGTCTTGTATCATTTAGAAACAACCTGATCCGAAGGGGTAAACAATTAATTTCCTTGAATGTTACGGGATCACTAAACCGAAAGATTTAGTTTAGTGGAGGTATGGGAAGTAGACCGTAAAGCAAACACAAAAATGAGATCAAAGTACACTATGACATACGTATGCCCATACATATATATAAACAAACAAATATCCCCAATTTTCAATTGTGTTACCCCTGAGAGTATCTCGTTCGCTTCACTCGCTCACCAACTATCATGATTATAATAAGAATTTTGGCAGTAGATTTTAGTTGGATATATAGGTACATATAAATGTAAAACCATGCACTTGAGGAATTATTGCTGATAGTTGTCCCAATCTCGAGGGCGGTTATATAATGAACTAGTGATAATTCCGTTCCAGCAAAATTTTTATTTATAGCTGATAATCATCCCAATACAAGTACATGGAACACAGGAAATATACAATGCTAGTTGGATTATTTACTGGGAAATAAAATCTTTAATCCAAGGCTGTTACTGCAGCAACTATGGTATATGTATATATTTATTATTGCTCAAGTCAGTATACAATATGGGGAGATATTTATAAAGGACATGTAACTATTTTCATAAGCTGAAGGTGAGTGAAAAATACAAGCATGAGAGTGAAATGTCACCCCCAGAAAGACGAGTGTAATAAATTGTCCATTGTATATGGACATTTTCCAAAAATAGCAAAACGGTTTTGCTCCGAAGTTACATTGTCCAAAATTAACTTCACCATATATCTAAACATACAGCTGTCCAGAACTACATACGGGTGCTGTGGGGACACCTACCCAAAAAAATATTCTGTAGAGGGCTGAGTCCTACACATTTGCAAAGGAGAACATAAATGTAAATTGAAGTGTGGGTGTGTATCTGCTGTTGTGTACAATGTAACTGTGAAATGTGATTGGTATTTGAAACATTTCTATTTTTGGTCATTTATGGTAAGGTCACCTATGTATTAATCAGCCAATCATATTTTACAGTGACCTCAAGAAATAAGGCTATATATACTCGGGCCAGCCTCAGTTCACTTGGTAGACTAATTCCCCTACACAGGCCCACTTGGAAGCTACAGGTCTCTGAACTGTTGGACTTGTGTTTGTTAGAAAGGAAGTATGAGGTATCATGGGTGGAGTGAAAAGTAAACAATCTTCAAATAAATATATATTGCTGTTGTATCTAAAATAATTAAAGGAGCTTCTGCATTGAGAATGAACAAAAGCGTGAACCTCACATTCCGCTGTCGTCTCTGGAACCAGCAGAGTCATCAAGTTTCTTGACCTACTATTGAAGGTGAATGATAATGCCAAACTGCTGGAAGAGAGCAAGGTGGTCAACTTTGACAAAATGTTTCATTGGAAGAGCAAAAGAAAGGAAGAACAAAATATCAAAAGGAAAGAAAAAGAGTACGAAATTAAATTCAAATGTAAACAATGGGAAGAGGAACTCGAATTGAGGAGGAAAGAGAGAGAAGAAGATAAGGACAGCAGTGGCAACAAAGACTACATGATTCTAAAACGCCACAAGATAAGTTGTCCTCTGCTGTTACGTATTTCCCCAAGATCACCGAGTAAGATGCATAAGATAAATATGGGAGAGTGATTGACACCTAAAAAAACCCGATTTCTTCACAGGAAATCATTAACTTGTGATAAGCATGGAAAGTATGGTCACAAAACTCCAGATTGTTGGAGCAGTAAGAAAGAAGTGTCTACCCAAAGTAGAGTGCTTGCATGTCAACCACCTGGTTACTATAGAAATGACTGTCCAAATCGGGAAGACTAGTCGAGAGAAAAAGATAGAAGTAACAAAGATAAATTGAAACAATGGGTTGTGCTGTTGCAAGAAGAGACATGGAGTCTGAAAACAAAGCCGCATTGTGGTAAACTCCAATATAGTCATAATGTCAGACCTTGGAGCTGACATTTCAGTAATACTCTCAAGGTTGTTCCACAGGTGAGTTACACTGGGAATGTGGTTCGCACAGTAGACATTGAATAGAAAAAGGAGTGAGAGTCGGTGCATGTGAATACTTGGAAAAAGTTGCAGTGAGTGACCATTTGGATGGTAAAACTTTGCTTAGATTAAACCTTGTTGACAAATCTAAAATGAACCTCCTTTAGTCTAAGCTATACAAGCAGTCCAAGGTGCACTTCAGTTGCAGTTGTGCACACTAGAAGTATGAAGACAGAGAGTGAAGCAGTACCTGAGAAGAGAATTTCATGTTGAGTGAAGACAGAGTTGAGAGGTGGATGTTCCAAATGATTGGATTTCTTTTAATCTGTTGTGGGACTTTTGCCATTGACGTGATTACTACATTGTGTTTAGTGCCTCATAGGTCTGAAGCCTGTGACATCCCAAGCTGTGGCAGAGGCATTCATCAAACATTTGGGGGTACTAGTCTATCTCTCCACTGGCAGACTGTTTAATGGCAAGCTTGTGAAAGAACTAGCTAACTGATTTCAGATTAAGGTTAAGCACACCACTTTGTACCAAATGATGCTATTGAATGGATGAGCTTTAGATAGAATGCTGAGAAAAGCTCACAGTTAGGGCAAAAACAAGGCTGAGCAACTGCCTTTTGCATTGTATGCTCTTCGACAAATACCAAATAGGACTACTGGGTTTAGTCTGTATGACCTCATTTAGGAATAGACTATGCATATCCCCTCGGCAGTTAATTAGACTAAGATTGTCATGGTTTGAACTGTTGCATTGTGAGGTGCAAATGTTTTACACAGCTCAGACGATTATTAAATATCACCATGAGACAAACTACATTAACATCACGTGATGTGGTAGGTGTGGAACAAAACAATAACATCAATGAGTGAGCCCTATTTGATAAGAATGAAATATGTCTGCTACATAACTCCCCTCCATGTGACTTGATCAGGGAACAAAATCCAGAAGGCGTTTGGGTCAGTGGACATGACATCCTGAGTGAGTGATCCTTGAAGAACCAGAAGAAGGAGGTGTAGGAGAATCAGATATAAGAGGCGATGATGGAGGAGGCGATGAAGGAGTTGAAGATGTATGCTGATCGGGTGCCATATCTTGACTAGGAAGACAATACTCAGTGTGAGCACCCTTTAACTAGTCCAGGGAGACAGAGTTGTGACGACTGTTGATGTCAACGACCAAATGCCTGTTTTCTCACTTGAGAACATTGTATGGCTGTTGCAGGGGTATTCTAGTGGCATTATGATGAATAAAGACACGAGTACATGTGGATAGAATAGGACTGATGATGTAAACAGATCATTGGACTGGGTGGGTGGGGGTAGGTTGCCACATTTGCATGAGGACTTGAGGGTAGAGACGTAGTTAGTGGGTCAACAGAGTCTTCAGAGGATGTGAAGAATTCTCTAGGGAGTCACAGAGAAGTGCTGTAGATGAACTTTGCAGATGTGCAACCAATGTCTTCCTTGAGGGCTGTCTGTATCTCAAACATGGTCAAACTGGACACTATGTGTGGCAAACAAAGAGAGCAATAGTTCCCTGTCAAATGTACCGTAGTGAATTTATGCTGGCTTCAAATTCATAGAGAAGAATGTGATAGCAATGTAATCATGGTTGTCTTGGTATGCCACTTGGCTCCACTGGGATCTGGTGGTAGGCATGTACAAGATCCAGGATACTGAAAATAGTGGTACCATGGAGTGATGCAGTGAAATCCTGAATGTGGAGGATAGGATAACGATCCGGGGTGGTACAGTTGGGGCACAATAATCTCTGCAGGGGCACTAATCTCTGGGTGTCTTTTTAGGAATCTTGTGTAAGGGTGATGCCCAACAACTCGAGGATGGCGTATGATTCTCAACTGGAACATGTGTTCAAACTCAGCCTTGAGACACTCAGGTGTGAGATGATGGGCTCAAGCTACTACTGGGGGGTCAGTTGTGGGGATGTGATGACTGAAGCCGTATCGAGGGGAGATGGTCAGCAATGTGTGGTTGTGTCACTGATAGAAACATATGAAGTAGAGCAGCAAAATCTAACTGGCTCCTTAGGCTGGGGATGGTCTTGTGTAGCAATACCCTGAACATGAAGTTGAGTCAGTCCAACCAGGAGTTGGAGGTATTTGACATCTACTAGTAAACTGAAGTTATGGAGGAAAACAGTGCCAAGGATGGGTTTCCACACCTCTGCAATGATGAAAGCCCAATGAAATGTATGCCGAACACTAATGTTGAGGGTAAGTGATCGAGTTCCATAAGTGAGTATGGATGTGTTGTTGGAAAGAGGTAATGTGGGTGTTTTTGCTCCAGTTGTAAAGGGGAAATTATACTTACGTCGGCACCAGAGTCCACAAAGAATTGTATGCCAGAAATGCGGTCTTTAATGTAAAATAGGCGACCAGGCAATAGGCCACTAATGCTCATTGCTGCTTATGAGGGGCCTGGGTGTTGAAATATCACAGGAGGGCTTACATTTCCTAGCTGAAGTGCTATATTTGGCCCGATACCAGCAACTGGAGACATTAGTGGGAGATGAGGATGACGAATGAGATGGTGAGATGTGAGAAGTAGAAGATTGGTGCAGAGAATGAGGAGAATCAAGTCCTGTGATGAGTCTGTAAAAGTCAATCTCAGGAGAGGGTGGTGGAGGAGTAGGGAGGTGAACAGCTGAGATAGATGGGGTTGCCACTTCCATAATTCTATCAGCAAGTTCAGCCAGCTTCTCTAGAGTGCCAGAGGTGGATGCAAGGATCATGCAAATATTACCTGACAGACGCTAGGAACAGTTCCTTCAGAAAAAGTATTGTCAGAACCAGCATGCTCTCCCAGTAACTGTTGAAGTCTCTGAAGCTAATGTGTAAGGCTTGCAGTTGCCTAAATCCTTTGAATGAAAGCATTTTTGAATCTTGCGCTGCTCTGAGGCAGTGGTGCGTTTGATCAGTTGCTCTTGCAGAAATTCAGAGGGGCTCTCAGCTGGAAGAGCGATAAGATCACGGACATCTGTAGCAAACTCAGGAGAGTAAAAAGCAATGGTATAATCAAATTTTGTGCACTGGGCAGTGCTTCTGTGCATGTGTAACTAAGGTTCTACCTGCTGAAACCACACCTATGAGTCATTAAACCAAAATGGTGGCGACTTCAAATTAACCACAGAAACAGTAGGATGAGCAGTAGCAGCAAAAACAGGAGCATCAGAAGTGGGAAGTATGTCAGCAATGTCCTCAGTTGATGTAGTCATGGTTAAGATACTATCGAGGTCACCAATGTCATATTGTGCGAACATGTTACACAGCTCAAATGACTATTTAATATCACCTTGAGACAAACTACAATAACATTACTTGAAGTGGTAAGGTGTGAAACAAAACAATAACATAAATGAGTGAGTTTATTTGGGTATGAATGAAATGTGTCCACCACAGAATTTTTGTGAGTAGACAAGGATATTAGATTTGACAGGGGATACTATGGTGGACTATTATTTGAGTGCATCTGGTAGGAGAAAACAACTACATGACGAAGGAAAAGTTGATAGGAAGCTGGATTGAAATTATAGTTAAAGAGAAACCCTCTGTTGTTTCTAAATATTTATCTCTCCCTGCAAGTATGTATGCTGGGTGATAGCTGTTTGGGTGCTGAGAGTCCTTCACAATGATGCAGTTATCTCCACAAAAGAGGCAATATTGGGGAAAGAAAATGTAAGATGTTCAGTGTTTTTTTGTTTTTTTGCGCTTTAGGCTTACTGGTGAGACTTTGGAATAGTTTCAGTTTGTTCTTTATAATGTAAAGCTTTTTGAATTGCCTTTTTGTGAAAGTACTTGTTGACATATCTTCAATGAACTAGTTCTACGGTGCTTGCTAACTGCTCCAGCTAAGTGTAAAGACCATCATCACATTATTCACTTGCCCTCCCAATTCTTTCTTAAAAAGTTTGAGATGTAATATTTCATTAAACACGAGTATAGCACAATAGCTCATTAAAAAAGAAAAAAAAAGTGTCTTCTTTGGTGTACGTCCAGATTTAAAACTTTAGTGGAGGAATTTGTTCTCACTTTTGTTTATATAGGATTAGCTCAATGTGCCTCATGTTAACCCACACACACTGTAATTGGGTGAGCGAAGTAAGACTATCACTAACGAGTCTAAATTGAGATTTTGGTATTATATATATATGGCAAATGTTCAAAGAGGTCAATGCGTGTCTACTCCCGCTCATGTCCCTTCCGTATGGCTCGGCAGTGTCTGTCTCCCGCATTGGCCACATACGCTACTGTAGAGGTTACCGACTGCTCCCAACAACTTTCGAGGCTATTTAAACACATAAACATAGCACGGGCACAAGAAATTCAGGAGAAAATACTTTGAAAAAAAAAACAACAGCAAAGAGGTACGGAGCAGAATGGGAGAGACATTCGCAGTTACATAGGTCATCCAAAGTTAGCAGAGTCCATTTAAAGGTGGTGGTGAGTTAACTTTGTCGTCATAGTTATACGCCTTATGCAACAGATTTGTTCTTACTTGAAAATTCAATAGTCAAGTCACTAAGAAAATATAACATAATGCTATATCTACTATTATCAGATCACTAGTAACATTAAATACACAAATTCAGCAAAATCCCATAAAATTTACCTCAAATTGAAAAATATAATGCCAGAAGTGATTCTACACCCCAGAAAACCCTAAGCTAGAGATAGTAAACATATTTCTGAATGTTGGTCCAAATTTCAATTTGCAGGAATGAAATTAAAAATTTTCAAATTTTACGGAAATCCTCAGTACTGACAAATGGCAAACAAGTGAGTTTATGAATTTTACTCGATACAAAATAGCTAGAAACTATTAACATTTACTATGGACCTGATTTCAAGGTATTACTCTTGTTTCTGAATTCAATGAAAATATAATTGCAAATATTTCAAATTCCCCACTGCTGACAGAAAGCCAGCAAGTTTCTTGGTGAAGCTGACTATATGAAGAACATTTTAGGGCAAAAATAAAAACTACATACTCCATTGCAAATTTGAACAAAAAAAAAAAAAAATTCTGGAGATAGTTGTGGCATAAGATAGCAGTTGCAGGATTAAAGGCCACTTAGCCGTAAAACAGGTGGGGTTAATCATAGGTAGGAACTCCTACGCAGTGGTAAAGAAATGCTGGGCTGTGTGAACCCAGCATCAGCGAAAAGTAGAGTAGAAACTAGTTGTTCAACACGGTGAGCAAATTTTCCCACTCTTCCATACCTTTACCAAATCAATGGAAGGAGGTTCTTTAGATAAGCCGTGATGACGTGTGCCATTAGATTAAAAAGGGACTTTATCTACACATGTTAATTAGGAGCGAGGTTCCCGGCTGCTACCTGTATCAAACTACTCAGCAAATGGTACTGGGGCAGAAGGGGCTACTACATTAGTGAGATAAGTTGCAAGGGGGTAAAGGTGGCACCCAGTGAAACATGAGACCATGAGCTCAGAGGGTGGGAAAAGTTATGGCATAGGATGGGAGCTACAGAATTAAGCTAGGATATTGTTATATTAAGGCTTAGTATCAGTGGATTTGATTTGTGTATGAGTGCGTTTTTGAGTATTATATGTAATTATGTGAAATAAGATGATAGAATCTACCACAAAACAAAAGTGCAAGCAGTTTCCAAGAAGGCAATCCTTTTGTGTTGTTAAAAAAATTTGTTCCTAAATGTTTGACTCAATAAGGACATGTGGTATACCATGTGTAATATTTTATCACTACTGAATCACTAAATTAATGGTACCTGTAGGTACTGGCTACATTTTTTTTTTTATAGACAAAATGAAACATGAAATCTTCATCCTATGGCTGTGGGACTGAACACCACAAGAAAACAAACAGATTACTTAATTTACCTTGGACATTGTAACGATGCCTCCTTTTAATTGTTCAAGTTCCGCAGTTATCTTTGATTCAAGCTAAAAGCAAACAATAAATACATAAAATGCATACTTAATCAATACTAAACAATAAAATAACTAAATAACTCCCACTTTCTAATATATTCAATGCTATTTTTTGTAGTGAGTAATCATTACAATATAACAATCTTAAATACATGATACAGAAGTTAAAGTTTTAGATTACTTGAAAAAATGATATGATATTCATCACTTGAAAAATGTACATATATAATAATACGGTTGTGTGTCACTAACAATGACTGTGACCGACGGCGACGGTGTGTATTCACGAATAATTCATGAGCTAATCAGAGTTGATAAAGCGTTGTCATTAATTGAACGTGGAAAATGTCTGACAAGAGAACAAAAGAACTACTTTCTCAGGATTTGAACCTACAATCACCGATTGCGGAGTGCACACACTAACCAATATACAGTCGGGACCTAATAGCTTGGAGTATCTTATCCTATAAGAACTGAACACTGGGTCGCTGAACTGAGTTGAGAAAGAGTGTACACCTACAGTAGATAACTATAATGGGTATAAGAGAGGCAGAGGTGTCAATAAAAATAGAAGCAGGAAAATCCAAGGGTCAATAAAAATAGAAGCAGCTGAGAAAAAGCTGACTGATGTAACTACTTTAATGAAAAGTGAAAGAAAATACACAGAAAGGGTAGAGATACTGGGGAGCAGGAGAGGTAGACAGAGGAGGAGAAGGGAATCTATGAGTTGAAAAGAAGAATAAGAAAAACAAACTCGTGACATTCTCATGTTTAATATTAAAAAAAAGTAATAAAAAAAAACTATAAATTTTTATTTACAAAGTTAATTCAATGATAATTGAAAAATATCATGACTGCCACAATTACTGCCTGAAAATGGTTAATAAAGAAAAAATAAACATGCGATGGTTATGTTCACGGGCTATATAATTTAATGAACAAAAATTGATTTTTATTGCAATTTACAAACATTTGCCACTTGTCGATATATATATAATAGTAGAGTAAAACATTCCTTGCTTTATTTTCTATTGTGTTACGAAAACAAATACAATCAGTATTAGGTTAACATTTAGAACACAATCAGTTTAGCATTAATACATTGTTCAGTCAATATAAATAACTGAAGTAACTGTATACATGTACATCAAATATAATTGACGAAATAAATTCTTACTTCCTCTACTTTGCGCAGATCTCCATGAAGCTTAGAATTTTCTGCAAAAACAGGAAAGTCTTACATCATTTTATAGAAAATAAAGAAAACTTATATATATTGTACCATGGTTCATTTAAATTGTCCAATTGGATTACTCAATTTGCTGTGAATACATTTTGTACCCAACTTTTAGAAAGTTATTATGTGCTCAAGGTTTTAACCCTTACTGCTTATATCAACCACACATAATACAGCAACCCTTATTAGGAACAGAGAGAACAGGAAGCGTCTAAATTAAGATCAGTATCACTAATTTATCACAAATAATTAGCGTGATGGTCCCAGTGAACACTGTACAGTACGATTATTTTTTAACTGTGAACTGCTATGACCAGAGCCTCCAAAGCCTGTATCCATGGGTGCCAAAGCCATATGGTCCATAATTACTCATCTTCAAATATATAGTGCAAGATTACCATACAACATAATAATACTAGTGATGTGCTTGATCACAAATGGCGAGCGAGCCTAAAGACTATACTATTTTTATATGAATCATTTTGACTACTAACACTGAAACTACTGAAAACAAGGTCAAGTTTTTAAATTATGCATACACTGTAAAGGGATTTCAGTACCATAGTAACAACTCGCTGCAACTGTTTGAATTGAAGGGAAAACAACAACAAAACAATACACGCTATTTAAATGTTTTTTTTTGGTGATATTCTTTAGCAAAATAGTGGCTGTAAAGCACAATGCTTTGACACAACTGGACATACACCTACACAAGACTTACCTTCGCGGTTAGTCTAGTGGACAATGCATTTTCAAGTAAATACTGTTGCGTACGGCTTATAACCATGCCAAAGAGCGCATTGACTTACCACCGCCACTAACTCGAATAGAAATGGAAGTTTTAACTGGACCCTTAAAAGAATTCAAAACGGTAAACAATTCAAAATCTAGGGTGATACGGATACGGGTACTGATCGATAAACAGAGGATTCTGTTTAGTGAAGTTTGGAACGGGGTCGACCACCGAACTAACACAAAAACGCGAGGGTCAAAGTACAAAAATGCCTTACGTACGTCCAAACATATATGTAAACAAACAAACAGCCCCGATTTTCAATTGTGTTACCCCTGTAAGTGTCTCGCTCGCTACGCTCGCTCGCCAATTATATTAATTTTTTAAAACTTTTACAGCAATAATTATTGCTATGTAAAAAAAATAAAAAATAAATTATTATGCTGAAGATTAAGAACATGTACATAGGTGCGACAGTAGTCACTGCATCATAATGCCTCCTGGAGTTAAGTTCCAATGCTGTAGGAACCTGAAAAAGTCCCAATTGTAATATTCCTCTTCATATTGTTAACCAGCTCAAGTGTACCCAATTCCACCCTAAGTGGAGTGGTGATGTAAAATACATCTATTCTCTGTTAGGTATTGGTTCTTTTATGGCAAAGGTTGTAAAATAAAGTGGGAAATTAGTAGTGAAAAAAACAACAACAAAAAACCAAAATATTTCACAAATGTTGGGGAAAAAAGTTAGGGTTGCTCTAAATAGTATGGAAATGAACAATTTTGTTAATTTGAAAGATGAGCATTACAAAACTTTAAGAATGATGATTCAACAACCCCAATTCACTGGTTGAGAGAGAGAGAGGGAGAGGGAGAGAAAGAGAATTAAATAAATAGATAACAATAAAAAACCATTAAAAAAGTAAAAAATTTTTAAGATTTCTCGAAAAAGTTGGGGATCAAGAAAGACAAAAGTCAAACTAAGTCCCATGTGTTTGACAACTTTCAGAACTTCTGAAGTTTACAAATAGCAAGTTTTGAACTGAAGTCAACCAATGGCAAGTTCTGAACTTTTAAGTTGACAAATGGCAAGGCATTGATTTAGGGATGTAGAATCACCATTCTCAACTTGGGTAAGTTTTGTAATGTTCATCTTTATTAACATTTTGGCTTTAAAATTCCTCATTTCCATACTTTTAGAGCAACAATAATTTTTTAAAAATGTTTTACAACTAGTATAAGTTACCTTCCTCTAATGCTTGGGTTGTAGCTTTTGTTTTAGAAAGTTCTTCTTGCTTGAACCCTAAATGTGCCTATTATAACCAAAATTAAATTAAATTTAACAACTTACTATTTATATCGTTATTTTACCTGCATTTCTTCATACTCTTCAATAGAAGGCATATGCTGTAACTCAGCAATACTCTAATACAAAAATTGATGTGGATATAAATTGTCCAAAATCTGTGTGTACATTGGTGTATACATGGTTAGTATCTGCAGCACAATATACGTTTACTGTGTAGTATATACACTGTGCATATACAATGTGTCTAAACTTATGGTTTGAAGTATTCTAATTTAATAGTACCTCATAAAATCCTTATCGTCCAAAGAAATTTTTATATACAAACTAAATATCAACCCAGATTGTCAAAACTGGCTCCCAACTATACTTAATATGCAACTTATTAATTAGTTTGATAAAAAATAATAGTGAACCTTATTTTCAGAAAAATAGACTGATGGGTAATAGACTGGATCTGCTTTGTTTTTTAAAGTCTGGGAGGATCCAGTTCATAAGATGCTTAATGGACGCTTTCAATATGAAGTTCGCTCATTTAATAGTCAGCATAAAATTTGCAACAAGTATAAGTAGTTGACACATTTTCTTTGGGCAAAATACATCAAAGATAGATTACTAACAGTAAATTTACAAAATTAATACTATCATGTAAGTTAAGCAGCTATCTATATAAACAGTATTAATTTTTGCTTTGTATATCTATGATATCCTATATAGTCTGTGGGAAGGGCTCAGCAAGATCTGACTCCGCCCACATTGAGATTGATGACTAACTCTTAGAGGCATGTTTTTGTCAAAAAATTAGTTCTCAATTGTTGTTTTATGTTATGTACAGAGACTAAGTGACTATGTGTGTTTGCGTCAAACATGTAACAGTCAGTTGTTGTTGTTTTTGTGTCATTGTTGTTGGGTACTTCCATTAGGGCCTCTGGACCTGTTAGGATCTATAGGGCAGGTGCAGGGAATAATTTTTTAGTCAGCCATTTTTTTTTCACAATTCTTGAAGTTTGCATAAGATTTAATAACTATTTGTGCAAAGGGATAATAAACTGACTCTGAAGGTCCGGCTAGTTGAATTCGAGTGCCTTACTCCCCCACAAATCCCTATCAATATGTGGTGAGACTGCGAGTCAGAGACCTTGGTACACTGCTACCAGAGTTCACTCCCTTATTTTCCAAAGTACAGGTTCTACTGGCTCCAAACTTGATACACGACATGAAGACATCACTACTTATCATATATGTGGTTTTAAAATTTTCCCACCACATCATTATTCTTAATTTATAAGGTGTGAATTAATGTGTGCTTTATCACTAATTTTGGATAAGTTTGGTTTGTTTCATAGTAGTTTGGAGACTTCAATTCATACATATGAAGTATTTGATATTGAAGACTAATTTAATATTACTTTCCTGTGTCTCCATTAACTTGGTTCAAAGATTGAGAGCCATTGCTTCAGTTGTTGCAAAGAAAAATCAACTTTAGTAACAGCAAATCTCCAAAAATCTGTGTTGTGGCTCAAGGAATGTAGACGTTATGAAGTCATGAAGGCTTGTGGAGAACTAGCATTTCCCATGCTAGTGGGGATTCAACATTGAATGTGGTCAACTAACAGTTGTAAAAGGATCACCATAAAGCAAGAAATAACTAAAAATATATTAAAACTTTCCTGTTAACATGAAATCTAACTATCAAGCGAGGTTGAGGTGTCATGCTGTCTCCCAGGATAAATGCTGTATCGTGGGATTGTGTCCATGGACAAGAAAAATTCAAATGGCTAGCACCATGAATAGTTCCAGTGTTTTAAAACACAGCAAAATTTTTGGCATTAAAAAGTTACGGTACCTTAATACAGTGCTTTCATTCCTGCACAGCACTTCACCACAAAGTAAATCTGGCAGGTAATGAGCATTGCAGGCCGCCAATATCTTCTAAACAATTCTGAGTCAGCTTCTTTGACGTCACAACCACAAAATATTTTAGGCCGTGAACACATTTTTCTTGAGATTAGTTGGTACAAAAACTGATTTTTCTTCTCAACAAGTGAAGCAACTGTTCCCAATCTTTGCACCAAGTTAGTGGAGAGAAGAGTAATATTAAATTAGTCTTCAACATCAAATACTTCATATGTATGAATTGCAGTCTCCAAACTATGAAACTCACTAAATTTGTCCAAAATTAGTGATATATTGTATTACTGAGCAAAATGTAAGAAGTCAATCCATATTCAGAGGCCTCCATTTTAAAATTTGGTCTTTTAAGAACTAAATAAGTTCATAGAGACCATAACTCCATGGATTTAAAAAATGCCTGCTTAAAGCAATTTGACACTCAAGTGAAAAAGCACATGTTAATTCACACCTTATAAATTAAGTACGAGGTGTTCGGAAAATTTTAAAACCACATGTGATGAGTAGAGATATCTTGACATCTGTACCAACTTTGGAACCTGTACTTTGGAAGACAAAACATTCACAAATGGACAACAAAAACAAAATTCTACTCTTTTTGGTTGCGAAATATATTGCTTGTTTTTCAACCCAAAGTATAAAATATATGAAGGACTATGTATTTTGTCAGTGTTTGCTGTGGTGATTTGTCAGCCTGCAAGAAAAGAAACTATATTAATAAGTTATTTTATTCTATTATTTATGCTTGTATTCCAGTAAAATCCTACTCACTTTGTCATCATTCTCATCAACATTTTGATAAGGTACTGTACACAAGTCTGGTCTTGTTAAACAATCCCCTGGCAACTTGTCTTTATGGACTATGGTGGCCAACATATTATTAAGTCTACAATATATCTTGTGCCTTGTTAGAGCCTGCCAATACTCGAACTTGTAGCTTATAATTAGCCTGTAACAAAGACACACACTCAAATCTTACCTGACTAATATGGTCCAGCACAATGATTATATCTGATTCAAGATCACCAATTTTTATCTGTAAAAAATAAAATTAGATCCAAAATTTTCTAATAAAAATTTCTTTTATCTATTGATTGTGCTAATTCATAAAAAGAGCAGAACATACTTAATACGAAACTTTTTTTTGTCTGCTACTGTAATTGGCGAGCGAGCGAAGCGAGCGAGACACTATCAGGGGTAACTCAATTGAAAATTGGGGATATTTGTTTATATACATATTTGGACATACGTAAGGCATTTTTGTACAATGACCCTCGCATTTTTGTGTAAGTTCTGTGGTCGAACCCGTCCCAAACTTCACTAAACAGAATCCTCTGGTTTTATATCAATTAGTACCCACATCACTCTAGAAATTGAATTGTTTACCGTTTTGAATTATATTGCGGGTGCAGTTAAAATGTGAAAACTTACAGGACCTCCATTTCTATTCGAGTTAATGGAGGTGGTAAGTCAATGGGCTCTTTGTCTTGGTTATAAGCCGTACACAACAGTATTTACTTGAAAATGCATTGTCCACTAGACTAACAGTAAAGGTAAGTCTCGCATACAGTAGGGGTAAAAAAAAAAGTTCCCATTGAGTTATTTTAAGGACTTTCTAAAGTCTGTATGGAAGACTTTTAACACAGGATTTTTTTTTTAAATAAAAAAATAAAAAAATAAATAGAAGGTTCAGCAGCTGGTGACTTGTGTAGTCTACATTGGTTGATAAAAAGTCTGTTAAAAAGCCTATAGACTATTTTTCTGTTAGTCCCTAAAACAGTCTGGTCGCTATGAGAACTTTTTTTGACACCTACTGTAGGTATATGTCCAATTGTGTCAAAGCATTGTGCGTTACAGCAGACTACATAGCTAAAGAATATCACAAGGAAAACGGTTTAAATAACGTGTATTGTTTTGTTGTTGTTTTTTCCTTCAATTCAAACAGTTGCAGTGAGTTGTTACTATGGCACTGAAATCCCTTTACTCTGTATGCGTAATTTTAAAAACTTGACCTTATTTTCAGTAGCTTCAGTGTTAGAAGTCAAAATCATTAAAAAAAAATTAGTATAGTCCAGGATCGCTCGCCATTTGTGCTTAAGCACATCACTAGTATATATGGCGAGATATTTCATAAGCAGTCTAAATTTATTTTTAAGAGCCAAAGGTGAGAGAAAATAAAGCCTGAGAGTGAAGAGTTAAATATCTTGCTATATCACCTCCGATTGAGTGTAATAAGGGTTTATTCCAAGCTACATATCTTCACTGCAGCTTACATGTATAGCATGAATTTAGTAGATATGAATAGTAGGTTAATGTCAGCTATGTTGTGATATAGTCATGGACAGCAATATCACTTCAGTATAAATCAAATGAAGCACCAAGGGTGCGAATCCTTAGCATATACACTAGCTAGCTATACAAAGACCAAAATAATATTTATTTGGAGTACAGTATCAATATGAAAATTATGGCAATATGTATGTTCGTGCATGTCGATATGTAAAGCTTGAGCAAGTCGATATGCAACTTGTGCAAGGAAACTGTTAGACGTTAATGCTGTCTTCAGCTTAACATACAAGCGATACTCACCTCACTAATAGTTTCAACGGGAAACTAAGCACTGCCAGTAAACGATTGAGAATAATATGTAATGCAAAACTACATACCGCAGGTAGCATAGAAATTATTTGCTCATGTGAGTATGGCACGACTATAGAGGGCGTTTCCAACAATCACTTGCGATCATACGGCCCATGAGATAACAAGCTTTTTCTGAAAAAGAAGTTGAAAATAAAAATTCTGTCACATTAAAGGGATTGCGATTTTCGAGATCCATGTGACAGAATGACAGACAGACAAACTGAGTACTGTAACCCCCTCGCGCATGCACATTGAGGGTAAACAATTTTCTGGTTTAGTGCTACATATTTTTACAATGCTATTTTTTTTAGGTACATTAATAACCAATAAGGTAACTCACACTATCACTATCTCACTACTGTATTGGGAAAACTCATTAACCTCTGATAGCTAGTAGTTATACAGTAACTGGCCTAGCTTATCAATTTTCTCTGTTCTTACAGCTACTATTCTCTACAGTGAAGCCTACCCAACCAGGTCAGAGCAGCTTCCAAAATATCAGCTGGGGGTGTGGGGAGCCCTAGAGAGTTTTACAGCCAACTTTACACCACCAGTTACCAACCCTAGTGCACTACTGCAGTGAAAATATCTAGCATAGAATCACTTATTGCACTCTACAGAGTGGTATGGCAAGATACTTCACTCTCAGGCTTTATTTTCACCTGCCTCTGGCTCATGAAAATAAATTATCCTGCTCATGAAACATTACGTCATATCACACTCTGACTCATGTAATAAGTAATCTATATTATTATATACGTATATAGAGTTTAGAAATTTTTTATAGCTTTAGCTTAACTTAACCGTATAATTAGATTATTGAATAAGGGGAAAAGACTGCATGGAGGTGAGTATATCTGTTTTGCAAATGCTAAAACTGAAAGGTCTAGTATCAGTTAGAACACGTACTTTGTGAGAAAGTAATATAGGAAAGTGTGTCATAGCTACTTAAATTTTTTTTTTTAAATGGTATGTAGCTCATGCCTTACTATAGTGTCACTAATATTTTCAACTCAAAAATAAGCAGTACAACATTTAGCAACTGAACACTAAATTTAGACATTAATTTATATTAATTGCATAAATAGGGAAATAATTACAATGTTAGATGTATTCTCTCTCTTTCACAGGCTTTTTTAAACAATACAGAATTAAAAATATTTGGTCGCCACCGGGAATCAAATTCAGGACCGCTTGTATGGTGCACAAGCGTTCTGCACTGAGCTACGATAACCACCCAGCGAACAAACATTCCAATTCTGTATTTATACTATTAAGGGGTACTGCTATGCTACAGTCTCAAACAGACCAATGAAAAAGAAAGAGAATACATCTAATGAGTAAAAGAAGGCTGAGAAAGAAATTGTGAATTACAATGTTGCTCTAAAACTATTTGGATAACACATAATTTGACAAAAGTAAATACTAATATTTATAAAACTACTTGCTAGTTTTCACATTGTAGAACTGCAGTTCAAATAGTATATTATTAACTTAGCTAATGTGCTCACTACTTGTGCTAAACTACATCATTAATAAATTATAATATGTTTATGACTGAATATTAATTGTGGTTACTAAAATAGTCTTTAAAATGTACACTAATAGTGCGTAAAGCTGAACAAACCTTTTCAGTGGAGCAAGATTCTTCAAATTTTTCAAAATAATCTGAATACATATAATAATTTAAAAAAGAACTATTAAATTGCTGATTTGTTACCATTCATGGCTTGTTCTTTAGATTTGAGGTCTCTGTATTGTTCACTCCTTTCTCCGTGCAAATGAGTTAGGTCATAATTCACTTGCTGTAAATGTTTGAGTAAACCAGACTTTTCATCCAGTAGGTCCAAACGTCTAAAGCATAATAAATCACATATAAACTTGTGCAAGTCCCAATAATGTTACTTAATATGTGCAAACTTAACAGAACTATTTACAAGAAAACAGTATGTACTTACATGTACATATTATTGCTAGATTTCTGATTAGATGCATTAAATATGAAAGACTCAAATGCATGAGAGTCCTTCATATTTAATGCATCTAAATTGAAGGTGCTAATTACCTTGCACTGTAATAATACACATAACAATGGAGTATATGTATGAGTAATAGCACGGGTTACCGTGCTATTCAGGATTAAAGTAGTACCAGGCGAAGCCGAGTGCTATTTCAATTTGCTTTACGAGTGCTATTGATCCCTAACAGCACAGGTTACCCGTGCTATCACTCACTAATAGTAGGACAGCTTTTTAAAAAGTCATTTGCAATTGTAGCTACACTGTATCGTTCACTCACTATCTCCTTATTTCAAGATTAGCTTCCACTGGAACTTTGTTTTCAATGTAGGATTCCTCCTAATCTGTTGTAAAACATTCCATCTAATATGGGTAGAGCTTCTGTGGTGATGAATGACATTGTCTCCGACTAGAAACTACTCGAACTGTACATTTCCAAGGTTAACGCTGCACGCATGCGCACTTACCTGTACTATTTCACTTAGCTACCACAGCAAGTTTATATTCGGTCTACATGATTTCTAATACCAATTTATTGTCTAAATAGTAAGTTGCATACTCAATCACAAAAACTCATACGACAGACAGACAGACATTGCAACATAATAATATACTTACATGTATTTGAAATTGAAGCTAACTGAAAGCTTGAAAATTGAATGAAAAAAAAAGAACATAAAGTTGTGAAAAAAGTCTTATCAGATTGTTTTTACCAAAAAGAACCAAGAACCCTTGATGACAGCTACCAGTGTATAGCCGCTGATCTATGACTGTTTACAACTACTTGCTGAGTAGTACTACTTGATGAAGTCTCATATTCAATTGATGACCAATTATGTGCTTTCAATGAAAGTGAGAATTTAGTTATACTTTTATAAAAAGTTTGGAATTTTATAGTAGTTCAACTAGAACTTCAAAAGTATAGTACCAACATTAGTAAATATTTATATTATAATAGTACGGCGCGTAAGTTGCCCATTAAAAATGTATGGGAAAAATTGCTGTTCAATTGAAATCGCAAGGGGAGAGTGAAATAGCGTGTAACTAATCTAAATACCTCGGTAACTAAGTGGAAACTAAGTGAAACCACGGTAGCTAAGTAAAATAGTACGAGTTAGTGCACACGCGTGCAGCATTAACCTTAGAAACATACAGTTCGAGTAGTTTCTAGATGTTTCTAGATGGAGACAATGTCATTCTTTAGAAACATCTAGAAACTACTTGAACCCCCCCCCCCCCTACCACAGAAGCTCTACCCATATTAGACGGCTTGTTTTTCAATAGATTAGGAGGAGCCGTACGTCGAAAACGAAGTTCCAGCGGATTCTAGTCCTGAAATAAGGAGATAGAGTGAACGATACAGTGTAGCTACAATTGCAAGCGGCTTTTAAAAAGCTGGCCTACTATTAGCGAGTGATAGCATGGGTTATATGTGCTATTAGGGATCAATAGCACTCGTAAAGCAATTGAAATAGCACTCGGCTTCGCCTCGTGCTATTTCAATCGTGTTACTCAAGCTATTACTCATACAAATATGGTTGAGTAATGACAACTACAAAGATGATTCATAAATAATTCATGGGCTGAACCCGGTTGGCAATGCATTGCCTCATGATGAATGGGTAAACATCATCACTTTGTGTAGATGAAGAAATAGTAACAACTACAACTTGTAGCTAAGAAGCAGGAGAAATAGGTGAGGAATGGACAGAGAAGGCAATACCTTTACAAATCAGGGCTTTATACAGAAAAAAAAAACTTTCTTGGACTTCAGAAAGCAAATGAAAGAGTCACCAAAGACCTTTGAACATTTGTAAACTGTGCTGTTTTTCATGTAGTAAAAATAAAAACTTCTAGGCGGGTGAAGCCTTTTTCAGGGGGGAGGAGGGCAATTAATGCCATCTCAATCCCCTCTAAATTCAGCCCTGCAAACCCATCATGAATAAAATGAACACAGAGGGTGAGAAGCAGGAGAATCTAGCCAAGAAAGTTCAAGATCTTGCAAGCTTGTCTTGTTGAGTACAAAATTTTACTTCGTAAAAAAATCTTTTTAATTCTTAAAATAAGAAGCAAGATCTTGACAAGTCTTGCACATTCTTGGCTAAGAATTATCTTACCAAATCTTGATTAAATGCTTGCAATCAAGATCTCGAAATTTTTTGCACAATCTTGGCTAAGAATTATCTTGAATAAATGCATGCAACCAAGGTCTTGATAAATCTTGCACATTCTTGGCTAAGAATTATCTTAACAAATCTTGAATAAATACATGCAGTCAAGATCTTAATAAGTCTTGTACAATCTTGGCTAAGAATTATCTTAATATATCTTGAATAAATACATGCAGTCAAGATTTTGATATATCTTGCACATTCTTGACTAAGAATTATCTTAATTAATTATCTAAGACTAGTCTAGCAGGTTCCCACATGTTCATTAAAAAGTAACAAAAAAACTTGTATGATCTCCAATATAATTGTGAAATATATCAATTATTAAAAAAAAAAAGTCAAATCTGAAGTAACCAAATTTCAAATTATTGATGGTGCTCATAGTTATTAGGTAATTGTCATAACAACATTGTACATTGGCATGAGGTATTCTTGATTTCTTGATTGGTATAACATGTAAAGTTAGTGAGAGTTTCTTTGTCCATTTTTTTAACAGTACTAAGGAAGACATTTCTAATAAGGAATCCCTTCCATACATATTAAAACAACAACAACCTGTTTTAATTAAAAGAAACTGTGCACGCTCAATAGAATATTACAACATTACATCAACATTGTAGCTGCTTGACATGTAATTCAGACTCCTACTGACAGAAGGTTGTAAACACACTATTTTATAGTTGTGTCCTCCTCTATTACACCTGAGACTGCAGGAAGGTCTTCTGCTAGAGAGGAAGGAAAGCACCAATAGGCTTGAACACTACCAAAACGGAACTGAAGTTGATGCTATCAGCAAAGTAAGAATTATTTTTGTAATGTAGCTGAGAAGTATTATGGATCAGTTATTTTTGTACAATGATGTTACTAAGTCAAATAATAGTGGAAAGGCCTTGCGCTATCGTTTTCTTAATTTTCAAAAGTTATTTCATCAAACGTTACACCATGTAGTAAGGTACTTGCTAGTTAAATCAATAACATAGATAGTAGTTGGAGGTATAATAGCAACAAATAAACTGTGGTATTCAAGATTAATAGCATGAGTGTGTGACAAAAATTTCACAAGGTGAAGTTGAGTAAAATTTCTTACTGCACAAGTTCTATTAATGATAATACCTCATTTTTTATGCTATCATAATACAATTATATCCACAAATTTATGTTGTTAAGAAATCATAACATTACTGTATATAATTTTCAGTATATTTTCATCAAATAAATCATTCTAATCTGATTCTTTTATTATTTAACCTTTGTCTCTGTAGGCCTAGGTATTTTATTGATTAGTACTTTACCTTGAAACAATAAAAAAAATTTGAAAGTGATTTGCACCTTATTAAATTACTTTACCTTTTCTCCAGAGTTTGTATTTCTTGATTATCATTTTTTACTTTCTGTAACAATCTTTCTTGTTCCTGCTGAGGGGTTTCCAGATCTTGTAATTTTAATTCTTCAAACTGTGCCTTTAAATTGCTCAATTGTTGTCGTAGCTTAAGAGTCTAACGAAAAAAAATATCAAACTTGTCATACATATCAATAGTTTACGAACACTATCTAAGAACCCTATAGTTATCAAGCGAGCATAACGAGCAAGATACTATTAGGGGTGGACAATTGAAAATCAGGTATATGTTATATATATATATATACGTATATATGTGTGCTCCTTAAATGCACGAGCAGGTTCCAGTTTTTCTCCTAAAAACACGTCTTTTTAGGCTTGACCCCACTTTCATCTGATACTACAGCATTAAGAAAGTATTACTTGAAACTTGGGCTCCAAATTGTAAGATAATTCCTGCGAAATGCTTATTTTTCAAGTCCCAAAAGTTACTGCAACTGGTTACTATCGCATTGAAAACACTTAACCAGACGTAATTTCAAAACTTTGTCGTTTTTTTTAGGGCTGCTAAAAATGCTGCTTGTTAATTGTCAAGGTAGTCAGAATGGCTAAATATTAATACTAAGGAAGCCACCATTACGTGGAAGAAGCTGATAAGGGCGTAGTTCCATATACATTAGCTAACTGTTGCTTTTTTTTTTTTGGTAGAGCTGCGAGCTTGTTCACCAGTTACTGGCAGTTGAGGTGGTCAGAATGGCTTAAATTGGGTACTACATGTAAGTTACTACTATTCAGGAAATTAAGATCTTGAATGACTCAAGTAATAACTTGCCATATTATTACATACCTTTTTAACCAAACCTCACAGCACATATGTTGCTTACCAACCCTCTAAACATTGCATTTTTGCATCAATGATTTAAACTGGCATTTTATATAGGTTACTGAGGATAACTCAAGGAAAAATATTTACACCAGACAGTTAAGTGGCATCATATGCAACATTCAATAAAAATCTAATGATGTGCTTTTGTCAGTCATGGTTGTGGTAATTTAGATTGATAATACTGGGTGTATCAGGAACTTGACCACATTTTTGCTGCTTCCCTGAGTGCCTGTGAGCATTTTCAAGAAGATATATATGGTAGATATCAGCTGCATTCACACAAGTGCTTTTAACTATGGAAAATCTGAATTGGATGTCTCACTTAGCGAAATTGTTATTAGTTTGATTCCCAAAGTATGTACCAGATCACAAGTGAATTCTGAAAAAGTAGATCTCTTGATGATCAAGTTGATTTTGCTTTATATTCCCAACAAAAATGGACAATATTTTTTTTTGTAAAATGTATGAAAAAAATTATTCAGTGGCGAATATTAAACACTGGTCAAGTATCATAAACACTGATAAAGCATAATGTTTTGAATTGTTACATATAAACATTTTAAATTTGCTCCATGATTGATGCAATATTCATTTTTAATATTATGCCATTTATCTTGAGGAATCATGTAATTTTTTAAGAGGTTATGTAAAATTATAGAACATGTGAGATAATAGATCATGTGAGATAATATTATATCACGTACATTTAATAAATAATAGGATGAACAATCACCACTCTCTTGGGGAATAGCAGAATGTACTGGGAGATAAGTGGTGGCTATCTATCTCTATAAGTGATTTCAATTTGATTGTTTAAGTAATCTTTAAACCACTGCCATAATGGTCTAGTGATTCTGACCATAACCTTCATTGTGTGTCATTATGGTTGCCGAGGTTGCTGTAATACCTCAACAATGGACCACCCAGTTGCCATTTTGAAGTAAGCCAAAAACTCGGACTTCAAAAGCTACCTCAATGTTTGTGCTGTAGCCTTAGAAATACCGCTGCAAGAAGTTCGAAAATCACTTACTAATTATATAGCTAACTTCTTGAATCAATATTGTTCGAGTGATGCATCCTGAGGTGTTACTTCACTGCCATTCGGCAGTGAATAGGTTAAGGAAGTGATGACTATTGTAGCTAAAAGTGTGTGAAATCGGTGACGAAAGGACGGCGACAAGTTTAGTGTTCAAAAGAGAAGACAATAGTTTGACAAAGTCTAAGTTCACAATCATGGATAGAAGGACAGAGAGATTACATACAGGAAAACACAGCACACTGAAGCAAAAAGAGACAGGGATAGACAAAAGAGGAGAAGAGAATCCATGACTCCAGAAATAAGGACTGAATAGAGGAAAGAAGGAGGATAAGAAGAGTTGGGATGGATGAGAGAAAAAAGAGCAGGAGAGGAAAATTGATGCTAGACCAAGTGGCAAAACAATAAGAATACCTTATGCTACTGCATATGGATTTGCTAGCAATAACAATTATTATTATACTAACTATCATCAAGCATAACAGAAAATCCGGATCAAATTGTATAAACATTGCACTATGGAGCCCCTTAGTCTAATTATAATCATCTGAGAGAAAAAAAAAATTCCTGTGCTGTTTTTCTCCCCTCAAATGTTGAAAACTACCTTTTATTGCATCAAAATGTCGGGAAGGTGACTATTATCATGCCCTCACATGCCATATCACATACCCTTATATTTTACTAAAATATATGGTCACATTCTTGCCATGTCACTCTTCTGGTGCTTGATTATCATCAATACAAAAAATACATTTTCAAGACTTCTACATGTTGGCATCTACCACTGAAATTTAACTAATATCGCAAGGAACTATATACAAGTATAATATAATAACTTTACCTCTTGTTTTGCCGGATAAGACAATATGTCCTGATTTTGTTGCTCTATTCTCAAAGTTAAAGAATCAAGATTATCTTGACCATCTTGTAAATCCTAATATTATAATGTAAATTATTGAGAGTTCAGGCAAAGAAAATTTAAGCCAGTAAAGCCATTTCATTGACAAACTACATGTATGTATATTAAAGTATATGGTGTCATATTATGTACTACTTAGACTAAAGGGTTAGTGATCCCAAAGTTATACTGTGTGACACGTGGTAGTTACTAAGCAACTATGATTATAACTCACTGCTGCAATGACACTGCGAGTTTCTTTAAGTTCAAAGTAATGACGAACATCTTCAGGATTCATGTTGTGTATCATATCATCATATTGCTTCTTTTTGGCTTCTAATGATTCCAATAAAACTTCAAACTCTCTTTCTCTCTCTTGTTTCCTTGAAAAAACGATATCGATATCTTTTGCTTGTCGGTCATTCTTTATACAAATCTATATAAAGAAGAGACAAATCTCACTGTAGAAAATTATTGCATAATGACAAAATAAGCAAATACAATAGACTGATATCATAAGTGAAATACAATTCTTAAGGGGACACTTCCAAACTATTTTTGGAAAAAAAATTAATGTCATTGTGACGCTAAACCCTCCCCCCCCCCCTGCCACTTTGATTGTGTTCAAGCTGACAATAATGTTTGAAAACAATCAAATAAACAGAAATACCACTTCAAAGTCACAGCCTAAAAAAGATCCCTTGAAGTATGTACAAGACAGCAAGAAAAAATTACAAGATACACAAGTAATTTAGACGGAGAGAAAAAGTGAAATACATTGTTACATTCTTGTATATACTGTTGTAGTCCTTGGAAGTAACAATACATGAACACTGTAATGGCTAACATGAGCAGCTGGGCCCGTCTTCGCTCTGTTTTTTTTTTCTGACCATGTTATGAATGAATAGCTCTAAATTCTGATTAAAGTGTGTCAGTCATTGTTTGTAAAGTCGCAAAAAAAAGTTAAAAATAAAGTTACAACAAGTGATTAATACCGTACAATTCATTTTTAATTACTACAATAATGAATGTAATAAAGTGGCTAAAATATCATAACTAACAAAAATAAATAATAGAAAGAAAAAGAGAAAATAACAACATTTTAATTATTCCATATATAAAGGGAATTATTCAGTCATTCTCGGCTGAAATAATTTATCGTTCTCATAGCCAATAATACTGTTAATTAAAACTTAACCTGATGTTTCGACTTCTTGCCGAAGTTTCTTTGACCTCAGTTGACCCCTGAAGAGGACTTCGGCAAGAAGTCGAAACATCAGGTTAATTTTTTTAACAATATTATTGGCTGTTAGAAAGAGAAAAGTTTCGATTATTATAAAGGGAATTAGCAAAAAGATTGAAGAAAGTGCAAAAAAATTAAACATAAGAGTTATATTCAAGTAAAATAATAATATCACAAAGTCCTTGATAAAAATGAAAACAAAAGATGACCTAAATGAAAGAATTGGAGTAGTACACAGAATTTCTTGCAGCCAATGCAATTAAATTATTAACTCTCAGCGCGCATGCACGAGTTAACCGTCAGCATGCATGCGCAAGAGGGTTATAGTAGTCGTCCTGTCTGTTTGTTTGTCTGTCTGTCTGTTGGTCTGTCACGTTCTGATTTTGGAGATTACTGACAATTAACAATTGATTTAGGTATGAACTTACTGAGGACGAAGATTAGAGACCTTTTATTGTGCTACTTTTTTTTAATTTCGGGCTATTCGTTGAGAAAAAGCGAAGCTTTCAACTCTGCGTAGGTACCAGCTTTTATGGGCAGCGCCCCCTAGCGTCACATCATAATCACGTGAGCAAATAATTTCTGCAGCCAGCGGTGTACTTAGCTTTATGCTCAGGCTCCTAAGCGTTACTACGGGGAAGTTAACTGAGTTGAAAGAAGTGAAGTTTCGCGTTGAAAATGTATACAGGTGAGTGTTTCTGGCTAGTTTAGCTTTTTCTCTAATGAAGACAGCGTTTCCATGTACCATTTTCATTGGTCGAGCTATTTTGATACCACCTCATTAAAAATAGCTAACAGATTGCTTGTTCTTTTGGAAGGAGAATAGCTACATAGGTAGTGTTTAATAGCGCTGAGGGTTCGCACCTTTGGTGCTTCATTGTTACAGTGGTGAAACGGGAAGAACTTAACAGGATAAAAGAACACAAATATGCTATTAACAGGAAATATGAACAATGCTTTAGCGAGACATGCATGGGAAACTGAAGTGACTCAAAATTACTGGCATTTGAACAAGAACACACCACACACACACAAAATAAATAAAGAAAAAAGGAAATGATTGGAAGCTTTTCAAATCAAGTCTACACAAATTCAAGAAATCTTGACAGTGGTTTAAAAATATTTAGCACTTGGAACCAATTTCTTGGGTTTTAGTGAACACTGTTTATATGTTTAATACAAGCAAATAATAAAGAATGCATATTTATAAACAATAAAGGAAAAGAAAAATATAATACAGACACATAGGTGAATTTTTTAAATTAAAATGTGTACATACATAGGCAATAAAAATAGAAGTCCTGGCAAGTCAAAAGGTCATAAAATTACAAAATGATAATAAAATTAAATGATAATAAAATAAAAAGAATAAATGAATGAATGAAATAATATGAATAATCTAAATCTAGTTCTAGTTATACATGTGTTCGCCCCCACTTTTATTTTTCAATTCTACAAAACTAAATGACCAGTACCATCTGACAAAAGTATCTTACTACTAAAAAAAAAAAACAGCCGAGTTTTGGAAAATACACATGGTAATGAATTTTTATGTCAAAGTAACCACTCGCAACAGTAACATTTTGAGGCTCAAAAACTAGCACTTCTAAAAAAATTATCATACAACTTTGAGCTTAACTCCAAAAGTAAGACTTATTGAGGTGCACCACAAGAAACTGGTTGGTAAGCATAAAAAGAGGCAGCTTATATATTTAAGTGCAAGCTTCTTCTAACTTCCCAGATTGCATAGGGAATTTAGGATCAGCTAAGAAGCTAGTTGGGAATGGAGAAGGTATGTACTTGTTGTAGTTTAACAGGGGACCCTGAGCCTGCATCAAATTTGCTATTCTCAGCTAAACCTTCAACTCATAATGTGCTAAGTTAATTTAAACTTCATTAGTTATCCCACCTTGGCTCTCTTTTAAGTAAATCTAACAAGAATATGATGAGCTTTGGTGCACTATAATTTTTTTCCTCTTTAAACTTTGTATAACGGATGAAGTTCAAGTAAAAGATTATTTTAATATTTGAAAGTCATACTATAGTTAAGCCGTCTCATTTTTCCAACTTTTCTCCAGTCACAGTGTTTTGAACTGCAGTGCCATATTGAAAAAAAAGAAGGAATTGACCTTGTAAGAGGAGAATGGGTGGAAAGGATAGACAGTGGGAGGGCAAGGGGGAGGGGGGTGGGAGAGGAAAGAGAGAGGAAAGGGAAAAAAATTAAAAATTTCTTCATCTACCTACATATGTCACATGGAATTCTGTCATGTGAGATAGAAAATACCCAAATAGAGAAATAGAAGGTAGTTTGTAGTCAGTAATTAAAAACAAAACATACTAACAATGTATAATTCAAGTACATAGTATGAATTTACCGAGTGATAATTAGCCATGATATCATCAATTTCGGAATCGGTATTCAGCATGTCATTCAATGTGTTATAGTCTGCCATCTCCCCTCTCAGTCCTTTAATTTCATTGGCTAGTTGTTCTGCTCTGTTGAAATACAATCTCTAAAAAAATTTCAATTTCTTAAATTTTACTTACTTTTTTTCAAATGCATGATATGATGCATTATCTTGACTATATGCTTCCTTCTCAGCATTCAGTGATGTCATCTCCAAAGTGAGCTCTTGTTTCTTTGTCCTATCACAAGCATAATATTATGACATTAAAACTTTATATAATTCAATTGCTATTATCCATAGGTATGTATTATGAGTAATGAGTAAGGAAGAGAGCTTATTTCAGCACACAGCAATGGGCATCAAGAAATTGCTTGCTCATGTGATTATGATGTGAAAATAGGGAGCGTTTCCCACTAAAGCTAGTTCAATCATGGAGCTGATTATATTTGCATTTTGTCTAAAATTGGCCAGAAACTAAAAAACCACAATAATAGTAAGTTCATGCATAATTCAATGGTTAATTGTCAGTAATCTCCAAAAGCGTGACAGACAAACAAACAGACAGGACGACTGGCTATAACCTGCTCATGCATGTGCGCTGGGGGCTAATTACAAAGTTGCAAATTGGAAATTCTCAATAAATCTTGTCACACACTTTCTATAGGTTAAAATAAATCCTCATCTGAACTCCTTTATAAAAGTCAAGGCTAGGCATTAAAAAACTTCAACAATACAAACTGTACAAATGGTAATAAAATGTTACCTTAATAAACCCAAATAGTAAGATCGATCTAAAACTTGTCTGTTGGGTCCCTGAGATGATGTTCTCATTCCCGACAATCCTTGCTGAGTTACAGGACGATCAGCAACCTTAAGGTGTGATCCTAACACTGAAAATAAAAGCCATGTTATTTACAAAAATGAATGAAAATGAACAAAATTTACATTTAGGCGCACATTCTGCAAATAAAAAAAACACTTAAATGGCTTATATTTAAGCGAAACTTTTAACATGCAGGAGTCAAAGATTGAAGCCAAATACATTACAACTTTATTAATTACTATCAAAATTGAAGTATTCTTGGCAATTGTGCTGAGTGATTCGATTAGAGCCCATTTTGATGCATTCCCTTTTTTGTTTACAGGATTTTTAAGGCCTTTCCCTCTATTATTGTTCAGTCCTGGAGCTATTTTCTTTTTCTCATCGACCAATTTCTATTTATTCTTAAATATCACTCACTTATTTTTTTTCATCTACCAATTTTCTATCCTTTATTCCTACTACTCCCTTATATATATTTCCTATCTGCATCAACACCTAAAATCTACAACTTTCCTTTCCCCTATCTTCATTTTACTATTCACTATCATGCATCCACCTCTAATATTTTAGTGACTCAGGCTAGTTCCTGGCAACTGAATGAAGCAAAGCAGGACACCTTTAGAGGAGAAGAAATTTGAGTACACATGTGGCATTATAGTAGAGCATGCAATAGAGTAGTGAAATTCTTATGACTCCAAAAAACTTTCAGGCTTTAGGCTTTTTGCAGAATGTTAACTAGAGTAATGTAGTAGCTTATAAAAATATATATACTAGAAAGCAAAAGATGGCTCCACCCATTCAGAACTAGAGGTAAAACTATAGAATATAAAAAAAGGGCTAACTCATTGTAAATATTAAGACAACATTTTATCTGTATATCTGTAGATACAAAGCATGTAAGCTTACTGTGGATCACCTATCACTCAGAAATTTAATGCCTGTGCTTGTGTTGTGGATGGAATCATAAATTGTTTGTAACTAGGCTATCTCACTTATCATTTATGCTGAATAACATTATTCGTTTTATTATCACTATTATTATTATTATTATTATTATTATTACTATTATTATTATCATCACTATTATTATTATTATCATTATTACATTATATTTTACTATAAAGCAATTTGATTTCAAGTAAGGCATCTACATATAGATTAATTCATTGAACAAACTAAATGGAACAAGCCAATGTATACATTCACATGCTGAATACAAAATTGCAATAGTGGTGTCATTTTGGTTTTAAATAACTTATCACTACAAATGGGTGTGAGGGGCCGTGGATGTACAGTGGAGTCGGCAAGCTGGAGCATAACTCCCAGCACTCGTCCAAGGATCTAAAACCCATACCAATACTAGCGCCTAACACTTAAGCGTCTTCACCGACTCTGAAGAGAACCATGCTGGCAGCAAAGGTGGGACTGACAAGAAGAGCTCAAGTGCTGGCGAGTAGAGCTAGCTATAGATAGCCATAGTCAAACTATATTGAGTTTATTGAATTTCAAAATCTGAACTGACAAAGCAGAAAAATTCTACAATAAAAGTGAAAAATCTGTTGTAAACATTGGAAGTCGCAGGTTGCTATAGTTCAGTTATGAGAGCACTGGTGACTAAATAGTTTGATTCCACAGTGACTGTTTGATTTTTTTTTCACTTTTACATTTGCTTTTCCTTCGACCCCTTTGAATGAGAAAAGTTCACTCTAGCTTTTACAACGGGTCAGAACTTGATTAACGCAACTTTGGAATTGTACTGTTTATGGTGCTATGTCTCTTCAAAATGAAAGTTATAAAGGTAAAAGCTAAGGATTCTTTCGATGCCTGATTCCATATGGAATGGTATTTTTTCATCTTCTCCATAACCTAACTCAGAAAGTAAATGGTCAGGCTAGCTAACGACATTTTATATTGTACATATTTTATACATTCCTGGTGTAGGAAGAAAAATATTTAAATTCATTAATACATTCTGTAATTTGGAGGCAAGTTATTTGTGAAAGATTCAAAACAAACATACTAGAAAACTGATGAAAATACTGAATCTTTCATATTCCTTTCTCAATCTATGACTCAAAAGTTTCCACATTAAAAAAAACAAAGCCATTTTACCTCTTCCTCCACTCACTGCACCAGCCGTTGGAGGAACTAATGATCTAGTTGGTGGTCTACCACCTACATTACATAAAATACATAAATCTAATCTTTTTCAACAACAACAAAAAAAAGACTTTATGGGAGATTTTATGCTCACCATAAAAAAAGAAAAGAAAAGAATATAAGTACTAGCTCAATCATTTAATGCAAATTTACGATATTAGGTAGTCAATGTCAGAATATGAGTGCGTAGTGCAGATCGAAAAAAGCATATATAATTCAACATTAATCATTAAATTATAATCATACAAATGAAAGTCTATGTCTGATGTCCTTTAAAAGCAAAGTTCACAGGCTTTTTATACTTCATTTAAAACTTATTAATGTATTTTCTGTGATATTAAAAATTATTAGCCATTTTGCTGAATAGAATATCATTTGACATTTCAATTATTGAGCATCAGTCTTTGTTAAAGTTGGATGTACCTAGCTAAATGTATATTCTAAGACAAACACCAAGTGCGTGTGTAGCGAGGCTCAGAAGTCGCTACCTGAAAATGCACTATATACATGTATGTATAGGTTACACCATGACATGGAAGTTATTAAGGGATTTACATAACCAAGGGCTGAAGGCCCAAGGATAGCGTAAATCCCGTACTAACTGAACGGAGAGGTGTAACTGACTTGTACCATGGCTCTAAGCTATCAAATACTAACTTATATTGGATGGCTTACTTATTCACCTCATAGGAGGTAGGTATTAAATATATTCACTGTGAATTGAGCAATCTGATTGAAGAGTTTGAACATACCATAGTTCAAATAATATGTATACCTAGACTTTGTATACCATAATATAGCACTATTTTAGAACATAGCTACTGTAGTTTTTGTATTGTGACAGAGGGAATGTAAACTGCTTAGGTCCTTCAAAGAGGGACACTATTAACTTAGTGTCCCCACCTTGAGGGCAGGGACACTTAGTGTCCTTCAGATTACGCTTAGTGTCCCATTGTTAGGAGCAGTCACTATGTTTTTAATTAGTTAGGTGCTGCGCAGCCATCGTGAACTACCTTTTATAGGGTCCTTCAGGCCCTAAGTAGTGCCCTCACTGCGCTCGAGACACTACAGCCTAGAGCCTTCGAGACTAAAAATGGTAGTTCCCTCTGAGGCAGCACCTAACTATTATATAGCGCATACCACGGCATATTGTTACAAAATATAGCTAGCAAAACAGACTTAAGTTGGATTTAAACAGATAACTGCTACAGTATGTTAGAACTGTCTTTGTCTCACCTGTAGGTGCAAGTCCTCGGCCACCTGTTGGAGGTCTTCTTGACCTATATAAATAAAATCAAATTTAAGTAAGATAACATTCTTTATTATTCTGTTATTATTACTATTAAATTATTAGTCAAATAATTAATTAAAAAAGCAAAGTAATAACTGTCGTTGCTATTAATTATTATTGTTGTACACTAAGCTACTTGCAAATTGTTAGTTTCATTGAGTTCATTATTATAATTGTACACCAGCTAACTACAAATGAATAATTCGTGAATTACATGTTTGCACAATTATTTCTTGATGTTTTGACCAGAGAATACTACAAAATTTGCTCACTTGCCCTATGTATTAATCTATAAAAAAAATATGTAGTTTCTAAACCAGAGATATTGCAGTAAATATATAAATAAAAGGAGAAACAAGCAATTACTTATAACAATAGCTTTCCACATAAACTGACATAATTAGAAGGTGAAAGCAAAATTAGGAAAAATATAAAATGTCACCTTCATTATTATCATTTAATTAAACATTAACACTATGAAAAATGTCATCAAGTTTATAAGTGGGTCTAATTGTTTCCTGAGAAGGACTTTGGCAAGAGGTTAAAAGGCCAGGTAAGTTTTAATTAAATATATGTTCTGCTCTTTTCATGAATTTGCATGATCCATAGATTGTGCTGCATGTTCTATAAATTCATAGAATGGGTGACAATCAATAGATTGGCATACAATCTATAGATTGTGCAGCACAATCTATAGATTAGCACCCATATATATCAATAGATATATACTTCAATTTTGGCACCCTTAAATCTTCATTACAGCATAAATAAGTATAAGACATGCCTTGTAAAATCAGCTCCATAGTATAACATGTTAATAGTTTCTAGCTATTTGTATCTAATAAAATCACTATTTGCCATTCATTAGTAGTGAGGAACTCGGTGAAATTGTGAATTTTAAATTTGTTGACAAATATTCCAGAAATACATGTGTAATTCCTTGCATAGGGTTTAATGGGGTGTAGAATCACCTTCTGGCCTTAGCTTTTTAATTGAAATTAAATTTTATGTTGTATTGCTAATTTTGTGTATTTAAATATTATGCTAGGCTAGAGAAGTAGGAAGTTGGTGCAGCCACTATAACCACACCTAATTAACTAGACCCACTCATTCTTCCACTAAATGGTTTAAGAATAAAAAAGGGGGACTCTATATGAAAAAAAGGGGGACTCAATATGAAAAAAAAGGGTCTCAACCTGAAAAAAGGGGGGCTCGTATGACACTAGTTGAGCACCCCCACCATGTTCATGTTCAAAGAAAGATTCCAACATCTCCAACTTCAGCAAAGAGGGAGCAGTTCACAACAAACATAGTGTACTTGTCCATTCATAGTGTGTCAACAACTACTTATACAAAATAATTCAGAAGTTTCGCATAAAAAAAATGTAAAGTGAAACTACTAAAATCTCACCAGTAAACATAAAAGTGAAATATAATTAGAGCAGCTTAATTTTCTTTTAAGCGACACTTTTCACCTTTGCGTGAAGCACATAAAAGTTTTCATTGATGCATGACATACTTTCATCCCCCCTCGCCAAGTGAAACATCCTGTATGAATCCCTGTAATAGGACTCATTCAAGTAGTATCATTTAGAACGATAAAATGAGAAATCACTTAAAAGCTGATCAGAAAATGGGCTAACGTTTCTGAGACAAAAAGTGGTAGTCATTTTCACAAAATGGTCAAGAACCAGTCATGAAAGTAAAATAATTTTGTACATGCATAATTGAAACAATGGCCTCACACGCTGTGCGTGGAATATGGTACCATAAATCATGAGAACCCATTTACGCACTGATGTAAAAAAGGCATTTGTATGTCAAATGTGGAATTAATAATTACAGCTTTCAAACGGTAGATTTTTGGATCAAAATTTTAAAAAGAAAAGATGCTGCAATCAAAATTTATAGGGGTGCCAAAATTGAAGTAGTTTGGGTTGCTGACATGTGGGGGCTAATCTATAGATTGTGCAGTAGCACAATATTTAAATACACAAAATTAGCAATACCACATAACATTTTATTTCAATTGAAAAGCTAATGCTAGAAAGTGATTGTATACCCCATAAAACCGTATGTAAGATATATTACACATGTATTTCTGGAAAATTGGTCAAAGAAATTTAAATTCACAGTTTCACCGAGTTCACTAATGAATGGTAGATAGTGATTTTAAGAAAATTTAGCAAATAGCTAAAAACTATTAACATACTATGGACCTGATTTACATGAGATTTCACATACAGGAAACTATTTATATAGATACTCATAATTGTTTTTATCAATTTATTCCCATGAATACAACCCAACAATCAAACTTATACCATGATGTGATGCTAAGACAAAATCATCCATACAGCTTAAAAAGTGGAGTTTTTGTCTTGCTTACTTGTATTAGTAATTAGTAAAGGGAAGACAAAATCAGTTACAGTTCTACCTAAACTTCTAATGTTTATTAATCTTAGTTACCATAGCAACAGCACTCACATGCTAATTCCAGTTAGTTGACCAGCGAAGACAGAATAATATTTATCCCCACAAACCTAATCACAGCCTACAATACCACACTGTTCTAGAAGAAGGCTACGAAAGAAGGTATAGGCATAGAGAAGGCGGTATAAGTTCACCTAGGAGAAAACGGTAAAGGTCGATAGATCATACGCGCGACGAAACAAGGAAATTAATTTTTACGTATATTAACAAGAAGATGTCTGTCCGAGAACGAAAGTTCATCGTTGGTGGGAACTGGAAGATGAATGGTACTAAGAGTACAATTGATGGGATATTAAAACATTTGAAAGAAAGTAAAACGTCTTCAGAAACAGGTATAGTTAGAATGGTGACGGGAAGTTAAATTAGGATTAAATGAAGTTTTTTTTGCCGATGAAGCTTTAAACTAAACTAGAGTGGCACTCGACTGTCACCGCAACATATACAGCCCATTTCTCTCACCAGACATGTACAATGTGAGTACGTTTTTTTTTCCAGTCTTACAATGCAAGTAGGCCATGTAATCTGAATGCACAGGGCTCTTAAAAGGAAAGGAACTAAATTTAGCCAAAACCTACTGTACAATCTCGATTATAGCGCTCTTAGTAAACTTCACATAATGTGTAATATTAAACAAAAAGATCAACCCTCAGGTGATGAGGACATGCTAGCCTGAATGAAACATTGTTGGTTACAAATATTGAATATAAGACATGTTATATAGGTATATTAATTTGCTAGCCAAGTGTACAGAATTCAATAAGAAAATAGGTGGTCAGCACACTTGCTAAGCAATAACATTTACCTATTTCAAGAATATGGATAGATTGTTTTTAGTTAGTTTGAACAAGTTAATCAAGTCACTCAGTATCATACCCCCAACTAAAGTGTTTATGGAACTTGTGTGTAAGCAATCACAAAGTAAAATGTAATATGAAAGGATTATACTGTATGAGAAATGCATCGACTGCCAATGAATGCCTTATAGCGAGTGTGTGTGTGTTGGAATGGCGTGGTGGGGGGAAGGAAATGTTTTTTTAACAAGAGGAAGAGTGAAGGAGCCTAAACTGAGCATACCGCCCACCGAAAAAAGGAGTTTAATTTCCTTTGATTCTGGGAGGTGCTGTACCATATTCACCATTAAAGAATTGTAAGTGTCTGGTGTTGTCTTGATTGTAGCCACTCAAACTAAGCCATCTTTCCCAGTGGAGATAGACAAGACACGTACCATTGGTCCATCATGTAGTAGAATCTTTTTTTACAATCCATTTCCATAATGTTGGTATCTTGATTTCTACAAAAGTTTGAATATTTTTTGTAAACTACCATCCTACCAGTAAAGGATGATAGTTGAAGGCATGTGTGTTGACGATTTCCATCTGAAGAGCCGTTCTCACTGAAGTGAGAAGTAGTGCCAGAAGTGAAATTCCATACAATTCTAGATGAGGAATTGATTGCTATTTGGTGTAAGCAACCTTTGTCTTAGCTGTAACCAGTGTCATTGAGGATAATTGGAGTTTGTTATCCGAAGATTAATACCTGCCTGGTGAGATGCGGCTGGGTTGAGCAGTGAAATATGATGAGCGATATTTCTTAACTATTATTCAATGACAGCTCCTAAAAACACTTCTCAATCTTTCTTGGTCTTTGGTCATAATATGCAGACATTGTCAGTGCTCTGTCTCTTAAGCTGACAACTTGCCATCAACAAAATGTCCTAAATGGCACTACTGCCTTCCTTCCCACTCAAATTTTGAAGGGTTAGCAGTTAAGTTGGGTTTGTTAGCAGCTAGGACTTTTTTCCAAATGGGCGATGTGATCTTACCAACACAAATATAAGATCTTCCTTTGATTCTGGGAGGTGCTGTACCATATTCACCATTAAAGAATTGTAAGTGTCTGGTGTTGTCTTGATTATAGCCGCTCAAACTAAGCCATCTTTCCCAGTGGAGATAGACAAGACACGTACCATTGGTCCATCATGTAGTAGAATCTTTTTTTACAATCCATTTCCATAATGTTGGTATCTTGATTTCTACAAAAGTTTGAATATTTTTTGTAAACTACCATCCTACCAGTAAAGGATGATAGTTGAAGGCATGTGTGTTGACGATTTCCATCTGAAGAGCCGTTCTCACTGAAGTGAGAAGTAGTGCCAGAAGTGAAATTCCATACAATTCTAGATGAGGAATTGATTGCTATTTGGTGTAAGCAACCTTTGTCTTAGCTGTAACCAGTGTCATTGAGGATAATTGGAGTTTGTTATCCGAAGATTAATACCTGCCTGGTGAGATGCGGCTGGGTTGAGCAGTGAAATATGATGAGCGATATTTCTTAACTATTATTCAATGACAGCTCCTAAAAACACTTCTCAATCTTTCTTTGTCTTTGGTCATAATATGCAGACATTGTCAGTGCTCTGTCTCTTAAGCTGACAACTTGCCATCAACAAAATGTCCTAAATGGCACTACTGCCTTCCTTCCCACTCAAATTTTGAAGGGTTAGCAGTTAAGTTGGCTTTGTTAGCAGCTAGGACTTTTTTCCAAATGGGCGATGTGATCTTACCAACACAAATATAAGATCTAGAAAATGTTTCACAATTAGTACATGTTCAATGACCTGTGGCAAGGTAACAGGCACGTTAGACTAACCTTAACGTATTCGATTACTTCTAAATTTCCGAATGGGCAAGCAAATATAGTTTTCTCACTATCAGACTGATTCATACGAATTCGATAAAATCTTATACCGAAATACAATCAAAACTCAGGCCGATTCAATCTACAGGGTTAGCATATAAATGCCCATCTTAGTGATAGCATTAATACAGATCCTATCTTTTTTCTTAACTGGGATCAAAAGTGAAGGCTGCATACTACCTGAAATAATGATGATATTGCTCGTACATATCAGCAAATCCTCGCCATTTTGCCGGTAGTAACATCTAGGAAGAGGAAAACCAGTAAACTTTCATTTGTTGTGCCATCAAGTGGGACTTTATCATCCCAGTTAAGATAGTTTCCATTCTTTTTTAGAAAACAATATTCATCATCACGGTGAAGGGAGCCATCAGCTGGAACCATTAATGTTCAGGCTGTTCAGGCAGTTCAGAAACAATAGATTTTATGGTTGTTGAGAGAGATGTAAACTTTCTTATGGACACAAAGGCTTTCTTTGTGATATCTCATTAAGATCAGAGGGAATGCTGTTTATGATTGCAGTGGAACAAGATCTCCATCAAGGTGAAACTATCCTAAAGCAAGAGTTATAGAAATGGCTATGTCTGTGTTCTGAGACCCTGCCAGGAAATAGTTCAGATAGAATGAGGAGCTGACATGTGAATCAAGTGGGAATTCCATTCCAAAATTGATAGCAGTTTGTTGTAGAATTCTGATTTTAGTTAAGGAAGAACAGGCAACACTAAAGGTGACTCTAGTCATCTTTAGTCAGCAGGAGGCAATGCAGAATGACAGAAGTTGGTGTGGAAGGGAGGAGGAAATGTTATATTAACTAGTAGTTAGGTAGGGTAGTATGGCCGGACGTGATGAGAGGAATAGTGGCTTGAGCGTAAAAGGTGACAAGTTTCAATTAGTAATAAGTAGAGGAGCCCCAAACAAGTGTAAAGCACTGTCTTACTCAGAAATAGCAATAGATTTATGGCTAATCTTCATCCCATGTATTGTTAATACAAAATGGCTTCATGTATTATTGATACATCTTCGTATGATTACGAAGAGTCATTCTTGATGTGGTACAGATAATTTCAAGACTAATTTAATGGACTACTCACGTCTGTTTTGGTTTAATCAAAACATACGTGAGTAGTCCATTAAATTAGTCTATATATCTTCGTCTTGAAATGTCTAATTATAGATAAGAAGGATGTCTCTAAGCAATTGGTAATTTTTTCTTATCCCCTTGGAAGTGAATCTCTTTTATTTTTCTTAAATTGTACTAATGTTAAAATCAATGAATCGTGAGTGGTACTAGCTACAGATCATGTTATTGCTTTAAATTTGGATTTTGGATTTTTTTGGGTGATGTGTTTCTAAGCAGTATTTGGCCACAGCAGGAAACTTTCCATTTTCTCATCCAGTAGAAATTAAAAATTCAGTGTGCATGGGTATTACAATTACCAAACACAACTATGAAAACATTTTCATGTCATTTTAGTATTTTCATAATTTTCTGTCCACACCAATAAGTGTGGTTTATCAAGTCCGAAAAGAAAAGCTAATGTGACAATGTTAATATCCATTTGTATTGTGTGTTTTAAGATTAGTTGTGAAATTGTATGAGGGTATGGGTTAGATACAGAAACTTTCCATGCTGTAGCCTTACTTTATCGAATACATGTACATATGTAATCAGCATGCTTTACTTACTTCCTGTTATCCACTTCTATTGAACATTGAATTAGTGTGCAAGTCTCACCATAGTGATCGTCTTAGCATTTAAGCTGCTGTAACCTTAACTGTACAGAATCTCTATGAAACTAAAGGTGATGCTGAGGCATTTGAAGCTCAATCCCTTTGTTCTGTGTTCAGGAACTTGCAACCTTCGTGAAATTATTAATCTGGTTGCCACTTTCAACTTTTTTTTGCGGAGAAAAACAACATACTTTCCAGGTTGAAGGTTATTTTAAGAGCACATAGGAACAATTTTCTGTTCTTCAACAACTTATGGAACCGAAAATATCAAGCAATTTGGTGCATTTTCTAAGAGAAAACTATAGTCAATTTCAAGATGAAAGTTTCTTGTGCCCTCCTGTAATTAATGGTGATCACTGTTCTCAGAGTGGCCTGTGATTAAAAGAACCTTACATAGAAGCTTAATTGTGTCCTCAAAGAAGCTTACCAAAAGTCCTGCTATTCAGCAGTTGTAGGAATATATTCAAAATGCTGATGCATATGTTTGTATCTCCCCTGAATTGCTCAAACAGTGCAACATTATGTTGACCTTGCCAGTAGGGACACCCATTATTGAGCAATTATTAGCCAAATAAAGATTAAAACAGCCTTTGAAACCTAGTTTAATGACATTAATCTACAGACTTATGTGCTTTAGAATTATGGGGCCAAAAGTGAAGTTAGTTAATGTTAATGAAATTTTAAGCATACTTAGAGAAAAGAAAATCCATGTTATTTCTTGTAACCAATTGGAGTAATCTTTTCTTATTCATTTGTTTAAAGATATGTATCTTTTTTTTTTTATTCTAAAAAAAATCTTGGGGAGGGAATGAGGTGTGAATTTTCTGCCCCTCTGTATGAAACTTTGGGTCACTGCATTCCAAATTCTTTAAGCTATATGCTTCACTATCAATTGCATTGTTAGGATTGGTCGCTAAGTTCTGAATTAGTTAAACGCTGCACAGCCATTGGGAATTACCATTTTGAAGGGCCACATGTACGTTAAAAGGGCATAGTTTCAAATCTGTCAGTTAAAATGCATGTTCACAGTTTAACAATTTTGTGGTTAATTTTATTTCCAGATATAATAATTGCTCCTCCATCTTGCTACTTATCCTAATGTAAAAGAAAATGCTCCACCAGGTGTTTTTGTGTCAGCTCAAAATTGCTATAGCGTCCTTAAAGGTGCATTTACTGGAGAAATAAGGTAATAGTTATAAAAAAAATTATTTATGTATATATAATATATTTTTAATATTCTGGGGTTTAAAAAACTTTTTTAATTGGCATGTATGAAATGTTGCTATGCTTCAAGATATTGGAATAGAATGGACTATTATTGGTCATTCAGAAAGGAGAAATATCTTTGGAGAAAATGATGATGTAAGTATTAGGGCTTTATTTAAGCAAGTTCTTTATAAATTATTTATGTATGTTGAAATAAACACACATTCTTTCCTTTTCATTTTAAATTTGTAAGTAAGTTAACTTTTCATGCAATCCAAAAGTTCCCCCCCCCCCCCCCTTAGAGTCATTTTCTATATCTAGCCCTGATGTACATATATATGTATTATACATATATGTGCATGTGTATAAATTTATATATTATATAGCATTCATATATATACTATTGTCTATTGAATGTATATGTATACAATATATACATTTCTTTTGTCTTTCAAGTGTCAGTCCTAACAGGGCATAATGATGCTTTACGGGACAGTTCCCCAATTTAATAACTATTTAACTTAGGTGGTAATATGACGGTTTCACTCACTGTTGCCATACCTATTTTTCTCATTACAAATTTATTGATAAAAGTATTGAAATTGTTGGAATTGGTTGTACAAGCAAAATTCTAAAAGAATGGTTAATTCTTTCACTGCCATACAGCAGTTTGAAGTAATGCCTTGGGAAAATCGTTACTTATTCTTGGCTGTGTTGCCTCACTCTAACGCTATAGCTTTAATTAAGTTAGCTCATAATTAGTAAGTGGAATTTCGAGCTCCTTATGGTAGTATTTCTAAGGCTACATCACAAACATTGGGGTAGTTTTCTAAGTCCAAGTTTAGGCTCGCTTCAAAATGGCAACCGGGAAGTCTATTATTGAGGTAGTAGACCTGGATTAACAGCAACCTTGGCTTTTAAGATGATGAATACAGTAAACCTGAAGGTACAGAAGATATTTACACCTACAGAAGCCATTCAACAACAAAGAGTGAGTTGCTCTGTAATGGAATCCAGGTGTTTGACTACAGCTTTGGAAGCTCTATAATAAAGTAGCTACGTCGAAGAAGTTTTAATTCCTTACCTCAGGATGCACCTAATAAGCTGCACAAGAATAGATGTAGTGTGAAGGTTGAAAGAAGAAGTATTTGCATTCCTGACCACAAAAATTTCAGAATTGTTACATCTGGGGTATGTGTACTGCGAATACAATTAACTCTGTTAAAATGCAACCATGAGGAAGCAGATACCAGGATTGTAGTTCATATACATCATGTTCTACAGCAAGGAATGAAGAAAGTTGAGGTTTGTTTTGTGGACGCATCTTATTGCCAAGAAATAATATAGTTTTGAAAATACCTTAGATTTTTTTTGTTTTGTTTTTTTACCGCCTTTGTGAATCTCTGAAAAAGTTGGATGCTACAGCCTGGTGCCTTATTTGAGTAGTTTCTAAATCCCGCAAATTTCCATAGTACCGCACTCAAACTTTTTTTAGAACTGAAGGATATGCTAAAACTGTACTACAGTGATAAAACTGAACTAGTGAGTATACCGAATATTGTCCACTCATCTTGCCCCAGTGAACCTTGAACCAAGGTGTCATTAACAATGAGAATGCAAGATGAATATAGTGCATATGAGTGTGTTTAAAGCCTTTTTCTTGTGTACCTTTGGTGAGTGCACTGTATTTATGATAGAGGATTATGTCGTAGTGCTCGGTGTTCTTGTCTAGTCTGGTATAGCCAGACCCTTTACCAAACTGCTACACCAGTATGCATTCTTGTCCTGAACATAAGGCAAAATATGTGCCGCACATATAGAAATAATGTCAACTAATGCCCGTGCACAGTATTTTCCATATAATTGTTATAAGATTATGTGGAAAGTGATTGCTCACCGTCCTTGCTACCTGATAGACAAATGAAAATTGTTAAAGAAAGTTTTCACTTGACTCACAAATTCCAGGTTGAAGATACTCTCTGTCAATCCTATCTACGCTTCTTCTAACATGCATATAATTAGCATTCTCAATGTGCTGAAATCTGTTTCGTAATCTAAATCATGAGCTAAATGCTTTCCACCTGGTGGTATGAATGGTCAGTACTTTACAACAAAAATTTTTTTAATGGTTGCACGGCAAGTGATTTAAGGTGATTCAGTATTTATCAAGGTTTCATACCAAGGTAGGAGCGCCCTAGGCTGGCTTTAACTTATGTATGGAAACAGTGTCCCAGCACCGCTTGATGTCTAGGGTGAAGAACTTGTCAGCTCTAGACAAAATCTTGAACATATCGTCAAAGGTGGCTGCAATAGTTTGCTCACTGTGTCGTGACGAACAAAAATGTGAGACATGGAAGAAAGGTCGGAATTGATACAGGTGACAAGTTAACTGGATCAGTGAGGTGATGCAATGGGGAATGAACATCCTTTACTGCTGTTTATTTTAAACTGGTGTGCAGTCGTACACTTGTTCTACATTGTTAAAACCGGCACATTATACTGATATCTACAGTACACACAAATGTGTGTGGACAGGTTTACTACATGGCCAAACGCTACATATACCTATTGTGGATTGCATGGCTGCAACAGTTGCTTGAAAGTTTTCCTGTGGATTTAAATAGCATGATTTAGTGTGCCATCAATTGTCACCACTGATTGTAAAACAGTAAACATTGCACCTGAAGATAGGCATAAAACGGGCATTCCGTTTTATTGTAGCCACTGCCACCAGTCTTTCAGCAATGGTTGAGCTGTTCCAAAATTTTTCCACAGAATTGATTGTTAAAGATCATTAAACTGTAGTGTTTTGTACCAGTCTGTTGCTAAAAGTCTTTCACTGTCTTGAGAATCATCATCAGCATCATCACCATCATCTTCTGGAGTGTCATTGTGGCTTGCAACAGGCTCATACAAGTAAGGTTCTAATTCTCCACCAGAGTGTGTGTTCTCTTCACTGGAATTGGAAGTAGAATATGATAGGCTCAAGGTATCTGAGTTACCAGCATCACTTTCAGTAGAGGTAAATTCACTAGTGCTAGTATTGTAGGTCTCTATATGGAGGATATCCGTGAGGTGGATTGGGATGCTGTGTTTACTGGTGATCTACTAGCCATAAGTGATCATAATACTTGGAAGAAATTGTATGGTTTCTAACTGAGGTTATTGACCAAGAGCAGCTGTTCTTAGTATGACATCACAAAACCACACCCACTTCTGGGTGCTCAGAGGGATTAAGATTTCAGGAAGCAGGAAGGAAGTAAAATAGGGGAATATTTAAACCCATATATTGAAGAAACTTAATAATAGGAAAAATCTCAAATTTTTTTTATGCATTTAGTGCACCATAATCTACACTTTAAACAAGAAAAAAAAATTTTTTTTAAATCCACCGCAGTCTCCCTTTAAATACTATGTTCTTTATTGGGCAGTTTAGTCATATTTTAGAGCAGCTTCATCATTGCTCTGGGCATCGGTTATCAGTTCCAGAGAACAGCAGTGTTGAGGTCTTAGGAATACAATTAGTATGGTTTTCAACCATTTTTAGCTATTTTGAGTGTTAGCCTCAAAGGGAAAAATGCATTCATAATATGTAAAGGTAGGCCAAAAATATTAAATCCAAAATTATATACCCTAAGCCCCATTAAGTGATGTACATAATAATTATTACATGAGTCAGAGTGTGATATGGCGAGATATTTCACGAGCAGGCTAATTTATTTTCAGGAGCCAGAGGCGAGTGAAAATAAAGCCTGAGAGTGAAATATCTCGTCATAGCACTCTGACAAGTGTAATAAGTGGTGTATTCCACACTAGATATCTTAACTACTATAGTTAGTACTAGAGAAAGGGTAACTCACAGCCATAAAGTTGGTTGTAGGGGCTACCCACAAACCCTAAAGAGCAGGGTACACCAGAGGAAGGTAGCTGTAAAACCAAGAAAATTGAAAGGTTTGGCCGGTTGCTATAATACTGGGGTAATGAGCTTGCGCAGCGTGAAATATCTTGAGTTATTTCACGGGTCATGTACCTAAAAATATCATTGTGAAGATATCTAGGGTGGAATAAATAATATTATTTTCTGCTTGTCTAGTTTATATATATATATATATATGTACATACATATATATAATGAATATTAAAATTGTGTGCAGTCTTCTTTTATTAACCCTCAGCACGCATGCGCGAGAGGGTTACAGTAATCGTTTTGTCTGTCTGTTACTGTCTGATTTTGGAGATTACTGACAAATAACAGTTGATTTAGGTATAAACTTACTCAGGATGAAGATTTAGGACCTTTTATTGAGCTACTTTTTTAAATTTTGGGCTAACTGTTGAGAAAACGCATTTCAGCTCCGTGTAGGTACCAGTTTTTATGGGTAACACCCCCTAATGTCACGTCATTACGTGAGCAAATAATTTGCAACCAGCTGTGTAGTTTGCTTTATGCTCAGGCTCCTAAGCGTTACTCCGGGGAAGTTAATGGAGTTGAAAGAAGTGGAAGTTTCGTGTTGAAAATGTATACCGGTGTGTGTTTCTGTCTAGTTTAGTTTCTTCTCTTATGAAGACAGTGTTTCCATGTACCACATGCATTGCTCGAGCTATATTGATGCCTCATTTAATAATGCTGAGGGTTCGCACCTTGGGTGCTTCATGTATTATAAATGTATATATATTACACTTCAATGAATTCACATCACCTTTTAAACTCAATTGGTAATTATTATAAGTGCTCGTTGTTTCAGTGAGCCCAGTCACATTTTTTTAGGAAGTATTTTATTGGTAGTTATCTTGTTGTCTTTTTTATTTTTATTATTATTTTTTTTTTGTACAGTTAATTGGTGACAAAGTACAGTTTGCCTTGGCTAATAATATGAATGTCATTGTTTGCATTGGCGAAAATCTATCTGACAGAGAAGCTGATCAGACTGAAATTGTTGTGGACTCACAGTTAAAAGCTATTGCTGGTAAGTATTAGTACACTTTCAGTTATGATCTGATACTTTACCAACTGCTTGTGAGCGGGTGTAAGGCGCCCAGGACATAAACGATTAATCAAGTGACAATCGAAGGACCAGCTATCGAACACACTACTCAATTCTAAGGCCTAGCTATCACCTAAGAACTAAGCTATGCACCAGACAGCACTTCTGTCACTACTAAAGCTCAGTCTATCTAGACACAATGCGACTGACTAACTACTACGATGACTAGAATGCTAACTGAACTAAGTAACAAGACAGAGATCTCTACTAGCGAGGGAGCAGAGATCTTGCACTAGAACTATTACTGCAAAAGGACAGCTAGGAGAGAGAGAAGATAACTTTGACTTTTACCACTGTAATAATACTACTGTCATGCAAAATTCGGTCCCCCCCAAAAGTGGTCCGGCCGGACAATCTGTGTGTACTCCGACGGTCCGGCGGACCGTGCGTGTATAGGCGTGAGTGGTCCTAGTGGGACCGTTTGTGTTAGCACAGACGGTCCCCCTCCATCATAGATAGTCCCCCCTATCTTGACTGCATTCAAGTTACAATTTAGTAAGAGCGACGACTTGACTAGGATTATTGGGAGTTGGTTTTGCCCTAGAAATGAATAATAGCTATTAATAAATGAATACGGAGCAAAACAAATTAAATGAATGAGCAGTGAACAAATTAATAAACAGGAGCAAAGTAAATTAATGAAACAAAACATATGAATAAATAAATAATAACTAAAATAACTATATAAAAATAATAAATTGGCCTTAATTCAGCCAGATTAGCTTCTCTGGCAGAGTATTCAGTAGCCTAACCAAGGATATATGTGAAAGAAATTAATGACTGGAAACAGTATTATATTTAAGCAAGGGAAAATTTAAATGTTGCCTCATGTCACACAATCTAAAGATTCCCGCTCTCAGAACTTTATATATATATTATATATATTATATATATTAAAGATTGCGCAAGATGAATTATTTACAATATCACAAGCCTGATTAAAATACTTTTTAAGAAATGCTAGATAAAACAAAGTGTTGTTAGCAATATTCTGAACATTGGACTTCAAGAGTCACAGTGTAGCTCTTTCTTTCATATTTGCAGTTTCTCTACAGTAGAGTGAATGTTTCTGATAGACTGTAAAACTCTGTCTACAAGATAACTATTATTCAAGCTGTTTTAGTTAATTAAAACTAAAACGATTTATACAATCTGTTGTTGTTACAAATTTCCAAAGTATAAATTAAAACTAATACTAAAATATGTTTTAGTTAGCTCTTTCTTCCAGAAACTTAACTTTGACTCTATATTGTAAATATTTTAATTAATAAACAGTTTCTCTCATTTGTGATAAATAACACAATTTTTTTCAAAATGATAAAGTTAGTTTTTATAAAAACAGCAAAACCATGTCATTGATGGATTATTTAAAGCCTCAGCAGGCACAGAATCACAATTCAAGTGAAACCATTGGCTGCAATTGGTGCAATCAATCATTCCAATATTTTCCAGCTCTGGCATTCTGCAATAACAATGAATCTCAAAATCATCTTTAGCCTTGAGCTGTTGACCTTTGCTGGCACTCAGTTTCTGTGGGAAAGGTGTACATTTTCCAGACATCAGACTTTTGTAAACGTGTCTTCTCATCATTTCAGTATCATAGATTCATAAAGTTGGATCAACTCACTTACATATTGAGTTATACATGGAGATGTAATATTGGTGCATTTGCAAAAGAAAGAAACCAGTTCTATTGCAGAAACATAACTGAATCGAGGTTGAACTTCAGCTTGGCATCAACATTTTCATGTAATTCAGCATTCACAATTACAAAATCAAATGCCTCTACCAAAGATGGTTCACTCATTGACTTGCGACATGCTCAGGGCATATTCATCCTGTGTGCTGATATAAGACGAGAGCTATTACAAATTTAACAACACGTATAAATTAATACAGCTAAATTTATTTAGATCAACTTTTTCATCATTGGCTGAGCAATGCTGCTCAAACCTAGCTCCAGTTTTCCATAAAAGCAGCAGGCTATCATCATTGAGCTGATCAAGTAACACCCTAAACAAATCCTACATTTAGAGGTGATACAAATAATTTATAATTAGATATATCTGATAATTACAAAAGACAATTTTTGATCAAGCTTTAGATTAACCTTATTGGTAAAGTTAGATGCAGATGTTTTAGCCTCATCAGATAATGCAGCAGTTGTTGAATATCAATTTTGAAAATCAACCTACACAATCACATAATTATAATTCTTCAACTAGCTAACTACTACTTCAGTTGGGATTAAGTGTAATGTAATTCTATTTCAGAAAAGGCTACTATAACTGGCATGCTTACTTTAGGGGTCAATGATCTTCTTGTATTTAACAATGATGGCATAGAGTCATCAGAATCCAGATCACTATCAGAATCACTACAATTTGATATAGTGAAACTTTTTAGTGTTGCAGCTTTGTCTGGAAGAGATGGAGATGACTGAGTTTGATCCCTATTTGAGTCTCCAGAATTTATTCATGCTAAAATTTAACAGTAATTTTTTGGCATCAGTCAATAATATTGCCCAATATTATATCACTGCAATTCTTACATTGTAGGGCTTCATATGAACTGCATTTACACCAGGAATAATTTCATTACTATCGATTTTTTGAAGTCTGTAAAGTCCACGACCAAGTGAACCCACAATTGTAAATGAACCCAACCTCATCATTAAGGCTTAGCTAAATCAAAAAGAGACATATAATAAAAAGCATTCCTGTACTGAAAAATATAAAATAGGTGCAGTAGTATTGAACTAATCCCCACCAGTTATGCTAACCAAGTGGGGACCTTTGGTGAACCGGATTTTAGGGGGGACCAAATTTTTCGTGACACTACTACTAAGAACTACATTACAAGAGTATATGAAGGGAGTGACTAGAACCAAAGTAAACAGTGGGTTTGTATGAGGTAAGTTGAGAATGGAATATGTACATGGGAAAGAACAAGATGGTGAATGTCTAAGTGTATAATTGAATGCTGCTTGGGAGCTTGTTGGAGTTTCTATAGGTGATAATGGATGAGGGTTTGTGTAATGCAGAAGTCATAGGTGGGAGGGGCTCATTAACTTGTTGGCAGTGGCTGTGTGAAGGTCTAGGACCTGAACAGCTTGTATACATAGCTATCACAAATACAATTGTTGATAAACACAAAACTAAGCATTTCACATGACCATAGTTTATATTCTGATGGAATTAAATTAAATAAGATTTTATTCTTGAAGGTGTATTACAAAATGATAATATATTATGTTACTTGAGTATCCCTGATTACAATGATCAAGAGTTGTATGATACATAAGTGAAGTACACAGAATTTAATTTATTTGCATTATATGTACGTATACTGTATCTCCATTATAATTTGAGATTCTGCTTCTGTTTTAACTACTTCCAGGTATAATAACCAATTATTTACATTGCTCATACTCAATGATAATAGATACTCAAATATGCTTATTCATATATATATATATATATATATATATATATATATATGTGTGTGGATGTAACTCTGAAATGTATGTAACTCTGAATATAACATACTTTAACTTTGTACTAAAGTATTTAAATGACTAAAATACTATGCATACAGAGCTTTATCCATGACTAAAGGACCATTTGATGGTATACCCTTGAGTTTTTTTTGTTTGTTTTTTCTGAGTAGACCAGAATACGGTCAGACATCCTTGTCACATGGCCATGATCTCATACTTCACACATCTGTCAGCTCTAATACACTGTTAACTTGGCATCAAATGCATTGACAATAGAATCAACTAGAGGGATGATAACCGTTGTCACTTTGGACATCACATGGTATTATGTCATTAACAATTGGATAATGTAGGCAAACTATGTTTGGTATATTTCTACACTCCACTGTAGGGTAGGCAGTTGGAGTGGCTATTTGTGATGAAATACTGTGTAGTGTCCATCTCTCCCTTTTTACATGTAGTAGTCTGCTAATTAAGTATAATGATCTGTATCAAAGATTCCACTAACTACAAAAGCATTTTTAACTTGCACGAACAAGAAACAAGCCTGTGCCTTCATGATACACCTGTGGAATTGGGCATGGTTATTAAGGTGTGTGTTTACTGTCTTCCAGCTGTTTATGTTTTTGTTTTTTTCCTATCCATTTTATATTGCAAGTACTATTTTGGTGAAAGCACCTACTGAAAATAATGACTGAAGGTTTGTCACATTGTGGGCGTACTATCCCCTGCAGGCCTCGGCTGTCTCAGATTTAGCAGTACAGTTCTGGGGCAACATGTATGCTGCCACCAGAATCCAGTCCCTCTTCCCGTAGCTAACCCTCCAGCGAACTGGCTCCCTTCCCTCAGGCAAGGATTAGAGTTAGTTAAATTGATAAAAAGAAGTGAAACTCAAGATGCACACGACACGACTAGACTGACTTGACATGCACGTGGTCTGACTATTTATACAAGTTTAAGACCATTGGTATGTCTCACACAAAATGCTGCAGACTTCCTGCACTGACACAAATCATACGAAAATAATTCTGATACACACAAAGTTACATGATTAGTTCTCACTGTTCTGTCTACCTCTTTCTCCTTCATGTTCTGTATTCCTCTTTCTCCTTTATGTGGGCCTCTTGCCCACATCTCCCCCTCCTCCTATTCGTGATGGTGATGGTACGGCAGCAGCATCCTCTTGATTCTCGCCACCCCTGCTCAAGCAGTCTGCGACCATGTTGAGCTCTCCTTTCTTGTATTGGATCTCGAGCTCGAACTCTGTCAATTTCGTGGCCCAGTTGAGGAGTTCACGGTTGTATTGGGATGCAGTCATCAACGTCACTAATGACTTACTGTATGGTCCATGAGGACAGTGAATTTCTTTCCGTAGAGATAGGATGCAAAAAATCCACCGCCTTGTACAGTCCAAGACCCTCTAACTCCTGGGCGGAATACCTGGTGTGTGTCCCATGTAGCTGTCTCGAGAAAAAAGCTATCGGCTTCAAAACTCCATCCCTCACCACTGAGAGTACCGCCCCCACTCCACTGCTGGAAGCGTCGGTCTCTAGAACAAAGGTATCTGAATTGCATGGAATGCACAAAAACACCTGACTACATAACTAATCTTTAAGGGTTTGGAAGCCTCCGACATCTGGCTCGTCCACTCCACCGTAATGGCCGCAGATTTTGATGTGAAAGGTGTCAGTTGAAAGGACCACTGGTGATAACCTGGTATGAACCTTCTATAAAAGTTCATCATCCCTAGGGAGTTCCATAGTTGTTTCTTGGTCTTCGGTTTCTGATGCTCTTTCATTGCCTTCATCCGTGCCTTGGGGAGACTCACCTCTCCTCCCCCAACAACCTGCCCCAAAGCTTTGACTTCCCAAATTTGTGCACTCAGCACAACATCCATCAGGCGCTGAAATAATGGCATCTTCCGATACTCGAATTTACCAAATGGACATATGAACGCTGTCTTCTCTCTATCCTGCTCTCTCACCCCAACCTGATGAAAGTTTGTTATCTTGATCTCTCTGTGGCTGTGGTCATCTCTTTGTGATCTATCCCTTCCTACCATCTTTCATGCCGTCTCTCTGCATTAAAGTGAAGTAGACAAGACCAGAGCAGAGGTTCCTATGACGCACAAAAAAAATTAGAAACATTTATGATACAAAAATAATCTGTGCAAAAATAAATAAATAATATGACTGTTCCAACAAGTCAGTTCCTTGGTTCCTCTCGGTAGGAGTCCCTCATGACTCAGGTTCGAAATGGTCACTTCTGTCCTTCCGCTGAAAAGTTCCACCATTGCCACTAGTTGTGGGTGTACTATCCCCAGCAGGCCTTGGCTCTCTCAGGTTTAGAAGTCCAGTTTTGGGGCAATTCAGTCCCTCTTCCCGTAGCTAACCCTCAATCGAACTGGCTCCCTCCACTCAGGTAAGGATTAGAGTTAGTTAAATTGATAAAAAGATGTGAAACACAGATGCACAAGACTAGTCTGACTCGACATGCACGTGGTGTAACTATTTATACAAGTTCGATACCATGGGCCTGTCTCACACAAAATGCTGCAGACTTCCTGCTCTGGACACAAATCATACAAAAATAATTCAGATACACACACACTCACACTCACACACAAAATGACATGAGTAGTTCTCACTGTTCTGTCTTCCTTTTTCTCCTTCATGTTCTGTCTTCCTCTTTCTCCTTCATGTTCTGTCTTCCCCTTTCTCCTTCATGTGGGCCTCTTGCCCAACACATCTCATGAATTGGCCGTGTAACTAATTTGAACATCACTGCACTACTACGTCAGTGCTAGCAAACTTTAGATGCTTTTTTTCATGTCAATGTATTATCCTCGTGTGCGTGCCACTATGTGAATTTCATTTATTCACCATGCAATATGAACTATTGTTGATCGTTTTTCGTCTATATAAAAAAAAATTGACAAGTGTGTGTGTATTCATGAATAATTTGTTAACTGAGAAAGCATTATCACTAACTGAATGGGTAAAGCATCGTCATAACTGAAGGGGTACACCGTCATCACGTTTAATACAAGGTACTTAAAGGAAATGAAGATAACTAAGGAAACAGTGACTATAGTAGCTAAAAGCAGGTGAAATTATAAAGTAAAGTCACTCTTTCACAGAGCTTGAATCAATAGAAGTACAGAGAGACTGGGAAACAGTGGACAGGAGGAAAAAGGAATCCATGACTCAAGAAGAATGGGCTAAAGAGAGAAAAGGAGGAGCATAAAAATAAATGGGAAGAAGAAAGAGAGTAGCAAAGATAAACCGGTGTATCTAAAGCAAGTAATAGAGGAATGATAGGACCTTTATGCTACTGCTTTTCTAAATTGCAAATCAAGTGCTAATATGAGATGGGGAATTGCTAGTATATTTAAATATCTCATCATTATAGGGTTGCTTGGCGTTGTATGAACAGTGCTGTCCTTCCATTCCTGAGCAGCACATGAGAATATATTCTGCTCATAATCCGTCAAAGAATAATACATGAAATAAAAAATTAGAGGTGAAAATTTAAGAATTATGCTAAGAATTGTAGCTCATAATGAGCTTTAGCTTATTATGATAATATAAGGATAGACATTCAAGATTTGTTTCAAATATATAAAGGATATTAGTATAAAACGTTATAGTTTAGACACAGCTGAGCTTGTTCACTCACCTTTCGTGCTGAAGCAAGCCTCAAATTCATTACAACTCTTTTTTTTTCTTTTTTTCCCTCCCTTTCCCACTTTTGTTTTCTTTCCCTGACTATTTCTTGTTATTTTGTTCATTACTTTATATTACAGTCACTGTGATCAGGTATGTAGTTTATCTTCCTTAAATTCATCAATTTACTCTTAATTAATTTTTCTTTGACAAATTGATGTTAAATTATATGTAAGTCAAGTTTAATTTCTTAATCACAATATCTCTTAGGTTGCAGTGAAAACTTATGTCAAGCTTTCATTTTTCATTGGTTAAAAAAAATGGTGGCACCGTAGGAAATAATTCTGGTGGACTAGAAATTTAAACTTGTAGAATGATCCAGCAGTTGCTTGCCACAGCTTATCAGCATGTGTGTCGCCACTATTAGTGTTAATGTGATTATGTTTAAGAATTTCTAAAGTGAATTATTTATTTTATATATATTACAGGCTCTAGGAAAAGGTATATTTACTTGTTTAATCAGCATTCTTCCTTTGCTTCTTAAATAACTGAAATATTGGCAAGTTACCATAGACACGAGTTGTGAAGCACCCCTCATTGTAAGGCACCGTATTTTGTTAAGCGCCAGTTTTTTTCCTGTTTGTTAGCACTTTTTATGAAGTGCTCCATGCATCTGGTCTACTGTTAATTGGTGCTCAGACCCCCACCCACCCAACCCCTTTTTAAAGGTTACCCCTCGCTCTAGCGCTCATTTTTTATTTAGTGCCCGTATCCTTACTGTTTGGAGTTATAAGTGGTGGTGCTAACCCAAGTCTACAATATTCAATCAGCCTCTCATACAGTGCTTCCAGCTTAAAGAGCAAACTTTTTGAATTTTTGACTGTGTTATAGTTTTTATTCCACTGCAGGGAAACAAAAGCTCTACAAAGTTCTGGCTGGATTTTATCATTTTCATTATTTGATGTGTTTAGGCCAGGAAAAAAACAATTTTATACTTGGACCTTTCTCACTTATTATCAAAATCAAAATCGGGAAGGTGATGTTTTAGACTTGTTAACCTTCAGCGCGCATTCACAAGAGGGTTATAGTAGTCATCCTATCTGTCTGTCTGTCACGCTCTGATTTTGGAGAACCATTGATTTAGGTGTGAAGTTACTCAGGATGTGAGTAAAATGCCTGAAACACACAACCTTTCTCACACATGTTGTAGTCTATTGGGTAAATGCCCATCGCCTTCACTTCTCTGTTAAATATAGGCTCCCACTTACTCCCAAATATGAAGTTGCATGTGTGAAAATTGGGAAACTTGATTTCTGACAGGAATTGATGGCGAAAGTAGAGGAGCCATTAAGACTGTTTAACTATTATATCTGTTTGTTTTGTGACAAAGGTTATACTTTGAGTAGTGGTGCCAATGTAGGTTATCAAATATTGTGTGAAACTTTTATGCCATATACAAATTCTTGTGTAAAAATCCAGCTGATTGGTATACTAGATAGCCTACTTGGACATTTATGGTATTAAATGGGTAAACTCACATAGGCACTTACTCGGTAAGCTACACTTAATTTTATGTCCAACCTTACATAAGTTAATTCGTAACTTAATATCAGTTAAAGTGAATGTATTATAAGTTTTGTAACATTGTTTTCTGGATGAGTGGACTAACAATCACTGCATAATAAAAGCGTGTGATATTATAGGATCAAAATACCAATAGCGTTACATGTATAGTATAACAGCAATATTATGTTTATGTTAAATGTTTTAATGTCCTTCAAAAAAAATTTAGTTTTATCAATGATCAGCAACATATTCAGGCTCATTTTGTAAATTAATGCGATAGTTATTTTTCTGAAGTTGTAAGATGTTTATGGAATTCTCCGTTAGCCTGAAATTATGTTGCATAAAGGATTTTAATAGTTGACTTATTTAACTTGGTTAAGCCCAGGACACTTATGTGGCAAAGCTAAGTGAATTTCAAAAAAAAAATCTGGATACCTAAGGCTCTACACTATCTGTGGGCTGACTTGGGGTTGGTCAAAACACTAGCCTTGTCAACTCGCACCTGATGACAAGATACGCATACACACATATATACAACTGTTCATTAATGCATCTACACCTTACAACATAAAATGACTGCACACACAAATTTCTTTCAGTGTACACTTCCATCTTCTGTTCTTCCTTTTTCTTTCTTCCATGCACAACAAAACTATCATATGTTAATACTTCAGCCAAAGACATATTCCTGTACCTTAGAATTCTTGTATTATATGAAGAAATCATCCCACTGTGGTTCTGCTATTATTCGTATTTTTCTTTCCATTGCTGAATACCATTGCCCAAATCATTTTGCCACAACCTAGCAGATTAACTATGCAAGGTTATAGTTAGATTGTCATGACCAGTCAGATTTATTTGTTTTTAACTGCTGTTGTATTTCCCTATAACATTTTTTGTATTCCAACGCTTGAAACCGTAAATATATGTATTTTTTGTTTATTTTGTACAATAAGAAATTATATAATCTGTACAAATATTTTGTAATTAATTTAAGTCAAGTTTAGCTTGACATTATTTTTCCTTAAAGATTGTGGGCACAAATTAATGAAATACGTTACTACTCTATGAACATTTCTAACTTGGGTTGTATTTATTAGATAAAATCTCCAATTGGAGGTTTGTGGTCATAGCTTATGAACCAGTATGGGCTATTGGAACTGGTTTGTCTGCTACACCGGAACAGGCTCAAGCAGTTCATGCTTACTTGAGAAAATGTTTATGGAAGATATCGGACATAGTGGCAAGTCAAACAAGAATTATTTATGGAGGTTAGTGACAATTAAAATTCATAATTATTGGCTACTTTCTTTTAGAAACACTAGCGCATGCACTCTAAGTGGTACTCTTCCTTCACAATATTAATCATTACCATACCTTCAAATTTTAGATTAATTTAAGTGTTCACATTCTTATCAATTAAATTCATTAATACCAAAGAGAGTTTTCAAAGCTGCTCTAAAAAGTTTTGAAATATTTCCATGCTAATGGGTTATGTCTATGAACGTATCATGATAATTATTCTATATAGAGGACCACGTATATTCAAATAATATTTACTTCTGTTATGATATCATCATTTTTTGTCTTATTTGTTTTGTTTCAAAAATGAGAATTTATTTACATTAGTGCTCTTGTAAATAATGTGTGTGTTGCTTAATTACAACATGTCGACTATGTATTCAAATATTTTAGGTTTTTATTTATAAATGTAATGGGTGATTCATGTAAAATCATGCAGTAGGTGGAACTATTCCATCAGAGATGTTTTTTCTTCATATTATAAAGAATAGTTATCAATATTTTGCATCCATCTATGTGCATCATTTAATTACTGCCCTTTTAATACTTAGAATATGTATGTGAATGCTACAAAATATTTTAATTATTTACAGATTTATGTAGTGTATTCATCCTAAATATACATGCACAGAGCTGTGAACTACTAAGAAAACATTAGTCCATTTCATTACACCTTTGTGTTAATTGAATCCCTCATGTAGGAATGAGTCTAAGTATTAAAAATATTCAAGGTTCAGTTAACAAAAGTTTCAACTGCTAAGTTCAGAGGGTAGTCAGTTATTGCTGACTCTCAAACTGCCGCAATTTCAGTACTTTCACAAATGCTAATAAACCACAAGTTAGTTATATATGTGTGCATATGTGTGTCCAAATGCCCCACATTTGTATATCCATAATGATATTCATTCATTCAACAGTATAATTATAATTGTATTCAAGGTTAAAAATATCAAATAGTTACTATGTGTGCGTTATAACTGGCCACGCACCCTTAACAAGCACTATTAATTTTAACGCTTATTATGGATTATTACCACTGAGTGATGTCAAGTAATTTGATTAAGTAACTCATCCATTCAATTTACTTAATTGTAAAATATGCATTTAGTTATTTTAGTATGTTTATGCTAACCTTTTGGTTTTATTTCTTTATAGGGTCTGTTAATGCAACCAATTGTCAAGCTCTTGCAGCTATGCCAGATATTGATGGATTTCTGGTTGGTGGAGCATCTTTGAAACCAGAATTTACTCAAATAATAAATTCTAGGTGTTAATACAAGAAGAACTTGACTTATGGTTACAATGCAGTGCTCTTTCTGTACTTATTAGTATTTTCTACTATTGATTTTTATTGTATATTAGTGTTCTTTTAAGACTGATGATCTTACTTGATAAATGCTGGAGTGGGGGTGACAAAACTATTTACGTTTAATTTATAGTCCACTAGGATCCTTAGTTACTTTGCACTGTAAAGACAAACCTCTCGCTCTCAAATTAACCAATAGTTTCAGCTGATAGTGGAACCATGTTTAACCTACACAATTTTTTAAGGGAATTTTCAAGTTTAAAAACTAAGTTGCTTTTTTGTTTGTTTCAAAAGGACAAACCAAAACTGAATGTATGAGAAGAAATATTGCTAAAGTTTGCTTCTTCTTTTTTCAAAAAAATTTTGTCAAGATTTGAAAAGGGTTATGGAGTAAAAGTCACTGGAGAAGGTACCGGGTCTCTAGATGTCCTAGAAAAAATAAAAAATTCTGCCATCTTCAGAGGGATTCTTTTAAGACATTCCAAGTGAAATTATGCTTTCCATTTGGTATATCTATAATTTGAACAAGTGTGGACTTCATTGTATGTGTTGTAATGTCTAATGTACTGAACTACTGTCAACCCCACCTTGTCACCTGTTACGTGTTGTGTTTCACCTGTCATTGTTGTTGTTGTTTGTTTTGTTTTGTTGTTGTTGTTTTTTGTTTTTGTTTTGTTTGTTTTTTCACTGACACTGTCTGGGAACTGCAGAATTAACACTTGAACCAGTGCTTGGGAGTAATCTACTTGTCTCGGGCGAGCTCCTGGGTACTTCAGAAGAAAAAATGCATGGTGGATGCAGGAAAATACCATCAGCACTCGTATTTTTAACCCCTTGAAGATATTCTTTCTACCCATAATTTGACCTCGTGTTGTGCCAAAAATAACGAATGCTGTTCACATCAGGTGCATTGCTTTTTCTTTCCTGCTAGTCCCAGATTTGATAATTGCCACCACTGCAGCATTATCACTTTGCCACCTTACCGTCTTTCCTTTCCACTTGTTGTCTCACATTGATACTGCTATAAACACTGGCTCTCTCAATTATTCTGGCCACTGTAGCTGGAACCATTTTTCACCGCACATGAATGCTCCAAAACCCCAGTTGCCTGAGGTATATGATGTAATTACTGTAATGGTGTGGTGCATTAGGCTGGAGCCATCCACCACCTGTGGGTTTTTCATAGCTAACATCATACTGGACTTGACTGACTTCTTGAAACACTGTCATACTGGAACCCCCCTCGAAATCCACTCCTCAGCCATGTCACTATGTACTGATAAAAATACATCTGGTCCGGGTGTGCTTGTAATAGCCTATCCAATGCCTGCCACACCAGCGGATTCACCACAGTCTGATAGACCTCCAGCAGTATTATTGGGTAGGGTGGCTTTCTCTTCGCTAGCTTCTCCAGCTGCTTCATGCAGGAATATGCCTGGATTTTTTGTCATCAACATAACGAATGGCATTACATGTACCATTTCTTTTGTGTTATTATTGTAGGCACAATCCCTCTACCCACTTGTGCATTACCGAGTTTAAAAAAATTACATCTGCCTTGATTTTCATTTTTTTCCTCAATACCTTATTAATAGTGTATTTATTAATGCATTCATCTAATTTCTATTACTTTTTTAACCTTAATACATGACTAATTTGTTATTTTATTATATTATCAGTTTTTTATTGCATAATTACTCGTGAAACTGTTTATGTGAAACCCAGCATGACAACTCAGTTGTTTGTCACATCAATTGCTGGTTCCCTCATAGTTCATCGTTCCTAGGTCACTTTTCTCCGGAGCTCCATTCACCGGGACAGGCATGCTGCCTTGCTATGGTCACCCCAATAAACGGAGCCTCAAAATGGCAACATGGCAGTGAGCAACTTTTATTGTTATATCTGTAGCATGCTCCATAACGAACTCTCCTTCATCAGAGTTTTACCTTCTTTCTCTGCTTGATTGCTGATCGTGGAACTTTACCACTGGCACTTCTCTGTTCAAGTGCAAGGCACATTAATTCTGTTAATGGTCTAATGCCATGCACCTGCTACAGAACGTTTCTTTGCCATTGTAAGCAAGGAAGGTTGTGGCATATACGCGTTGGAGAAATTCACAGCCACAACAAGGCGATCTGCTGGTGGAAAGTCGAGTCATGCATGAGCCAACTTCGCCCATCGCACTTACGATGCTCAGCAATAATGAGGACCTGATATGTTCTTAGCTCCTGAGCCTTCTTGGTGTACTTCGCACACACCACTGCTGCATACACACATAAACACTGCAGTCAGCTGACGAAGTCTGGCACCTCTGCTAGAAAACCTATTCAACTGTTTATTGTTGCCTCTGCTGGATCTCCTCCTCTATGCCTCAACGTTATCTTTTAGAAGCTCGGCCATGTCTACATACTTCCTCTTTTGTATACAATGTGCCAACTTGCCTAGGATTAAAGGCAAAATCTCGCTGAGGACGAAGGAGGGCATGACCTCATATTTATAGCCCCCTTTGCGAATCTGCTTGCCCTGTACTAGCACCTCAGCTTGCCTGACGTCATTCTGATGGACTTTGTTTTATCATACCTGTTGCTGTCGTAAATGATGAGAGATTTAGACTGACTACTTCATCAGGAGAAGGGCCTTCATCCAGCACCCCATCTATTCAACACAGTATCACAACAAATGATTATTGTGATGGATTGAACTTTCATTAACATGTGTTAATAGGCTACTCGTGCATCTCTGATGGGTTGCCTGCATACCTGACTGGGCGTGTCTTGCACGGTCATCACCCCGCCTTCTCCTGACCCACCCCCGTGTTGGAATTAGTCAGGATCGTGGATTGGGTGAGCCCTGTGGGCGTTTACCCTCTGCCCAAACGTTGTCCCTAGTGGCAACCCTCACCCAATCCCTCTGGGAATTTGCTAGCCCCCCCCCCCCTTTTTTTTTTTTTTAATACATTGAATTCGATTTGTTGGCACATCACAGCAATTTCCCCTGCTAGCTTAGTCTTGTCCCTTGCTGTGATCCTGGCATCCATTCCTTCCTTGCATCCTGCCTGTCAATGTTGCCGCTACCCCGCATAGCACCTCCTTAGGAGTTCGAATATAACGAAGATAAGCTGTGCTCTCCCATCGTCCCATAGTCCTGATGAGGGAATCCTGTATTCCTTGCTGGGCTGCCACTGTTGCCACAATGTTCTTGGTTCCCGGGACATGGCAAGCCCGCATCTCCAATTGGAAGTGAGCCCTGATATAAAACAAACATCTTAGCAGGTGCATTAGCTGTGGTGACCGACTGTATCCCGAGTTCACAGCTGCCACTGCTCCGGTATTGTCACAACTAACCGTCACTGCCCTGCCTATCCATCGTCCCCCCACACACTGCACAAGCAATCACAATCGGCACTAGCCCTTTGGCTGAGATACTCTCCTCCGCCATCCTGTCTCGCCTATCTACTTCTATCCAAGCCAGCTGAATCCACTCCTCCGATGCCGGATCCCATGTACCACAACCATAGCCTCCCGATGCATCCGTCCAAATGTGGCTTTTCTCTTGTCTCTGGCCTAATATCATGCTGGTGCCATTCCATGCCTCCAGGAATGTAACCCACCACAACACATCTGACCTGAATCCGCTACTCAGTCGAAATTCCCTTTCACATGCCGGACTGCTGCCTTCAGCTCAAGCCTGCCTACAGCTCAAGCATTCGCCTCAGAAACGTCTTCCCCGGGGGGACGACTTGTGCAGCATGGGCCAATTTACCAATCAAGGATTCCAGGCCCTTCATCACGCATGACTTTCTTCCTCTCCACTGCCCCACTAACTCCTTTAGCTCTTCCAGTTTTGCACTTACAAGGCCTCAGTGTTTAGTTCAAACCCTAGGAACGTTATTTTTGAGGATGGACCTTAACTTGTTCAGGGCCACCGGCAAGCCCAACAACTTAAAAGTGTCAAGCAGCCCTTTGAGCGCCTCCGAGCACTCGTTTGTCGCCGGTGCTCCCATTACCAGGAAATCATCCAGGTAGTGTACCACAAACTCTGCTCCCTATTTTCGGGTGATCCACTCCACCGCATCTGCCACCGCTGTAAATATCTTGGGAGCTGATCTTAGCCCAAATGGGAGAGCCACGTCGACGAAAACTGATTCTCTCCACGTCATTCCCATTAGCTACCTGTCCTCTGTTTGCACTGGAATGTTCCGATAAGCGCTCTTTACGTCAACCTTCGCCATCAGCGTGCCCCACCCTCTTACCATAACTCCTTTGCTATCCTCCAGTACTTGCACATACGACAACGAGTACCTGGCCTCATTTATGCCATCGTTAACTGATGAGCCCGGCAGAAATGACATATCTACAATGAGCCTCCACTTCCCATTTGCACCCTTGGGAATGACCCCAGAACGGTTGGAGTACACTTGTGGGACCACTGATGGATTCAAATGACCCACTACTCTACCGAGGCTACACTCTTCTGCCAGGTAGTCGTCAATGACTTTGGGCCTATCCAAGGCTGATGACATATTTTTCAGTGACATCTTGCTACTCCTGCTCAGCTCCTTTGTACATCCCACTCTAAATCCACTACGCACACCCTCCACCACGTATCTTCTAAACTGCTAGTCTGGGTGTGCTGCCAGCTCCTGATCCCACTGCGCCCAGCGGAGTGGGGTGACCACTTGGGACAAGTACTGGGGGAGAACCACTGGGCACTCCAACCGACACCGTCCATCTCAAGTAGGTGGTCTGTGTAGGGGTATTGACCTATCAAGACACACATCTAATTATTATAAACCACTCCTCTCTCCCCCCCCCCCCCTGTTTGCAATCCCTACTTCGGTAAACATTCCATGACATTAACTCAAGTTCAAACACAATCGCCTGTTTAAACACACTCAAGTTCCCCATCCCCCCTTTCGTGAGATTCTGTTCTATGATGTCTATCTTACTGCCCCCTCCGTCAGTAAAGTCGTTTGGTCCAAGCTCTTCCTTGTGTCTTGCGGCTACTGCAGTGCAACAGTTGGTGGCTTCCTCCACAGCCCGAGCACACGTGCATGGAGCGACACCTAGGATAGCTGCATCTGCCGGTATTCCACTTATGGCATGTCTCCGTAAGTGATTGCAGCACTTGTATCCCCCCTGCTGGTCTGCTTGGACCAGGCCGTGCCATTGCAAATAACGGGCGATTCCAGGCTCCCAGCCGGTCCATCATCCCTGGATATGCCGAGCCCCGTTGCACGTAATCCTGCTCTGTGTGAGTGGTGGCAAAGCAAAGTTCGCACCTCTGTGTTCCGGCTTTTCATGTCGAAAAATTCATTGCAAATAGCGTCGGGTTGATAGTTGACCACTGCATGTCTGCGGAAAGCCTAATCGTACCTCATCCAGCTCAAGCCTTTATAGTCCTGGCTGGCTCGCACCACAAAGTTTAAGTATGCCATCAGCTTGGGTATGACCTGAGGTTCTGCAGGGGCCATCCCCGCTACAAAGGAGCTGAAGCATTGGACCCATGTTATGATGTCCGTCACTTTTCGGCTTTGCCTCAGCACTCGTTCCTTTGACTCCTCCTCCTTCCGTTGGGTTACAAACTTTGGCAGTAGTTCCCCCATCTCGACAAACTCCCACTGCCGAATCTTGGCTGCCAGCTTTGCTGGAATAGGTGGTAAGCCTTCTCCAATGTAGGCCCCTCTGTGCGATTACCCCTTGGCCGCCCTTTCTACAAGCAGTATACTGGTCAGCATTTCCACTGGGTTTGAATCATCTCCGGTCACTGGTCTCTCACATACTGGCAGCCCTAATAATGCTGCTGTCACTGGCATCCTGCCCAGCGTGTCTGAGCTGCTGCCATCATCTTCCCCCAGCTGGATGCCTGCACCTAGGATTAAGCACATCTCATAAGCCCTCTGGCCCACTGATCCCTGCAAGTTCTCCCTATCCCCCCTCCCTACTCCCAGGTTTTAACTAGTTACCCAGCCAACCCCCAACCCTTCCCCAACACCCAGCATTGCTCCCCCTACTACTCCGCCTCCACTATGTCGTGCTTCACCTCCTCGATCCTCCATATCTAGCTGGGTACTAGTGTTCTCTGGGTGGCCCCCCGAGCAGGTAAGGGGTTGCTATCCCCACTCTTGTGTTTGACTGTAGGACCCCTAGCCTGAGTCCGTTGTGCCACGGGCCTGATACTCCGGATCTGGTCATCAACCTCAGTGGCCTCGACAAAACCCCTGACCTCAGGAAGTCTAGCGTTGTGCTCCCTGAGCAGCCTACCCCACCCTGCACGAACCCAGCTCATGCACAAGGTACCATTTCCTTGGAGCGTCCTCTACACAGGGTAGCTGGGTGTCAACTGATCCATGTACCCAGTACCACCCTACCAGGACTTCTATGTCGTGCCCTCGAGCCGGGAGCTTCGTGTGGCCCAGCCCGAGCCGCATGTTCGAAGCACTCCCGTACCGGGAATCTGCCTAGTGTCCCTGAGCAGAGACTTTCCTGTGGTTCCCCCGAGCCGGGACCTCACCGTGAAAACCTCTCTGTGGTTCCCCCGAGCAGTGACCTCTCTGTGGTTACCCCGAGTGGGCCGAGCCCAAAGGAAATTAGTGGTAGGATATGGAGGGGTAGGGCGTAGTTTGTGGTACGAGCTCTACTCTATGTAATAATAGTGGTACATCTTTATAACTAGCTCTACTTTATGTAATAATAGTGGTACGAGCTAGTTATACGGATGTACCACTATTATTACATAGAATAGGGCTAGTTATAGGGATGTACCACAATTATTACAGAGTAGAGCTAGTTATAGGGATGTACCACTATTATTACTGAGTAGAGCTATGTATAGTGGTACATCAACTAGTCTATGTAATAATAGTGGTACATCCCTATAACTAGCTCTACTCTATGTAATAAAACTGGTACATCCCTATAACTAGCTCTACTCTATGTAATAATAGTGGTACATCTCTATAACTAGCTCTACTCTATGTAATAATAGTGGTACATCTTTATAACTAGGGGGCTAGGGCTAGGGCTAAAGACTTACATGTGTACCGTTTGTACAATTTCAAGTTTTTTATTGTTATTTGTAGTCAATATCATACTACAAGTGTTGCATGCTAGTTCTCGTGTACCATTTTATGGACATCCTGCATTATCTTCTAACTCATAGTTTGTACCGCATGTGGTACTTTGTTTACCACCTATGTGAAGTAGTGTGTTTAATGCATAATCACTTATTATGCATGTATCAGAAGTGGTACATCACGTACCACAAGGTTGTATGCAACAGAACAAAATTGCCTATTTTGAAAAAGCAATATTCCATCAACTGTAAAACTTGCCCCACATGTAACACTAGTTTTTTAATATCTGATTGCATGTTTTGAAATGTACTGCATGTACCATATTTTGTTTATAAATATAATGAAGAAGTGTATAATGTTTGATGGGTACGGTCAACTTAGTATTTCGGTAGCTCATCTTAAAGATATTTCAATGCTCATCATTTTAAGACTTGAAGTACGAAAAAATACACATGTATGACAATGTCATGACCAGAAAAAGAAAATTGCAAAAAATGGTTGCATTCTCCCTTAATTAATGCTATCCTACACCAATCAACAGTGCCTGCTGATTGCTATGTGCCACGACACTTAAAACAATACACTAATACATGTGAAAACTTACTGATCTCTGCAGCCTTTTACAATATGACTGGGGTTTCAACTAAAGTACGACATTAATCAACTACATTAATACCAACAGTACTGAATCAATTTATTCATGTTCAACAAATCTAGTTGTTTAACTCTGTAGAAGTCAGTAAAATGGCGTATTTTCTCCTCATTACGATAATGTGTCTTAATATGTGTCTTAATATTTGGATGGATTAGTTATGACTGTTATATTTGAATGGATTTTTGCATATTTAGTTGTATTTCCATGTTTCCATCAGGAACTGTCACTAAACTTTATTTAACCACTTTATATTATAAGTATAAAGACATTTTGCAAATCAAAATCATTTGCAAGTGTACACATATATTTGGTTAGCCAGAGAATGTTTGTACATAAAGAGACCCAACCACCATGAAGCTAAACTCAATAGGCCACTTCTCACCCACAGAGTGGGTGGAGATTTCAAAGTTTGGAAAGGGTTTCATCTTCAACAAACCAAGTTGTTTAATGGTAGGAAATGAAAAAATTGGGGATACAGATGTGTCCTTCTCTGCGAGGTAATTAATACAGTGTCCCTTTCTCGGAGGGTTCTTTATGAGAGGTTCCACTGTATTCCGACACATGAGGAAAAAATACACCATGTCAATGACTTCTACAGAGTTCAACAAGCCACACCCATTTCGGTTCTTTTTTAGATCATTACATTTGTGCAAACATTTTTTACAAAATAAAAGCATCATTTATTTGTTGGACATGCAACAAAAATTTGTATATTGTTTGGTAAAGATAATTTTGAGTAAGTAAATTTATTAAAAATCGACTTTGGAATTATAAAATAAAAGTAAAGTGTGAAACTATCATCTTCATCAGTCTTCAAAGTTTGCACTAAGTCCTGTAATAGCCAAAGTAAGAGTACGATGTTGCCGTACAGTTATTTGAAAGACTATATTAGGTGACAGGACTGAATCGATGATTTTTTCGTTGCCTCGCATAGGTCAGCAATACAATCCTTCCTTTGATGGTACTTCCGACAGATTTGTAGAGAAATATGTGGTTTTGCGACCAAACGTAATGATTGATTGGTTAATAGGTGAACGAACTTGAAAATATTGCCCATCACCAATATAATCATGTATGAATCGTTCAAAAATAATTCCTCTAAGGCTTGAATATGGACCTGAAAGTTCTATTTCAAAATACTTAATCATATAGTCCTTCTCTTTAGAGCTCAGGTGTTCGTACACCATCTTTGCAATCTCATCAGATGATAACTTTACATGGATATCAGGATCCACAGTCGCGTCAGTTGTTGTAGAAGTCGTATCCGGATCAGAAGCGACGTAACGATGGACAATAATATGACTAAGGTCAATATCTACTCCCCATTTAGTAATATCAGATATTCCTAGCTTCGCAATCTGTCGCTTTACTTCAAATTCATCGAACACGTTATTGAAACAATACCATGCTATTCCACCAAATAAATTGTACTTTTTCAGTACTGAATCAATATCAGAAACTTCAAGCAATCCAGCAGCCTGTAACAATTCTTCTTTAGTCCAAATTGGCATGTTCAACGTGTTTTTGGAAATTGTAAAAGGCACCGGCGCCATAGGTTTAAATAGTTTGAGTACAGGCTTAGACTTTCCTGGACTAAACAAAATGGTGTTAGTAGCTGAGAATGTGTCAAATTCTATTGGAGCCGAAATATACTTCAGCAAATCCCATATACGAAACTTTGGATCAGGTTTATTGAAGACTTTAAATTTTTTACAAATGTACTCCACTGCCATCATGTTTTTCTCTACCAAAAGATGTAATAAGTATACCCCGAAACAGGACTTCCCAGTTCCTGGGTTACCAGTAGTTAAAAGATGCGTACTTTGATTATTAAAAAGTATGTCAGAGAATGATTTGTAGATTTCATGAAAAAACACACGATAAGTATTAAAAGGACCTATCCCGCACAGCAACCGGTTATTAAGTGTGCCCACACAGGTAATCTATATAATATTGGCTTTACCTTTATCCATCTCACGTCTCATCTCTGGATCATTCTTTTCCTTTCTCAGCTCATTCATTTCCTTTCACTCAATATGTCTACCCATTTATTATTTTCCGTTCTCAGCTCATTCTTTTCCTTTCTCAGCTCACTCAATATGTCTACCCATTTATTATTTTCCGTTCTCAGCTCATTCTTTTCCTTTCTCAGCTCACTCAATATGTCTACCCATTTATTCTTTTCCTTTCTCAGCTCATTCTTTTCCTCTCCCAGTTGACGCAATCGCTGGTGCATCTTCTTATCTTCATCAGATTCCATACTAAGCTCTAACTGATATTTTTTTATTTCTTCATTCGTTTGGTGAATTTCTATCCTAAGTTCCTCAATCTCTTCATCAGCTTTGGAAATCTTTTCATTCCATCTGTCAAAGTCCTACATTGCAATTAAAAGGAAGAAAAAACTAATGAAAAAAAACACACATCTAATTGCTTTATGAGTGCTATTGATCCCTCATAGCACACATAATGTTTAACTGTGCACTCTACAGAGACAGTTGACAAACACATCACAACTACCATTGGGTAACAATTGTGCTCAGACAACCCTGTAACCGTGCTATTTCCTATACCTAACTATACCCCCCTACCCAGTCTCCTACCTATGTAGCTACACCCTCTACCCAGTCCCCTACCGATGCATCTTATCTTGGTGACACTGGTTGATCAGGATTGGTTAGCCAGAGGATAAACTTGTACATAACGAGACCCAACTATGAAGCCAAACTCAACAGGCCACTTCACAACGACAGAGTGAGTGGAGCTTTCAAAGTTCAGAAAAGCTTTCAACTTCAACAAATGCAGTTGTTCAACTCTGTAAAAGTCATTGACATGGTGCATTTTTACTTCGGTGAGCCAATTTGTCCCAACTTATGGGTGTATCAGTTTTAACGGATTTGAAAATAGTTTTTCATATTTATTTGTATTTGCTAAATTTCATCAGGTACAGACACCAAACATTTTCAAAGCACTTTATATTGTTAGTATGAAGATATTCTACGAAAGAAAAAGTCTTTGCAAGTGTGGACACGGATTTGGTTAGCCAGAGGATAAACTTGTACACAACGAGACACAACTATGAAGCTAAACTCAACAGGCCACTTCACAACGACAGAGTGGGTGGAGCTTTCAAAGTTCAGAAAAGCTTTCAACTTCAACAAATGCAGTTGTTGAACTCTGTAAAAGTCATTGACATGGCACATTTTTACTTCAGTGAGCCAATTTGTCCCAATTTTTGGGTGTATTAGTTTTGACGGTTAACGACTATTTGGTACATCTCTATAATTAGCTCTACTCTATATAATAATAGTGGTACATCTCTATAACTAGCTCTACTATGTAATAATAGTGGTACATTTCTATAACTAACTTTACTCTATGTAATAATGGTAGTGCATCCCTATAACTATCTCTACTCTATGTAATAATAGTGGTAAATCCCTATAACTAGCTTTACTCTATGTAATAATAGTGGTACATCCCTATAACTTGCTCTACTCTATGTAATAATAGTGGTATATTCGTATAAATAATAGTGGTAGCTCTACACTATGTAATAATAGTGGTACATAGCTCTACTCTGTAATAATAGTGGTACATAGCTCTACTCTGTAATAATAGTGGTACATCCCTATAACTAGCTCTACATAACGAGACCCAACTATGAAGCCAAACTCAACAGGCCACTTCACAACCACAAAGTGGGTGGAGCTTTCAAAGATAAGAAAGGCTTTCAACTTCAACAAATGCAGTTGTTCAACTCTGTAAAAGTCATTGACATGGCGCATTTTTACTTCAGTGAGCCAATTTGTCCCAATTTTTGGATGGATTAGTTTAACGACTATTTGAAAATATTTTTATATTTTAGGAGATTAGTTTTAACGATTAATAAATACATAAAAATATTATCACATATTAACACATACGTAGGGCATCTTCTCCCAGTGACTCCAGCTAAAACTAACTGTTGAAGATCATCATTATGTGCACTGGATTTATCAGTGTTTAAATTCTTTATTTTTAATGCTGGCATTACAGAGTCCGGCATTCTGATTAAGCTTTCCTCCAAGGAAGACTTGAGACAGTTTGGCTTTCAATATTATAATCATTGTAATAACATTTTGACAAGTGATGGTGATGATGAGAACTTGGCACCCATGCTGGCCCTCCTTTCTTTAGCGCTCCATGACCGCTCTATCTTTCGCTGGTCCTTGAGTTTGGACAGAGCTTGGGTCATGTCATGGTCTACCTTGGAGCAGTTTATTTCAAGCAAGGATTTTTCTTCACAGCTCTGAGTTCTTTTGTGACCAAATTTAGCCTGCACGAGGGGAGTTCCCAAGTAGACATCACCACATGGACTTGGGAAAACAACTTCGGTATATTTGACTGCAGTTGTCGGAGAGCAGTCAGTGTTGCTCCTCCCTTCCACTGGTTGACTCTCCTTAAACTATGGTTGGCAAAAATAGTCATTTGCTGACGTTGTTCTACACACTCAGCGCAAACCAATCCCTGGCAATCGTGAAAGTACACAGTGGCTTTACACTTGAACACAAAGCGAACAAGATGCAGAAGATGGCGGCCTGGAGAGAGAATGATCAGCAATTCCTTCCTCAAGACTTTCATTCTTTTTTGTAGGAAGAAAGACCTCAGAATTACACGACACACTACTAAGTTTGTCCAAGGATTCTTCATCAAACTTATCCATTGATGACACCTTTAGGAGGTAGTGAAGGAGGAGGTGGACTATCTGATGTGTTCACATTGATGTATGGAGTCAGATTGACATAGCCGAAGCTCTGAGACTGACTATTTGAATTACTGTCCACAACACTGGTTATGCTTTTATGTGAAGCCTCAGCCAGTGGACTCGTGCTCTGGACTGAGCTACAGCCAGACTTGTTTGAACTTTGAGCGACAACCATCCTTTTTATTGTTTTATTTCCGACTACTTCTGGAGTCCGATCTTATTGGCTGCTTTGAATAACCAGTATTAGATCTAGTGATGGAAGTGTCTAGATTTGGACTATCCACTGAATTACCACCAGTCTCACTCTGCACAGATGCAGCAGGATGGTTCATTGCATTTCCTGTCACATGATCTCTACTCACCGTACTGGTGCTCTGGGGGGCAGTCACTTCAGAGTGCTGAATCTTGTGCTTCGGAGTGCTAGTCCTTGACGAACTTGTATTGATTTCAGAAACTTGACTGTCTTTGGGTTTACAAATAATACCACCTTCAGTGTTCCATACTTGACTGGCTTTTTGTCTCGGTCCAAGTTTGTACCACTATTATTACATAGAGTAGAGCTAGTTATAGGGATGTACCACTATTATTACATAGAGTAGGGCTAGTTATAGAAATGTACCACTATTATTAATTTACATAGAGTAGAGCTAGCTATAAAGATGTACCACTATTATTACATAGAGTAGAGCTAGTTATAGGAATGTACCACTATTATTACATAGAGTAGAGCTAATTCTAGGACTGTACCACTATTATTACATAGAGTAGATCCGGAGATACAGATTACCTGTGTGGGTACACTTAATATCCGGTTGCTCTGCGGGATAGGTCCTTTTAAAAGTTATCGTGTGTTTATTCGTGAAATTTACAAATCATTCTCCCATTCTCCGACATACTTTTTAATAATCAAAGGACGCATCTTTTTACTACTGGTAACCCAGGAACTGGGAAGTCCTTTTTCGGGGTATACTTATTACATCTTTTGGTAGAGAAATAGCTCTACTCTATGTAATAATAGTGGTACATCCCTATAACTAGCTCAACTCTATGTAATAATAGTGGTACACTCCTATAACTAGCTCTAATCTTAATGAGAGCAGGATTAGGTCTTACTAAAGTTCGTTTAAAAAAAAAATCATTTTCATATACAAGAATAGATTATTAAAACCCAAATTTATATGCCAAAACATACCACAAAAATTAAAGAATGATAAGTGATTGGATTGGGTATCAGCAATGATTGTGGCGGTGAAAGTTAGTAATAAATTACAGCAATGCAGTCCGAGAAATGAGAGGAAAAAGTTTACGCCATCTTGGCTTTACATGAAGAGTTTCTTGAGAGCAAGCAATCCCGTGGCAATAATAGCGACCACTCCTAAAGCCAGCTAACCAGAAGATAGATTGACTTGCCAGTCAGCAGTGTCATAGTGGTCCAGGAAAGATTGCAGACCCCCTTGACTTCTGATCCAACCTTGCAGCCGTTCCTCCATGACCCTGTCTGCCCAGGTGACAATGTCTGGCACCTAGTCTCTCAGAGAGTTCTCTCTGGCGCAATAGACGGCCATGTGGGCTGTGAAGGTGATGTAAGTGATGATCTATCCCCAGTTGATGGAGTTACTGAACATATCGTACATGATGTTGTCGTAGGTTTGCTCAATGTTGGAGCTGTTTAAATTCATGGTGAACAGCATCTCTTCAAATTGCACCTCTCTCTCCTCTTCTAGAGTGTCAGCGATTTCTTGCACTGAAGTGTAGATATTGTTGTTGCTGGTGAATCTAGCTCTGGGCAAACTGCTGGCCAACTAGTTAAAGTCATTCCTCCTCAGTTGTACTGCTATGTACCTTTTGGGCAGGTGCCTGCACAGCAACTTCCTCTTCTGGCATTGTAGTAGGGCCTCCTGCTGCAGCTGGACCAGCTCTGTGGACTACTTCCATCTTTGCTTTCCTAGTTTTGTAGTCTCTTTTCTATTTTCTTTCTAACTTCCTTAGTTCTAGGCCTTCTTAGGTCATCCCAGGGCTTCATACCCTACATTAAAAAAAAAAAAATGCCCCGTCTCTATGGCATCACGTGACACACCTTACCCACGACTACTTGAAAATATTTTTGCATATTAATTTGTACACGCAACTGGTAATACGACCGTTACCAAATACAGTAGCCCTGTCGTGACGACTAAGTCCCTAATCTGAGGAGTAGGTCCCTGTCGTGAGGAGCACTCCACAAAGTGAGGAATGCTCCCTGTCATGAGGACTGGGTCCCCAATCTGAGGAGGTGGGTCCCCAAATATATGGGCATTGTTAATAAATTTAACATTACAGAGCAAACAATAGAATTTCGAACAAAAACAAATGAAAAGAGTGACATAGTATTAGCGAAATAATAAAACAAAGCATTATGAATGATATCAGAAGTTAAGTTTTCCTCTTCTTTCTCGAGGGTTTAAAATTGTTAACAAAAGTACCCATTTCATCTGAACTTTCTGAGCATGAATTATGTCCACCCTCTCCTGTGTTAAAATTAATCTTTTCAGAGAGCATTTTAAAATTATTCAAGATTCCGTTACTTGACAAGTATGATTGTATGTCTGAAGTCGGCATTGTTCGTGAAGAATTATCAATTTCTTTCAGAAAAAGTCTAGAATTAAAATAGAAAATATGCAAGTTATAATAAAGTAACTTAAATTTTTTTTATAATAAAGTAACGCTAAACAATTAAAAATATATATTGAATTTAAGAAATACAAAATTTTGAACGAAATAAATCTTTACTTCGTCACTGTTTTATTAATCCTTTAGCATTTCCTTTTCATAAATCTTGCAAACCATGTACTAATATGCATTCTTAACTTAAACATATACAAGCGGTAGACTGCTAGCTTATATTGTTACAACTTACCTGTGATTAATAAAGAGCCATAACAACAGAATACTCTTTATTAACGTGCTCGTTTTCCCTGAAAGTAAATTTGTCTGAAATCAATAGTATGTCAGCCTCACAGTCGTACATAAATATCTGCAGTGAGTTGCAGTTTATTAGAAGACATGGGACCATAGAGTTCAGATCCTTATGTAAATTGTGTTCTATAAATGACGATAAGACAACCGAACCTATAGCCTGGGATGAATGTACATTTTTTCTTTTTATTTCCACGACCACAGAAGCACCATCGCTTTCACTACTATAATCATCATCTTCTGTTGTAATTACTGCAACTGAACTCTCTGGAGAGTGTCCTCTTATGCGCCCATCAACAGTACCATACCACGTGGATTCATTGCACCCTAAGCCCAAATTTCCACAAATCACTGTATTGCCATCTTTAAACACTGCCTTAACCCAAGAGTGATGAAATCTGTGTTCCAAAGTTACTGAATCTGAAATATATTGGAATAATTTCTCAACCAATTCATGTAACACATCTTTCTCCATACACATGTCATCGATATCTATGTGGTGTGCCTTCCTATCGACAAGAAAGGGAAGTATGGAATTTATTGCCTTATTGACATCTTTGTCGTTCATGGCACCCTTTGTCAGAAAATCAATTTCGAAGTCTAAAACCTCTTTTAGAGGAAAATAGATTACATTCTTGTGTTGTAGCAATAGATGTGATAACTTTTGAATTGAGGAGAAAGGTTGAGTCACTTTTACAACATGAATTTTAAGATCTTTAATTTTGATCCAAAGCCTCTCTGCATGTCTTTCTGCAACAAAATGTTAGATTTTCAACATTATTTTAACTGTATACATAATTACCTTTAACCTTAACGTTCTTATCATGACACTAGCCTATACCTGCCATAACCCTGATCAGATGTAGCAAGACCTTTTACCTAATTAACAGGTCTGATTAAATTCTTAATACTTGTTCGTTTCAGCTTAATCACTACCTTCTTAATTAATGTGAGCACATAAACTTCAAATAGCCTCCAAATACAATTCTCCTCATACTCCTTATCAAATCTACCTTCTCCACATTCCATCTAATTCTTTCTTTCGAGTTAGTACATTTAAAATAGTCTTGAAAGCCAGACGTTTACACAAACATTATGTTTATAATTGCCCATAATTTTCTTGGGCGAAGTTATAGAATTATGGCATTATTTACGAGACACAACCACAGATCTTGAAGGCAAGATTGCATACGAGTGCATTCATGTATACCAAATGATGTAATTCCGTAACTTTGCCCTAAAAATTGTGGGCACCACGTAGCATTGGGTCAACTACTTCTAACATACCCCAAGTACTTTGTTGGCACTAAAAAAATTCAATGCAGAAACAAAATCTTGTGCTGCTACATGACACTCCAGCATCAGGGCTTCAAACCAATCCAGGAGTTGGAAAGTAAATGCCAGTTGTGGCTGTTTTGGAGTGGCAGGAAACAAGTGATACCAGAGCAAAGTTTGTACCTCACTCTCACACCCACAAAAAGTAAGAAGTGTGGAGTGGAATGATCCTGTAATTACGTAGATCAGTAAAAAAAATCAAAAAGAAAAAAAAAGAAAAAGAAAACCTTACCATCTAATGTAACACATGTTATCTCTTTCTTATATAGACTTGAGCAGTCACAGAGTCTTTCCAGGACAGGCGTACGCTTCAATGGAATGTACATGCATAACTCTTCCTATATTAAAAAATAAATTACAATTTAGTATTTCCAAAGTTACCAATAATACCTTCCACTGTAAAGGCAAGTGAATAACATTAACATCCTTATGTAAAGACACTGCACAATCCTGAAAAAAACAAAAGCAAAAAAAACAACTCCAGTAATAAAATATGTACATTAGACATCATTATGTAATACCAGGCAAAAATAAGCGATCGGGCCACAGTCTGGACACCACACAGAGACTGGAGAAGCTTTACAAAAAATGCATAATGTATCTGATGCTGGAAATCCAGATGCCGTTATCATAGAAGGAATAATCTGTGGGCGAACAGTGGACCAAGCTTCAGCTGATTTCTCCTTCCTCACAGTATGCTTTCTTCTACAAGAATCTGAGCTCAGAACACCATCATCAGCAGTAACTGCACCTCCGGATGGAAAAAATGCAGTAGTGGATGATGGGGGTGGAGGTAGAGTGTCAGTGATAGAGTTGGAGATATGGCCACCTGCTCTTCCAGAATCATCATGGGTAGCTTTTTTAAACAGGTATGTCACAGGCTGGATGTTTAATTCACGACTTCCGCTATTTCGAACCACAAAGTTAACTTTTAAGGTATCTGGCTTCCTCTTCTTCCTCACTTTATTCATGGCAGGCAATCAAGTACCACAGGGGCAGAGTGCATGCAGTCGTCAAATACCACCTTACCTCACTCCATCTGTGCGTAGATAGACTCCACCTACAATAGCTAACATGCTCCGCCTCTTCCCGAGACGAGATTGTGCCAACTCAGCAACATCTGAGGCCCGGGTAATACCCCCCGTGACAAAAGTTAGATCAGTCTGGCTAATTTCCCGAGGATAATACGTGAAGCGGGTGACATAACGTCGTCCATTGATTTTTTCCCCTGGGGCGCGGGTTGTGTGCGGGTCATGTGCACGTGATTCCGTAGCTAGACAACGTGGTTGCCGTCGTCTCTCTAGCCGTAGTTGCTGTTGTGCCGTCGTCTCTAGCCGTGGTTGCCGTCGTCTATAGCCGTAGTTGCTGTCGTCTCTAGCTGTAGTTGCTGTCGTCTCTAGCTGTAGTTGCTGTCGTCTCTAGCCGTGGTTGTCGTCTCTCCAAGTGTTGCTAGTTGCTGAGTTTCATCCGTTTTGGTAAGAAACTGGGATGATATGAGATTCATGCTAGCAGAATAATTACAAGTTTTAACCACAAGGCTCAAAAGCAGCTGGCACAGAGAGGACAAGCTTTTGGTGGGATATTTTTTAGGGGGGGAACTATCCCACAAACTCGTTAATTATTCATGACATTTTATTTTCCACCATAACTTTGTTGTTGTTCGTCCAATAGAGGTTATGCAGGAAGTGACGTAATGTTTACGTTTACTTAGCAACAGTTGTTACGTCGCCATTTTGAGTGGCAAAACGTTTGGGGTGCTCGTGCTGATTTTACAGTAGTGTGGCTTCTCCTGGCTTTTCTGCCTTCGTGCAGGAAGTGTTTGGCTGAGTATATGGCTTCTCCCGAAGCTGCTGTTTTCTCCCCTTATTATCATTCCCTGGATCACGCTTCTAGGGAGAGATATAAAGAAAAAATAGCTAAGCTCGGAGGTCTGAAGGACCCTTACCTGGATGATCTAGCGGGGATTGATCAAGATAAATGGGAAAAATGGCCAGCCGTGGAATATCCGGACATTTTCTGCTATCTTATTCAAACAACCAGTGAGTATACAGGGGAAAGTTTGAAAGCCTATAAAAGCCTTGAATCATATAATTTTTTTGTGAATGGTTGGGTTGCTAATGTTAGAGCAGTACCAGTTCCTGACTCAGAGTCACATTTAGTAATGTCTTCAGTTCGCCACTCTCAACGACTTTCTGTACGTCCAGCTACTCCATGGGTTCTTGCTAAAAAAGATGGGACTGTTGTTTGTGCCCACTGCACTTGCATGGCTGGGCTTGGAGAGGCATGTTCGCATGTTGCTGCCCTTTTATTTACCTTGGAAGCAAATACACGGTTTAAAAAAGAACAGTCATGCACTTCAATGCCATGTTCATGGCTTCCTTCCTCCTTTCACAATGTTGAATATGCTGAAATAGCAAGCATTGATTTTATGACTCCAACACTAAAGCGGAAGAAGGGTGAAACTGAGGTAGTCAGTAATGCTACTAGCAACGAGAACGAATCTAGCTCCATTCAATGTCCATCTGCTGAAGAACTGGACTCATTTTATAAAACCTTAGCAAGCAATGGAAAACATGCTATTCTTTCATTAGTTCCAAACTACTGTGAGTCCTATAAGCCTCTTCAAATCAAAGGAACTCTTCCAGAACCATTGGAATGTCTATTCAATATAGAAAACATGGCATTACCATTCAATATGTTATTGGAGAAATGTGAAAAAATATATGATGAATATGAACTAGCACGTGATTTGGTGAAAAATGTGGAATTATATACTAAAGACCAGAGTCGATCTAAATTTTGGTTTCAGCAAAGAGCTGGGCGCATAACAGCATCTCGATTGAAAGTTGCCTTATGCACCGATATCACTCAACCAGCTAAATCTCTTGTCAAATGTATCTGTTATCCTGAAACCACTAAGTTTTATTCCAAAGCTACTTGTTATGGGTGTGAGCATGAACAGATTGCTTATGATGCATACAAGAAGAAGGCAATAAGTGAACATTTGAACTTCTCACTTTCAAAAAGCGGATTAGTAATTGACCCAAATTATCCATTTTTAGGTGCATCACCGGATGGTACAATTCAGTGTGCTTGCTGTAAGCCTGGAGTTCTGGAAATCAAGTGCCCTTATTCATGTCAAAGTGAATCTTTTCTTCGTAAGGCAAGCGAGTCACAATTTTTTCTTCATGACTTAGGTGGGTTACTCTTTCTGGATGTATATCACAGCTATTATTTCCAAGTTCAGGCTCAAATCAAAATTTGTTCTGCATCATACTCAGATTTTGTGGTTTGGCAAGAGCAGGATTTATTTGTGCAGAGAATTTACTTGGACGAACCATTCATAACTTATGCCTTTATGAAGGCAAACGACCTCATCAATGTTGGAATTCTTCCTGAGCTTGTTGGAAAGTGGTTCTCTAAACAGCAAAATGTTTCAATTCCACCTTCAATTTGCTATGATGTCACCACACCTGTGGAATTGGATGATGAAAGTAATCAGCTATGGTGCTACTGCAGAAAAGGTGAATTCGGAAAGATGATTTTTTGTGAAAATAATAACTGTTCAATTCAATGGTTTCACACAACATGTCTAAAAATCAAACGTGTACCCAAGGGCAAGTGGTTTTGTCCTTCTTGTCACAGGATAAAGAAGACTAAGAAGACAAAGAAGTAGATCAGACATTCAATAATCGTGTTACTCATGTATTTTAATATTGGATTAATATTCAAATTAATGTGTTAAATTCTATTCACAAAAGCAATCAAATAAAATGATAAAATGGCATGCAAGTAAAGGTGTGATATAATATTATTAGCTACTTAGTCGGATGAAACGATGGGTGGACAGCAATTGCATAATGCACAACAAATAAAAACTACCTTGTCTATGGTACTAATGGGTTCATCACTAATTAATAGGAAGTGTTGACCCAAAAATGGAATATTTTTGACGAAGAACACCAATAACTCGCTCGACATGAATTCTGACGCGTGATAGCTGGCGTAAAAAATCAACTTCACTCTTTGTTAATTGAGGCTTTCCTTTAGTGAAGGGTGGGAGTTTGACAACTGCACAATAGAGACCTGCACTGTCATGAATATTAAAGCCTCTGTCAGCTAAAATGAGATCCCCAGGTGAGAGCTTGTCTAGTAGACCGCTATTTTCAGTTAAATGAACATCAGAAACTCTACCACCCCATCCTTTGGAAATGAATGTCACAACCCCTTGTGGAGCAATTCCTATCAAAAACTTGACAGTATTGTGGTGCTTATAGTTCGACCATGTCTGTGCTCTGGCTTTCAGACTTGTAGGACGTTCAATGAACACCTCAAAGCAGTCAATTATTGTAACACACTTACTGAAATTTTTTCGAAACGCAACAGGCATTGTTTCCATAAGCTCATGCCTCTCTGGCCATCTCACTAGTGGATTTAACCGAATATATAAATGGTCAATGACTCTCTTCACATATCGTGATATTGCTGTTTGATCAACCTGAAAACGATACGCTAAATCTTGATCACCTAGACCAAGACGCAATTTCATCAACACGGCACACAACTGCTGAAACAAAGTGAGTCTGGACCTACTCTCTGGAGGGTTTGGATAAACAAGTTGAAAAATACTTTGCAGCGTAGCAAAATCTGGCAATCCGGTGTAATACTTCACCATTTTATCATTACCCTCTAGTGTTGACTGAGAAATGCTTACTTTATTAATTTGTGCCTTTAAATCTTGAATTTGTTCCTTTAGTTTTTCTTTATCATTCTTTGAATGTTCATCATTTTCTTTCATTGTGTTGCACAACTCACTGAGCTTCTTTTGCTCAGCTTTTAAACACTCATTTTCATGCTTGTATTCCTGTACCAGTGTTTCTAGCTCTGCCTGCTTTGTAAATGATTTTTCAATATCAATTGTGGACATATCAGTCATAGTTCCAGTACCTGTATGCGGCTCACAGAATTCTTCACCATTACCTGTGTCAGACAATTGGAGTAGAGTCCTAGCAACTTCTTCTCTAATGGTATTTTCTTGCCTTCGTTTCTTGACATCAGCGCTCCTTTTAAATCTTGCCATATCTTCAACAGCTTTTCGTTTCAGTGAAGTAGAAGCATGAGCAAACACTGAGGGAACATAGTCTGGAGACAATGGGTCATTGCTTTTGCTTCCAGATATGAAGTGGTCACTACACAGCCAAGTGTATTTAGTGGGCATCCAATCCTTACGACCTACTGCTGCTATCCAGCGCAACTTCCTCTCTTTATCTTCAGGAAATCTGTAAAAGTTTACTCCAGAACCCTTCCTGAAGCGGTTAGAACAACCGACAGCACAGCAACTCTTCCCCATTGCCACTCGTTATTGCCACTCAATATGGCCACGCGGCCTAAACGTAAACACATTACGTCACTTCCTGCATAACCTCTATATCCTTGACTTTGATGCCAAAAGATAGCTTATTTTAAAGGGCTTTTCGGTGATATGTTTCATAAATGTTTTTGAGTAAGCATGAAAAAAAAATTATCATACCCCCTGCCAAGAAATGTTGTATAACAATTAATGGCCACACTTCCAAATATGGAGCAAAGCATGATTTAAGCGGAGAGATAAGCCACATAGAGGAAAGCATAAAATGAACTGTTAATTAGGCATGTGAATGGGTGAACCATACTGTATACTTACATCTAACATGTAGCTAAAATCCATTGGAGTTGTGGTTCGGCAGAAATGAGAGGGGCAATCATCTGTCCGAATCAGGGGGCGGGAATAGACTAAAACAGTGCTTCATAGTTGGGTCTCGTTATGTACAAGTTTATTCTCTGGCTAACTTAACATGTGTGATAAATTATGCTTATTAGGTTGCCTAGCAACAAAACCACAAAAAATAATTAACCTATCTATTTTTTTTATATTTTCCTGCTAAATCAATTATAGAAATATGAAAAATTGTTATATAATTAAACTAAACATGTATCAAAGCAGAACAATAAGTGAAAACCATGATTTCATAAACAAATATAACTATAAAGAATGTGGAGAGGAAAAAAATAAAAATCGCTGTCCGGATCAGTCGATTCCAGAAAGCAAAATATATTGCTTTCCAATTTAGGGCCTGTTTCCTGATCTTCATAATGTCAATCTCACCGCTGCTACCGGCTTTGCTCTGCGTCCCCATGTAGGGCCTGCCCTATTTACCCCTACTATCCCCTGTTCCAGCTGTCACTAAAAATCTAAAAGCTACTTCATAATGTCAGTGCTCTATCTCACCGCTTTGCTCTGCGTCCCCATGTAGGGACATCCTGCATTATCTTCTAACTCATAGTTTGTACCGCATGTGGTACTTTGTTTACCGCCTATGTGAAGTAGTGTGTTTAATGCATAATCACTTATTATGCATGTATCAGAAATGGTACATCACGTACCACAAGGTGGTATGCAACAGAACAAAATTGCCTATTTTGAAAGAGCAATATTCCATCAACTGTAAAACTTGCACCACATGTAACACTAGTTTTTGAATACCTGATTGCATGTTTTGAAATGTACTGCATGTACCATGTTTTTGTTTATTTGTGGTCACGTGATTGTAGATAACAGGATTCATTTTAAATATGGCAACTGGTCGCCTTAGGAGTATTGAAAAGTCTTCATACTTATCTGGTAAGAATTTTAGAAATTGAATGACACTAGGAAGTAGGGCAAGCTAGTTTACAGATCTGATTTAAAAACATGGTGTCCAGCAAAAACTGGCTAGAGCGACGTGTAGCTAGTATGGTGTAGCTAGTATGGCGTCGCCGACCCTTTTCCTTTTATTATTATTGTCGGGGTGGGGGGGGGTGGAAGGAAAAGGTGTTATAATTGTAGCTAGGCTACACCGCAAGATTCTTTAATTTAAGGATATGTTTACAGACAAATAAAACCTCAGCCTTGTGGGAGTGAGTTGAATTGTGATTACAGAAGGAAATGTGGAAGGTTTGTATAGAAATGAAGTGTTAACCGATTACGCGCGAATAAAAATTTTAATTGCGCCTTACGTAATGCGGTCACGGGCGCACGCGAGACACAAAGGATTGATTGCTTGGTGGGAGGGTGACACTAAGCGAGAGAAAGAAGACGAACGTTTGAAGATTGCCTCGGGGACAGTATTATCGAACGATAGAGTACGCTCTAGGCTATTGGGAAAGCATAAATTCGACGCTAAGGAGCTGTTCCCGACTGAAAAATAACAAATTACTCGCACCGTTTGGCAAAAACCTTTATGGCATCACACTGAAGCTCTTAGTAAGCACACTAGTAAGGTTGGAAGTATGGTTTCATGGCTGAAGCAGTTTGCTACTTGATCATAGAGGTAAGAGAAAGTGTTTTTGCACGCATCTGTCTTACATTCAGGAAGAATTTGTTGATATTTATTTAGGGTGTGTTTTATTTTGAACTTAGCAATCTGTTATAAATTTTGTGAACAGAGAAGCTTTTTATGGCTTTTGTGCATGAAAACAGGTACATCACAAATAAATGATAGAATATTATAGTGTATTCAGTTTGGTACTCCAAGGTGTCTTTACTTTTGATGTGCTGGTAGGCTGCATTGTTGACAGAATAGTTAGTGATCTTACTATCAAGTGCAACTGGTCATAGCATAATAGAAGTATATGTCAGAGGGCTCCCTGCAGTCTCACCTGTTGTATAACAATATTTATTTTTACTTATTGTTATAAAGAATGTGGTTAAAATTCCTGTAGAAATCGCTACCTTTCAGAATCATCAATTCCGTTCTCTCGTCAGAGTCCTTGACCATCTAGTGACTGCTGCAGTCACTACACCCATCAGTACTGAAGTCATTCTTGCTGTCATCAAACTCCTCGTCACTACCATCAGAGTTACTGCCATCCTGGTCACTGCCATCCTTGTCACTGCCATGCTGTGCCAGGTCAAGAATAACGTCTTCATCACTAGGATGCTGAAGTGCCAGTGTTCCACTTGCCAAGATAGCTTTCTACTTGTTTTATCATGAGCAGTTATAGCTAAAGTAATATTGGTTTCTAAAAAATTATTCTGTTACCTTTATTATTTTATGAAATATATTTTCAATTTATACTTTATCAGAAAGAAGTCTTATTGTTGTGACAAAATTTACTCAACATTTTCTTATGGTAGTCTATGTATTTTATAAGCCTAAAATATACTTACAATATAGAATCGTCTGCAATTGTGATTGGTGGCGTCCTTGACTCCACAAAGCTGTAGGGCGAAATGGACGCGAAGACGCATTTTTGACGCATATTTGCATCCACCGCGGTTAACGACATTCGCGCGGGCGACGCATATTTGCGTCATTCGCGTGTAATCGGTTAATGATGACAAGTGTTATTGGGTAGTTCATGTGATGAGGTGTTGATAATAACATGGTGTTTGTTGGCAGTGGATTAATTATAAAAGGATAATTAAAATTAACTCGAAAGAAAGATTTAGATGGAATGTAGAGAAGGTAGATTTGATAAGGAGTATGAGGAGAATTGTATTTGGAGGCTATTTGAAGTTAATGTGCTCACATTAATTAAGAAGGTTGTGATTAAGCTGAAACGAACAAGTATTAAGAATTTAATCAGACCTGTTAATTAGGTAAAAGGTCTTGCTACATCTGATCAGGGTTATGGCAGGTATAGGCTAGTGTCATGGTAAGAACGTTTAAAAGGTTAAAGGTAATTATGTATACAGTTAAAATAATGTTGAAAATCTAACATTTTGTTGCAGAAAGACATGCAGAGAGGCTTTGGATCAAAATTAAAGATCTTAAAATTCATGTTGTAAAAGTGACTCAACCTTTCTCCTCAATTCAAAAGTTATCACATCTATTGCTACAACACAAGAATGTAATCTATTTTCCTCTAAAAGAGGTTTTTGACTTCGAAATTGATTTTCTGACAAAGGGTGCCATGAACGACAAAGATGTCAATAAGGCAATAAATTCCATACTTCCCTTTCTTGTCGATAGGAAGGCACACCACATAAATATCGATGACATGTGTATGGAGAAAGATGTGTTACATGAATTGGTTGAGAAATTATTCCAATATATTTCAGATTCAGTAACTTTGGAACACAGATTTCATCACTCTTGGGTTAAGGCAGTGTTTAAAGATGGCAATACAGTGATTTGTGGAAATTTGGGCTTAGGGTGCAATGAATCCACGTGGTATGGTACTGTTGATGGGCGCATAAGAGGACACTCTCCAGAGAGTTCAGTTGCAGTAATTACAACAGAAGATGATGATTATAGTAGTGAAAGCGATGGTGCTTCTGTGGTCGTGGAAATAAAAAGAAAAAATGTACATTCATCCCAGGCTATAGGTTCGGTTGTCTTATCGTCATTTATAGAACACAATTTACATAAGGATCTGAACTCTATGGTCCCATGTCTTCTAATAAACTGCAACTCACTGCAGATATTTATGTACGACTGTGAGGCTGACATACTATTGATTTCAGACAAATTTACTTTCAGGGAAAACGAGCACGTTAATAAAGAGTCTATTCTGTTGTTATGGCTCTTTATTAATCACAGGTAAGTAGTAACAATATAAGCTAGCAGTCTACCGCTTGTATATGTTTAAGTTAAGAATGCATATTAGTACGTGGTTTGCAAGAGTTATGAAAAGGAAATGCTAAAGGATTAAGAAAACAGTGACGAAGTTAAGATTTATTTCGTTCAAAATTTTGTATTTCTTAAATTCAATATATTTTTTTAATTGTTTAGCGTTACTTTATTATTTAAAAAAATTTAAGTTACTTTATTATAACTTGCATATTTTCTATTTTAATTCTAGACTTTTTCTGAAAGAAATTGATAATTCTTCACAAACAATGCCGACTTCAGACATACAATCATGCTTGTCAAGTAACGGAATCTTGAATAATTTTAAAATGCTCTCTGAAAAGATTAATTTTAACACAGGAGAGGGTGGACATAATTCATGCTCAGAAAGTTCAGATGAAATGGGTACTTTTGTTAACAATTTTAAACCCTTGAGAAAGATGAGGAAAACTTAACTTCTGATATCATTCATAATGCTTTGTTTTATTATTTCGCTAATACTATGTCACTCTTTTCATTTCTTTTTGTTCGAAATTCTATAGTTTGCTCTGTGATGTTAAAATTTATTCTTAACAATGCCCATATATTTGGGGACCTAGTCCTCATGACAGGGAGCATTCCTCACTTTATGGAGTGCTCCTCACGACAGGGACCTACTCCTCAGATTAGGGACTTAGTCGTCACGACAGGACTACTGTATTTGGTAACGGTCGTATTACCAGTTGTGTGTACAAATTAATATGCAAAAATATTTTCAAGTAGTCGTGGGTAAGGTGTGGCACGTGATGCCATAGAGACGGGGCATTTTTTTTTTTTTAATGTAGGGTATGAAGCCCTGGGATGACCTAAGAAGGCCTAGAACTAAGGAAGTTAGAAAGAAAATAGAAAAGAGACTACAAAACTAGGAAAGCAAAGATGGAAGTAGTCCACAGAGCTGGTCCAGCTGCAGCAGGAGGCCCTACTACAATGCCAGAAGAGGAAGTTGCTGTGCAGGCACCTGCCCAAAAGGTACATAGCAGTACAACTGAGGAGGAATGACTTTAACTAGTTGGCCAATAGTTTGCCCAGAGCTAGATTCACCAGCAACAACATCTACACTTCAGTCAGTGCAAGAAATTGCTGACACTCTAGAAAAGGAGAGAGAGGTGCAGTTTGAAGAGATGCTGTTCACCATGAATTTAAACAGCTCCAACATTGAGCAAACCTACGACAACATCATGTACGATATGTTCAGTAACTCCATCAACTGGGGATAGATCATCACTTACATCACCTTCACAGCCAACATGGCCATCTATTGCGCCAGAGAGAACTCTCTGAGAGACAAGGTGCCAGACATTGTCACCTGGGCAGACAGGGTCATGGAGGAACGGCTGCAAGGTTGGATCAGAAGTCAAGGGGGTCTGCAAGCTTTCCTGGACCACTATGACACTGCTGACTGGCAAGTCAATCTATCTTCTGGTTTGCTGGCTTTAGGAGTGGTCGCTACTATTGCCACGGGATTGCTTGCTCTCAAGAAACTCTTCATGTAAAGCCAAGATGGCGTAAACTTTTTCCTCTCATTTCTCGGACTGCATTGCTGTAATTTATTACTAACTTTCACCGCCACAATCATTGCTGATACCCAATCCAATCACTTATCATTCTTTAATTTTTGTGGTATGTTTTGGCATATAAATTTGGGTTTTAATAATCTATTCTTGTATATGAAAATGATTTTTTTTTTAAACGAACTTTAGTAAGACCTAATCCTGCTCTCATTAAGATTAGAGCTAGTTATAGGAATGTACCACTATTATTACATAGAGTTGAGCTAGTTATAGGGATGTACCACTATTATTACATAGAGTAGAGCTATTTCTCTACCAAAAGATGTAATAAGTATACCCCGAAAAAGGACTTCCCAGTTCCTGGGTTACCAGTAGTAAAAAGATGCGTCCTTTGATTATTAAAAAGTATGTCGGAGAATGGGAGAATGATTTGTAGATTTCACGAATAAACACACGATAACTTTTAAATGGACCTATCCCGCAGAGCAACCGGTTATTAAGTGTACCCACACAGGTAATCTGTATCTCCGGATCTACTCTATGTAATAATAGTGGTACAGTCCTAGAATTAGCTCTACTCTATGTAATAATAGTGGTACATTCCTATAACTAGCTCTACTCTATGTAATAATAGTGGTACATCTTTATAACTAGCTCTACTCTATGTAAATTAATAATAGTGGTACATTTCTATAACTAGCCCTACTCTATGTAATAATAGTGGTACATCCCTATAACTAGCTCTACTCTATGTAATAATAGTGGTACAAACTTGGACCGAGACAAAAAGCCAGTCAAGTATGGAACACTGAAGGTGGTATTATTTGTAAACCCAAAGACAGTCAAGTTTCTGAAATCAATACAAGTTCGTCAAGGACTAGCACTCCGAAGCACAAGATTCAGCACTCTGAAGTGACTGCCCCCCAGAGCACCAGTACGGTGAGTAGAGATCATGTGACAGGAAATGCAATGAACCATCCTGCTGCATCTGTGCAGAGTGAGACTGGTGGCAATTCAGTGGATAGTCCAAATCTAGACACTTCCATCACTAGATCTAATACTGGTTATTCAAAGCAGCCAATAAGATCGGACTTCAGAAGTAGTCGGGAAAAAACAATAAAAAGGATGGTTGTCGCTCAAAGTTCAAACAAGTCTGGCTGTAGCTCAGTCCAGAGCACGAGTCCACTGGCTGAGGCTTCACATAAAAGCATAACCAGTGTTGTGGACAGTAATTCAAATAGTCAGTCTCAGAGCTTCGGCTATGTCAATCTGACTCCATACATCAATGTGAACACATCAGATAGTCCACCTCCTCTTTCACTACCTCCTAAAGGTGTCATCAATGGATAAGTTTGATGAAGAATCCTTGGACAAACTTAGTGGTGTGTCGTGTAATTCTGAGGTCTTTCTTCCTACAAAAAAGAATGAAAGTCTTGAGGAAGGAATTGCTGATCATTCTCTCTCCAGGCCGCCATCTTCTGCATCTTGTTCGCTTTGTGTTCAAGTGTAAAGCCACTGTGTACTGTCTCGATTGCCAGGGATTGGTTTGCGCTGAGTGTGTAGAACAACATCAGCAAATGACTATTTTTGCCAACCATAGTTTAAGGAGAGTCAACCAGTGGAAGGGAGGAGCAACACTGACTGCTCTCCGACAACTGCAGTCAAATATACCGAAGTTGTTTTCCCAAGTCCATGTGGTGATGTCTACTTGGGAACTCCCCTCGTGCAGGCTAAATTTGGTCACAAAAGAACTCAGAGCTGTGAAGAAAAATCCTTGCTTGAAATAAACTGCTCCAAGGTAGACCATGACATGACCCAAGCTCTGTCCAAACTCAAGGACCAGCGAAAGATAGAGCGGTCATGGAGCGCTAAAGAAAGGAGGGCCAGCATGGGTGCCAAGTTCTCATCATCACCATCACTTGTCAAAATGTTATTACAATGATTATAATATTGAAAGCCAAACTGTCTCAAGTCTTCCTTGGAGGAAAGCTTAATCAGAATGCCGGACTCTGTAATGCCAGCATTAAAAATAAATAATTTAAACACTGATAAATCCAGTGCACATAATGATGATCTTCAACAGTTAGTTTTAGCTGGAGCCACTGGGAGAAGATGCCCTACGTATGTGTTAATATGCGATAATATTTTTATGTATTTATTAATCGTTAAAACTAATCTCCTAAAATATAAAAATATTTTCAAATAGTCGTTAAACTAATCCATCCAAAATTTAGGACAAATTGGCTCACTGAAGTAAAAATGCGCCATGTCAATGACTTTTACAGAGTTGAACAACTGCATTTGTTGAAGTTGAAAGCCTTTCTTATCTTTGAAAGCTCCACCCACTTTGTGGTTGTGAAGTGGCCAGTTGAGTTTGGCTTCATAGTTGGGTCTCGTTATGTAGAGCTAGTTATAGGGATGTACCACTATTATTACAGAGTAGAGCTATGCACCACTATTATTACATAGTGTAGATAGAGCTACCACTATTATTTATACGAATGTACCACTATTATTACATAGAGTAGAGCTAGTTATAGGGATGTACCACTATTATTACATAGAGTAAAGCTAGTTATACGGATGTACCACTATTATTACATACAGTAGAGCTAGTTATAGGGATGCACTACCATTATTACATAGAGTAGAGCTAGTTATAAGGATGTACCACTATTATTACATAGAGTAAAGTTAGTTATAGAAATGTACCACTATTATTACATAGTAGAGCTAGTTATAGAGATGTACCACTATTATTACATAGAGTAGAGCTAATTATAGAGATGTACCAAATAGTCGTTAACCGTCAAAACTAATACACCCAAAAATTGGGACAAATTGGCTCACTGAAGTAAAAATGTGCCATGTCAAATACTTTTACAGAGTTCAACAACTGCATTTGTTGAAGTTGAAAGCTTTTCTGAACTTTGAAAGCTCCACCCACTCTGTCGTTGTGAAGTGGCCTGTTGAGTTTAGCTTCATAGTTGTGTCTAGTTGTGTACAAGTTTATCCTCTGGCTAACCAAATCCGTGTCCACACTTGCAAAGACTTTTTCTTTCGTAGAATATCTTCATACTAACAATATAAAGTGCTTTGAAAATGTTTGGTGTCTGTACCTGATGAAATTTAGCAAATACAAATAAATATGAAAAAATATTTTCAAATCCGTCAAAACTAATACACCCATAAATTGGGACAAATTGGCTCACTGAAGTAAAAATGTGCCATGTCAATGACTTTTACAGAGTTGAACAACTGCATTTGTTGAAGTTGAAAGCTTTTCTGAACTTTGAAAGCTCCACCCACTCTGTCGTTGTGAAGTGGCCTGTTGAGTTTAGCTTCATAGTTGTGTCTCGTTGTGTACAAGTTTATCCTCTGGCTAACCAAATCCGTGTCCACACTTGCAAAGACTTTTTCTTTCGTAGAATATCTTCATACTAACAATATAAAGTGCTTTGAAAATGTTTGGTGTCTGTACCTGATGAAATTTAGCAAATACAAATAAATATGAAAAAATATTTTCAAATCCGTCAAAACTAATACACCCATAAATTGGGACAAATTGGCTCACTGAAGTAAAAATGCGCCATGTCAATGACTTTTACAGAGTTGAACAACTGCATTTGTTGAAGTTGAAAGCTTTTCTGAACTTTGAAAGCTCCACCCACTCTGTCGTTGTGAAGTGGCCTGTTGAGTTTGGCATCATAGTTGGGTCTCGTTATGTACAAGTTTATCCTCTGGCTAACCAAAATGGGTGTGGCTTGTTGAACTCTGTAGAAGTCATTGACATGGTGTATTTTTTCCTCATGTGTCGGAATACAGTGGAACCTCTCATAAAGGACCCTCCGAGAAAGGGACACTGTATTAATTACCTCGCAGAGAAGGACACATCTGTATCCCCAAATTTTTCATTTCCTACCGTTAAACAACTTGGTTTGTTGAAGATGAAACCCTTTCCAAACTTTGAAATCTCCACCCACTCTGTGGGTGAGAAGTGGCCTATTGAGTTTAGCTTCATGGTGGTTGGGTCTCTTTATGTACAAGTTTATCCTCTGGCTAACCAAATCCGTGTCCACACTGCAAATAATTTTCCTTTGTAGAATGTCTTCATGCTCACAATATAAAGTGCTTGAGGAGAATGTAGTACATAGTAAGACCCGGTTGTATAACTAAACTCGACACACCACATCTTCTCTACTGAGTGGGTGGAGCTTCCAAAGTTTGAGATAGGTTTCAACATTAACTACTCCAGTTGTGCATGGCTAAAGAGGTCAACATTAACTACTCCAGTTGTGCATGGCTAAAGAGGTCATTGAAATGTGACAGAGTTCACTGGCTAATTATCTCTTTCTTCCTGCTCTCAAGCATTGTGTTGCCTGACACAGCACTTTTGTGAGAGTAAAAATTAAAAATAACAACTAGAATGATTTTTTAAAAACTAAATGAGAATTTGCATACCTCTAATAGTGTCACTTGTTCGCCGATTAACGACTACTTTAAAATATTTTTGCATATTTATTTGTATTAGCTAGATTTCATCAGGTACAGAGACCAAACTATTTCAAGCACTTTATATTGTGAGTGGGATAGGGGATATGCATGATGACGTCACGTAAGGTTGGACACGCCCACTTATGGTATCACTGAACCACCAGTCCCATAGAAAATGTATGGATTTTGATAACCGTTTTGTCTGTTTCTTGCTGCAGCTCCTGCGCTATGCTGCATAGAGCTACCAAATTACAGGTCTTTAGCCTGCACAACTTGAGTAGTTAATGATGAAACCTATCTCAAACTTTGGAAGCTCCACCCACTCAGTAGAGAAGATGGTGTGTCAGTTTAGTATACAACCGGGTCTTACTATGTACTACATACATTCTCCTTTGGCTAACCAGATAATATGTGCACAGTTAGAAATCATTTCCTTTTAATCATAGACTTATAATACAAAGTGGATGGCATATTGCAGAGTAAGCAAATATAGCTAAACTTGGGTTTCAAAAATTCACTGTAGGTAAACATACACATAATCTTTGTCTATATCGGATATGTCTGCATGATATTGAGGAGATGAGAGACTCGAATATGAAGCCAAACTCAATTGGCCACTTCTCACCCACAGAGTGGGTGGAGCTTTCAAAGTTTGGAAATGGTTTCATCTTAACCAACTAAGTTGTTCCACTCTGTAGAAGTCAGTGACATGGTGTATTTTCTCCTCATAAAGCTAATATGTTTTAATATTTGGATGGATTAGTTCCGATGGTAACGACTACTTGAAAGTATTTTTGCGTATTTACTTGTGTTTCCTTGGTTTGTAAATGATTATCTTTTATAAAAAGTATTTATACTTATAATATAAAGTGGTTGATAAAGTTTAGTGACAATGCCTGGTGGAGTGTACACGTATATTTGGTTAGCCAGAGGATAAGTTTGTGCATAAAACTCAATAGGCCACTTCTCACCCACAGAGTGGGTGGAGCTTTCAAAGTTTGGAAATGGTTTCATCTTCAACCAACTAAGTTGTTTCAATCTGTAGAAGTCTTTCACATGGCGTATTTTCTCCTCATAGAGCTAATATGTCTTAATATTTGGATGGATTAGTTCCGACCGTTAACGACTACTTGAAAGTATTTTTGCATATTTACTTGTATTTCCTTGGTTCCATAAGGCATTGTCACTAAACTTTTTCAACCACTTTATATGATAAGTATAAAACCATTTTGCAAAAGAAAATCATTTGCAAGTGTACACATATATTTGGTTAGCCAGAGGATAAGTTTGTGCATAAAGAGACTTGACTATGAAGCCAAACTCAATAGGCCACTTCTCACCCACAGAGTGGGTGGAGCTTTCAAAATTTGGAAATGGTTTCATCTTCAACCAACTAAGTTGTTTGACTCTGTAGAAGTCTTTCTCATGGCGTATTTTCTCCTCATAGAGCTAATAATGTCTTAATATTTGGATGGATTAGTTTCGACGGTTAACGACTACTTGAAAGAATTTTTGCATATTTACTTGTATTTCCTTGGTTCCATCAGGCATTGTCACTAAACTTTTTCAACCACTTTATATTATAAGTATAAAGACTTTTTATAAAAGAAAATCATTTGCAAGTGTACACATGTATTTGGTTAGCCAGAGGATAAGTTTGACCCAACCATGATTTTACTTCAAACAAGGATTGAATCGTCACTGGAAACGTATCCATGGCAATTCCTTGGACACTCTTGCATCTCAAACCTGTAACAAAGAAGGGAAAGTAATTACATGTTACCAAAGGTCCAGTGCTCCTTTCAGGAACACAATGCTGTTTTCACTACAGTACAGTACAGCACTTGATGTTACACTGCTCATCTCTACTTGATAAAGGTCTCAATAATAACCATTAAATAGGAATGCTTAATTAGAAAACTAAATATACATTATGAATGTAAGAAGGAAAAAAAAAGCAAGAAAGTACCTCTTACTAAGATGAATGAAAGAGACCACAATGGCACTTTATATACTACACACATGTACATGTGTAAGTGTATACAATATATGAGTTTGTACATGAGGAAACAGGTGTGACGAGCCCCACAACAAAAACTTTAATTTGTACAGACATAGCAGCAAAAGCTCTACAATTTACTCATGGGCTGATGCAATAATTTGTAATAATTGAAACTATCATTTCTCAATGATTTTACATGCCACAGTTGTTCATGTATGTGCATGTGATACAGAGAGTACCAGTACTTATGATTACAACATTGTGCTCATATGTATCAGGATCCGGTACAAATGCCATCAAAATGTTGGATGGCTTCACTAAACTTTGCTCTAATTACAAAAATGGGGTGTTGCTTGCCAGTCAGAAAGTATTCAGATGGACTCCTCTTGTTACAAACAATGCAAAAGTAGTAAATTTAAGAGCAATGCAAACAGTGGTGTAGGAAGATGATTAGGTATGGGTGGGCTCTAAGTAGTCTCGCGTACCCAGACTCTTTACCAATCACTGCGCGGGGAAAAGGGTCTGGTAGACTGACATTGAGTGTGGGTGTAAATCGTTAAATATTTTCAGGCGCGTGAATTGTTCAGATCAGTAGGCAGAGCTTGTTCTGTACTGCCATGAAGAAATGTTACTTGTGCAAGCATGACAAAAACCTAAGGTACCATGGCATACACAATGGCCCGTGCACAAAGCAACAACTGTATTTTGCTGCTAAGCGAAACTTCCAACTGCAGATATCTTAAAAAAGCTAGTCCAAGTCACTGCTTAGCATAACTAATGGCATTACCAAAAGGAAGAGTTTTGACACAGCTGTTGGAGAGTTGTGCACAGAAATACTACACGCGCAAAAGTTTGAGCAGTCTTATGTCACAGGATATTACGTCACACATTGTTTGGGGTCTCCCCAATTAGCAAGGGGAACTGAACAAACTGCTCAATGTCAGTCTCCCAGACCCTTTTCCCGCGTAGCGATTGGTAAAGGGTCTGGCTACGCAAGACTAGGCTCTAAGGGCAAGTTTTTTTGTGGTTTGCAGGTGTTCATGCGAGAAATCACATTTTAAAGTTGTGTCAAAATATTATGCCCCCCCCCCCTTCCTACGTCACAAAAACCATATCTTTGAAAAAATATGTAGACACACTGACAAACTTCAGTTCCTTCCCCTACTCTAAACTTGGGGCTGAAGAAGCCTGTAGCAGAGAAAATAAATGCACTGCCAGTATCATAAATATTGGGAGTTTTTAAAACCAAACTTTGAGGGACTACGGGGGAGAGGGGGAGGGGGGGGTTTATTTGAATAGATGAATCAGGTAAACACTTAATGCAAAACTATAGCAGAGACATTTGGAAAAGCTGAGCAGAGGATAAAGGGTAGGAGCAGGTGGTAGCCTTACTAATTAAGATCTCCTTTTCCTCACTCAATTACGCAGATGCCCATTAATTGGGTTAACTGAAAAACAACAACAACAAACAAATAACTTCATCAAGTGATACTATTATGGATAAATTAATAGTGCTAGTAGAGACGTGTCAATTGGTGAGAAATAATCACGATAATTCAACCCTTTCACAAGCAATAGTGCCTCACAGAGCTCTCTTCTGAAATTATGCTTAAATCTCTACTCATACAAATCACTCACTCACAAGAAAGGGAAACTCAGCTTAAGGAAGAGAAGAGGGTGGAGGAATTTAGTTTAAAGAAGGGGGAAAGGTGTGTCCCCCTTTCGGTATCAAACAATGCAGAAATCATTAGTGACCTTAATAATTGGTACACTTTGTTTTCAAGATGCTTTATCTTTCATTAATGCAAAAAGCAACAACAGATATCACTATCTGTTGTTGATTTTTAAAGATAAAGCCTCTTGAAATGAAAGTCAACAAGGCAGTACTCATTGTGACATAAAAAAAACAACGTACATTACTGAAGGTTTTCTTTACCAATAAATGTGAACATCTCCAGGTAAAGTAGGAAATATATGCTCGTCAAATTATTAAGTTAAGCTTAGAGTGACGGAAGTGGAGGGGGGTGTACAGGGGGTCACACACTGTGCAGATTTAAATGATAAGAAACAGTTTTAGTTATTTTTTCACCAATTAAATACTTAATAGCTTTAATAGCATATGCCAGTATTTGGTCAGGGCTTCATACAGGGGAGGGGGGGAGCTGGGCCATTTTAACCAAAATATACATATATAACAATTATAAGGGCGGGGTAATTAAAACAATTAAGTGGCATATATAATATAAGTATAGAGTATTGAAACAAGATTGTTATAATAAGATAAATAAACTGAGGTGGAACACATCACTGATGATGAAGAATCCGCGAACATTCTCACTAGAGAGATTCAAAGTGAAGATTGCAATCCTATCTGATATACAATACACAAGGTGTTGTGGATCCTTCTAAAGATCAATGCCTACTTGCAATACAAACTAAATCCCAACTACAAACGTATCAGCAATACTTACACACAGTAGTCTGTATTGAATTTACATTCAAAATAATTAAAATTTATATATGATTTTAAATGAATAACGCTGGTGATTGATGAATACGAAGAACATAAGTTAATATTAACACACGAAATCTTTATAATTTTGTTACTATTATTATTAGCCCTCAGTGTGCATGTACAAGATTGACTATCCAGCAAGTAGAGGACTTGATCCCAGCGTAGTCTATTGACACGCACTATACCAAGCAGAAACAGAGTAACTAGTGCAGTAAAGACCCACTAGCGGGTATGGTAGCGTCAGAGTTCCAGTAAGAACAGTCAATGACAGTATTCTAAGTGAAAATATAAACAAAAAAAATGGAACATCGACGATGCACGACGATCGACGGTACACTAAAATAAGAACAAATAAGCATGCGTGAATACTAATGATGAAATAAATGTAATGTTATAGTTGTTCTGTCAGTCAGAGAAAACATGAAAAGTTTGAGAAAACATGAAGTTGTTGGCTTCACATAGGGTACTAACTGTTGTGGAAAAGGTCCCCCTATCGCCACGTCGTAATCATGTGAGCAAATAATTTCTTGCAGTTTGAGATAGTTTTGCTTAATCCTGAGAATTTAACAGAGAGCGAAATAAAGATAGGTTGTAAAAGATTCTACTAAACTTTTCTAAGCAGTACAAAACATCAGAACCATCTTTACATACATGTAAGTATTTTGAAGAATACTACATATGTTGCACTTGTAATACATGTAACTAAACTATTGGTCGCTCAATGTAATACACGTACATTACATGTTATTTCACAAAAATGGGCAATGTGCTACAGGAAGATTGGCCTTGCTGATGTAGATACAAGACATGTTTGTAGTAACGTTTTTAACACATGGTGGAATTCTAATATTAAATTAATTTGCTTCCATCAGCTCAAAGAATACACAGGCAGCGAGAGAGTGAGCCTGAGTACTAGGCAGTGAGCCTGAGAATACCTAGCCAGTGAGCCTGAGAATAAATAGGCAGTGAGCCTGAGACTACATAGGCAGTGAGCCTGAGAATACATAGGCAGTGAGCCTGAGAATACATAGGCAGTGAGCCTGAGAATACATATGCGGTGATCCTGAGACTACATAGGCAGTGAGCCTGAGAATACTTAGGCAGTGAGCCTGAGAATAGATAGGCAGTGAACCTGAGAATACATATGCGGTGAGCCTGAGACTACATAGGCAGTGAGCCTGAGACTACATAGGTAGTGAGCCTGAGAATACATAGGTAGTGAGCCTGAAAATACATAGGCAGTGAGCCTGAGAATACATATGCGGTGAGCCCGAGACTACATAGGCAGTGAGACTGAGAATAGATATGTGGTGAGCCTGAGACTACATAGGCAGTGAGCCTGAGTGTGAGGATGGGTAAGAACAAGAACAATACTCAAGCATGATAATACACCAGTGGTGAGTCTGGCTGTGGCAAGGCAGCACACGAGTGTGAGATAGGCGGCGAACCTGATAGTTGGTACTAGATATCCGGGTGAGGGACTAGATAGGTGGCTAGTTTGAGTACGAGAATAGATAGGCAGTGAGCCCGAGAGTGCACGAATACATTGGTGAGCTAGAGAGCAAGAATGCCTTAACAGCATTGGGTGTGAAAACAGATAGACAGTAACTTGAGTGTGAGCCTGATAGTGTGAGAATAGATAGGCAGCGAGCCTGATGGAGTGAGAATAGATGGCAGTGAGTCTGATAGTGTGAGAATAGGTAGGCAGTGAGTCTGCTGGTGTGAGAATAGACAGGCAGCAAGCCAGATGGTGTGAGAACAGATAGGCAGAAGCCTGATAGTGTGAGAATAGACAGGCAGCGAGCCTGAGTGAGAGTGAGAGAATAGATAGATAGCAAGCCTGCGAGTGAGAATGGATGGCAGTGAGTCTGATAGTGTGAGAATTGGTAGGCGGTGAGTCTGCTGATGTGAGAATAGACAGGCAGCAAGCCTGAGTGAGAAGAATGGACAGGCAGCGAGCCTGAGTGAGAGTGAGAATAGACAGGCAGAAGCCTGATAGTGTGAGAATAGACAGGCAGCGAGCCTGAGTGAGAGTGAGAGAATAGATAGACAGCAAGCCTGCGAGTGAGAGTAGACATGCAGTAAGCCTGATAGTGTGAGAATAGACAGGCAGCGAGCCTGAGTGAGAGTGAGAGAATAGATAGACAGCAAGCCTGCGAGCGAGAGTAGACATGCAGTAAGCCTGATAGTGAGAGAATATGAGCCTGATAGTGTAAGACTAGACAGGCGACGAGCCTAACAGTGAGAGAATAGACGCCCGTGAGCCTGATAGTGCAGAATACATAGGCAGTGAGCCTGAGAGTAAGAAAATAGACATGCAGCGAGAGTGAGAGAATAGACAATAATAGCACAATATCAATTACAGCATGCAACCTGACTGATTCAGGAGTTTCCAAGCTTTCGAGAATACTGATCACTTTGACAGAGACAATTTTGGCAATACAGCCATTACTAAATACTGCACATAGTTACTAACATGCAATGGATAATGATGATCATACATTTTTGCATGAAGGTTCGAATAAGAAGAGTGGGAGCCGGCAATGCACCCCACACCTGTAACGAAGGCCTACGCCTGATCATAACGAGGGTTGGCAGCATGATTTCGTGATTTAGAGATTGCAACTGTTGGGTAGAGTAACAGCATTAGAACTAGAGTCCAACTCTTAACATAACTGTAGTTAAGCAAGGCAAATGGACCGGCAGCATGCCCATGTATTATCGAGCCATAGAACTCCTATTTTCAGCTGATTGCATCAATGAAGGCCATTCACCACTGATTGATTTTAGATCCTATTAATCCAACCTGACCTACAGAAAGCTAATTACATAGAGTACAGTAGTGTACGTATATCTCCAGCCCCTTACTATTTAAATAATACCACCACTGATGAGCAGCCATCCTTAGAGAGCTAATAGTGCCGGGTGAACCAGCCATTCTGGCAAGGAAGTAACAGGTATGTAGCTACTAGGCTTAGGCTACAATCACTGAAAACAGTGGCTAACAGGACTAATGTACTTGTGCCCGGGTGCCATTGCTCCACATGTGACACCCCACACGTGATTGCTTAGCCGAATGGTTGCAGTATTTGCAGGTCCTCTGCCGACCTTTACCTGGGCTCGGGTGATGTGATGGTGGGCTTAAATTTTTCTCGTTTTAACAGCCAATAATTATTTCAGCCGAGAATGATTGAATAATCACTAAGATATTTCATGGCACATGAATTATTCAACTCAGTCAGCCATATAGAAATACAACACACACAAAAAGTTAGAGCAGTCTTACGTCACACGATATACTACCTTATTATGTCATCTATTGTTTGTGGTCTTCCCAATTAGTGAGGGGAACTGAACAAACTACTTAATGTCAGCCTACCCGCCGCATAGCAGTAGGTAAAGGGTCCAGTAAAGCGAGATTAAATATGACGTGATCAAAATACATCCTAAAGCCTGTCAGGAATAAATAATGTGCTTATAAACTACAAGCCAGTGACAAAACTGACTAACCGAACAGAACTTGTTATCCTACATATAGACTCATTTTTAAGTAGAATACATGGAGGTATAACCTCCTAACTAGAACTGAACTAGACACAGCTGATGCCAATGCCACTGAAGGTCATTGATTTCACAAAATAAAGTTAGCTGAAATAATAGACATCTTCCAACAGAACAGTCACAGGATCATGTGTTAATGTTACTGCATTAGTCAACTCCTTGTTACTGCAATAGTGTTCCCCAGGAATTAAATCGGCAATTTTTGGGAGGCACAAATTTACTTAGGGGGAAATCACAGGTTATATTGCATAAGATCAGCCTTCAGAAACTTGCCAGAGTACCGACTAGCATTCAGATCACTACGATATCAACATCTTGCGATAGTACTGGTCTCATATACAGTGACATCTGATTACATTACTTGACGTACATATTTATGTACATGTATATTTATTGACACAAACACACACACTTTTGTCCTAGGTGACCACAACAAGCTAGCCAGAGCCACTAATTGCTCCGAGTGTTGGTGATACCTTCTAGCAATGTAGACCTATTGGAATCAATACTTCCTTATTACAAACACACCCTAGAGAACACTCACCTTGCCATCACTTCAGCAATGTCAGGTAACTCTATGATCAAATGTTGACACTTCTTGAGCCATCATTCACAGCTAGTCTAAGTCAGAGACATCGAAAGCAGCTTCACCCACTCCATCCCACTACAAAGAAGAGCAATAGAAAAAGAAAACACACTGAAGTGAATAAATGCAATCATGAAATTCAACTTATGCTCTGCAAGCTGATCCCACCAAGAAATTGTTAGAAATAGTTTATCAAACTCTAGCTGAGAGGTATAGTCTCTTAAAAATATTCACTAACACGGCGGTTCTGGATCTCTAGATTGGAGTCAGTTGTAACACAACAAGAGGTAGAGGTAGAGGCATGCATGAACACATACTGTAGTATAATGCAGAAATAGAACGGTCAAGACAGTGTGGTAAAAAACCACAACAACATTAATTTTAGAGGTTAGTGACAGGGAAGAAACGTCAGCTCTATATATTATAGAAGAAACATTCCTACACAGGAAACTAGTTGCACACACAGGCATACACTACTAATGAATGACAGGATTCAGTTTTGATCAATACTCATTCACTGATTAAACATTTAGGTATCACAAGTTACGACCAAGGATGAAGTGATGGTAAAATAACTTAATTAAGTATTACATAAAGATTCATTATTACTACATAAAAATATACAGCTTCATACTAAAATATATTTATTTTTAATTTCTGTAGTATCTGTAATAATAGTTCAAATGTTTCGGCTCCATGTAGCCTTCATCAGTGACTTTTTTAAAGTGATAAAATAAAATACATTTCTCTTCCCATCCTATTTTAATGTATAAAGTAAGGCTATAGAAAAACAACAACTTTGTTTCAACACAGAATAGTATGACATTCACTTCTAACATTCAAATAAACTGAATCAAACCTTCTCTTGCTTGCTGCTCTCACACTCCTAGCACTCTTTCTATCATTACAGATTCATCACCTCTTCCTACTAATACCTGTATTAGGTAGACATCTATTGCTACTGGACTTAGTACTGCTTGATTATACTGGCTTCCCTGAGGCTCCATCATTACTTTCTACAGTTCTAACCCTAAGAAAAACGGCTGCACAGGTAGCTAACTATCTGTCCTTACTTTCTTCTTCTCTAACATGGCTAAATTCGCCAGATGCTTTTAATAGCCTCAAAGGTTGTAAAACAAGAAGCCGTAAACTCCTGATCGAATGGTACAAAAAATTGGTAAAGGTTACATAGCAAAAGAAAGTTTTTGCCATTGTCAGAATGAGCAGTCTTTTAGACGTCTTTTGATTACCGTATGTCACATATAGCTTTAATATTGTATTATTTATGATTCTTTAAAGTGATCAACTTCCGTGGCTGCATTAATGCGGCCGCAATTGTTTTTGTTCCCCATTTAACTTCAATAAATCCACCTGATATGAATTCTCACTTCAAATAAATGCTTCGACCAGACATCTTGAGAACTAATGTGGAGTTGTTGACTGCAGCTACTTACAGTACTTACAAATTTCTTTATACATAGTGAAGGCCTACTATAAAAGACATCAGCTGTGTTCAGATATCGATATAGAAGCCGTTGACTTCCATCCCATCATATTCATACTTGATTATTAAAGTTCAAACCACTAGTCATACCTAAATGTTTTTATTAATCAAACATTTAGGCCGCTATTAAAAAAAAAAACATTGAACTTTAATAATCAAGTATGTTTATACCTAGTCAAATAAATATTATCCAAGAAATCCCATCATATTGAACTGCTGCACACTAACCACTGTCAATACGATAAATATATCTCTGGCCAACTCTTAGACACACTTCTGAGGATCTCATGACCCATACTGATTGTAGACAAGTTCAACACCCTATTATCCCTATCATCATTAGGGCTCTTCCGGCTTGTCACCCAAGGGGGAGCTAAGTTAGACAATGTGAATGGGGGGGGGGGGGCAATCGACATTAAAAAGTTAATCATGCAATACACCTTATAAGATGTAATTCTGTGTCAAGACTTAGAATAAAAATTTCCCACCTCTCTTTTTTTTTTTGTATTATTTATTTTTCCTACTTAGCCTCACTCCTTAGCCGCTGTCATCATGTATACCACTGTTAATTAAAAATTGCCAGTACACTAATGGGAAAAACAACAACACAATCTCACTAAAGTACTAGGGAGGTGGGGGGGGGGATTTCATTAGTTACAGTGGCCGAGTGTTTACTGCCACTCCTGACGATGATATGGAACATGTATATGAAGAAAACCAGAATGAAACAGGTTTTGAGTTTGTTCATGTTAATGATTTCTCAGACTATTCCTTGTCAGATGGCGTATTGTCACAACAATTTCTAAATTTAATAGTATGGCACGTAAATTGCCCATTCAAAAATGTGTGGGAAAATCACTCTTCAATTGAAGTCGCACAGAGAAAGTGAAATAGTGCGCAACGAAGTGAAATAGCATGGTAACTAAGTAGAAACTAAGTGAAATACCACAGTAGCTAAGTGAAATAATACGGATAAGTGTGCACACCTTGGAAACGTACAGTTGGAGAGATTCTAGTTGGAGACAATGTCATTCCATATTAGACGGAAATTTTTCAACATTTTAAGAGGAGCCATAGGTTGAAACCGAACTTCCAGAGGAATCTAATCCTGAAATACAAAGATAGTGAGTGACTGATACAGTGTAGCTACAAGTGCAAATGATTAAAAAAAAGATGGCCTACTATTAGCGAGTGATAGCACGGGTAACCTGTACTTTTGGGATCAACAGCATTCGTAAAGCAAAATAGTACTCGGCGAGTGCTATTTCAATTGCTTTATGAGTGCTATTGATCCCTAATAGCACTGTTACCCGTGCTATTACTCATACCATAATAATATAAAATTGTATTGGATAACCCACACTTTCAGCAATGAATTGGCAGCAGAAATGATTAGTTCAGACAGTTACGTCTTTACAAGTTTGGCGGGGAGAGGTGTTTAAAGAAAACTCTGTTTTTTTTTGTCATGTCAAATAATTTGCAAAACTCCTAAATACAATTCATTAGCTATCTATTAAACACTACACATCACAGTATTTAGTACCCTTACTTGTTATCACATAGCATAAGTGAATTCTTGCTGTTGCACTCCTCTTCTCCTTTATCATCACTCACAGGTATCACAAATGCAGCCTCAATGAATAACCAACCTAACGAACCACTTCCTAAATCAATCTTGCAGGGTCACCAAGGACAACTTTCCACAAAGGTGTCGAAGGTAAAAGCTAGCAACAAGAGCGCGCGCAAAGACATCGCGTGAGGTCAAAGGTGAGGGTCAGCCGTTCTGCACATAACGTCTTTCATTAAGTTTTACGTACATAACAAGAAGATGTCTGTCCGAGAACGAAAGTTCATCGTTGGTGGGAACTGGAAGATGAATGGTACTAAGAGTACAATTGATGGGATATTAAAACATTTGAAAGAAAGTAAAACATCTTCAGAAACAGGTAAAGTTAGAATGGTGACGGAAGTTAAATTAGGATTAAATGAAGTTTTTTTTTGCCGATGAAGCTTTAAAGTAGAGACTGTCACCGCAACATATAGCTACAGTCCATTTCTCTCACCAGACATGTACAATGTGAGTACGTTTTTTTTACAATACAAGTAGGCTATGTAATCTGAATGCACAGGGCTCTTAAAAGGAAAGGAACTTAATTTAGCCAAAACCTACTGTACAATCTCGATTATAGCTAGCGCTTTTAGTAAACTTCACATAATGTTGTGTAATATTAAACAAAAAGATCAACCCTCAGGTGATGAGGACATGCTAGCCTGAATGAAACAGTGTTGGTTACAAATATTGAATATAAGACATGTTGTATAGGTATATTAATTTGCTAGCCAAGTGTACAGAATTCAATAAGAACATAGGTGGTCAGCACACTTGCTAAGCAATAACATTTACCTATTTCAAGAATATGGATAGATTTTTTTTTAGTTAGTTTGAACAAGTTAATCAAGTCACTCAGTATCATACCCCCAACTAAAGTGTTTATGGAACTTGTGTGCAAGCAATCACAAAGTAAAATATAATATGAAAGGATTATACTGTATGAGAAATGCATCGACTGCCAATGAATGCCTTATAGCGAGTGTGTGTGTGTTGGAATGGCGTGGTGGGGGGAAGGAAATGTTTTTTTAACAAGAGGAAGAGTGAAGGAGCCTAAACTGAGCATACCGCCCACCGAAAAACGGAGTTTAATTTCCTTTGATTCTGGGAGGTGCTGTACCATATTCACCATTAAAGAATTGTAAGTGTCTGGTGTTGTCTTGATTGTAGCCACTCAAACTAAGCCATCTTTCCCAGTGGAGATAGACAAGACACGTACCATTGGTCCATCATGTAGTAGAATCTTTTTTTACAATCCATTTCCATAATGTTGGTATCTTGATTTCTACAAAAGTTTGAATATATTTTTTGTAATCTACCATCCTACCAGTAAAGGATGATAGTTGAAGGCATGTGTGTTGACAATTTCCATCTGAAGAGCCGTTCTCACTGAAGTGAGAAGTAGTGCCAGAAGTGAAATTCCATACAATTCTTGATTGCTATTTGGTGGAAGCAACCTTTGTCTTAGCTGTAACCAGTGTCATTGAGGATAATTGGAGTTTGTTATCCGAAGATTAATACCTGCCTGGTGAGATGCGGCTGGGTTGAGCAGTGAAATATGATGAGCGATATTTCTTAACTATTATTCAATGACAGCTCCTAAAAACACTTCTCAATCTTTCTTTGTCTTTGGTCATAATATGCAGACATTGTCAGTGCTCTGTCTCTTAAGCTGACAACTTGCCATCAACAAAATGTCCTAAATGGCACTACTGCCTTCCTTCCCACTCAAATTTTGAAGGGTTAGCAGTTAAGTTGGCTTTGTTAGCAGCTAGGACTTTTTTCCAAATGGGCGATGTGATCTTACCAACACAAATATAAGATCTAGAAAATGTTTCACAATTAGTACATGTTCAATGACCTGTGGCAAGGTAACAGGCACGTTAGACTAACCTTAACGTATTCGATTACTTCTAAATTTCCGAATGGGCAAGCAAATATAGTTTTCTCACTATCAGACTGATTCATACGAATTCGATAAAATCTTATACCGAAATACAATCAAAACTCAGGCCGATTCAATCTACAGGGTTAGCATATAAATGCCCATCTTAGTGATAGCATTAATACAGATCCTATCTTTTTTCTTAACTGGGATCAAAAGTGAAGGCTGCATACTACCTGAAATAATGATGATATTGCTCGTACATATCAGCAAATCCTCGCCATTTTGCCGGTAGTAACATCTAGGAAGAGGAAAACCAGTAAACTTTCATTTGTTGTGCCATCAAGTGGGACTTTATCATCCCAGTTAAGATAGTTTCCATTCTTTTTTAGAAAACAATATTCATCATCACGGTGAAGGGAGCCATCAGCTGGAACCATTAATGTTCAGGCTGTTCAGGCAGTTCAGAAACAATAGATTTTATGGTTGTTGAGAGAGATGTAAACTTTCTTATGGACACAAAGGCTTTCTTTGTGATATCTCATTAAGATCAGAGGGAATGCTGTTTATGATTGCAGTGGAACAAGATCTCCATCAAGGTGAAACTATCCTAAAGCAAGAGTTATAGAAATGGCTATGTCTGTGTTCTGAGACCCTGCCAGGAAATAGTTCAGATAGAATGAGGAGCTGACATGTGAATCAAGTGGGAATTCCATTCCAAAATTGATAGCAGTTTGTTGTAGAATTCTGATTTTAGTTAAGGAAGAACAGGCAACACTAAAGGTGACTCTAGTCATCTTTAGTCAGCAGGAGGCAATGCAGAATGACAGAAGTTGGTGTGGAAGGGAGGAGGAAATGTTATATTAACTAGTAGTTAGGTAGGGTAGTATGGCCGGACGTGATGAGAGGAATAGTGGCTTGAGCGTAAAAGGTGACAAGTTTCAATTAGTAATAAGTAGAGGAGCCCCAAACAAGTGTAAAGCACTGTCTTACTCAGAAATAGCAATAGATTTATGGCTAATCTTCATCCCATGTATTGTTAATACAAAATGGCTTCATGTATTATTGATACATCTTCGTATGATTACGAAGAGTCATTCTTGATGTGGTACAGATAATTTCAAGACTAATTTAATGGACTACTCACGTCTGTTTTGGTTTAATCAAAACATACGTGAGTAGTCCATTAAATTAGTCTATATATCTTCGTCTTGAAATGTCTAATTATAGATAAGAAGGATGTCTCTAAGCAATTGGTAATTTTTTCTTATCCCCTTGGAAGTGAATCTCTTTTATTTTTCTTAAATTGTACTAATGTTAAAATCAATGAATCGTGAGTGGTACTAGCTACAGATCATGTTATTGCTTTAAATTTGGATTTTGGATTTTTTTGGGTGATGTGTTTCTAAGCAGTATTTGGCCACAGCAGGAAACTTTCCATTTTCTCATCCAGTAGAAATTAAAAATTCAGTGTGCATGGGTATTACAATTACCAAACACAACTATGAAAACATTTTCATGTCATTTTAGTATTTTCATAATTTTCTGTCCACACCAATAAGTGTGGTTTATCAAGTCCGAAAAGAAAAGCTAATGTGACAATGTTAATATCCATTTGTATTGTGTGTTTTAAGATTAGTTGTGAAATTGTATGAGGGTATGGGTTAGATACAGAAACTTTCCATGCTGTAGCCTTACTTTATCGAATACATGTACATATGTAATCAGCATGCTTTACTTACTTCCTGTTATCCACTTCTATTGAACATTGAATTAGTGTGCAAGTCTCACCATAGTGATCGTCTTAGCATTTAAGCTGCTGTAACCTTAACTGTACAGAATCTCTATGAAACTAAAGGTGATGCTGAGGCATTTGAAGCTCAATCCCTTTGTTCTGTGTTCAGGAACTTGCAACCTTCGTGAAATTATTAATCTGGTTGCCACTTTCAACTTTTTTTTGCGGAGAAAAACAACATACTTTCCAGGTTGAAGGTTATTTTAAGAGCACATAGGAACAATTTTCTGTTCTTCAACAACTTATGGAACCGAAAATATCAAGCAATTTGGTGCATTTTCTAAGAGAAAACTATAGTCAATTTCAAGATGAAAGTTTCTTGTGCCCTCCTGTAATTAATGGTGATCACTGTTCTCAGAGTGGCCTGTGATTAAAAGAACCTTACATAGAAGCTTAATTGTGTCCTCAAAGAAGCTTACCAAAAGTCCTGCTATTCAGCAGTTGTAGGAATATATTCAAAATGCTGATGCATATGTTTGTATCTCCCTTGAATTGCTCAAACAGTGCAACAATATGTTGACCTTGCCAGTGGGGACACCCATTATTGAGCAATTATTAACCAAATAAAGATTAAAACAGCCTTTGAAACCTAGTTTTATGACATAAATCTACAGACTTATGTGCTTTAGAATTATGGGGCCAAAAGTGAAGTTAGTTAATGTTAATGAAATTTTAAGCATACTTAGAGAAAAGAAAATCCATGTTATTCTATAGACTGTCTTGTAACCAATTGGAGTAATCTTTTCTTATTCATTTGTTTAAAGATATGTATCTTTTTTTTTTTTTAATTCAAAAAAAAATCTTGGGGAGGGAATGAGGTGTGAATTTTCTGCCCCTCTGTATGAAACTTTGGGTCACTGCATTCTAAATTCTTTAAGCTATATGCTTCAATATCAATTGCATTGTTAGGATTGGTCGCTAAGTTCTGAATTAGTTAAGCGCTGCACAGCCATTGAGAATTACCATTTTGAAGGGCCATATGTACGTATTGTCATTCTAAGTTAACAAAGGGCATAGTTTCAAAGGGCATAGTTTCAAATCTGTCAGTTAAAATGCATGTTCACAATTTATTTTAACAATTTTGTGGTTAATTTTATTTCCAGATATAATAATTGCTCCTCCATCTTGCTACTTATCCTATGTAAAAGAAAATGCTCCACCAGGTGTTTTTGTGTCAGCTCAAAATTGCTATAGCGTCCTTAAAGGTGCATTTACTGGAGAAATAAGGTAATAGTTATAAACAATTTTATATATGTATATATAATATATTTTTAATATTCTGGGGTTTAAAAAACTTTTTTAATTGGCATGTATGAAGTGTTGCTATGCTTCAAGATATTGGAATAGAATGGACTATTATTGGTCATTCAGAAAGGAGAAATATCTTTGGAGAAAATGATGATGTAAGTATTAGGGCTTTATTTAAGCAAGTTCTTTATAAATTATTTATGTTGAAATAAACACGCATTCTTTCCTTTTCATTTTAAATTTGTAAATAAGTTAACTTTTCATGCAATCCAAAAGTTCCACCCCACCCCCCCCCTTAGAGTCATTTTCTGTATCTAGCCCTGATGTACATATATATGTATTATATGTGCATGTGTATAAATTTATATATTATATAGCATTCATATATATACTATTGTCTATATGAATGTATATAGTATGTATATGTTATAGTTATAAACCAAAATTGAGGTTTGTATGCGATTTATAAATCGAAATACAAACCTAATGATTTTGGTTTATAACTATTTTATAGCCCAAACATAAACAACGAGCAAAGTATAGCGTTAGCTATCTTAGTAATTGTATTAAAGTACCCAAACTCTTCATTATTCCATTTTGCTTTGATCTGCCTTCCACCATAATTATGGTTGCTAAGAACTGTATCAGACTTTTCCCCGCTAATACATTTTCTTACGAGCATACCAGACTGTATCTGATTTATAGTTCTTAACGACAAGCGTGGTCGCTCGGGTAACGGGCTATAAGTATATAATATATAAATTTCTATTGTCTTTCAAGTGTCATGAACAGTCCTAACAGGGCATAATGATGCTTTATGGGACAGTTCCCCAATTTAATAACTATTTAAACTTAGGTTGTAATTAGTGCTGGGCTATCGATATCACGATAGTTGGTGAACTATCACAAGGTGATAGTTACTATAACAAGGTGATAGTTACTATCACTGTATCGTGATATTAGCTAGCTTAAAAACAGTGGTCAGGGAGGCTAGCATTCAGAGGGGGGGCCTCAGTGTAGTAAGACTCTGCCGCTAGCTCTGGCTTCAGAGCTGTTTGTGTAGTTGGGAGACACTTTGCTACATGGCAACACCCCCAGCTGAGTTACTCCCTCTGGAAGGGTCAAAAAGTGCCGGCTGGAGCTACTTTGGCTTCCCTGTATTATTCTAGAAAAAAAGAATCGAAAGAAGGTTTATTGTAAGCTGTGCTCTACTTCCATAAAGTGTTCTGGAAACACCACTAACCTCCACTTCCACCTGAAAGAGCATCACAGGAATACTTACTACATCTGTGCCATGTGAACTTGTTTTCAGTATTACTGGCCGTATTGTGAATGAAAAAAGGGCATGCCTCCTTCCTAGCAATGTTAATATGCTTGTTTTTATGGCTGAAAATCTTCAATAACTTACCATTCCAATTATATGACGTTATTATGTTTACTTATTTTTATGAATATTGAAAAAATCTGAATAAGCTTACTGTCGCGATATGTCCACTATCGCGATATTTATCAAACTAGCTATCGAGATAGTGATAGTGCCACTATCGCCCAGCACTAGTGGTGGTAGTATGACGGTTTCACTCACTGTTGCCATACCTATTTTTCTCATTACAAATTTATTGATAAAAGTATTGAAATTGTTGGAATTGGTTGTACAAGCAAAATTCTAAAAGAATGGTTAATCCTTTCACTGCCGTACAGCAGTTTGAAGTAATGCCTTGGGAAAATCGTTACTTATTCTCGGCTGTGTTGCCTCACTCTAACGCTATAGCTTCAATAAGTTAGCTCATAATTAGTAAGTGGAATTTCGAGCTCCTTATGGTAGTATTTCTAAGGCTACACCACAAATATCGGGGTAGTTTTCTAAGTCCAAGTTTAGGCTCGCTTCAAAATGGCAACCGGAAAGTCTATTATTGAGGTAGTAGACCTGGATTAACAGCAACCTTGGCTTTTAAGATGATGAATACAGTAAACCTGAAGTTATGTACAGAAGATATTTACACCTACAGAAGCCATTCAACAACAAAAAGTGAGTTGCTCTGTAATGGAATTCCGGTGTTTGACTACAGCTTTGGAAGCAACCCACAAAATTTAAGATGTGGTGTTAAGAATGTAATTATGTATGAGAGAAAATAAATTGAAATTATAAAAAAAAATTATGATATATCAATCAATGAGTGTATTTGCAGAGTGGTGAACAAGCTATATTGGCTTTTGCGCATGTACAGTTTGAGCAATTTCCTGTACATGAACATTTTACATGTTCACGACAAGCCTTAGACACTTCAGTGATAGTTATCCCAACTGGTACCCAGGAATTTGATATTTGTGTCCAAGAATAGTCCACAGGAGAAGGAAGCATTTGGTGCACCTCTATACTGGTTGTCCAAATTCCAGCCTGATAAATAGAACATTTACAATGCTGCAGCAAAGCATCTTGGGTAGGGGGCATTTTCTCCATCGACTAGTGCCGAATAGCGTTTCTTACTTCATTAATCGAGGTTAAAGGGATACATTACAATGACTAATCTTTTAAGTGACTTGAAGTAGCAAGAGTCAAGATTCAAATTCTCAAATGGATGGGCAAAAAGCTGTAGAAATGTGTCCGTTACTTCTGCAAAAGCTTGCCAAGCCTGCCATGCAGATTTTTCCCCCTTGAATTTGAATGCTGAGATTGTGTTACATCCAGGAACAGCATGAAATACAGGAAGAGCTCTTGACACAGGTTCCCTAGGCTTTTACAAATTGCAAATATACTCAACAGCCGTTAGTTCTTTCCAGTACCAAGTGCAGCCCATATATCTGCAGAAGATTGAGTGATTATCAGCTCATAATATACACCAACAAGGATGACAACAACACCTGTGTCCACAAAACAAACCTCAACTTTCTTCATTCCTTGCTGTAGAACATGATGTATATTAACTACAATCCTGGTATCTGCTTCCTCATGGTTGCATTTTAACAGAGTTAATTGTATTCGCAGTACACATACCCCAGATGTAACAATTCTGAAATTTTTGTGGTCAGGAATGCAAATAATTCTTCTTTAATGTCACAAAGAAAATCTATCCATTTGTTTGGTAGTTTTGCTGTTCCTGACAACCTACACACTACATCTATTCTTGTGCAGCTTATTAGGTGCATCCTGAGGTAAGGAATTAAAACTTCTTCGGCGTAGTCATTACTGCAGCAGTTGGCAGGCAGTGGATGTTGACAGCAGCACCTAGGACTTTACAATCATTGAAAGATGGCTGAAAACATTTAATTAACTCAGACAACCCAGACTTGTTGGTAGGAAAATTAGGTTTGCCAAGTTCTGATAGAGAGGGTGGAAATGGTTGTATTTCATGAGAAAAAATATATCTGAATTTTTCCTACATGGTCACTTGCATGGCTTCTATTCTTGATGATGCCCATTATTTCAATTCTTTATTACCAACTACTTCTACACATTTTGTGTAAAATGCTTTTACACATTTTTTCGTAGTGCACCTTTTAATGTTGATTAGAACAGAGTGTGACTGAATACGTAAATTTGATTGGTCCGTTGCTTGAATCTAATTCACTCAGAATCACGCCCGACAGCACTTAGAAAATACTTACCGTGAGTTACTGTTGGATCTTATTGTCAAGAAATATAGTTTTGAAAATACCTTAGGTTTTTTTGTTTTTGTTTTTTTTACCGCCTTTGTGAAGCTCTGAAAAAGTTATATGCTACAGCCTGGTGCCTTATTTGAGTAGTTTCTAAATCCCGCAAATTTCCATAGTACCGCACTCAAACTTTTTTTTGAACTGAAGGATATGCTAAAACTGTACTACAGTGATAAAACTGAACTAGTGAGTATACCGAATATTGTCCACTCATCTTGCCCCAGTGAACCTTGAACCAAGGTGTCATTAACAATGAGAATGCAAGATGAATATAGTGCATATGAGTGTGTTTAAAATCAAGGCTTTTTTTTTTTTCCCCATGTACCTTTGGTGAGTGCGCTGTATTTATGATAGAGGATTATGTCGTAGTGCTCGGTGTTCTTGTCTAGTGTGGTATAGCCAGACCCTTTACCAAACTGCTACACCAGTATGCATTCTTGTCCTGAACATAAGGCAAAATAGGTGCCTCACATATAGAAATAATGTCAACTAATGCCCGTGCACAGTATTTTCCATATAATCATTATACGATTATGTGGAAAGTGATTGCTCACCGTCCTTGCTACCTGATAGGCAAATGAAAATTGTTAAAGGAAGTTTTCACTTGACTCACAAATTCCAGGTTTGAAGATATTCTCTGTCAATCCTATCTACGCTCCTTCTAACATGCATATAATTGCATTCTCAATGTGCTGAAATCTGTTTCGTAATCTAAATCATGAGCTAAATGCTTTCCACCTGGTATGAATGGTCAGAACTTTACAACAAAAAATTTTAAATGGTTGAACGGCAAGTGATTTAAGGTGATTCAGTATTTATCAAGGTTTCATACCAAGGTAGGAGCGCCCTAGGAAACAGTGTCCCGGCACCCCTTGATGTCTAGGGTGAAGAACTTGTCAGCTCTAGACAAAATCTTGAACATATCATCAAAGGTGGCTGCATGGGGAATGAACATCCTTTACTGCTGTTTATTTTAAACTGGTGTGCAGTCGTACACTTCTTCTACATTGTTAAAACCGGCACATTATACTGATATCTACAGTACATACAAATGTGTGTGGACAGGTTTACTACATGCGCCAGAAGCTATACCTATTGTGGATTGCATGGCTGCAACAGTTGCTTGAAAGTTTTCCTGTGGATTTAAATAGCATGATTTAGTGTGCCATCAATTGTCACCACTGATTGTAAAACAGTAAGCATTGCACCTGAAGATAGGCATAAAACGGGCATTCCGTTTTATTGTAGCCACTGCCACCAGTCTTTCAGCAATGGTTGAGCTGTTCCATAATTTTTCCACAGAATTGATTGTTAAAGATCATTAAACTGTAGTGTTTTGTACCAGTCTGTTGCTAAAAGTCTTTCACTGTCTTGAGAATCATCATCAGCATCATCACCATCATCTTCTGGAATGTCATTGTGGCTTGCAACAGGCTCATACAAGTAAGGTTCTAATTCTCCACCAGAGTGTGCATGTTCTCTTCACTGGAATTGGAAGTATAATATGATAGGCTCAAGGTATCTGAGTTACCAGCATCACTATCAGTAGATGTAAATTCACTAGTGCTAGTAGGTCTCTATATGGAAGATATCCGTGAGGTGGATAGGAATGCTGTGTTTACTGGTGATCTACTAGCCATAAGTGATCATAATACTTGGAAGAAATTGTATGGTTTCTAATAGCTGAGGTTATTGACCAAGAGCAGCTGTTCTTAGTATGACATCACAAAACCACACCCACTTCTGGGTGCTCAGGGATTAAGATTTCAGGAAGCAGGGAAGTAAAATAGGGGAATATTTAAACCCATATATTGAAGAAACTTAATGATAGGAAAAATCTCCAATTTTTTTTATGCATTTAGTGCACCATAATCACTTTAAACAAGAAAAAAAAAATTTTTTTTAATCCACCGCAGTCTCCCTTTAAATACTATGTTCTTTATTGGGCAGTTTAGTCATACTTTAGAGCAGCTTCATCATTGCTCAGGGCATCGGTTTTCAGTTTCAGAGAACAGCAGTGTTGAGGTCTTAGGAATACAATTAGTATGGTTTTCAACCATGTTTAGCTATTTTGAGTGTTAGCCTCAAAGGAAAAAATGCATTCATAATATATAAAGTTAGGCCAAAAATATTAAATCCAAAATTATATACCCTAATTAAGTGATGTACATAATAATTATTACATGAGTCAGAGTGTGATATGGCGAGATATTTCACGAGCAGGCTAATTTATTTTCAGGAGCCAGAGGCGAGTGAAAATAAAGCCTGAGAGTGAAATATCTCGCCATAACACTCTGACAAGTGTAATAAGTGGTTTATTCCACACTATATATCTTCACTGCTATAGTTACTACTAGAGGAATGGTTACTCACAGCCTTAAAGTTGGTTGTAGGGGCTACCCACACCCCAGCCTATATTTTAGCAGCTGCTCTAACCCTGTAGAGCAGGGTAAAGAGCAGTACACCAGAGGAGGGTAGCTGTAAAACCAAGAAAATTGAAAAGTTGGGCCGGTTGCTAACTACTGGGGTAATGAGCTTGCGCAGTGCAGCGTGAAATATCTTGAGTTATTTCACGGGTCACGTACCTAAAAATATTGTGAAGATATCTAGGGTGGAATAAATAATATTATTTTCTGCTTGTCTTGTTTATATATATATATGTGCATACATATATATAATGAATATTAAAATTATGTGCAGTCTTCTTTTATTAACCCTCAGCACGCATGCGTGAGAGGGTTACAGTAGTCGTTTTGTCTGTCTGTTACTGTCTGATTTCGGAGATTACTGACAAATAACAGTTGATTTAGGTATAAACTTACTCAGGACGAAGATTTAGGACCTTTTATTGGGCTACTTTTTTAAATTTTGGGCTAACTGTTGAAAAAATGCATTTCAGCTCCGTGTAGGTACCAGTTTTTATGGGTAACACCCCCTAATGTCACGTCATTACGTGAGCAAATGATTTGCAGCCAGCTGTGTAGTTTGCTTTATGCTCAGGCTCCTAAGCGTTACTCCGGGGAAGTTAACGGAGTTGAAAGAAGTGAAGTTTCGTGTTGAAAATGTATACCGGTGTGTGTTTCTGTCTAGTTTAGTTTCTTCTCTTATGGAGACAGTGTTTCCATGTACCACATGCATTGCTCGAGCTATATTGATGCCTCATTTAATAATGCTGAGGGTTCGCACCTTGGGTGCTTTATGTATTATAAATGTATATACTGTATATTACACTTCAATGAATTCACATCACCTTTCAGTGTTTCATCCAGACATTCTTGCAAGGGGGGGCAAAATAGAGTTTTGAAAATGTAAGGGGGGGCGGGCGGCACTGGTCACCATGGGAGTGAAATAGAATTATTGGAAGGCCTATGTCCTACATTAAAAAAACATAATCTTATCTAATATGGTCTGCATATGTCAGATCCTGACAAGTTAATTCAGCTACTCATTTTCACCTCCACCGTCTAGCAATTTTCAGTCAACTGTGACATTCACTATTTAGATGCTTTTCACACACTATTCAACTCTGACTCTCACCTCCCCTTAGGTTTATCACACGTTGATTCACACTTACGGTTGCTGGCTGGCTATAAAAAGGCCATCCCTCAGCTCACCGTAGCAGTTGTTGAGTTTTGATCTATACAGATTCTACAACTTCCAGAACCAGAACTCTAAGCACTCGTAGTCCCTGACAGCTTAAGATAGTCTCAAATGGATATTCGCTCTTTCTTCTGTGGTGCAAGCTCTTCAAAGTCACCTGGCCACTCAAGTAGCAGTGACACAGAAGATAAAATTGACAGCAATCAATCTGATACTGAGTTTTTGGAGCCAAGTCCTGCCAAGAAAAGATTAATTGTCCATGAGAAGCATGCAAAGGAAAGATTAACTACACATGAGAAAAGCAAGAAAATCACTGCAAGCAGTCGAAAATACAACAAAAAATGGGAAGAGAGCTTCAATTGGCTTATGTTTGATAAAAATTTCCAAGGAGCTTTTTGTAAGGTTTGCAGGAAGAGAGGAATTTCTCTTCAAAGAACAGGAGGAACATGGATCTCAAAACCTTTCACGAACTGGAAGAAGGCAATAGAGAAGATGAAAATTCATGCAAAGAGTGATATTCACCTCCTATCGTGTGAAGCAGAGATGGCTGCAGCTACAGCACTACAAGAAGGGTCGGTCATTCAGCAACTCCAACAAATTAATGATGAGGAAAAGTTGAAGAACAGAATGGCCATTAAAGCTCTAATTCGTTGCACCCATTTTCTAGCTCGTCGCCACATTCCCCACACAACAAATTTTGATGAACTTAGTGATCTAATCGTAAGTTGTGGTGCAGAAGATTTAAAGGGGTTCCTTGAAAGAGCTAGATTAAATGCAACCTACACATCTAAAGTTTCTGTTGTTGAATTTGTTGAGGCTGTTGGCTTATGGGCTGAAGAATGTTTACTGAAACGGCTTCGCCAAGCTTCCCATTTCAGCATAATGGCAGATGAGTGCACTGATGTGACGACCACAGAAGAGCTTTCAATTTTCTTCCGCTGGGTGAACATGGACGGTCAACCTGTTGAGCACTTCTTGGATATAGTTCCATTGAAAGCTACTGATGCAAAGACTATTTATTCTGCCCTTGTTGAATTCATGAAAGATAAAAACATACAGATTAGCAAACTGGTGGGTATGGGATTCGATGGAGCAGCTACTTTCTCTGGGAAACACAATGGTGTGCAGAGTCTCCTGAAGAAAATTTCACCTCATGCACTTTTCGTACACTGCCATTGCCATTTGCTACAGCTA